>Ga0224558_1000156_pt1 | contig 78434 bp, 82 predicted proteins | sample 714S32024metaG_FD_180682 | JGI IMG/M metagenome (GOLD analysis project Ga0224558, IMG submission 180682) | Peat soil microbial communities from Stordalen Mire, Sweden - 717 S3 20-24 | ecosystem: Environmental > Terrestrial > Soil > Wetlands > Peat | place: Sweden: Norrbotten County, Stordalen... | reverse complement strand
GGGGGGATGATCCCGCCGACCACCACCGGAACGTCCACTCCCGCCGACCGGAGCCGGTCGACCACCTCGGGGACCAGTTCGAGGTGCGACCCGGACAGGATGGAGATGCCCACCACGTCGACGTCCTCGTCCCGGGCGGCGGCGGCGATCTCGGCCGGCGTCAGCCGGATGCCCTGGTAGATCACCTCGAACCCGGCGTCCCGGGCGGCCACCGCAATCTGCTCGGCCCCGTTGGAGTGGCCGTCGAGGCCGGGCTTGGCCACCAGCAGCTTGGGTGGCCCCCCGGCCTGGTCGGCCATCGCCTTGGACCGGATGCGCACGGCACGGAACTCGGCGCCCCGGTGGCCGACCCCGCCACTGACACCGGTGGGGGCCCGGTACTCGCCGAACACCTGGCGGAGGGTCCCGGCCCACTCGCCGGTGGTCCCACCGGCATGTGCCAGCGCGATGGTGGCCGGCATGATGTTCTCCGTCCCCTCGGCCGCCCTCCGCAGGTCGTCGAGGGCCCGGCGGGTGGCGGCACCGTCCCGGGCGCCACGCCACGCTTCCACGTCGGCCCGGAGCTCCGCCTCCACCGCCGGGTCGACCCGGAGGATGGACCCGGCGCCGTCGGAGGACGCCTCGGGTGCCAGCGGCGACTCGGCCGTCTCGGTGAAGCAGTTGACCCCGACCACCTGGAGCTCACCGGTCTCGATGCGCCGGACCCGCTCGGTCTGGCTGCCCACCAGGCGGGACTTGATCTCGTCGATGGCCTCGAACGCCCCTCCGAGAACCAGCACGTCCTCCAGCTCGGCCCACGAGGCATCGGCCACCTCGGCGGTCTTCTTCTCGATGACCACCGAGCCGTCGAAGATGTCGCCGTACTCGAGCAGGTCGGACTCGAAGGCCAGGATCTGCTGGATGCGCAGCGACCACTGCTGGTCCCACGGCCGGGGAAGGCCCAATGCCTCGTTCCACGCCGGGAGCTGCAGGGCCCGTGCCCGGGCCCGCTTCGACAGCGTGACGCCCAGCGACTCGAGCACGATCCGGGGCACGTTGTTCTCGGGCTGGGCCTCGGTCAGCCCGAGGGAGTTGACCTGCACCCCATAGCGCATACGGCGCAGCTTGGGGTCTTCGACCCCGTACCGTTCGGAACAGACCCGGTCCCACAGCGCGGTGAAGGCCCTCATCTTGCAGGTCTCCTCCACGAACCTCACACCGGCGTTGACGAAGAAGGAGATCCGTCCGACCACCGAGGGGAACTCGGCCTCGGGTATCTGGCCCGAGTCACGCACCGCGTCCAGCACGCCGATGGCCGTGGCCAGGGCGTAGGCGACCTCCTGGGAGGGGGTGGCGCCCGCCTCTTGCAGGTGGTAGCTGCACACATTGATCGGATTCCACTTGGGCACGTTGCGCACCGTGTAGGCGATGGTGTCCACGGTGAGCCGGCGACTGGGGAGAGGCGGGAAGATGAAGGTGCCCCGTGACAGATACTCCTTGACGATGTCGTTCTGGGTGGTGCCGGAGAGGACCCTCGGGTCGACCCCGCGGTCCTCGGCGTTGGCGATGTAGAGGCCGAGGAGCCACGCAGCGGTGGCGTTGATGGTCATCGAGGTGTTCATCGACTCGACGGGGATCTGGTCGAGCAGCTGGGCCATGTGGCCCAGGTGGGCCACCGGGACCCCGACCTTGCCGACCTCGCCGGCCGCCTCGGGCGAGTCGGGGTCGTACCCGATCTGGGTGGGGAGGTCGAAGGCGATGGACAGCCCGGTCTGGCCCTTGGACAGGTTGGTCCGGTAGAGCTGGTTGGACGCCTCGGCGGTGGAGTGGCCCGAGTAGGTGCGCATCACCCACGGCTTGTCCCTGACCGGCGCGGCGGGGACCTGTGCCGTGTGCCTGGTGTGTTCCACGTCGCTCATTCCTCCATTGTTGCCCGGCCGGGACGTGAGGAGAAGCGCGAAGGTGCCGGTCTGTCTCCCGTCGGTGGACCCGGGGCCCTCGGCGGTCGACGGCGTCGACCCGGGCTACTTCCGGTAGTCGAGAAAGCCCTGGCCCGACTTGCGGCCCAGCTGCTCGGCCGTGACCATTCGGCGGAGCAGGGGGACGGCCGCGTAGTTGGGATCGCGGAACTCCTCGTAGAGGGCGTCGAGGATGGCCAGCGAGGTGTCCAGCCCGACCAGGTCGAGCAGTGCGAACGGTCCCATGGGGAAGCCGCAGCCGCCCTTCATGGCTGTGTCGATGTCCTCGATGGAGGCCACGCCCTGCTCGTAGAGCCGCACGGCGTTGTTGAGGTACGGGAAGAGCAGGGCATTGACGATGAACCCGGCCTGGTCCTTGACCTCGACCGGGGTCTTGCCGCACGACTCGGCGAAGGCGCGGGCCGTGGCGATCGTCTCGTCGGAGGCGGTCAGCGGGCGGACCACCTCGACCAGGGACATCACCGGTGCCGGATTGAAGAAGTGGACGCCGCACACCTTGTCCGGGCGGCCGGTCTGCATGGCCAACTCGATGACCGGGAGGGTCGAGGTGTTGGTGGCCAGGATGGCGTGGTCGTCGGTGATCCGGTCGAGCTCGTTGAACAGCTCCTTCTTGACGGCCAGGTCCTCGACCACTGACTCGATGACCAGGTCGACCCCCTTAAGCGCGGCGAGGTCCGACGTGCCGGTGACCCGGCCCAGCGCCTCGTCCCGCTCGGCCTCGGTCTTCTTGCCCTTCTCGACCTGCCGGTTGAGCGACTTCTCGAGAGCGGCCAGGGTGGCGTCGGCCGTCGACTGGCTGCGCGACCGGAGCACTACCTCGAACCCGTTGACCGCCGCCGTCTCGGCGATGCCCGAGCCCATGATCCCTGAACCGACAATTCCCACACGTGCGATTGACATGGGGAGCAATGCTAGCTGCGGCCCGGGTGGAGGGGTACCGGCGGCCCTAGCCCGGCGTCCGCACCATCGGCCGCACCCGCTTTGGGCTCTGGTCGATCAGGAGCGCCGGCCAGATCCGGTAGGCGATCCAGATGGCCCTGGCACTCCGGGGCGAGACGATGATCGGCCGGTTGAGGGCCACCGCGTCGAGCACGTCGCGGGCCAGCGTGGCGGCCGGTTGGGGCCGGCCCACCATGCTGGTCAGCATCGCCCTGATGTCGGGCATCGTCTCGGCCCGGGGGAGGTCGCCGGGGTTGTCCTTGTCCAGCAGGGGTGTCTCGATGACCCCGGGGCAGACCACACTGACCCGCACCCCCCGCAGGGCTGCCTCGACCCGCAGGCCGACGCTGAGGCCGACCACCGCGTGCTTGGTGGTCGAATAGGGGACCAGCAGTGGGCTCGGTACCAGGCCGGACAGCGACGCGGTGTTGACGATGTGGCCCCGTCCCTGGCCGATCATCCGGGGGTAGGCCGCCGCCACGCCGTGAACCACACCGAGCAGGTTGACCTCGATCGCCCGCCGCCAGTGGTCCGGCGAGAGGTCGCCGACCTCGCCGCCGACAGCGATGCCGGCGTTGTTGAACATGAAGTCCAGTCCGCCCTGTTCGGCGGCGAACCGGCCCGTCGTCCGTTCCACCGCCACCGGGTCGGTCACGTCGAGCACCGCGGACTCCGCTGCGCCCTTCCCGGACGAGCCCCGGAGCCCGGCGGCCACCTCCCTCGCGCCCTCGGCGTCGACGTCGGCTACGAGCACGGTGGCTCCGCGCCCCGCCAGTTCGGTGGCCAGCGCCCGGCCGATGCCCGAGGCGGCCCCCGTGACAACGGCACTGGCCCCGGCGAAGTGCGCCCGTTGCCGGGCCGTGCGGTCCGCTGATCTCCCCACGGTCGATCCTCCCTGGCCGGCAGCCAGCAGGCCGCCGTTTGCCTTTGTCCGACCCTACCGACACGATGGGTGGATGGACGACACCTCGGAACGCCCGGAGGCCTCACCTGCCGGTACGGATGCCGCCGGGCCGGCCCCGTCCGGGACGAAGAAGGCGCGGCCCCGGACCACCAGGTCCGTCGCCGGAAGGTCCACAGGTACCGGTGCCGCAGCCACCAGGTCCGCCGCCACCCCCGAGGCGGCCAGGACCAGGTCCTCGCCGCCGCCCCGGGCGGCCACGCGCCTGGCGGCCGATCCCGCTCCGGCGGAGCCCGCACCCGCGGGCGACCCCGGTGGCCGGTGGCGGGGCCGGCGACGGAGCCGGGCCGTCTACGACCGCCGCCTCCAGAGGGCCAACGAGGAGTGGCCGCTTGTGGCCCGTGCCCTGGCCCGGCTCTTCCGCAACCCTGAGCCCGTCCTCGCCGCGCTGGGTCGGAGCGCACCGGTGGAGCGGGACGGCAGGGTGCTCAACCGGAGCGTCCAGGCCATGATCGAGTCGGCCGTCCGGTCCGGCACCGCTGCCAGGACGACCGGGGTGCCCGACCCCGAGGCCATGCGCTCCCAGCTTCGTCGTGTGACCCGGATGGCCATGCCGGTCCGCACCGACGTCCACGCCTCGGGCCGGTCCATCCCGGGGCCCGAGGGTGCGCCCGACATCCCGGTGAGGGTCTACCGGCAGTTCGGGCGGGGCATCGGATCCGGACCCACCGGTCGGGAGCTGCTGCCGGCCGTCGTCTACCTGCACGGCGGTGGGTGGGTGGCCGGGGACCTGGACACGCACGACGCGACCTGCCGGATGCTGGCCGCGGTCAGCCGCTGCCTGGTGGTGGCGGTGGACTACCGACGGGCCCCCGAGTGCCCGTTCCCGGCCGCGGTCGAGGACGCGGTGGCCGCCTACGCCTGGGTGCAACGCCACTGCAGCGAGCTCGGGGTCGCCGACGGACGGGTCGGGGTCATGGGCGACAGCGCGGGTGGCAACCTGGCCGCGGTCGTGGCCCAGGAGACGAGCGGCGGCCCGTCCGTGGGCCCCGGCGTACCGCCTCCGGTGGCCCAGGGGCTGGTCTACCCGGGCGTCGACGCCCGGCTGGACACCCCATCGCTGCGGTCGGTGGGCGACGGGTTCTTCCTCACCCGGACCGGCATGGAGTACTTCCGCAGCGCCTACCTGCCGGACCGGGCCGACTGGGAATCGGCGAAGGCCTCGCCCCTGCTGGCGGACGACCTCAGTGGCCTCGCCCCCGCCCTGGTGGTGACGGCCGGGTTCGATCCCCTGCGGGACGACGGTGCCAACTACGCCGAGGCGCTGGCCAACGCCGGGGTGGAGGTCGAGTACCGGTGCTACGACGACCAGATCCACGGGTTCATGGGCATGGGCATCCTCTCCGACTCGCTGGCCCTGGCCACCGAGGTCTGCGACGCCATGGGCCGCCTCATGCACCGCCCGGTGCCGGCACCCGCCGGGTAGATCCTCCGGCGGCCTCGGGACCGGCGCCGGTGCCACGCCGGCGCCGGCCCCCACCGGTTCGGCGGGCCTCTACAGTTGGCCAATGGATCGCACACCGGGGACCCTGGCGCTGGTCGGTGGCGGCGAGTGGACGGAGGGGTGCTCCTTCGACGCCGACCTCCTGGTGGCGTCCGGTTCGACGGACGTGGTGGTGCTGCCCACCGCGGCCGCCTACGAGCATCCCGAGCGCCAGGTGGTCCGGGCCGGCGAGTGGTTCGCGCCGCTCGGGGCCGACGTGGAGGGCTTGATGGTCCTGTCCCGGGCCGACGCCGCCGATCGTGGTGTCGCCGCCGTTCTGCGTGGCGCCCGGCTCATCTATCTGTGCGGCAGCTCCCCGATGCACCTGCGGAGCGTGCTGAAGCACTCGGCGGTGTGGGAGGCCCTGCTCGGGGCGTGGCAGGACGGCGCCGTGGTGGCCGCCTCGTCGGGGGCGGCGATGGCGCTGACCGACCCGATGGTCGATGCCCGGGGCGGAGGCCTGACCATCGGCCTCGGCCTACTGTCCGGACTCGCCGTCGTCCCCCACTTCGGGGACGGGCACGAGGACGAGCACGGGGAGAAGCTCCACCGTTCGGTCCTGCTCGCCCCGGCCGGCACGCCGGTGGCCGGCATCCCGGAACGGACCGCCCTCATCCGCGATCCGATCGGAGGCTGGCGCTCGGCCGGTGTGGGTGAGGTCGTCGTCTACCTCGACGGGGAGCGGGCCCGGTCCGGCCTGGCCGCGTTGCCGGCCTGAGGCCGGCGCCCAATCCGGGCCCGGGCGGACGGGCTGTGCGTCAGTCGGCCTCGGTGACGGCGACCGACTCGATGACCACCTGCTCCGACGGGGCGCCGGACCGGCTGCCCACCGACTCGATGGCCTTGACCACGTCGAGGCCGCCCACCACCTTGCCGAACAGCGAGTAGCTGGGCGGGAGCGAGGTGCCGTCGGGCCCGCTCACGATGAAGAACTGACTGCCGTTGGTGTTGGGGCCGGCATTGGCCATGGCCAGTGAGCCGATCTCGTAGCGCCCGGGGGCCGGCAGCTCGTCATCGAAGCGGTAGCCGGGGCCACCGCGGCCCGAGCCCTCGGGGTCGCCGCCCTGGAGCATGAACCCCGGGATGATCCGGTGGAAGACGATGCCGTCGTAGTAGTGCCAACGGGCCAGGAACACGAAGTTGTTGACCGTCTTGGGAGCGGCGATCGGGTCGAGGGCGATGGTCAGGGTGCCTTTGGAGGTGACCACCTCGGCCGTGTAGCGCTTGGCCGGATCGACGATCATGGGCGGCGGGCCGTCGAACCGTTGGGTCTTCGGGCTGGAGCCGTCTGCTGCAGGGATCTCTGGGGCCATGGGGGTCACTCCTCGGGTCTGGTGGTTCGGCGGGTGGTCGGGTGCAGTGGGGCCGTGCGCGGCTCCCGTGCCGGGTCTGCCCCGGGCCAGCTAGGACTCGGTGATGTCGACGGACACCATGCGGTGGAGGGTGGTCGGCGACCCGCCGCTCGATCCTCCGGCATTGATCTTCTCGACCACGTCCATCCCGGAGGTGACCTTGCCGAACAGGGTGTAGCTCGGGGCCAGGCTCTCGCCCTGCGAGCCGGCCACGACGAAGAACTGACTGAGGTTGGTGTTGGGCCCGGAGTTGGCCATGGCCACCGACCCGAGCGGGTACTGCGGCGTGGCGGTCTTCGGGAGCTCGTCGGCGAACTGGTAGCCCGGACCACCGTCGCCTGTGCCGGTCGGGTCCCCCGTCTGGTCGACGAACGAGGGGATCACCCGGTGGAAGACGATGCAGTCGAAGAAGTGCTGCTTGGCCAGGAACACGAAGCTGTTGACCGCCTTGGGCGCCTGTTGGGGGTCGAGCTGGATGGTGAAGGGCCCGATGTCGGTGGTGACGGTGGCCGTGTAGGCCTTCGAGGTGTCGATGGTCATCGGCGGGTACGAGGGATACGACGGCTTGTTGAGGGTGGCGCTGAAGTTGGCCGGGCAGTCGGCCGAGGTGGTGATGGCGCTCGGCGAGGTGTCACCGGAGCCGCCCTTGGGAGCGGGCTTGGTGGTGGTCGAGGAGGCCACAGTGGTCGAGGATGCCGCGGTCGACTTGCTCTTGGACGGCTTGAAGATCAGGTAGGAGATGCCGACCACGACGACGGCCACGACGGCGATGGTGATGGCGCGCCGGAGGTTCTGCCTCCGCTTCTGGGACTTCTGCTCGGCCTCCAGCCGGGCCTGCCGGCCGGCCTTCTGACGTTGACGCTTCTCGGTGGGCACGGGGGTTCAGGGTAGCCGCTCCGACCACCGGACCCGGTGTCGGCCGTCACGTGCCGTGCGGGCCGCCGGAGCGGCCCCTGTAGCCTTGCCCACCATGCCTCTGGTGGTGCAGAAGTTCGGCGGTTCCTCGGTCGCCGACGCGGACCGCATCCGCGCCGTCGCCGACCACGTTGCCCGCACCCGGCGGGCGGGAATAGACGTGGTGGTGGTGGTCAGTGCCATGGGCAAGACCACCGACGAGCTGATCCGGTTGGCCTCCGACGTCAGCGCGGTCCAGCCCACGCGCGAGGTCGACATGCTGCTGAGCGCTGGCGAGCGCATCTCGATGTCCCTGTTGTGCATGGCGCTGGCCGACCTCGGGGTGGAGGCCACCTCGTACACGGGGAGCCAGGCCGGGATCATCACCGACGCCGTGCACACCCGGGCCAAGATCGTGGAGATCCGGGCCGAGCGTCTGCAGGCCACCCTGGGCGGCGGCGGCGTGCCGGTGGTGGCCGGGTTCCAGGGGATGTCGGTGGAGCGCGACGTGACCACGCTCGGGCGGGGCGGGTCCGACACCACCGCGGTGGCGCTTGCCGCCGTGCTCGCCGCCGATGCCTGCGAGATCTACACCGACGTGTCCGGCGTGTTCAGCGCCGATCCCCGGATCGTGCCCGAGGCCCGCAAGCTCTCCCGGGTGAGCTACGAGGAGATGCTGGAGATCGCCGCCACCGGGGGCCGGGTCCTCGCCCTGCGGTCGGTCGAGTTCGCCCGCAACCACGACGTCCCGCTGCACGTGCGCTCGAGCTTCACGTGGGAACCGGGGACACTGGTCATCGAGGAGGATGCGAACATGGAACAGGCAGTCGTCACCGCGGTCACCCACGACGTGTCGGAGGCCAAGGTCACCGTCACCGACGTGCCCGACCGACCCGGGCTGGCCGCCCGGCTGTTCAGGGGGCTGGCCGACCGCAATGTCAACGTGGACATGATCGTGCAGAACACCTCGCTGCACGGGACCACCGACATCTCCTTCACCGTTCCCGGGTACGACCTGGCGGTCAGCACGGAGGTGTGCCAGGAGCTCCTTCCGGAGCTGGGGGCCAGCGGGGTCAATAGCGACGCCGACGTGGCCCGGGTCTCGCTGGTGGGCGCGGGCATGAAGACCCATCCCGGTGTGACCGCACTGACCTTCGAGACCCTGGCCGAGGCGGGCATCAACATCGAGATGATCTCCACGTCGTCGATCCGCATCTCCTGCATGGTCAGGGCCGGCGCCGCCGAGGACGCGGTCCGGGCGCTGCATGCCGCTTTCGATCTCGCCTGAACGACCGGCGACCGTGCCGGCGTCGTTGGGCCCCTGCCCCGTGCTCCCGTAGAATGTCCGTCATGCGCGTGGCCGTGGTGGGAGCAACCGGACAGGTCGGGACCGTCATGCGGGCGATCCTCGCCGAGCGGTCCTTTCCGCTCGATGAGCTGCGCCTGTTCGCCTCCTCCCGGTCAGCGGGCCGACGGCTGCCCTTCCGGGGCGAGGAGCTGGTGGTGGAGGACGCCGGCACCGCTGACGTCTCCGGGATCGACATCGCCCTGTTCTCCAGCGGCGCCACCGCCTCCCGGGAGCTGGCCCCCCGGTTCGTCGGCGGTGGGGCCGTCGTAATCGACAACTCGTCGGCGTGGCGGATGGACCCCGACGTGCCGCTGGTCGTGCCCGAGGTCAATGCGGCCGCCCTCGCCGCCATCCCCCGGGGCATCGTGGCCAACCCCAACTGCACCACCATGGTTGCGATGCCGGTCCTGAAGCCGCTCCACGACGCCGCCGGCCTGCGCCGGCTCGTCGTCGCCACCTACCAGGCCGTCTCCGGCTCGGGCCTGGCCGGAGTGGCCGAGCTCGAGGACCAGCTGCGCAAGACGGTGGACGGTGCCGCCGCGCTCACCTTCGACGGGACGGCGGTGGACTACCCACCGGCCACCACCTTCCCCGACGTCATCGCCCACAACGTGGTGCCGGTGGCGGGCTACCTGCTGGGCGACGGATCGGGGGAGACGAGCGAGGAGCTGAAGTTCCGGGACGAGAGTCGCAAGATCCTGGGCATCCCGTCCCTGTCGGTGACCGTCACCTGTGTCCGGGTACCGGTGTTCACCGGCCACTCGCTGGCCATCGTGGCCGAGTTCGGGAAGGATCTTTCGCCCGAGCGGGCCACGCAGCTGCTGGCCGGGGCCCCGGGGGTGGAGCTGTCCGGCCTGCCGACACCGCTCCACGCCGCCGGGAGGGACCCGTCACTGGTCGGTCGCCTGCGATCGGCGGACGGCGCGCCGAACGGGCTCGCCCTGTTCGTCAGCGGGGACAACCTGCGCAAGGGTGCCGCCCTCAACGCCGTGCAGGTGGCTGAGGCCCTGGTGTCCATGGGCATCGTCGCCTGACGGGGGCGGCCACCCCACAAAGGGGGAGCCGGGCCGCTCAGAACGGCTGGCCGGCCTGGGGGACCATCATAGCGACGCGCTTGGCCAAGTTGACGGCGTGATCACCGAACCGCTCGTAGAAGCGGGCGACCATGGCCAGCTCCACGGCGACCGGTAGGGGCATGGCGCCGGCAACGACCTCCACGGTCAGGCTGACGTGGAGGTCGTCCATCTCGTCGTCGAGGGTGTCCACCAACGACGCCGCCATCGGCTGCCGTTCGGCATAGGCGTCGGTGGTGGCGCGCCACATGTGGACGGCCACCTCGCCCATCCGCTCGACCAGGCCCCGGCTCCGGGCGGACAGCTCGCCGCCGAGCCCACGGGCGGCCCGCCGGGCCACATGCTCGGCCAGGTCGCCGTTCCGCTCGAGGTCGGGCAGCATCCTGATCACCGTCACCAGGAACCGGAGGTCCGATGGCGAGGTGATCCCACCCACGGTCAGCTGCTGGAGGGTCAGGTGCTCGATGTCGTGGTAGAGCGTGTCGACCAGTTCGTCGCGTTCGGCCAGCGCCTTGGCCGCCTCCCGGTCACCGGAGAGGAGTGCGTGGGTGGCGCCGGACATGCCTTCGCCGACCAGGGCGAACAGCCGCAGGACCTTCCGGTCGATCTGCCCGAGTACGTCGTCCACCGGGATCACCGTACCCGTCCCGGTGGCCGGTGGCTCATCCATCCACCGGCCGCTTCCCGGCCGGCTCCTCCGACACCTCCGACTCGAGGTCCTCGCCAACGATGACCCTCGGGCCCGATCCCCACGACAGGTACCGCCACGCCCAGTTGACCAGCACGATGATCTTGTTCCGGAAGCCGATGAGATAGAGGATGTGCAGCCCCAGCCAGGCCAGCCATCCGAGCGTTCCCCGGATGAGGAGCCCACTGGGCAGCTGGGTCACCGCCGCCCTCCGCCCGATGGTGGCCATGATGCCCTTGTCGCGGTAGCGGAAGGGCTGGGACGGCCGGCTGGCGATCCGGTTGAGGACCTGGCGGGCGGCGTGCCCTCCCGACTGGATGGCCACCTGGGCGACCTGCGGGCAGATCCTGTCCCGCTCGTCCGGCCCCGGTCCCCAGCGGACAGCGGCGGCGTCGCCGATGGCGTAGGCGCCGTCCCGCCCCGGCAGGGAGAGATCCGCGTCCACCACCAGTCGGCCGTTCGGCCCGGTTGGCGCGCCGAGCTCGGATGCCACCGTCCCCTCGACGGTGATCCCTCCCGCCCAGACCACGGTACGGGTCGGGATGACGGTGCCGTCGTCCAGCTCCACGGAGGTGGCGGTGACCGACTTGACCATCCGGCCGAGCTCGAGGTCCACCCCTCGGCCGGCGAGGGTCCGGGCCGTGTAGGTGGACGCCGCCGGCTTGAACGGGGTGAGCAGGCGGTCCAGCCCGTCCACCAGGATGATCCGGCCCGCCGCCCGGTCGAAGCGGAAGCCGTCGTGTCGGACGGCGACGTCCAGAAGCTCGGCGAGCGCCCCGGCCACCTCGACGCCGGTGGGGCCGCCGCCGATCACCACGAAGTTGAGGGTGCCGTGCTCGACCACCGACGGATCGGCGTCGGCCTCCTCCATCCGCCGCAGCAGGTGGTCCCGGAGCCGGCGGGCGTCGGTCAGGGTATAGAGGGGGAGGGCGAACTCCGGGGCGCCGGGGATCCCGAAGTACTTGGCGGTGGCCCCACTGGCCACGATCACCGAGTCGAACGGCAGGGGGGTGGCGTCGTCGAGCAGGACCTGGCGGCGCTCCCAGTCCACGCCGGTCACCGTGGCGAACCGGAAGGTCACGTTCCCCGCCTGCCCGAACAGGGTCCGGATCGGATACGCCACGTCCCCCGGGTCGAGGCCTGCCGTGGCCACCTCGTACAGCAGGGGCTGGAAGGTATGGAAGTTCCGGCGGTCGACGATGGTGACCTCGACCGGTTCGCCGATCAGGGCCCGTGCCGCGTTCAACCCGCCGAACCCGGCGCCCACGATCACCACCCGATGCATGCCAGCATGCTGGCACAGACCACCCGGGCGGGGAGGGCCCGGCCGGGTGGGCCGGGACCGTCCCCCGGCGCCGGCACACCCCCTCGGTACGCTGGCCGACGAGGTCCGTCGGGCCCGACCCCGCCGGGGGCCAAGGAGGACCTGCCATGCTCACCGGACTCATGTTCGGACTCGTCGCCGGCGCCGCGCTCGGTGTCGTGGTCGGACTGCTGGTGCGGGCCGGGCACGTGACCGCGGCCCGCACGGCCGAGGCTCGTCTCGCCGACGCGGTCGACCAGAACCGGCTCCTGGCCGATGAGGTCCAGGGCCTCCGCTCCCACTCCGCCGACGCCCAGCACCGCCTGGCGTCGGCGCAGGCCGACATTTCCCGGTTGCAGGCCGAGCTCGACCACGAGCGCAGGGGGGCCGAACAGCGGGCGGCGGCCTTCGAGGAGACCCGGGACCAGTTGACCGGTGAGTTCGCCCGACTGTCGGCACTGGCGCTCCAGCAGAACAACGAGCAGTTCCTGCAGCTGGCCGACACCAAGCTCAGCGAGACCCGGCAGGCTGCCGAAGGTGAGCTGGCCAAACGGCAGGAGGCCATCGAGCAGCTGCTCAAGCCCATCGGGGAGCAGCTCGGCAAGTACGAGGTGGGGATGCAGCGGCTCGAGGTCGAGCGGCAGCGTGCCTACACCACCCTCACCGAGCAGATGAAGCACCTCTCCACCTCGCACGACCAGCTGCACAAGGAGACCCGCAACCTGGTCACCGCCCTTCGCTCCCCCCAGACCCGGGGCCGGTGGGGAGAGTTGCAGCTGCGGAGGGTGGTCGAGATGGCCGGCATGCTGGAGCACTGCGACTTCGACGAGCAGGTCACCTCGGACGCCGACGGCGGGCGGATGCGCCCCGACATGGTGGTGCACCTGCCGGGCAACAAGAACGTCGCCGTCGACGCCAAGGTGCCGATGCAGGCCTTCCTCGACGCCAACGAGTGTGACGACGAGACCGTCCGCCGGAGCCACCTGGCCAGTCACGGACGCCAGATGAAAGCCCACGTCGACGCCCTCTCGAAGAAGGAGTACTGGAAGAGGGTGGTCCCGTCCCCCGAATTCGTGGTGGCCTTCGTCCCCGGCGACCCGCTGTTGACCGCGGCGCTCGAGCACGAGCCGGGCCTGATGGAGTACGCCGTGGCCAACCACGTGCTGTTGGCCACTCCGACCTCGTTGATCGCCCTCTTGCGGGCCGTGGCCTACGGCTGGCAGCAGGACGCCCTGGCCGAGAACGCCCGCGAGGTCCAGCTGCTCGGGGCCGAGCTCTACCAGCGCCTCTCCGTGCTGGGCGACCATGTGGCCGGTGTCGGCAAGGGCCTGAACAGTGCAGTGGCCGCCTACAACAAGGCGGTCGGGTCGTTGGAGGGACGGGTGCTCGTCACCGCGCGCCGGTTCGTCGAGATGGGGGTGGTCGGCGCCGGGGAGAAGGAACTGCCCCACCCCCCGTCGGTCGACGTCACGACGAGGGCCCTGCAGTCTCCCGAGCTGAGCCCTCCGACGCTCGGCCTCCCCGCGTTCGGCGGCGACTCCGGCCTGGGGGGACTGCCGGCGCCGGCCTCGGCGACCGACGAGCTCTGAGCCGGTTCCACCGGGGCCGAATCAGCCGGCTGCGGCACCACGCTGAGCTGTCCGGAACGGATGGAACCGTGCCTTGGCGGGGTCCTGTCAATGGGATTCTATGAAGATCTCATTGCAGTTCTCAGGTCATTCCAAGGTCAGATGGTGATAAGAGTAGTGACGATCACGCCGGGGGCTCGATGAGCGCCGGGCGATCGGAGCAGTAGTTACGGGAGCGAGAGGGAGACGAAACGTGAACATTCTGGTGCTCGGCGGCGACGGCTATCTCGGCTGGCCCACCGCGCTGTACCTGTCCCGGAGGGGACACCGTGTGGGCGTGGTCGACAACTTCGCCCGCCGGGGCTACGACCTCGAGATGGGTGTCGACAGCCTGGTCCCGATCGTCAGCCTCCAGCACCGGGTCCGCCGCTGGCACGACATCTCCGACCTGACGATCGACCTGTTCGTCGGCGACCTCACCGACGCTTCCTTCGTCAACGAGACGCTCGCCTCCTTCGAGCCCGATGCTGTCGTCCACTTCGCCGAGCAACGGTCGGCGCCCTACTCGATGATCGACCGCAAGCACGCCGTCTACACCCAGGTCAACAACGTGGCCGGCACCCTCAACCTTCTCTACGCCATCGCCGAGCAGAACCGGGACATCCACCTGGTCAAGCTCGGGACGATGGGTGAGTACGGCACCCCCAACATCGACATCGAAGAGGGGTTCATCGAGATCACCCACCGGGGCCGCAGCGACGTGCTGCCCTACCCGAAGCAGCCGGGCTCCTTCTACCATCTGTCGAAGGTGCACGACAGCGCCAACATCATGTTCGCCTGTCGCATCTGGGGAATCCGGGCCACCGATCTCAACCAGGGCATCGTCTACGGCCACGAGACCGAGGAGACCGGGCTCCATCCCGACCTGGCCACCCGGTTCGACTACGACGGCGTGTTCGGCACCGTCCTCAACCGGTTCTGCGTCCAGGCGGTCACCGGGCACCCCCTCACCGTCTACGGCTCGGGCGGCCAGACCCGGGGGATGCTCAACATCCTCGACACGCTCGCCTGCGTCGAGCTGGCATTGGAGCACCCTGCCGATCGCGGGGAGTTCCGGGTGTTCAACCAGTTCACCGAGTCCTTCTCCGTGGCGGAGATGGCGGACCTGGTGGTCGCCGAGTTCGCCGGCGACGCCACCATCGACCACACCCGGGACCCGCGCGTCGAGAAGGAGGACCACTACTACCGGGCCGCCCACACCAAGCTGCTCGACCTCGGGCTCGTGCCGCACCTGCTCACATCCTCGGTCATCCAGTCGATCCTCTCGGTGGCCGACAAGTACAAGTCGAACGTCGACGCGGCGGCCATCCGGCCCACCGTCGAATGGCGCAGCACGTCCAGCGGACTGGCCACCTCCGGGGCCACCGTCGCCGGAGTGGCCGCCGGCGACGGTGGCCAGTCGGTCGCCCTGGCCTGACCGGTCGGCACCGTGGTGCCGCACCCGTGGAGGCTGAGGGACGGACCGGGCGCCTGCCGGCGGTCTGACCGGCCGCACTAACGTCGTCGGGATGCCCAGGGCCAGACGGAGACGCGCCCGGTCGGTCGCCCGGCACGGGTGGCGCGGGGTCCTCCTGGTCACGGTGGGCGTGGCACTGGGCACCGTGCTGGTGGTGGGCTCGCTGGCCGAGATCCACGCCCAGTCGAGCACGTTCCGCTCGGCGACGGACTCCGGGTACGGCGCCCTCGCCGCCCGGTTGGTCGACGCCTCCAATCGGACCGGCACCCAGCTGGGCCAACTGATGGCCGGTGCCTCCGGGCTGACCAACCAGGCGGTCCCCGGATCGGCGAGGGACGTCCTGGAGCAGGGCCTCGACGAGGCAGTGGACGCCACGGCCGCCGAGGCGACCCAGGCGACCCAGCTGGAGCCGCCGTCCCCCGACGCCGACGTGGGCGAGCGGTTCGCCGGGGTGATGGCCGACCGGGCCACGGCCGCGGTGGACCTCCGGACCGCTCTCGACCGGATGCTGGGGATGTCCCCCCTTCCCGTCGCCGGCGCCCCCTCGGCCACCGCCCCCCCGAGCACCGCGCCCCTGATCTCGATCGGCCAGACCTCGGCCAGGCTGGCGGCGGTCGGCCTCCTGCTGCAGCGGACGGATGGTGACTACCGCCGGCTGACCGCCGACATCCGGCAGCAACGGCTCCCCATCCGCCTGCCGCGTTCGGTGTGGGTGCCGGCGCCGGCACCCACCGCCCCCCTTGGCGCGATCCAGCTCGGAGCCGCCGCGCCGGCCCTGGCCGCGTCGGCCTCGCTGGTCCCGATCCACCAGTTGGTCATCACCGCGGTGGGACTGACACCCCCGGCGGTGGCCACAGGCGGTCCGGGGACGGTGGGAGACGGTTGTGGCACCCCGATGTCGACCGTCCCCGGAGCGGCCCCGACGGTGCTCCCCCCGACCGCGTCGCTCGACGTCGGGGTCACGGTGACCAACTGCGGCACCGTGGTGGAGTCGGATGTGGCCGTGTCGGAGACCTTGACCCTGGCCGACCCGGCGGGCGCCACACCACCGCCCGCCGGGGCGGGTGGGAGCGGTTCCCGGGTCGTGGTCACCCTCGAGCCGGGTTCGTCCACCGCGCCGCCGCTGGCTCCGCTCACCGTCGCCTCGGGGTATCGCTACACGCTGACCGTGGCCCTCACCATCCCGCCCGGCCAGACCGACCCCACGGGGTCGACCCAGCAGTTCCTCCTCCAGATAGCCGGCTGAGCGGTCGCCGCCACCAGCGCAGCCGCCCGGCCGCCGGTTGGTCGGGGCCGGGGGGTGTGCATCTAGGATTGGGCCCGCCAGAGTTGCACGAGACGACAGAAGGGTCTGAGGATCAGTGGCCGAGAGCATCACGATCACCGACAACCGCACTGGTGAGTCCCTCGAGATCCCGTTCGAGAACGGGGGGATCTCCGCCGCGCAGTGGTCGAAACTCCTTCCGGGTACCTGGTTCTACGACCCGGCCTTCGTGTCCACGGCGGCCTGCGAGAGCTCTGTCACCTACCTCGACGGCGAGGAGGGCGTCCTCCGCTACCGCGGCTATCCCATCGAGCAGCTCGCCGAGAGCTCGACCTATCTCGAGGTCGCCTACCTCCTGCTCAACGGAGAGCTGCCGGACCCCGCCCAGTACGAGGTCTGGGAGCGCGAGATCACCCTCCACACCTTCATCCACGAGAACGTTCGCAAGCGGTTCCTCGAGGGGTTCCACTACGACGCCCATCCCATGGGCATGCTGGTCTCCGCCGTTGCCGCGCTGTCGACCTTCTATGGTGACGCCAAGGACATCTTCGACGTCGAGTCGCGCAGCAAGCAGATCATCCGCCTCATCGCCAAGATGCCCACCCTGGCAGCGGCGGCCCACCGGTTCAGCGTCGGGATGCCGTTCGTCTACCCCGACAACTCCCTGCCGTTCACCTCGAACTTCCTGTCCATGATGTGGAAGATCGCGGAGCCCCGCTTCGATGCCGATCCCACGCTGGCCCGGGCGCTCGACGTGCTGTTCATCCTCCACGCCGACCACGAGCAGAACTGTTCGACCACCGCCATGAGGGTGGTGGGCTCCTCCCACGCCGACCCCTACTCGGCATGCGCCGCCGCCGCCGCCGCCCTCTACGGCCCGCGCCACGGTGGGGCGAACGAGGCGGTCATCCGCATGCTCACCGAAATCGGCTCGCTGGAGAACGTGGAGCCGTTCATCAAGTCGGTCAAGGAGGGGTCGGGGGGCAAGCTGCAGGGGTTCGGGCACCGGGTCTACAAGAGTTACGACCCCCGGGCCAAGATCATCAAGAAGACGGCCGACGAGGTGTTCGAGATCACCGGCAAGAACCCGCTCCTCGACATCGCGTTGAAGCTCGAGGAGATCGCCCTGGCTGACGACTACTTCGTGTCCCGCAAGCTCTATCCCAACGTGGACTTCTACTCGGGGCTGATCTACCAGGCCATGGGATTCCCGTTGGAGATGTTTCCCGTGCTGTTCGCCATCCCCCGGACCGCCGGCTGGCTGGCCCACTGGCAGGAGATGCTCGACCAGGACTCGAAGATCGCCCGGCCCCGCCAGCTCTACATCGGCGCCGACGCCCGCGACTACGTGCCGCTCGGCGCCCGGTAGGCCGGACTTCCCGCTCGCTCAGGGGGCCGCCGGCCGGTCGATCACCCGCATCAGGCCTTCCTGGACCATCGACACCACCAGCTCCCCCTGGCGGGTGAACAGGAAGCCCCGGGCCAGCCCGCGGCCGCCGGAGGCGGTGGGGCTGTCCATGTCGTAGAGCAGCCATTCGTCGGCCCGGAACGGCCGGTGGAACCACATGCAGTGGTCGAGGCTCGCCCCCATGAAGTCGGTGTCGTCCCAGGTCACATCGTGAGGGGCCAGCATGGTGTCGAACAGCGACATGTCCGAGGCGTAGGCGGCGATACACGCATGCAGCAGCGGGTCGTCGGGCAGGGTGCCGTCGGCCCGGATCCACAGGCGCTGGATCGGCTCCTTCGACGCCTTCCGGCTGAACGGGAGCTCGCCGATGTGGCGTTGGTCGATTGGGTGGGGCCGGGCGAACCAGTCGCCGAGGGTCTCCCGGTAGGGCTCCAGCCTGGTGACCAGCGACTCGAGCTCCTCGGGGTCGGGGACCTCCGGCATCGGGATCTGGTGGGACGGCCCGGGTTCGTCCACGTGGAACGAGGCCGACAGGTTGAAGATGGCCCGACCGTGCTGGATGGCCACCACCCGCCGGGTGGTGAAGGAGCGCCCGTCGCGTATCCGGTCCACCTCGTAGAGGATCGGCACGGAGGGGTCCCCCGGTCGGAGGAAGTAGGCGTGCAGGGAGTGCGGGCGCCCGGACTCGACCGTCCTTCCCGCCGCCATGAGCGACTGTGCAGCGACCTGGCCTCCGAAGACCCGTTGACGGTCCTCGTTCGGGTTCACCCCGCGGAAGATGTTGACCTCGATGGGCTCGAGATCGAGTAGATCGACCAGAAACTCGAGGGCGTCGCTCACCTCCCCATCCTGCCAGCTACCGGGCGCGAGGCAGGAACCTGCAGCCCGCGTCGTCCGGCCCCGCTACGGTTACCGCCCGTGCCCGAGTTCGCCTTCCCCGAGCGGTTCGTCTGGGGGACCGCCACCGCCGCCCACCAGATCGAAGGTGGGAACGTCAACAACGACTGGTGGGACTTCGAGCACGATCCCGCTTCCCGGTGCGCCGACGTGAGCGGAGACGCCTGCGACTCGTTCAACCGCTACTCCGAGGACATCGCCCTGGTGGCAGCGTTGGGGCTCGACTCGTACCGCTTCTCGCTCGAGTGGAGCCGGATCGAGCCGGAGGAGGGAGAATTCTCTCTTGTGGCCCTGGACCACTACCGACGGATGGCCGCCGCGTGCCACGAGGCCGGTGTCATGCCGGTGGTCACGTACCACCACTTCACCCATCCGCGCTGGCTGGCCGCCGCCGGCACCTGGGAAGCGCTCCACGCCCCCGACCGCTTCGCCCGGTTCTGCGAGCGGGCCACCGGCCACCTGGGCGACCTCGTCGGCATGGCCTGCACGCTCAACGAGCCCAACGTGGTGGCCACCATGGGCTGGCGCCACGGGATCTTCCCGCCGGGGGTGCGGGACCGGGTCCGCCGTGACGTGGTGAACGCCGCCCTGGTCGCCGCCCACGGCAAGGCGGTCGACGCCATCCGCTCGGGCCCGGGGGAGTTCCCGGTGGGGCTCACCCTGTCGATGACCGACTACCAGCTCCAACCGGGTGGCGACGAGTGGCTGGAGCGGGTCCGGCGGCCGTCCGAGGACGTGTTCCTCGAGGCCATCGGCGGCGACGATTTCATCGGTGTGCAGACCTACACCCGCGAACGGGTGGGACCCGACGGCTTCGTCGGCCCGGAGGAGGGGGTGCCCACCACCCAGATGGGCTACGAGTTCTGGCCCGAGGCACTGGAGGGCACCATCCGGCGCGCCGCCGAGGTGAGCGGCGGCCTGCCCATCTACGTCACAGAGAACGGCATCGGCACCGACGACGACGAGATGCGGACCGAGTACGTCCGGCGGGCACTGGCCGGGCTGGGCCGCTGCCTCGACGACGGGATCGACGTCCGTGGCTACTTCTACTGGAGCCTGCTCGACAACTTCGAGTGGGTGCTCGGGTACGGCCCCACCTTCGGGATCGTCGCGGTGGACCGGCAGAGCTTCGAACGACGACCCAAGCCCAGCGCGGCGTGGCTGGGGGGCATCGCCCGAGCCAACCGGCTCTGAGCCACCGACTGGGCACCCGGACCGGGCGCCGGCCCCGGACGGCGGGACCCCGGGCCTCGGCGGCCAGTAGTTCGGATCGGTGACGACTAGGGTTTCCCTGATGAACGGGCTCAGGGAACGGCTGTTGCACCTCTGGCGGAAGAGGCACACACCCGAGGCAGTGCAGCTGTTCCGCTACACGATGGTCTCGGTCATCTCGACGATCGTCTCGTTCGGCGTGCTGGCCCTGGTGTTCGGCGTCCTCCACCTCTGGGGGGAGATCCTCAGCACGGTGGTGGCCAATGTCTCGGCCACCATCCCCTCCTACTACCTCAACCGGATGTGGGTGTGGGGGAAGGGCGGCCGCTCACACCTGATGAAGGAGATCGTGCCGTTCTGGCTCATGTCGGCCTTCGGGATCTTCGTTTCGATCGGCGGCGCCGCCGTGGCCCGCCACATCAGCACGGTGCACCACCTGAACCACTTCGACCAGACCGTCGTGGTGCTGGCCGCCAACCTGGCCTCGTTCGGGATCTTCTGGGTCCTCAAGTACATGCTCTACAACCGGTTGTTCCACGTGCACCCCATAGAGGAGCTCGACGAACTGGTCGAAGCCGCCTGACCAGTCGGTGGGGTGGGGAGCTGCCGAACCGGCCCCCCGACGGGTGCGGTCGGGGAGCAGGCCGCCCGGGGGAGGAGGCACGATGACAGCCACGGTCACCCACAGCGGATCGGTGGTGCTGGTCGTCGCCGTCTTCCTGGCCAGTGCCGTGGAGATGGTCGAGGCGCTGACCATCGTTCTGGCGGTGGGGGTGACCCGAGGGTGGCGCTCGGCCATCGAGGGAGTGGCGGCGGCGTTGGTGGTCCTGGCCGCACTGGTGGCGATCCTCGGCCCCACCCTCGTTCACCTGGTCCCGTTGAGTGCCCTCCGGCTGGTGATCGGGGCGCTCCTCTTGATCTTCGGGCTCCAGTGGCTGCGCAAGGCGGTGCTGCGGGCCTCGGGGCTGAAGGCGAAGCATGACGAGGACGCCATCTTCGCCGAGCAGGTGGCCGAGCTCTCCGGGCCCGCGGCCACCGGCGGGCGGGACGCCACCGGGTTCACCGTGGCCTTCAAGGGGGTCTTCCTCGAGGGCCTCGAAGTGGTGGTCATCGTCCTCACCTTGGGCACGACCTCCCACAGCCTCGGGCTGGCCGCGGTGGCCGCCGCCGCCGCCGTGGTCGTGGTGACCGTGGTCGGGCTGATCCTCGCCCGCCAGCTGTCCTCGGTCCCGGAGAACGCCATGAAGATGGCGGTGGGCCTGATGCTGGTCAGCTTCGGGACGTTCTGGTCGGGTGAGGGCGTCGGGGTGCACTGGCCCGGCTCGGACCTGGCCATTCCGGTGCTCGTCGCCTGCTACGGCCTGACGGCCTGGGCCCTGGTGACCGCGCTGCACCGGCAGGCGCCGGCGCCGACGGCGGTCTCGCCCGCCGAGGGAGCGTCCGGTGCCTGATATGGACACGACGGGAAGCCGCCGGGCCTGGCCGATCCGGACGGTGGTGGGATTCGGGCGGTTCTGGTGGGAATTCCTGATCGGCGACACGCCCGAGCTGTTCCTCGGGGCAGTGATCGCCGTCGGGCTGGTGGCACTGTGCTGCCGGGACCCCTCACTTCGAACGGCTGGCGCGGTGATCCTGCCGGCGCTCGTCGCCGCCCTGCTGGCCGCCTCGGTGTGGAAGGCCGCCCGAGGACGGACCTGACCCGGGAGGTCAGTCCCGGAAGTTGTTGAACTGCAGCGGGATTCCGAAGTCCTCGGCCTTGAGCGCGGCGATCGCCGCCTGGAGGTCGTCCCGCTTCTTGCCGTTGACACGCAACTGGTCGCCCTGGGTCTGCGAGCTCACGCCCTTCAGCCCGAGGTCCTTGATGAACTTGTTGATCTTCTTGGCGTGGTCGGAGGAGATGCCGGCCTGGATGCCCAGCCGCTGGCGGGCCGAGCCCCGTGAGGCCTCCTCGATCTTCCCCACGTCGAGCGACTTGAGGGAGACCTCGCGCTTGACCAGCTTCTCCTGCAGCACCTGGTAGAGGGCACGGAGCCGGTCCTCGGTGGACGACGACAGCACAAGCTCGGAGTCGGAGAGCTCGATGGCCGAGTCCGTCCCCTTGAAGTCGAAGCGGGTGGCGGCTTCGCGGTTCGCCTGGTCGACCGCGTTGCGGACTTCCTGCATGTCAACTTCGGAAACGACGTCGAAGGTGGGCATGGCGAAACAGTACCTCCGCACCAGGCGATATCCTTCCGCCCTGCGGGTCGGTGCCCGAGTGGCCAAAGGGAGCAGACTGTAAATCTGCCGCGCAAGCTTCGAAGGTTCAAATCCTTCCCGGCCCACGCAGACGAACGTCCTGGTCAGAGTGCCATCAGAGCGCTTCGACCAGGGTGTTCGCCGCGCCCGGGGTCAGGGATCCGGTCGGCACCGGGCAAGGCGGCAGGTGTTGCCGGGGTCGCTCGGACCGGCAGGGGCGAGCCCACCTGCCGCCGCCCGACCTGATCGGCGCCGTCGTACGGCGGTACTCTCGTGCCGCACCACTGGTCGGATCACGGCAGCGGGGATCACTTGCCCGCCGCCGCCGATTGATTACAATGAAGTTACGGATCCGTTGCGTTCGGCGTTCCCCTCGGACTGTGGAGGGGCCGCCTGTCGGGGGCGCGCATGCCAGGGTCGAGGCCGCATCTCGACCACCTGCCGACTGCGGCCGCCCCCTTTGGCGGCACGACCGAGGAGAAGCTCCCCAACCCCCATGCCATCCGAGATCGAGGCGGCAGAGGTGCGTGACGACCCCGGGCCGGTGGAGTCGACGCCCCCGTACGGTGTCCGGTATCTCGCCACCGAGGCCAGCAGGCTGGGGATGAGGGTGGTCGAGGACTTCTTCGGGTCGGTCCGTGACCGGATGGACAGGTCGCCCGTCCCCGCAGGCGATACGACTCCGAGCCGGGAGGGCGACGCCGAGCCCCGGGGCCTGGTCCTCCGGCCGGCCCTGCTGGGCTTCGCCGCCATGGTGGCCATCGCCGTCGGCGCGTCGTTGCCGAGCTCCCCGTTCAAGCTCGAGCTGCCGGGCGTGTGGTTCTTCGGGGTCCCCAGCACGGCGGCCGGCAGCCAGTGGGGCGTCTACTTCACCCTGGCCGCGGTGTACGGGGGCCTATTGCTGCTGATGCGGGTGTGGTGGGGCATGATCCGGCTCTACCACCGATGCCCGGGCGTGTCCGTCAAGCGCATGATGTGGGTGTTCGCCCTCTGGGCCACGCCCATGCTGGTCATCGCCCCGCTGTTCAGCCGCGACGCCTACTCCTACGCCGCCCAGGGCGAGATGGTCAGCCATCACATGAACCCGTACCTCTACGGCCCGTTCGAGCTGGGCAACAACTCCTACACTGCACCGGTCGACCCGCTGTGGGGAAACGCTCCCGCGCCCTACGGGCCCCTGTTCCTCCAGATCGACGGGTTCTTCACCCGGATCACCTTCCACAACGAACTGGCCACCATCGTCCTGCTCCGGCTGCTGGCCCTGGTCGGCGTCCTGCTCATCGCCGCCTGCGTCCCCCGCCTCGCCCGCCTCTACCACCGGGACGGCGCCGAGCTCTTCACGCTGATGGTCCTGAACCCGGTCACGCTGCTCCACCTGATCGGGGGTGCGCACAACGACGCCCTCATGCTCGGGCTGGTGGTCGCCGGCCTCACCGCGGCCAAGGAGAAGCGCCCCATCGTGGGCATCCTGCTGTGCGCGTTGGCCACGGCGATCAAGGCGCCCGCCGCGCTGGGCGTCCTCTACATCGGGTGGAGCTGGCTCGGCCCGCGGGCCTCGACTCGCGACCGAATACGGCCGGTGGTGACGGCCGGCCTCATCGGGGCCGGGGTCCTGGGGTTCTTCTCCTATGCGAGCGGTCTCGGCTGGGGATGGGTGACCATCCTCGGGACGCCGGGGGCGGTTCGCTCCTGGACAGCCCCGACCACGTCGCTGGCGTTGGCCCTGACCGGCATCGCCCACATCGCCCACGTCGGGGTCGGGCTCGGAGGCGTGCTGTCGGTGACCCGGTTCCTTGGGCTCGCTGCCTCGGCGATCGCCGGGGTGTGGCTGTTGGCCCACAGCGACCGGATCGGGACGCTGAAGGCGCTCGGCATCACGCTGCTCTTGTTCGTCATCCTTGGACCGGTGGTCCAGCCCTGGTACCTCTCGTGGGGCCTCATCCTCCTGGCCCCGGTGGCACTGGGCCGCCTCCGGTCACTGATCATCGGACTCTCGATGGTGACCGCGTTCATCGAGCTTCCCGGCGCCACCGGGTTGGTGAACCCCCTGATCCACGGCGATCCCCTCCAGATCGTCCTCACCCTGCTGTGGATCCTGGTGATCATGACCGTGCCGGTGACCACCTGGGAACGGCGGGACGGCAGTCCGGGGCGGTCCGCGTCGGGCAACGTGCCGGTGGCCGCCGCTCCCGCAGCCTGACCCCCTCAGAGCAGGCGCTGGAGGATCGAGACGTCGAGCCACCGGTTGAACTTGCGTCCGACCTCCTGCTCCACGCCCACCAGTCGGAACCCGCAGGCCTGATGGAGGGCGATCGAAGCATGGTTGTTCCCGCCGATGCGGGCGATCACCGTGTGGAAACCGTGCTGGGTGGCCAGGAGGACCAGCTGTTCCATGAGTGCCCGCCCGACGCCCGAGCCCCGGCGAGCGGCATCGACGTAGACGGAGTCCTCCACGGTGGTGGCGTAGGCGGGCCGGTCTCGGAAGGTCGAGAGCGACCCGAATCCGAGGACCTGGTGGTCGTCGACGGCCACGATCGCCGGGTAGGGCCCGCGGTGGTCGGCCAGCCAAGTGGCCTGCTCATCGGGGGTGCGGGGCACCAGGTCGAAGGTGGCGGTCGAGCCCACCACCTCGGCGTTGTAGATGGCCCGGATCGCCTCGGCGTCGGACGGCCTGGCCAGGCGGACGTGCATCCGTTGATGGTAGTCAGGAGGGTGGGCCTGTCGGCAGGCCGCAGGTTTGGCTATGCTCTCCTCTTTGCCGCTCGATCGAGCTGCACTGCCCCCTTAGCTCAGTCGGCAGAGCACAGCCATGGTAAGGCTGGTGTCGTCGGTTCGATTCCGACAGGGGGCTCGCCCGTGGCGGCGTAGCTCAGTTGGTTAGAGCACACGGCTCATAATCGTGGGGTCGCCGGTTCGAGTCCGGCCGCCGCTACCAATTTCAGGACATCCGGACGACTGGGAACGCAGGGCAAGCATCGGAACCGATCTGTGGCCGGTCCGGGCCGCAGCATGCAGGAGGAGTCACCGTGGCAAAGAATGACAAGCGCATCCAGGTCACCCTGGCGTGCGAGCAGTGCAAACGACGGAACTACATCACGACGAAGAACAAGCTGAACGACCGTGAGCGGATCGAAATGAAGAAGTTCTGCCGGTGGGACCGCCAGCACACCCTGCACAAGGAGACCCGCTAGGAAGTCGCCACCCCGGCCGGCCGAGGACCGGGGGTCAGGCGCAGGTGTCCGGGCGCCCGGGGCCGGGACGTCCTGGGAATCCCGGCGCCCCTGGTGATAGCCTTAAGGACCGCCCCTGCGATCGGCTCAACCGGTTCGCGGCATGGCGGTCGGCAGAGGGCAGTAGCTCAACTGGTAGAGCACCGGTCTCCAAAACCGAAGGTTGGGGGTTCAAGTCCCTCCTGCCCTGCTCACCACCCGTGGAAACGGTCGAAAGAAGCAGCACGTGAACCGAGAACAGAAGCGAGCAATGCAGCGTCAGGGCCAGGACCCCGACGGCGAGGCCGCGCCCAAGCGGACCGCTGCCCCGCCTCGCCGGCCCCCTAAGCGAGAGCCCTTCCGTCCGGGACAGTTCTTCCGCGAGGTACGATCTGAGCTTCGCCAGGTGGCCTGGCCCAACAGGTCCGAGGTCGTCAACTACACCACCGTGACCCTGGTCACCCTCCTGTCGTTGATGGTTCTGATCTTCATCCTCAACTACGCCTTTGCCAAAGGCGTCCTTTGGCTGTTCAAGACGTGATCGGTGTGACTGTGACCCACGACGAAACCAATCCGCCGCTCGGCGACGACGAGGCACTCGGCACCGCCGGGGCTCCGGCGACGTCCGACGCCGACGCCGCTCCGGCGGAGATGCCCACCGCGGAAGCCGGCGATCCTTCCGAGGTCACCGGGGGGTCCGTCGCCGAGGGCGACGACGACCTTCTCGACGGGGAAGACGAGGAGGAGCCCTTCGTCGTCAGCCCCTACGACCAGCCCGGTCGGTGGTACGTGGTCCACACCTACGCCGGCTATGAGAACAAGGTGAAGTCGAACCTGCACAGCCGGGCCGTGTCGATGAACATGGAGGACCGCATCTACGAGGTGGTCATTCCGATGGAGGACGTCATCGAATTCAAGAACGGCAAGAAGGTGGTGGTCCAGAAGAAGGTGTTCCCGGGCTACCTCTTGTGCCGGTGCGAGCTCGACGACGACAGCTGGTCGGTCATCCGCAACACGCCCGGTGTGACCGGGTTCGTGGGCCCGGGGACCAAGCCCACGCCCCTCTCCCGCCGTGAGGTGGAGGGCATCCTCCAGGTCAAGGTGGAGGGCGCCGAGGCACCGTCAAAGCGCAGCCGCCCGCGGCTGGAGCACGAGGTGGGCGAGACGGTGCGGGTGAAGGAAGGGCCGTTCGCCGACTTCTCCGGCCAGATCGCCGAGATCAACGAAGACCAGCTCAAGCTCAAGGTGCTGGTCAACATCTTCGGTCGGGAGACCCCGGTCGAGCTCGAATTCAGCCAGGTCGCAAAGCTCTAGGCCGGCGGACCCAGGTAAGGAGAGGCACCCATGCCACCGAAGAAGCGCGTCCTTACGGTCGTGAAGATCCAGCTCCCGGCGGGAGGTGCCACGCCCGCGCCCCCGGTCGGGACGGCCCTCGGTCCGCACGGGGTCCAGACCATGGACTTCTGCAAGCAGTACAACGCGGCCACGGAGAACCAGCGGGGCTCGATCGTGCCGGTCGAGATCTCCATCTACGAGGACCGGACCTTCTCGTTCATCCTCAAGACCCCGCCGACCCCGGCCCTCCTGCGTGAGGCCGCCGGCCTGGACAAGGGCGCCTCCACCGCCGGCCGTGAGCAGGTCGGCACGGTGACGAGCGCCCAGGTGGCGGAGATCGCCACCGTCAAGATGCCCGATCTCAATACCACCGACATCGAATCGGCCAAGCGCCAGGTCGAGGGCACGGCCCGGTCCATGGGGATCGCCGTCGCCGGCTGAGTCCGGCCGACCCGCACAGTTCGAGGAAACGGAGAACCGCAATGTCCAGGGGAAAGAAGTACAGGGCGAGCGTCGCCCAGTTCGACCGCCAGCATCTCTACACGCCGGCCGAGGCGGTCGACCTGGTCAAGGCCTCGGCCAAGGCTTCGTTCGACGAGACCGTGGAGCTGGCCATCCGGCTCGGGGTCGACCCCCGCAAGGCCGACCAGATCGTGCGCGGGACGCTGTCGCTGCCTGCCGGGACCGGTCGCACCGCCCGGGTGGCAGTGTTCGCCGCCGGTGAGAAGGCGTCCGAGGCACGGGCGGCCGGTGCCGACGTGGTGGGCGCCGACGACCTGGTGGCCCGGGTGGCCAACGAGGGGTTCCTCGACTTCGACGTGGCGATCGCCACGCCCGATCTGATGGGGCAGGTGGGAACACTCGGTCGGGTCCTCGGGCCCCGGGGCCTCATGCCCAACCCGAAGACCGGCACGGTCACCGACGACGTCGAGCGGGCGGTCATCGAATTCAAGGGCGGCCGGGTGGAGTACCGCACCGACAAGGTGGGGAACATCCACCTGCGGATCGGGAAGGCGTCCTTCGAGCGCCCCCAGCTCCTCGAGAACCTGCACGCGGTGATGGAGGAGATCCACCGGGCCAAGCCAGCCTCCTCCAAGGGCCGCTACCTCAAGGGGGTCACACTCTCGTCCACCATGGGCCCGGGCGTGCACATCGATCCGCTGCTGGCCCGCAAGGCCGATGAGGAGCTGGTCGCCACCGCCTGACCGGCACCGTAGCCGGCCTGGCCCGGCGGTACCGGATCGACTAGAGTTTGACCTTTCCAGATCTACAGAACTGCCGTAGACCTCCGGTGTACCGTTCATCCGGTACCGAAGGGGCCCGTCGAGGGCCCGCCTGATGAGGCGTTCCGCGTGGAGTACCCGGTGCCCGCGCGTTGCCCCTCGCTGGTGTCTGCGGCCCATATCTGAGCACCACGCTCAGCGGAGGGACCATGGACAACCCGAGGGCCGAGAAAGTCGCCGTCGTCAACGAGGTGCGGGACCGCCTGCAGGCATCGGATGCGGCCGTCCTGACCGAGTACCGAGGCCTGACCGTGGCGGCGCTGGCCGACCTGCGTCGAGAGCTGGCGGCGGCCGGCGGCGACTACAAGATCTACAAGAACACCCTGGTCCGACTGGCGGTGGCCGACGGGCCCCAGGCGCCCATCCGCGACCTCCTGACTGGGCCGACCGCCATCGCCTTCGTGCAGGGCGACGTCAGCGCAGTGGCCAAAGCGCTCCGTGAGTTCGCCCGCAGCAACCCCAATCTGGTGGTCAAGGGCGGGATGGTCGGGACCGGGCTGCTGTCGGCGGCGGACATGAGCATCCTGGCCGAACTGCCCTCCCGGGAGACCCTGCTGGCCCAGTTCGCCGGCGCCCTGTCGGCACCCCTCCAGCAGCTGGCCGGGCTGGTGCAGGCCCTGCCCCGCAACCTGGCCTACGGCCTCTCGGCCCTCATCGAGCAGCGCCAGGCCGGCGGCGAGACACTGCCCGAGGAGCCAGAGGCGACCGCGCCGGCCGCCGAGGACGTGGCCGAGTCCCCCGCGACCGACGAGCCCTCCGCGACCGACGAGCCCCCCGCAACCGACGAGCCCCCCGCGGCCGACGAGTCCTCCGCAACCGACGAGTCCTCCGCAACCGACGAGCCCCCCGCGGCCGACGAGTCCTCCGCAACCGACGAGCCCCCCGCGGCCGAGTAGCGCCGCACGACCGACCACAGACCCAACCGACCGAAGAAGCAACAGGAAACAAGGAGCAAGACAATGGCAGGCACCCTGACCAAGGACCAGATTCTGGACGGTATCGCCGAGCTGTCCGTCCTCGAGTTGAGCGAGCTGCTCAAGGAGTTCGAGGAGCGCTTCGGCGTGACGGCGGCCGCCCCGGTGGCCGTGGCTGCTGCCGCCCCCGCGGCCGGCGGTGGCGAGGCCGGCGGCGGGGGCGAGGAGGAGAAGACGGAGTTCGACGTCATCCTCACCGCGGCCGGCGACAAGAAGATCCAGGTCATCAAGGAGGTCCGCTCCCTGACCAGCCTCGGCCTGAAGGAAGCCAAGGATCTGGTGGACGGCGCTCCCAAGCCGGTCCTCGAGAAGGCCAACAAGGAAGACGCGGAGAAGGCGAAGGCCCAGCTGGAGGGAGCCGGAGCCACCGTCGAACTCAAGTAGTGCCGGTGGGGTCCGGTCGCCGGGTGTCCGGCGGCCGGACCTGGCGCCGGACCCGGTCCGGCCCGTCGGATCGGGTCCGAGGTGACGGCCGGCGGCCCGGGAGGGATCCTTGACGGGAGCCGGCCGGTCTCCTACCCTTTACAGGCCTGGATCGGGGGAGCCTCGTCCCCGCGCTTGTCATCCTGTGCGTATCCGGATACGATTGCTGGTTGCCGTGCCTGCTCCTGATGCCTTCCTCAGTGTTTTGGCTGATTGACGCGCGCCCTGGCGCCCCCTTCGACCGCTCCGGCGGTAGTCGTCGACCCCTGAAGTTCCCCGAGATGTGCCCTGTAACCCCTTAGCAGTCCCGCTTCGAGAAGTGCTTTCCGCAGTACCCCGTCGTAGTCCCCATTCGCCTTGCAACTGGGAGGAGTAGGCCGTTGCCTACACGGTCCAACAGTCCGGAACGTTTTTCATTTGCCAACATCGACGAGGCCCTGCCTCTACCGGACCTCGTCGCCATCCAGAGGGATTCCTTCCAGTGGTTCCTGGACCGTGGCCTCGCCGAGACGTTCAACGACATCAGCCCGATCGAGGACTTCACCGGCCAGCTGAGCCTCGAGCTCGAGTTCGACCCGACCGACCCCGACCTGCGCCCTCCACCGAAGTTCTCGGTGGAGGAGTGCAAGGAGAAGGACATGACCTACGCAGCACCCGTCTTCGTGCGGGCGCGGTTCATGAACGCCGGGACGGGCGAGATCAAGGAGCAGACGGTCTTCATGGGGGACTTCCCGGTGATGACCGAAAAGGGCACCTTCATCGTCAACGGCACCGAGCGGGTCGTGGTGAGCCAGCTGGTCCGCTCGCCCGGGGTGATCTTCCAGCCCGGGCGCGACGCCAAGACCGTGTTCACCGGCACCATCCACCCCTACCGGGGCGAGTGGATCGAATTCGACGTCGAGGCCAAGCCGGGCAAGGACGTCACCGCCGGATGCCGGGTGGCCCGCAAGCGCCGCCTCTCCCTGTTCGTCCTGCTGCGCGCCCTCGGCTACGAGGACCCCGCCTTCCTCGAGCGGTTCGTCCGCCACTTCGACTTCCTCGAGGGCCAGTGGGAGAAGGAGCAGAACCTCGCCCCCACCCGTGAGGAAGCGCTGCTCGAGATCTACAAGCGCGCCCGCCCCGGCGAGCCCCTGTCGGTGGAGGCAGCCCGCCAGTACTTCGAGAACGCCTTCTTCAACCCGAAGCGCTACGACCTGACCCGCGTCGGCCGGTACAAGCTCAACCGGAAGCTCGGGCCGGAGATCGAGCGAATCTCGGACATCTTGAAGATCGATCTCGAGCGCCCGACCCCGACCCAGGGGGTGCTCAGCCCCTCGGAGATCCTGGCCTCCTCGACCTACATGCTCCACCTGGCCAAGCACATGGCCGACGGCGAGTCCAACTACAGGATCGACGACCAGGACCACTTCGCCAACCGTCGGATCCGCTCCGTGGGCGAGCTCATCCAGAACCAGGTGCGTGTCGGCCTTTCCCGCATGGAGCGGGTGGTCCGCGAGCGGATGACCACCCAGGACGTCGAGGCCATCACCCCGCAGACCCTGATCAACATCCGCCCGGTGGTCGCCGCGGTCAAGGAGTTCTTCGGCACCAGCCAGCTGAGCCAGTTCATGGACCAGAACAACCCGCTGTCCGGGTTGGCCCACAAGCGTCGTCTGTCGGCCCTCGGGCCGGGTGGCCTGTCGCGTGAACGGGCCGGCTTCGAAGTCCGAGACGTGCACACCTCGCACTACGGCCGGATGTGCCCCATCGAGACCCCCGAAGGTCCGAACATCGGCCTGATCGGCTCGCTGGCCACCTACGCCCGGGTCAACGAGTACGGCTTCATCGAGACCCCCTACCGCAAGGTGACCAACGGTCAGGTGACCAAGGAGATCACCTATCTGGCCGCCGACGAAGAGGAAGAGCACGTCATCGCCCAGGCCTCTGCGGCGCTGGACGACACCGGTCACTTCACTGAGGAGAAGGTGCTGGTCCGACGTGGTCCTCAAGGGACCGGCGTGCGGGTCGGTGCGACGACGACGTCGTACGGCACCACCTCGGAGATCGACTTCGTGCCCCCGGCCGAGGTCGACCTGATGGACGTGTCCCCCAAGCAGATCGTGTCGGTCTCGACCGCTCTGATCCCGTTCGTCGAGCACGATGACGCCAACCGCGCCCTGATGGGGGCCAACATGCAGAAGCAGGCCGTGCCGCTGGTGGTCCCCGAGGCCCCCTACATCGGTACCGGCGTCGAGGCCCGCGCTGCTCGTGATGCCGGTGACGTGGTGATGGCCGAGGGTGACGGAGCAGTGGTCGACGTTTCCGGCGACCAGATCGTGGTCGAGTACAAGGCCGGCGCCAAGGACCGCAACGGCACGGTGCTGGGCAAGAAGACCTATCGCCTGGCCAAGTTCCGCCGCTCCAACCAGAACACTGCCATCAACCAGAAGGTCATCGTCGAGGAGGGCCAGAAAGTCTCCGCCGGTGACGTGCTGGCCGATGGTCCCGCCACCCACAACGGCGAGTTGGCCCTGGGCAAGAACCTGCTCGTGGCCTTCATGCCGTGGGAGGGCTACAACTACGAGGACGCCATCATCCTCTCCGAGCGCCTGGTCAAGGACGACGTCCTCACCTCGATCCACATCGAGGAGCACGAGGTCGACGCCCGCGACACCAAGCTGGGGGCCGAGGAGATCACCCGGGACATCCCCAACCTCTCCGAGGAGATCCTCGCCGACCTGGACGAGCGGGGCATCATCCGCATCGGGGCCGAGGTCGGTCCGGGCGACGTGCTGGTGGGCAAGGTGACCCCGAAAGGCGAGACCGAGCAGACCCCCGAGGAGCGCCTGCTCCGGGCCATCTTCGGTGAGAAGGCCCGCGAGGTCCGGGACACGTCCCTCAAGGTGCCCCACGGCGAGCAGGGAACGGTCATCGACGTGCGGGTCTTCTCCCGCGACGATGCCCATGAGCTCCCGCCCGGCGTGGAACAGCTGGTCAGGGTGTATGTGGCCCAGAAGCGCAAGATCTCCGAGGGCGACAAGCTGGCCGGGCGCCACGGCAACAAGGGCGTCATCTCCAAGATCCTGCCGATCGAGGACATGCCCTACCAGGCCGACGGAACCCCGGTCGACATCATCCTCAACCCGCTGGGCGTGCCCAGCCGGATGAACGTCGGCCAGGTGCTCGAGTCCCACCTCGGGTATGCCGCACGCTGGGGCTGGGAGGGCGCCGGTGAGGTGGCTCGCCCGCCGTTGCGGGGCACCGAGACGAAGACCCGTCCGCGCACTGACCCCGCGGTGTGGGTGTCCACCCCGGTGTTCGACGGGGCCCACTGGGACGAGGAGGCCGATGCCGGCCGCCACCCGACCATCCAGCAGATCTTCCGTCGCCTCAACCCGGACGGCGCCGACGGCGCCGTGCAGGTCAACGACGACGGGAAGAGCGAGTTGTGGAACGGCCGGACCGGAGAGAAGTACGACAATCCGATCTCGGTCGGCTACGTCTACATCCTGAAGCTCCACCACCTGGTGGACGACAAGATCCACGCCCGCTCGACCGGCCCCTACTCGATGATCACCCAGCAGCCGCTCGGTGGGAAGGCCCAGTTCGGTGGCCAGCGCTTCGGTGAGATGGAGGTGTGGGCCCTCGAGGCCTTCGGGGCCGCCTATGCGCTCCAGGAGCTCCTGACCATCAAGTCGGACGACGTGCTCGGTCGGGTGAAGGTCTACGAGGCCATCGTGAAGGGCGAGAACATCCCCGAGCCGGGGATCCCCGAGAGCTTCAAGGTGCTCATCAAGGAGATGCAGTCCCTCTGCCTGGACGTCGAGGTCCTGGCACCGGGTGGAGAGGAGATCGAGATGCGCGAGCTCGACGAGGACGTGTTCCGCACGGCCGAGGAGCTCGGAATCGACATCAGCCGGCCCGAGCGCGGGTCCGACGAAGAAGATGCACGACGCGCTGCGGAAAGGGGATTCTGATGTTGGATGTCAACGACTTTGATCAGCTGAGGATCGGACTGGCTACCGCCGACTCGATCCGGGGATGGTCCAACGGCGAGGTGAAGAAGCCGGAGACCATCAACTACCGCACGCTGCGTCCCGAGAAGGACGGTCTCTTCTGCGAGAAGATCTTCGGTCCCACCAAGGACTGGGAGTGCTACTGCGGCAAGTACAAGCGTGTCCGGTTCCGCGGCATCATCTGCGAGCGCTGCGGGGTGGAGGTCACCCGGTCAAAAGTTCGCCGCGAGCGCATGGGCCACATCGAGCTGGCCGCGCCGGTCGTGCACATCTGGTACCTGCGGGGCACCCGTAGCTGGCTGGCCTACCTGCTCATGGGCACCGAGGCCCGCGAGGAGCTGAAGGCCAAGCAGTTGGAGAAAGTCATCTACTTCGCCGCCAACCTGGTCACCTGGGTCGACGAGGAGAAGCGCCACGAGGACCTGCCCGACCTCGAGGCGGAGCTCGGAGTGGAGATCGCCGACATCGAGAAGAAGCGGGACGTCGACATCGACCGCCGATTCAAGGTTCTCGAAGGCGAGTTGGCCGACCTCGAGAAGTCGGGGGCGAAGGATGCCGAGATCAAGGCCCGCCAGCGCAACGTCGATAAGGAGATCACCAGCACCCGGGAGCGCTACCAGAGCGAGATCGAGCTCGCCCAGCGGGCGTTCGACGAGTTCAAGAGCCTCCACTCCCGCAAGATCCTCGAGGACGAGATGCTCTGGCGCGAGCTGCGCATCCGCTACGAGGACTACTTCGAGGGCGGCATGGGCGCCGAGACCATCTCACGCCTCATCGAGCGGATCGACCTCGACGTCGAGGAGATCAAGCTGCGCGAGATGATCGACGCGGCCGACGGTCGCAAGCCCCTGTCCGCCCAGCGCCGCCAGAAGGTCATCAAGCGCCTCAAGATCGTGACCGCCTTCAACCGGCGGGACGAGAACGGGCGACGGGTCAACGACCCCCGCGCCATGATCCTCGACTCGGTCCCGGTCATCCCACCCGACCTCCGACCCATGGTCCAGCTGGACGGTGGCCGCTTCGCCACCTCCGACCTCAACGACCTCTACCGCCGGGTCATCAACCGGAACAACCGCCTGAAGCGGCTGCTCGACCTCGGTGCGCCCGAGATCATCATCAACAACGAGAAGCGGATGCTCCAGGAGGCCGTCGACGCCCTGTTCGACAACGGCCGGCGCGGGCGCCCGGTCACCGGGCCGGGCAACCGCCCGCTGAAGAGCCTCTCCGACATGCTGAAGGGGAAGCAGGGACGGTTCCGCCAGAACCTGCTGGGCAAGCGTGTCGACTACTCGGGCCGCTCGGTCATCGTGATCGGCCCGACGCTCCAGCTCCACCAGTGCGGTCTTCCCAAGCTGATGGCCCTCGAGCTGTTCAAGCCCTTCGTCATGAAGCGGCTGGTCGACGCCGAGTACGCCCAGAACATCAAGTCGGCCAAGCGCATGGTCGAGAGGCGCCGTCCCCAGGTGTGGGACGTGCTCGAGGGGGTCATCAAGGAGCACCCGGTGCTGTTGAACCGGGCGCCGACCCTTCACCGGCTGGGCATCCAGGCCTTCGAGCCGGTCCTGGTCGAGGGGAAGGCCATCCAGGTCCACCCCCTGGTCTGCACCGCCTTCAACGCCGACTTCGACGGCGACCAGATGGCCGTCCACTTGCCACTGTCCGCCGAGGCCCAGGCCGAGGCCCGGGTGCTGATGCTGTCGGCCAACAACATCCTGTCGCCGGCCACCGGCCGCCCGATCACCGTGCCCACCCAGGACATGGTCTTCGGGATCTACTACCTCACGCTGCCGGTCGACGGGGCCAAGGGCGAGGGCCGGGTCTTCCGCCACGCCTACGAGGTCGAGACCGCCTTCGACGCCGGGGACATCGACCTGCAGGCCAAGATCGTCGTCCGGCCCGAGGCCGGGTCGCACCTGGCCCAGTCGGTCGCGCTGGCCAACGGGGCCGAACTGGACGCCGACGGCGTCCTCACCGGGGTGGCCGAGGGCGAGCGGGTGGAGATCGAGACCACCGCCGGGCGCCTCTTCTTCAACACCGCCCTTCCGGACGGCTACCGCTACATCAACGACATCGTCGGTAAGCGGAACACGGCCATCGGCACCATCGTCGAGGAGGTCGCCGCCAATTTCCCGAAGCGGGAGGTGGCGGCCAGCCTGGACCGCATCAAGGACCTCGGGTTCCGGTACGGGGCCCAGTCGGGGCTGACCATCTCGATCAGCGACGTGGTGACCCCGCCGGAAAAGCAGGCCATCCTCGACCGCTACGAGAAGGAGGCGGAGAAGGCCGAGGCCCAGTTCAAGCGGGGCATCATCACCGACGACGAGCGGCGCCAGAAGGAGATCGAGATCTGGACGTCGGCCAACTCCGAGGTCGGGAAGGCCATGGAGAAGTCGCTGTCCAGCATCGCCTTCAACCCGATCGACATGATGGTCGACTCCGGTGCCCGCGGGAACAGCCAGCAGATCCGCCAGATCGCCGGCATGAAGGGCCTGGTGTCCAACCCCCGGGGTGAGATGATCCCGCGGCCGATCAAGTCCTCGTTCCGCGAGGGACTGTCCGTCCTCGAGTACTTCATCTCGACCCACGGAGCCCGCAAGGGGCTGGCCGACACCGCCCTGCGTACCGCCGACTCGGGCTACCTGACCCGCCGCCTGGTCGACGTGGCCCAGGAGCTCATCGTGCGTGAGGACGACTGCGGCTCGGTCCGGGGCATCTGGATCGAGGGCATCGTGCCCGACAGCCCGGGCAAGCGCTCCTACCTCGAGACCCGGGCGAACGGGCGGATCACCGCCGAGTCGGTCACCCTCTCGGACAAGTCGAAGATCCCGGCCGGCACGCTCCTCACCGAGGAGACCGTCAGCCGGCTACGCGACGATCCGAGCACCGACCGGGTCCGTACCCGCTCGGTGCTGACCTGCGAGGCCGAGCAGGGTATCTGCGTCGCCTGCTACGGCGAGTCACTGGCCACCGGCGAGATGATCGAGCTCGGCGAGGCGGTCGGCGTCATCGCCGCCCAGTCGATCGGCGAGCCCGGCACCCAGCTGACCATGCGGACCTTCCACACCGGCGGCATCGTCGGCGAGGACATCACCCACGGCCTGCCCCGCGTCGTCGAGCTCTTCGAGGCACGCACCCCGAAGGGTGCCGCCGTCCTGGCCCGCCACTCCGGCGTGGTCCGGGTCGAAGAGGACGAGTCGGGCCGCCACATCACGGTGGCGGCCGACGACGGCGAGGAGCACACCGTGCTGGTGGCCCCGCGGGCCCACCTCGAGGTCGTCGACGGCCAGGAGGTCAGCGCCGGGGACGCGCTGGTCGAGGGCCCGAAGGACCCGAAGGAGCTCCTCGAGGTCAAGGGGATCCGCGAGACCCAGCAGTACCTGGTCGAGGAGGTCCAGAAGGTCTACCGGGACCAGGGCGTCTCCATCCACGACAAGCACATCGAGCTGATCGTGCGCCAGATGCTCCGACGGGTGCTGGTGGCCGAGCCCGGTGACGCCACGTTCCTCCCCGGCGAGCGGGTGGACAACCGGTCCTACGCGGAGGTCAACCGGCAGCTGGTGCAGGACGGGAAGCGTCCCGCAGAGGGCCGCCCCGAGCTGATGGGGATCACCAAGGCGTCGCTGGCCACCGAGAGCTGGCTGTCTGCCGCCTCCTTCCAGGAGACGACCCGGGTGCTCACCGAAGCCGCAATCGAGGGCAAGTCGGACCAGCTCTACGGCCTCAAGGAGAACATCATCATCGGCAAGCTCATCCCGGCCGGTTCGGGTATGGAGCGCTACCGGGACATCAAACTGGAGATGCCCGGCGCCGAGGCAATGCCGTTCTGGGCCCTCGGCTCCGAAGGGGACGCCGGCACCGAGGACCTGGCCGCCTGGCTGCGGGACACCGGCGGCGACGCCTCGCTGGGCAGCTTCAGCTCGGAGATCGACGCCAGCTGGCTGGGCACCATCCCGACCGCCGAGGACCTGGGAGACGGCGCCGCCGAGCTCGGGGGCGCCGTCCCGGCGGACACGGAAGGCCCGCTCGAAGCCGGAGCATGATGGATCGCGGGACGTCGGGGGCCTGCACCGGGTCCCCGGCGGACCGGTCCCCGCACTCCCCGGCCGACCGGCCGACGGCGCCTACCGCACTTGCCCGGTGGGCAGTAATGCCCTAGGATTGGCTGCTTGCGGCTGCGCGCCCACGGTGCGCCGTTCCCGCCCGTAGTCCGCCTGACCTGCAGTGCATCTGAGCAGTACACCTATGAGTCCTGAAGTATCCCCGCAGTCCACAATCTAGAGGTAACGCGTGCCCACGATCTCCCAGCTCGTCCGAAAAGGCCGAGCCACCAAGCCGACGAAGTCGAAGACCCCGGCCCTCCGGGGGGCGCCCCAGCGCCGGGGCGTGTGCACCCGCGTCTACACCCACACACCGAAGAAGCCGAACTCCGCCCTCCGCAAGGTGGCCAGGGTCCGGCTGACCAGTGGGCTCGAGGTGACCGCCTATATCCCGGGTGAGGGCCACAACCTCCAGGAGCACTCGATCGTCCTGGTCCGCGGAGGTCGTGTGAAGGACCTCCCCGGCGTCCGGTACAAGGTGATCCGCGGCACGCTCGACGCATCGGGCGTCCGTGAGCGGAACCAGGCCCGTAGCCGTTACGGCGCCAAGAAGGAGTCCTGACGTGCCCCGCAAAGGTCCTGCCGTCCGTCGTGAGCTCACGCCCGACCCCGTCTACCACTCGGTGCTGGTCACCCAGGTGGTCAACCGCGTCCTGAGCCGGGGCAAGCGCACCCTGGCCGAGCGCATCGTCTATGACGCCCTGTCCGACGTGGCGGAGAAGTCCGGCAACGACCCGGTGGCCGTGCTGAAGAAGGCCGTGGAGAACACCCGTCCCGAGCTCGAGGTCCGCAGCCGGCGGGTCGGGGGCGCCACCTACCAGGTCCCGGTCGAGGTCCGTCCCCGCCGAGCCACCACGCTGTCCATCCGGTGGCTGGTCGGCTACTCCCAGCAGCGTCGGGAGAAGACCATGGCCGAGCGGCTGTCCAACGAGATCCGCGACGCGGCAAACGGCATCGGCGCCGCGGCCAAGCGCCGCGAGGACCTGCACAAGATGGCCGAGTCCAACAAGGCCTTCGCCCACTATCGCTGGTAGGAGCGGGCCGTCCCGGCCCCTACTCTGGCAGCGAGCACCACGTACGAGCACTACCCGAGAGCTGATCAACCATGGCTGAAGCGAGCACCCGCCACCACCCCCTGGCCAAGACCCGGAACATCGGGATCATGGCCCATATCGACGCGGGCAAGACCACCACTACCGAGCGGATCCTCTACTACACCGGTAAGAACTACAAGATCGGCGAGGTGCACGAGGGCGCGGCCACCATGGACTGGATGCCCCAGGAGCAGGAGCGCGGCATCACCATCACCTCGGCGGCCACCACCTGCATGTGGCGGGACACGGTGATCAACATCATCGACACCCCGGGCCACGTGGACTTCACCGTCGAGGTGGAGCGGTCCCTGCGCGTCCTGGACGGTGCGGTGGCGGTCTTCGACGCCGTCGCCGGTGTCGAGCCCCAGACCGAGACGGTGTGGCGCCAGGCCGACAAGTACGCCGTCCCCCGTATCTGCTTCATCAACAAGATGGACCGGACGGGCGCCGACTTCGACCAGTGCGTCGACATGATCAAGGACCGCCTCGACGCGACGGTGGCCGTCGTCCAGCTGCCCATCGGTGCCGAGGGCGGGTTCCGCGGCGTGGTGGACCTGGTCCACATGCGGGCCCTGGTGTGGGACGACGGGATGGGGGAGGAGTGGACCGAGGAGGAGATCCCGGCCGACCTGAAGGACGCCGCCGAGGCGGCGCACCACGAGCTCATTGACGTCGTCTCCAACTACGACGACACCATCATGGAGAAGTACCTGGGGGACGAGGAGATCACCCCCGAGGACCTCCAGCGGGCCATCCGGACGGCGACCCTCGGGAGCCATGCCGTCCCCATCCTGTGCGGCTCCGCCTTCAAGAACAAGGGCGTCCAGCCCATGCTCGACGCGGTGGTGGACTACCTCCCCAGCCCGCTGGACATCCCGCCGACCATGGGAACCGTCCCCCGCAAGGAGGGCGTGACCGTCGAGCGGCCCCCGGACGACAGCGCCCCCTTCTCCGCCCTGGCCTTCAAGATCATGACCGACCCCTACGTGGGCAAGCTCACCTACCTCCGGGTGTACTCGGGCACGCTGACCAAGGGCTCGGCGGTGATGAACTCCACCAAGGACCGCAAGGAGCGGATCGGGCGCATCCTCCAGATGCACGCCAACTCCCGCGAGGACCTCGACGTCACCTACGCCGGGGACATCGTGGCCGCGGTCGGCCTGAAGCAGACCACCACGGGCGACACCCTGTGCGACCCCGACGACCAGGTGATCCTCGAGTCGCTGACCTTCCCGGAGCCGGTCATCCACGTCGCCGTGGAGCCGAAGACCAAGGCTGACCAGGACAAACTTTCGCGGGCCCTGTTCTCCCTCTCCGAGGAGGACCCGACCTTCCGGGTCCAGTCGGACGAGGAGACCGGCCAGACGGTCATCTCCGGGATGGGCGAACTGCACCTCGAGGTCCTGGTGGACCGGATGATGCGCGAGTTCAGCGTGGACGCCAACGTGGGCAAGCCCCAGGTGGCCTACCGCGAGACGGTGCGCAAGAAGGTCGAGAAGGTCGAGCTCCGCTACATCCGCCAGACCGGCGGCAAGGGCCAGTACGGCCACGTGGTCATCACCCTCGAGCCCACCGGTCCCGGGGGCGGCTACGTCTTCGAGGACAAGATCACCGGTGGGGTGATCCCCAAGGAGTACATCCCCTCGGTCAACCAGGGCATCCAGGAGTCGATCACCTCGGGCGTCCTGGCCGGGTACCCGACCGTCGACATCAAGGTGACCCTCACCTACGGCTCCTACCACGACGTGGACTCCTCGGAGATGGCCTTCAAGATCGCCGGGTCGATGGCCATCAAGAAGGCCGCCAACCTGGCCGACCCGGTCCTGCTGGAGCCGGTGATGGCCGTCGAGGTCACCACGCCCGAGGACTACATGGGCGACGTGATCGGCGACCTCTCCTCCCGCCGGGGAAAGGTCGAGGGTATGGAGCAGCGGGGAAACAGCCACATCGTCCGGGCGCAGGTACCGCTGAGCGATATGTTCGGCTACGCTACCGACCTGCGCTCGCGTACTCAGGGACGGGCCACGTACTCGATGCAGTTCCACGCGTACAACGAGGTTCCCGAGTCGATCGCCAAGGAGATCATCGCCAAGGCGCGCGGCGAGTAAGCGGAGGGTGGAAGACCGCAGGACGGGCCCCGGCAGCACGTGGTCCGCAAAGTGCAGATGTCAGTACCCCCAATTTCCCCACCGAGCAGTAACCCGAAGCACCCGGCAGCACGCAGCATCGCAACACCACCGATAGACGAGGAATGACGACAGGCAACCGCCTGCGTCGTGGCGGGCCCGAGGGGGTACCGTCCGAGATCAGGGAGCAATACCCCAGCCATGGCCAAGAAGAAGTTCGAGCGCACGAAGCCCCACGTGAACGTGGGAACGATGGGACACATCGACCACGGGAAGACCACGCTCACCGCGGCCATCACCAAGGTGCTGCACGATGCCGACCCGACCACCTCCTTCACCCCGTTCGACCAGATCGACAAGGCGCCGGAGGAGAAGCAGCGCGGCATCACCATCTCCATCGCCCACGTGGAGTACGAGACCCCCAACCGGCACTACGCCCACGTCGACATGCCGGGCCACGCCGACTACATCAAGAACATGATCACCGGCGCCGCCCAGGTGGACGGGGCCATCCTGGTGGTGTCGGCCGCCGACGGCCCGATGCCCCAGACCCGTGAGCACGTTCTGCTCGCCCGCCAGGTGGGCGTCCCTTACATCGTGGTGGCCCTCAACAAGGCGGACACCGTTGATGACGAGGAGCTGCTCGACCTGGTGGAGCTCGAGGTCCGCGAGCTGCTCAACGAGTACGAGTTCCCCGGCGACGACACCCCGATCGTGCGGGTCAGCGCGCTGAAGGCGCTGGAGGGCGATCCCGAGTGGACGCCCAAGATCCTCGAGCTGATGGAGGCGGTCGACTCCTACATCCCCGAGCCCGAGCGTGATGTGGCGAAGCCGTTCCTGATGTCGGTCGAGGACGTCATGTCGATCACCGGCCGCGGCACCGTGGTCACCGGAAAGGTCGAGCAGGGGATCGTCAAGGTGGGTGAGGAAGTGGAGATCGTCGGTCTCCGCGACACCCAACGCACCACGGTCACCGGCATCGAGATGTTCCGCAAGCTGCTCGACGAGGGTCGTGCCGGCGACAACATCGGCGCCCTCCTGAGAGGCACGAAGAAGGAGGACGTGGAGCGTGGCCAGGTGCTGTGCAAGCCCGGCTCCATCACCCCCCACACCAAGTTCGAGGCCACGGTCTACGTGCTGAACAAGGACGAGGGCGGCCGTCACAAGCCGTTCTTTACCAACTACCGCCCGCAGTTCTACTTCCGGACCACCGACGTGACCGGCACGATCACCCTGCCCGAGGGCACGGAGATGGTCATGCCCGGCGACAACACCGAAATGACGGTGGAGCTGGGCAAGCCGATCGCCATGGACGAGGGTCTGCGGTTCGCTATCCGAGAGGGTGGGCGCACCGTGGCCTCGGGCAGGGTCACCAAGATCCTCGCATAGTCCAGACCCACGCCGAACACCCCCCACGAGAGGACGCCGTACCCATGGCCGCAGAGGGCCCCCGTCAGAAGATCAGGATCCGGCTGAAGGCCTACGATCACGAGATCCTCGATCAGTCGACCGAGAAGATCGTGCAGACGGTGCTGCGTACCCAGGCGAAGGTGCTCGGGCCGGTGCCCCTGCCCACGGAGAAGCACCGCTACACGGTGATCCGATCGCCCCACAAGTACAAGGACAGCCGGGAGCACTTCGAGATGCGGGTGCACAAGCGGCTGGTGGACATCGTGGAGCACACGCCCAAGACGGTTGACTCCCTCCAGAGGCTCGACCTCCCGGCCGGCGTGGACATCGAGATCAAGATCCAGACCGTCTGACCGGCGGCCCTGAGTGCCCGGCGGCCCGTTGTCACCGGCGCCCGAGATGGTATACAGTTATCGGTCGGCCCGGTTTCGGGTCCCATCATGTGAGTAGGACGTGTTCGAGCGCCTGTCGATCCCGGCAGGGACCTCGGACCACACCAGGCGAGCGCTCCGCTCGGGTACATCCGAGCGGAGCGTCTGCGTGCGAGCTGAGGCGATCTCACGCCTCGGCGCCGGCCGCAGGGCAGGGTCAGGACGAGCAGGGTCAGTACAGGATTGTGCAGCGCCGCAGTAACCGATCGACGCCGGCCGGCGTCGATCGGAGCGAAGAGTCGAGACGGAGAAGCTCCAGTGGCCACCAAGGCGATCGTGGGCGAAAAAGTGGGAATGACCCAGATATGGGACGACCAGAACCGGGCGATACCGGTGACGGTGGTGCGCGTGGCGCCGGTCCGGGTCGTGCAGGTCAAGACGCCCGAGCGTGAGGGGTACGCCGCGCTGCAGGTCACCTGGGGCCATCGCCGTGCGTCGACCCTGACCAAGCCCGAACAAGGTCACTACGAAAAGGCCGGAGTGGATCCCGGGCGACGCCTGGTCGAGCTGCGTCTCGACGACGCCTCCGACTACGAGGTCGGCCAGGAACTGACCGCCGATCTCCTGCAGGCAGGGGAGCTGGTGGACGCCACCGCCGTCTCGAAGGGCAAGGGCTTCGCCGGTGCGATGAAGCGCCACAACTTCAAGGGGCAGGGCGCCTCTCACGGCAACCACAAGAAGCACCGCTCGCCCGGCTCGATCGGCGCCTGCGCCACCCCGTCCCGTGTCTTCAAGGGCACGCGGATGGCCGGACGGATGGGTGGCCAGCAGGTGACCACCCTGAACCTCGAGATCGTCCAGGCCGACCCCGAGCGCGAACTGGTGCTGGTCAAGGGGGCGGTACCGGGCCCGAGGGGCGGGATCGTGGTCCTGCGGGACGCAGTCAAGGCACCGCTGGTCAAAGGGGGTACGGCGTCGTGAGCGCCACCGAGACGATCGACCTGGAGACGGCCAGTCCGGCCGAGGTCCGGCGGTTCCTCCGACCGGCACCCGTGCAGCGCACGGCGACCCGGCGGACGACAGGCGGCGACACGCTGACCGACGTCGAGCTCGAGCCGTCGATCTTCGGGATCGAGCCCAATCTGGCCGTCCTCCACCAGGTGGTGACCGCCCAGTTGGCCGCCGCCCGCTCGGGGACCCAGTCGACGAAGACCCGGGCCGAGGTCCGGGGCGGCGGGGCCAAGCCCTTCCGGCAGAAGGGGACCGGCCGGGCCCGTCAGGGCTCCACCCGGTCGCCGCAGTGGGTGGGCGGCGGCGTGGCCCTCGGGCCCAAGCCGCGGTCCTACGCCCAGAAGACGCCCAAGAAGATGATCCAGCTGGCCCTCCGCTCCGCCCTGTCCGACCGGGCGTCCCAGGGCCGGGTGGCCGTGGTCGACGCATGGTCCTTCGACGTGCCGAGCACCAAGGCGGCCATCGCCGCCCTCGAGGCCCTGGAGGTGACCGGCCGGGTGCTGGTGGTCCTGGGGGACGAGGACGGCTACGCCGACCGCTCTTTCGGGAACCTGCCCGAGGTCCAGACCATCATGTCCGGCGAGCTCAACACCTACGACATCCTGGTCAACGACTGGATCGTGTTCACCGACGCCACCCTCCCCGGCGGTTCCGGCTCCGCTCCCGAGGGTGCGCCGGTGGCGGAGGCCGGCTCGGCCGAGCCGGCCGACTCCGAGGCCTCCGCCGGTGCCCCCGAGGCGTCCGTCCCGGCCGACGAGGAAGGAAGCGGATCATGAGGGATCCCCACAACGTGCTCATCCGACCGGTGGTGTCGGAGAAGTCGTACGCGCTGATGGACAACAACGTCTACGTCTTCGTGATCGACCCGTCGGCGACCAAGATCGACGTGCGCCATGCCGTGGAGCAGGCCTTCAACGTGCGGGTGGACAGCGTCAACACCCTCAACCGGAAGGGCAAGACCAAGCGAAACCGCAAGGGCGGCGGCCTCGGGCACCGCCCCGACACCAAGCGGGCCATCGTCACCCTCCACGAGGGTGACTCGATCGACCTGTTCGAGAACTGAGAGACCGGGACAGACCATGGCACTTCGCTCACGCAAGCCGACCAGCGCCGGCCGCCGCTTCCAGACCGTTTCGGACTTCGCCGAGATCACCCGGGACCGCCCGGAGAAGTCGCTGCTGGCACCCAAGCCGTCCACCGGGGGACGCAACAGCCACGGCCGGAAGACCTCCCGCCACCGTGGCGGCGGTCACAAGCAGCAGTACCGGATCATCGACTTCAGGCGGGACAAGGACGGCGTGCCGGCCAAGGTCGCTGCCATCGAGTACGACCCCAACCGCAATGCCCGGATCGCCCTGCTCCACTACCTCGACGGGGAGAAGCGGTACATCCTGGCTCCGGCCCAGGTGCAGGTGGGCGACCGGCTCCAGTCCGGTCAGGGCGCCGAAATCCGTCCCGGCAACGCCCTGCCCCTTCGCTACATCCCGGTCGGCTCGGTGATCCACAATGTCGAGCTGCGTCCGGGTGGTGGCGGAAAGATGGCCCGGGGTGCCGGGATGAGCGTGCAGCTTGTTGCCAAGGAAGGCGCATCCGCCACCCTCCGGCTCCCCTCCACCGAGATGCGACGGGTCTCGATCGACTGCCGCGGCACCCTCGGCATCGTGGGGAACTCCGAGGCCGAGCTGATCAAGATCGGCAAGGCCGGCCGCAACCGCTGGAAGGGCAAGCGCCCCCAGACCCGGGGCGTGGCCATGAACCCGGTCGACCACCCGCTGGGTGGCGGAGAGGGGAAGACCTCCGGCGGGCGCCATCCGGTGTCGCCGTGGGGCAAGCCCGAGGGCCGGACCCGGGCCCGCAACAAGGACTCCGACAAGATGATCGTCCGCAGGCGCCGCACCCGCGGTGCCCGGCGGTAGGAAGACAGAGGGAACGCCACACTATGCCCCGCAGCCTGAAGAAGGGTCCGTTCGTCGACGACCACCTCCTCAAGAAGGTGGACGTCCTCAACGCGGCCGGCGACAAGAAGGTCATCAAGACCTGGTCCCGCCGGTCCACGATCATCCCCGACATGGTCGGCCACACCATCGCCGTCCACGACGGGCGCAAGCACATCCCGGTCTACGTGACCGAGTCGATGGTCGGTCACAAGCTGGGCGAGTTCGCCCCGACCCGCACCTTCAAGTTCCACGCCGGCCAAGAGCGGGCGGGGAGGCGCTGACGTGCCCGGGGTGAAGACCAACGAACGTGAGGGCACCCGCGCCGTCCTCCGCCACAGCCGGACGTCCGCCTCCAAGGTGCGCCAGGTCCTCGACCTCATCCGGGGCCAGGACGCCGACCGTGCCGCCGAGATCCTCTCGTTGGGCGACCGCGAGGCTGCGGTCACCGTGGGAAAGGTGCTGGCCTCGGCGGTGGCCAATGCCGTTCACAACGACGGGCTCGACGCCGAGGAGCTGTTCGTGTCGGCGTGCTACGCCGATGAGGGGAGCACCCTGAAGCGGTGGCGCCCCCGGGCCCGTGGCCGGGCCACGAGGATCCGCAAGCGGACCTCGCACATCACGATCATCGTGAGCCGTCTGCCCGAAGACCGGATCGCCCGTCGGCGGGCCAAGCAGGCCGCCAACACCGCCCAGCGCTCGCGCCGGGTGGCCGGGTCGCGCCGCCGCCGCCAGGCCGAGGTGGAGTCGGTCGAGCCGGCGTCGCCGGTCGCCGCCGACACCGGGGCCGAGGCCTGGCCCGAGGATGCGGTCCACGCCGACGACGTGGTCACCGAGACCGAGGCCGGCCCGCTGGAGGAGTCGGACATCGAGGCCGACGCCGAGGGTGCCGATGACGTGGACGGCACCGACGAGACCGAAGACGACACAGACGGCGGATCCGCCGAAGAGAAGGGCGAGTAGATGGGCCAGAAGGTAAACCCGTACGGGTTTCGACTCGGCGTCACCACCGACTGGAAGTCGCGCTGGTTCGAGGAGCGCAACTACCAGAACTGCGTGATCGAGGACTGGGAGATCCGTGACTACCTGATGTCCCAGCTCGAGTCCGCCGCGGTCAGCCGCATCGAGATCGAGCGCACCCGGGACCGGCTGCGGGTGGATATCCATACCGCCCGCCCGGGCATCGTCATCGGCCGCCGCGGCGCCGAGGCCGACCGCCTGAAGAAGAAGATCGAGGAGATCACCGGGCTCAACAACCGGATCCAGCTCAACATCCAGGAGATCAAGCAGCCCGAGCTCGACGCCGCACTGATCGCCCAGGGCATCTGCGACCAGCTGGCTCGCCGGGTGGCATTCCGCCGGGCGATGAAGCGCTCGATCCAGACCGTGCAGAAGGCCGGCGCTCTCGGGGTGCGGGTCCAGTGCTCGGGTCGCCTGGGCGGATCGGAGATGTCCCGCAAGGAGTCCTACCGCGAGGGCCGGGTCCCCCTGCACACCCTCCGGGCCGACATCGACTACGGCTTCCGCGAGGCCAAGACCACGTTCGGCCGGATCGGCGTGAAGGTCTGGATCTACAAGGGCGACATCCTCCCCTACAAGATCTCCACCGAGGACAAGATCACCCGCGAGGCGGCGATGGCGGTCGGCGAGACGTCCGGGCAGGGTGGCGACGCCCCCCGCCGGCTGATCACGGCCGGAGGCGGACGTCGGCGTGCCGAGCAGGGCGCCCCCGGGAGCGTGGTCACCGTCGACGCCGACTCGGGCGGCGAGACCGACATCCCCGAGGGACTGGTCGACCGCTCGACAGCCGACATCGTCGCCCCTCCGGCCGTACCCGACGAGCTCGAGCGCATCCTCACCGAGGACGAGGAGATCGAGCGTCGGACCCGCGAGCACCACGAGACCCCCCACTTCCGCAAGGAGGTCGACTGACATGCTGATGCCCAGGAAGGTCAAGCACCGCAAGCAGCAGCGCGGTCGCATGACCGGCAAGGCCAAGGGCGGGACCGACGTCACCTTCGGTGACTTCGGCATCCAGGCCATGGAGCCGGCCTGGTTGACCGCACGCCAGATCGAGGCTGCCCGAATTGCCATGACCCGCCACGTGAAGCGCGGCGGGAAGGTGTGGATCCGGGTGTTCCCCGACCGGCCAGTGACCCAGAAGCCGGCCGAGACCCGCATGGGGTCGGGCAAGGGAAACCCCGAGCACTGGGTGGCGGTGGTCAAGCCGGGACGCATCCTGTTCGAGCTGGCCGGCGTCGAGCCCGAGTTGGCCCGCGAGGCCATGGACCGGGCGATCCAGAAGCTCCCGTTCAAGGCCCGGTTCGTGATCCGTCCGGGCACCCACGGCACGCCGGAGGTGCAGGTCTGATGGCGACTGCCGCTGAGATCTCCGAGTACGACACCGAGGAGCTGGAGCGCCAGCTGTCCGACACCCGTCGCGAGCTGTTCAACCTCCGCTTTCAATTGGCCACCGGCCAGCTGGACAACTTCTCGCGGATGAGCCATGTGCGCAAGGACGTGGCCCGGATGATGACCGAGCTGCGGATCCGGGAGATCGCCGAGGCCGAGGGTCTGGCCCTGGCCGAGATCCCCGCCCACCAGGCGGCCGCCCGCCGCCGCACCGAGAACGAGGCGCTGGGCCGGGGCAAGACCACCGCGTCGGAGCGCCGGGCGGCGGCCAGGGCCGAGATCGACGAGGAAGGGGACACCCCGGTCGACCAGGAGGAGCTTGCCGAAGAGGTGGCCGATGACGACGGAATGGCCCTTCCCGACACCGGCGACGACGCAGACGACACCGAGGAGAAGAGCTGATGGCTGACGAGCAGACGGCCGACGCCGAACGCGCCAACCGCCGCAAGGTCCGCGAGGGCCTGGTGGTGTCCGACGCCATGGACGCCACCGTGGTGGTGGCGGTCGTCGAGCGGGTACGCCATCCGCGCTACGGCAAGACCGTGCAACGGACCAAGCGCCTCTATGTCCACGACGGCGAGAACGCCGCCAAGGTGGGCGATCGGGTGCGGGTCGTCGAGACCCGACCGATCTCCAAGCTCAAGCGGTGGCGTCTGTCCGAGGTCCTGGAGCGTGCCCGATGATCCAACAGGAATCCCGACTCCGGGTGGCCGACAACTCCGGTGCCAAGGAGGTCCTCTGCATCAAGGTGCTCGGCGGCTCACGTCGTCGCTACGCCTCGATCGGGGACATCTTCGTGGCCACGGTGAAGGATGCCATCCCCGGCGCGGCCGTCAAGAAGGGCGACGTCGTCAAGTGCGTCGTGGTCCGCACGAAGAAGGAGAAGCGGCGTCCCGACGGCAGCTACATCCGCTTCGACGAGAACGCCGCAGTCCTCATCAACGATCAGCAGCAGCCACGGGGGACCCGCATCTTCGGTCCCGTCGGACGCGAGCTCCGCGACAAGCGGTTCATGCGGATCGTCTCGCTGGCCCCGGAGGTGTTGTAGATGCGAATTCGCAAGGGTGACAAGGTGCAGGTGCTCTCGGGCAAGGACCGGGGCAAGCAGGCCCAGGTGGTGCGGGCCTTCCCTGCCGAAGGCCGGGTGATCGTCGAGGGCGTGCACGTGGCCAAGCGGCACGCCAAGCCGACACGGGCCACCATGCAGGGCGGCGTGATCGACAAGTTCATGCCCGTGTCGGTGTCCTCGGTGGCCATCGTGTGCGGGACCTGCGGGCCGACCCGCATCGGGATGCGCATCGACGAGCAGGGTCGCAAACTGCGGGTCTGCAAGAAGTGTGGAGCTGATCTGTGATGGCCACCGCGACGGTGACCCGCCCCCGCCTGAAGGAGCGGTACGACAGCGAGGTCCGGGCCCAGCTCAAGGAGTCGCTCGGCCTGGGCAACATCATGGAGGTCCCCCGCCTCAGCAAGATCGTCATCAACATGGGCGTCGGCCGGGCCACCCAGCAGAAGTCCCTGATCGAAGGGGCCATGCGCGACCTCGAGATCATCGCCGGCCAGAAGCCGGTGGTGACCCGGGCCAAGAAGTCGATCGCCTCGTTCAAACTGCGCGAAGGCCAGGAGATCGGGGCCAAGGTGACCCTGCGCGGTGACCGGGCGTGGGAGTTCTTCGACCGGCTGCTGGCCATGGCCATCCCCCGCATCCGGGACTTCCGCGGCCTGTCCCCCCGTTCGTTCGACGGGCACGGTAACTACACCTTCGGGGTCACCGAGCAGCTGATCTTCCCCGAAATCGACTACGACCGAATCGACACCACCCGGGGCATGGACATCACCATTGCCACGACCGCACGTACCGACGAAGAGGGCCGGGCACTACTGGCCGCATTCGGCTTCCCGTTCCGACAGGAGAACCAGTAACCCCATGGCGAAGAAGGCTCTGATTGAAAAGCAGCAGCGCACCCCCAAGTTCAAGGTGCGCGGGTACACACGGTGCCGCCGTTGCGGTCGGCCCAAGTCGGTGTACCGCAAGTTCGGCCTGTGCCGGATCTGCCTGCGGGTGATGGTCCACGCCGGTGAGATCCCCGGCGTGACGAAGGCCAGTTGGTGAGAGGAGGCGACGCACGATGACGATGACCGATCCGATTGCCGACATGCTGACCCGCATCCGCAACGCCAACACCGCCCACTTCGACACGGTGAAGATGCCCGGCTCGAAGCTCAAGGAGTCGCTGGCCGCCATCCTGGTGGACGAGGGCTACATCGTGGGCTACGAGGTGAACGACGTGCCGGGCAGGCCCGGAAAGACCCTCGAGATCACCATGAAGTACGCGCCCGACCGCGCCCGGACCATCTCGGGCATCAAGCGGGTGTCCAAGCCGGGCCTGCGCATCTATGCCCGGGCCGACAAGCTGCCCCGCGTGCTCGGGGGCCTCGGCGTGGCCGTGGTGTCGACGTCCAAGGGCCTGATGACCGACCGCGAGGCGCGCAAGCGCCGCATGGGCGGAGAGGTGCTCTGCTATGTCTGGTGACCACCTGATGCTGGCCCGCACCGCAGCGACCGCGCCCGGCGCCGTCGCCCAGAACACGGTCGGAGGTACCCGCTGATGTCGCGCATCGGACGTTCGCCGATCCCCGTCCCCTCCGGGGTGTCGGTGGCGGTGGGCGAGGACAACACGGTCACCGTCACGGGGCCCCAGGGCGAGCTGGCCCGTTCGGTGCCCGCCGCCATCACCATCCGCCAGGAAGGTGAGGAGCTGGTGGTCGAACGCCCTGACGACCAGCGCCAAAACCGGGCCCTGCACGGTCTGACCCGTTCGCTGGTGGCCAACATGGTCGCCGGTGTCACCCAGGGCTTCTCCAAGGAGCTCGAGATCGTCGGCGTCGGCTACCGGGCCATCCCCAAGGGCCCCTCCGCCCTCGAGCTGGCACTGGGCTTCTCCCATCCTGTCAACGTGAGCGCGCCGGAGGGCGTGACCTTCGAGGTGCCGTCGGCCACCAGGATCATCGTCAAGGGGATCGACAAGGAAAAAGTCGGCCAAGTCGCCGCGGACATCCGCAAGCTGCGCAAACCCGAGCCCTACAAGGGCAAAGGGGTGCGCTATGCCGGCGAGCGGGTGGTCCGCAAGGCCGGGAAGGCAGCCAAGTAATGGCACGCACTGATCACAAGCTGGAGCTCCGCCGGCGCCGGCACGCCCGGGTGCGGCGTCGAGTGCACGGCTCGGCCGAGCGCCCCCGCCTGGCGGTGTTCCGCTCCAACAAGCACATCTCCGCCCAGCTCATCGACGACGACGCCGGCCGCACCATCGCCGCCGCGTCTTCCACCGAGGGCGGGCTGCGGGGCTCGTCGGGTGGCAATATCGACGCCGCCGGCAGGGTGGGAAGCCTGGTCGCCTCACGGGCCAAGGCCGCCGGCATCACCACCGTGGTCTTCGACCGTGGCGGATTCGCCTATCACGGGCGGGTGGCCGCACTGGCCGACGCCGCCCGTGCCGAAGGACTGGAGTTCTGAGCATGGCCGTCAACGAGCTGCAATTCGAAGAGCGGACCATCCGGGTCAACCGGGTGTCCAAGGTGGTCAAGGGCGGTCGTCGGTTCTCCTTCGCCGCGCTGATGGTGGTGGGGGACGGCAACGGCAAGGTCGGGCTGGGCTACGGCAAGGCCAAAGAGGCCGGGCTGGCGGTCCAGAAGGGCATCGAAGAGGCCCGCAAGAACATGTTCGATGTGCCTCTGGCCGGCTCGACCATCACCCATCCGATCGTCGGCGCGAGCGGCGCCGGACGGGTGATGCTGAAGCCGGCGGCCCCCGGTACCGGGGTGATCGCCGGCGGTGCGGCCCGGGCCATCCTGGAGATGGCCGGGATCCGCGACATCCTGGCCAAGTCCCTCGGTTCGTCCAACGGGATCAACGTGGCCCACGCCACCATCGCCGGCCTGAAGGGCCTCAAGCGACCCGACGAGATCGCCGCCCTGCGGGGCAAGCCGGTGGAGGAGGTCGTGCCGGCGGCGTTGCTCCGCGCCTACCGCGAGCGCCGGCGCGAGGCGGACCTGTTCACGGAGGTGAACTGACATGACCGCAGCAGGAACTGACCAGTCGGGCGCCCCCGGCTGGCTGCGGGTCACCCAGATCAGGTCGTCCATCGGCACCAAGCCCAAGCACCGGGGCACTCTGCGGGCCCTCGGGCTGCGGGGCATCGGGCGCACCAACGTACTGCCAGACCGCCCGGAAATTCGTGGGATGCTGGCGCGGGTCCCCCACCTTGTGGAGGTCACGCCTGCCGGAGACGACGAGAGAGGTCGATCATGAAGGTCCATGAGCTCCGCCCACCAGCAGGGTCCACCCGCCCGCGCCGGCGCGTGGGCCGCGGCATCGGCGGCAAGGGCGGCAAGACCGCCGGCCGCGGCACCAAGGGCCAGGGCGCCCGGGACACCATACCGTTGGGGTTCGAGGGCGGACAGTTGCCGCTCATGCAGCGGATCCCGAAGCTGCGCGGCTTCACCAACCCCTTCCGGGTCGAGTACACCCCGGTCAACGTCGGGGCCCTGGCGACCGTCGACGGCGACTCGGTCGACATCGCCGGCCTGGTGGCCCTGGGCCTCGCCCACAAGGGTGACCTGGTGAAGGTCCTCGGCGGCGGAGAGCTCTCCCGGGCGGTCCACGTGGAGGCGCACGCGTTCTCCCGGTCGGCCGAAGCCTCGATCACCGCGGCAGGGGGCTCGATCACGGTGGTCCCGCTTCCGTTCGGTCATGATCGGCCCCCGGCACAGGGCAACGCCCTGACCAACCGGTAGCATCGGCCCACCGCGGCGTCGAGGAGCCCCATGCTCGCCAGTCTGGCCAACATCTTCAGGATTCCCGACCTTCGCAAGAAGGTCCTTTTCACGCTGACCATCATCGCCCTGTACCAGTTCGGGGCGAACGTGCCGGTGCCCTTCGTGAACTTCTCGAAGGTGGCCCAGCTGTCGGCGGCGTCGAAGTCCTCTGGGGTGCTCGGCTTCCTCAACCTGTTCTCGGGTGGGGCGCTCACCCGCATGGCTGTGTTCGGGCTGGGGATCATGCCCTACATCACCTCGAGCATCATCATCCAGCTGCTGGCCACGGTCATCCCCAAGCTCGAGCAGTGGCGTGACCAGGGGGCGGTGGGCCAGAAGAAGCTGACCCAGACCACCCGGTACCTCACGGTGGCCCTGGCCCTCATGCAGTCGACCGGCCTGGTCTACCTGTTCCACAAGGGCGGTGGCGGCCTGTTCGGGAGCAGCCAGAGCATCGATCTCATCCTCAACTACTCGATCTGGCGGGCCGGGTTCATCGTCCTGACCCTGACCGCCGGCACCGCCTTCGTGATGTGGCTGGCCGAGCTGATCACCCAGCGGGGCATCGGCCAGGGCATGTCGATCCTGATCTTCGCCAACGTGGTGGCCGGCATCCCCTCGGGGCTCAACACGGTCCTCCAGGAGGGGGGCAGGATCAAGTTCGCGGTGATCCTCCTGGTCTCGCTGGCCCTCCTGGTCCTGATCGTCTTCGTCGACCAGGGCCAGCGGCGTATCCCGGTGACGTTCGCCAAGCGGGTGGTCGGGCGCAAGATGTACGGCGGCTCGAACACCTACATCCCCCTCAAGGTCAACCAGGCCGGAGTGATCCCGATCATCTTCGCCAGCTCGGTGCTCTACATCCCCGTCCTGCTGTCGAACATCGTCCCGTCGGCGGCCTTCCGCAGTTGGGTCAACCACAATGTGACCCCGACGAGCCTCTTCTACATCCTCACCTACTTCATCTTCATCCTGCTCTTCACCTTCTTCTACGTGTACGTCGCCTTCGATCCCCACCAGCAGGCCGACATCATCAGGAAGCAAGGGGGCTACATCCCCGGCATCCGGCCCGGGCACCCGACGGAGCGGTACCTGGCCCACATCCTCAACCGGATCACCTGGCCGGGCGCGCTCTTCCTCGGTGCGGTGGCCGTCACGCCGTCCCTGCTGATGGCCGCCTGGAACATCACCAGCTATCCCTTCTACGGCACGACTCTTCTGATCGCTGTGGGCGTGGCACTCGAGACGATGAAGCAGATCGACAGCCAGCTCATGATGCGAAACTACGAGGGCTTTCTCAAGTAAGTGGTACCCGGAGCCAGGCTCGTCGTCCTCGGCAAGCAGGGGGCAGGCAAGGGGACACAGTGTGTGCGCCTGTCCCACCACTACGTGGTGCCCCACGTGTCCACCGGTGACATGCTGCGCGCCGCCGTCAAGCAGGGCACGGCCATCGGCCTCAAGGCCCGGGACCAGATGGACCGGGGCGAGCTGCTGGGGGACGACCTGATCATGGACATGGTCGCCGGGCGGCTGGGGGAGAGCGACGTCCGGGCCCGCGGCTTCGTCCTCGACGGATGCCCGCGCACGGTGGCCCAGGCCGAGCGCCTGGCCTCCACCCTGGCCCCGTTCGACCTCGACCTGGCCATCGACATCGAGGTCCCCACCGGCCAGGTGCTCCGGCGCCTGGCCGCCCGGCGGGTGTGCGTCGACTGCGGCGCCAACTACTCGCTCTCGTCGCCCCCCCTCATCAATTGGACCTGCGATGTCTGCGGCGGCGAGGTGATCCAGCGCCAGGACGACACCGAGGAGGCGATCGAGCGCCGGCTCGAGCTCTACGAGATCCAGACCGCCCCCCTCATCGAGTGGTACCGGTCCCGCAACCAGCTGGAGACGGTGTCCGGCACCGGGGCGCCCGACGCGGTGACTCGCCGGATGGTCAAGGTCGTCGAGGAGCGCCGGCAGAAGGGGAGTGGGTTCGGGTGAGGCGTACTGCCGACGAGCTGGCCAAGATGCGCCGGGCCGGGCGGGTGGTGGCGGAGATGCACGAGGCCACCCGGGCGGCCATCCGCCCCGGGGTGTCCACCGCCGCCATCGACCGGGTCGCCCGCGGCGTGCTGGACAAGCGGGGCGCTGGGTCGAACTTCCTCAACTACCACGGGTTTCCGGCGGTGATCTGCACCTCCCCGAACTCGATGATCGTCCACGGGATCCCCTCGGACTCGGTCATCCTCGAGGAGGGGGACATCCTCTCGGTGGACTGCGGGGCGATCATCGAGGGCTACCACGGCGACGCCGCCTACACCGTCGGGGTGGGCGAGGTCTCCGAGGAGGCGGCCCGGCTGATGGAGGTCACCGAGCGGAGCCTGGTGGCCGGCATCGAGCAGCTCCGCCCGGGGAACCGGCTCCACGAGGTGGGGCGGGCGGTCCAGGAGGTGGCGGAGGCCGCCGGCTTCTCGGTGGTCCGCGAGTACGTGGGCCACGCCATCGGCACGGCCATGCACGAGGAGCCCCAGGTCCCCAACTACTGGCCCGGCACGCCGGGGCCGACGCTCAGGACGGGGATGGTCTTCGCCGTCGAGCCGATGGTCAACGCCGGCGGCCCGGGGACCGTCCAGCTGGACGACGGGTGGAGCGTGGTCACCGCCGACGGCCGCCTGTCCGCCCACTTCGAGCACACCATCGCCGTCACCGAGGATGGTCCGGAGGTGTTCACCGTCCCGTGAGCGGGCCGGGCCCGGTGGCCCGGGACGGGGCCACCGGGCCTCGGACTGGCAATTTGCCACCGAACCGCTAGACTAGTCATTCGGCTGGCCACGGGTGTGTGGTGGCGTGCCGATCCCGCTCCTGGTGGCGCTCCTCCGGTGTGCCCCCGACTGCGGTGCGGACGAACGACCAGACCGTGGTTCGTGGCGCAGGCCGGCCCCTGGGCCGAGCGGACGAGAATGACAGACTATCGAGGAGATTCACCTGCCCAAGCCCAAGGAAGATGCCATCGTGCTGGAGGGCACGGTCGTGGAGCCACTGCCGAACGCCATGTTCCGGGTGGAGCTCGAGAACGGCCACAAGGTGCTGGCTCACAGCTCCGGAAAGATGCGGATGCACCGCATCCGCATCCTCCCGGGCGACAAGGTACAGGTGGAGATCACCCCCTACGACCTCACGCGAGGGCGGATCACCTACCGCTACAAGTAGGACGGGGTGGCGGCGGTCCCGGCGCCACCGGCACCATGGTGAGCAGGACGAGACAAGGAAGACAACGTGAAGGTTCGACCCAGCGTCAAGCCGATGTGTGAAAAGTGCAAAGTGATCCGCCGGCACCGGCGGGTCATCGTCATCTGCGAGAACCCGCGCCACAAGCAGCGCCAGGGTTGACGGTCGCAGGCCGGGCGTAAGAAGAGAAGGAAGAACACGTGGCTCGCATCTCAGGCGTGGACATCCCCCGCGAAAAGCGGTTGGAGATCTCGCTCACCTACATCTTCGGCATCGGCCGGACCACCGCCCAGCAGATCTGCGCGGCCACCGAGACCAGCCCCGACACCCGGGTCCGTGACCTGACCGACGAGGAGGTGACCCGGCTCCGCAACTACATCGACGCCAACCTCCAGGTCGAGGGCGACCTGCGCCGGGACGTCTCCCAGGACATCAAGCGCAAGATGGAGATCGGGTGCTACCAGGGCATCCGGCACCGCAAGGGCCTGCCCGTGCACGGCCAGCGCACCCACACCAACGCACGTACCCGCAAGGGACCGAAGAAGACGGTCGCCGGAAAGAAGAAGGTTCGCAAGTAATGGCCAAGACCACCAAGCCGGCAGCCGGCGCCCGGCGCCCCCGCAAGCGCGAGCGCAAGAACATCACGTTCGGCGTGGCCCACATCAAGAGCTCGTTCAACAACACCATCGTCTCCATCGCCGATCCCGAGGGCAACGTGCTGGCCTGGGCGTCGGCCGGCAACGTCGGCTTCAAGGGTTCCCGCAAGTCCACCCCGTTCGCCGCCCAGCTGGCCGCCGAGCAGTGCGCCAAGCGGGCAATGGAGCACGGTGTGCGCCGGGTCGACGTGCTGGTCCGCGGGCCGGGCTCGGGACGCGAGACGGCCATCCGGTCGTTGGCCGCAGCCGGCATCGAGGTCGCCGGCATCAAGGACGTGACCCCCATCCCCCACAATGGTTGCCGCCCCAAGAAGCGGCGCCGGGTCTAGGGCCGGGGAACGAAGGGAAGCAAGGAACACATGGCTCGTTACACCGGACCCGTCTGCCGGCTCTGCCGCCGGGAGCGCACCAAGCTCTTCTTGAAGGGCGAGCGCTGCTACTCCATGAAATGCCCGGTCTCCGAGGCGGTGACCGACCGCCACAGCCGCGCCTACCCCCCGGGTGAGCACGGCCGCGACCGGATGCGCCAGGGCTCGGAGTACCTCGGGCAGCTGCGCGAGAAGCAGAAGGCCCGCCGCATCTACGGGCTGCTCGAGCGGCAGTTCCACAACCTCTACGTCGAGGCCAGCCGGGCCCCGGGCATCACCGGCGAGAACCTGCTGCGGATGCTCGAGCAGCGCCTCGACAACGTCGCCTTCCGGGCGGGATGGGGCGCCAGCCGATCCCAGGCGCGCCAGTTCGTGCGCCACGGCCACGTCCTGGTCAACGGCAAGCGGGTGACCATCCCGAGCTGCCGGGTCCGCCAAGGCGATGTGGTGGCCCTCAAGCCGTCCTCCCGTGAGCTGTTCCACGTCCGGCGCAACATGGACACCCTCGACCGCCAGCTGCCGCCGTGGCTGGAGACCGTCGGCGACCGCTTCGAGGTCCGGGTGTTCGCACTGCCCCTCCGCGAGCACATCGACGAGCCGGTGCAGGAGCAGCTCATCGTCGAGCTCTACTCCAAGTAGCCCCGGCGCCGGCACCCCTGCCGGCCCACTGACCGAACCGACCCACGAGACCACGACCCATACCGACCCTGCGCATCACAGTGCCGAGGAGCCACGATCAGCATGCTCATCATCCAACGCCCCACCGTCGAGTCCATCGGTGAAGAAGAGGACAACCGCCAGCGGTTCGCGGTAGGACCGCTCGACCCCGGCTTCGGCCACACCCTGGGCAACTCGCTCCGGCGCACCCTCCTGTCGTCCATCCCCGGCGCCTCGATCACCCAGGTCCGGTTCGACGACGCCCTCCACGAGTTCACCACCCTGCCGGGGGTGAAGGAGGACGTGACCGATCTCATCCTCAACCTGAAGGACCTGCTCTTCCGGGTCCACAGCGACGAACCGGTGACCATTCGCCTCGACAAGCGCGGCCCCGGCGACGCCACCGCCGGTGACCTGCAGGTCACCTCGGACGTGGAGGTCCTCAGCCCCTCCCAGCACATCGCCTCCCTCAACAGCAAGGGTCGCCTGGCCATGGACCTCACCGTCGAACGGGGGCGGGGCTACCTGTCGGCGGACAAAAACACCAGGTCCGCCACCATCGGGGTCATTCCGGTCGACGCCATCTTCTCGCCGGTCCGGCGGGTGGCCTTCACCGTGGAGCCGGTCCGGGTGGAGCAGTCCACCGACTTCGACCGCCTGGTCCTCGACATCGAGACCGACGGCTCCCTCACCCCCCGCGAGGCGCTGGCCTCCGCCGGCGACACCCTCCGCACCCTGGTCGGCCTGGTGGCCGACCTCGAGGACGAGCCCATGGGCCTCGAGCTGGGCGAGGTGGGCACCATCGGCACCGGCTCCCCGGACCTCGACCTCCGCATCGAGGACCTCGACCTCACCGAGCGCCCCCGCAACTGCCTCAAGCGGGCGCAGATCAACACCATCGGCGAGCTGGTGGACCGCACCCTCGACGACCTGCTCAACATCACCAACTTCGGGCAGAAGTCCCTCGACGAGGTACTGCAGAAGCTCGACGAGCGGGGCCTGTCCCTGCGGGTGAAGGACTGAGGTCGTTCCATGCTCGGCACTCCCAAGAAGGGCCGCCGGTTCGGCGGTAGCTCCGCCCACCAGAAGGCGATGATGGGGAACCTGGTGGCGTCGCTCATCGCCGCCGAGTACCTGGTGACCACCGAGGCCAAGGCCAAGGCCCTGCGGCCGGTGGCCGAGAAGGTGATCACCGCTGCGGCCAAGGGTGGCGTGGCCCGGCAGCGCAACGTGGTGGCGTTCATCCGGGACAAGGACATGGCCCACAAGCTGTTCGAGGAGATCGGCCCCCGCTACGCCGAGCGTCCCGGGGGTTACACCCGGATCCTCAAGCTGGGCAACCGTCTGGGCGACAACGCCCCGATGGCCCGCATCGAACTGGTGTGAGCCCGCCCCCCGATGCCGGGGGGCCGGACGACGGCTCGGTCCGGTGGCGGCTCACCGTCGCCTACGACGGGTCGGGATTCCACGGGTTCGCCGCCCAACACGGCCAGCGGACGGTGGCCGGGGCCCTCTCCGAGGCGCTCGGGAAGATCGCCCGCACCCCGGTCGCCCTGACCTGTGCCGGGCGCACCGACTCCGGCGTGCACGCCCTCGAGCAGGTGGTCCACTTCGACGTCCCGGCCGACCGGTCCGCTGCCCTCGAGCCGGCAGCCCTGGTCAAGTCGTGCAACAGCCAGCTGGGCCCGGCCATCGTGGTCCGGGACGCGGCGGTGGCGGCGCCCGGCTTCGACGCCCGCCACTCGGCGGTCGGTCGCCGCTACCGCTACCTGGTGGTCAACGCCCCGGTAGCCGACCCGCTGCTGGCCGGCCTGGCCTGGCATGTGGCCGACCCGCTCGACCTCCGGGCAATGGAGGCGGCAGCCGACGCCCTCCTCGGCGAGCACGACTTCCGGGCCTTCTGCCGGAGGGTCCCGGGCACCTCGCCGGACGCCCCGATCCCCCGCCGGGTGCTCGACGCCCGGTGGACCGAGCTCAGCGACGCCGGCGGCACCGTACGCGCCGGGGCTGACCGCCCGCAACGGGGTGGCCCGGTCCCGGGCCCCACCGCCTCGCTGGCCCCGGTGGTCGGCCGCCTGCTGGCCTTCGAGATCGAAGCCAACGCCTTCTGCCACCAGATGGTCCGCTCGCTGGTCGGGACCCTGGTCGACGTGGGACGGGGCCGTAAGCGCCCGTCGGACGTGCTCTGGATCCTGCAGTCGGCCGACCGCCAGCTCGCCTCCCAGCCGGCGCCTTCAGCGGGCCTGACCCTGACGGCGGTCCGCTATCCCGGGTGACCGGCTTGCCTCCGGCAGTCATTTGGTCGTATCCTGGGCAGTCGCCGGGTTGGGCCCAGGTACGCCGTTCCGCCAGTGGGGGCACTGCTCGGAGTCCGTCCGGACCGGCGGCCGTCGCAGGTCCTCGACCCGCAGGCATGCCGATCCAAGCTCCGACCGAGCCCAGCATCACCGAACAAGGAACTCTCGTGCGCACGTTCTCCCCCAGACCCGCTGACATCACCCGAGCCTGGCATGTCGTCGACGCCGACGGTCTGGTGCTCGGACGGCTGGCCACCGAGGTGGCGTCGATCCTGCGGGGCAAGCACAGGCCGACCTTCGCACCCAACACCGACATGGGTGACCATGTCATCGTCGTCAACGCCGACAAGGTGGTGCTGACCTCGAACAAGGCAGAGAGCAAGATGGCCTACCGCCACAGCGGCTACCCGGGTGGCCTCACCGCCACCAGCTACGGCGACCTGATGATCGACCGCTCCGACGACGTGGTCCGCAAGGCGGTCACCGGCATGCTCCCGAAGAACCGGTTGGGTCGCCAGATGGCCACCAAGCTGAAGGTCTACCGGGGCGCCGAGCACCCCCATTCCGCCCAGTCACCCGAGCCCCTGGAGCTTCCGGGTGCGCGCCGTACGGCGTCCGCCCGCAGCGGTGCGTGAGCATCGTCGCCGACCAGGCCCCTCCACGACACGAACGCGAGGAACACACCGTGGCCAACGCCGCACCCATCTGCCAGACCACCGGACGCCGCAAGCGGGCCGTCGCCCGGGTGCGGATCCGCCCCGGCCAGGGGGCGATCACCGTCAACGGGCAGAAGTTCGAGGAGTACTTCACCTCGGCCACCCACCGGATGATCGTGACCGAGCCGCTCCGGCTGACCGAGACCACCGAGTCGTGGGACATCGACGTCACCATCGACGGTGGCGGGGTGTCGGGTCAGGCCGGCGCCTTCCGTCTGGGCATCGCCCGGGCGCTCTGCGAGCTCGATCCCGAGCTGCGAGCCTCGCTCAAGAAGGCAGGCTTCCTCACCCGTGACGCACGGGAGAAGGAGTCGAAGAAGTACGGCCTGAAGAAGGCCCGCAAGGCTCCCCAGTACTCCAAGCGGTAGGCCGGTGGTCGCGAGCCGGTTCGGCACCGATGGCGTCCGGGGCGTCGCCAACGTCGAGCTGACCCCCGAGCTGGTCCTGGCCCTGGGCCGGGCCGTGGCCCGGACGATCAGCGCCCCCACCTTCCTCGTCGGCCGGGACACCCGTCGCTCGGGCCCCATGCTCCTGGCCGCCCTGGCCGCCGGGCTGGCCAGCGAGGGGGCGGACGTGGTCGACGTGGGCGTGCTGCCCACCCCGGCACTGGCCTGGCTGTCCGCCAGCCGCGACGTGCCCGCCGCGGTCATCTCCGCGTCCCACAACCCGTTCGCCGACAACGGCATCAAGCTGTTCGCCGCCGGGGGGGCGAAGCTCAGCGCGGAGATGGAGTCCGCCATCGAGGACGAGCTCGAGCGCATCCTCGACCCCTCGGTCAAGGGGCCCCGCAGCCTCGAGGGACACGGGGTCGGCACCCTCACCGCCCAGCTCGACCAGGGGGACGCCTACGTCGAGCACCTGGGTTCCCTCATCGAGGGCCGGAGGCTGGACGGCCTGCGGCTGGTGGTCGACAGCGCCAACGGGGCGGCCTCGGGACTGGCCGCCCGGGTCTACGAGCAGCTGGGGGCCGAGGTGGTGGCCATCGGCTGCGACCCGGACGGTACCAACATCAACGACGGCTGCGGGTCCACCTCCACCGACACCCTGTCCAGCGCGGTGGTCGAGCACAAGGCCGACCTGGGGCTGGCCCTCGACGGTGACGCCGACCGGCTGCTGGCGGTGGACGGGAGCGGCGCACTGGCCGACGGGGACGAGCTGCTCGCCCTGTTCGCCCTCGACCTGGCCGACCGTGGCCAGCTGGCCGGCAACACGGTGGTGGTGACTGTGATGACCAACCTGGGGTTCCGCATGGCCATGGAGGAGCGCGGGATCATCGTGAAGGAGACGGCGGTCGGCGACCGCTACGTGCTGGCCGCCCTGGACAAGGACGGCCTGGCTCTGGGGGGCGAGCAGTCCGGCCACATCATCTTCCGGAGGCTGGCCACCACCGGCGACGGGCTGTTGTCCGGCCTCATCCTGGCCGACCTGGTGGCCAGGGCCGGGCGGCCGCTGGCCGGGCTGTTGGACGGGCTGGTGGCCCGGGTGCCCCAGGTGCTGGTCAACGTGCCGGTGCCCAACACCGGGCTGCTGGAGGGGGCCGACGCGGTGTGGTCGGCGGTGGCCGAGGAGGAGGAGCGCCTGGGCGACACCGGGCGGGTGCTCCTCCGGCCGAGCGGCACCGAGCCACTGGTGCGGGTCATGGTCGAGGCCGGGGGGGACGGGGTGGCCGACGCCATCGCCCAGCGCCTCGGCGCCCTGGTCCGCTACGAGCTCCGGGCGGCGGCCGCCACCCGCGGCTGACCGTCGCCCAACGCCGGGGCGGCACCCCGGGCCCGGGCGGTTCGGCACAGTAGCCTCGCGGGTCATGTGCGGCATCATCGGGATCACCACCGCCCGGGCCGCCCCCGGCGGTGGACCCGGCGGTGACGACGTGCTCGGTGTGCTGCTCGAGGGCCTGGCCCGCCTCGAGTACCGGGGCTACGACTCGGCCGGGCTGGCCATGGTCGGAGCTCCCGGGGCAGGTCTGTGGCGGGCCAGAGCGGCCAACGGGACCGGCTCACTCGACGACCTCACCAAACGGTCGGAGGGTGCCCCGGACGGAGCCACCGCCGGCATCGGCCACACCCGGTGGGCCACCCACGGCCGCCCGTCCGAGGAGAACGCCCATCCCCACGTCGACTGCTCAGGCCGGATGGCACTGATCCACAACGGGATCATCGAGAACCACGTGGAGCTCTCCGACGAGCTGATCGCCGACGGTCACCACCTCGAGTCGGAGACCGACACCGAGGTGCTGGCCCATCTGATCGAGTCCTCGATGCTGGCCCATCCCGAGGCCGGCATGGTCGACGGGGTCCGGGCCGCACTGGGGCGGGTCCGGGGCGCCTTCGCCCTGGCCGTCGTCCACGCCGACCATCCCGACCTCCTCGTAGCTGCCCGCCGGGTCTCCCCGCTCCTGATGGGGGTCACCCCGTCGGCGGCGTTCCTGGCCTCGGACGTGCCGGCCATCCTCGGACTGACCCGCGACTTCTTCGTGCTGGAGGACGACCAGATCGCCGAGCTGCGGCCGGGCTCTCTGGCGGTGACCGACGCCGACGGCCACCCGGTGGACCCGGTCCCGCTCCGGGTGGACTGGGATCTCGAGGCCGCCCGCAAGGACGGCTTCGACGACTACATGAGCAAGGAGATGCACGAGCAGCCGAGGGCGGTGGCCGACACCCTGCTCGACCGGCTGCTCCCCGACGGCACCCTGGCCCTCGACGAGGTTCACGTCACCAACGACGAGTTCCGGGCCATCGACAAAGTGTTCATCGTGGCCTGCGGCAGCAGCTTCCACGCCGGCCTGATGGCCAAGTACGCCATCGAGCACTGGGCCCGGCTGCCGGTGGAGATCGACATCGCCAGCGAGTTCCGGTACCGCGACCCGGTCCTCGACGCCCGTACCCTGGTCATCGGGGTGAGTCAGTCCGGCGAGACGGTCGACACCCTCCAGGCCGTGGCCGAGGCCCGCCGGCTGGGCGCCAAGGTGCTCGTCATCTGCAACGTGGTCGACTCGTCGATGGCCCGCCAGGGGGATGCCGTGCTGTACACGCGTGCCGGTCCCGAGATCGGCGTGGCCGCCACCAAGACCCACCTGGCCCAGATCACCGCGCTGGAGATCCTGGCCCTGTACCTGGCGGAGGCCCGGGAGACCCTGTCACCGGCCGCCGCCCGGGGCCTGCTGCTGGCGATGGGCGCGCTCCCGGGCAAGGTGGCCACCGCCCTGGAGCGCTCGGCCGACGTCGAGGAGGTGGCCCGGCGCTACCGGGACTCGCCGTCCTTCATCTTCCTCGGCAGGCAGGTCGGCTACCCGGTGGCCCTCGAGGGGGCGTTGAAGCTCAAGGAGATCTCCTACCTCCGGGCCGAGGGGTTCCCGGCCGGCGAGCTAAAGCACGGCCCGATCGCCCTGGTCGAGCCGGGCACGGTGGTGGTCGGGGTGGCCACCCGCACCCCGACCTGGGAGAAGATGATGGGGAACATCGCCGAGGTCAAGAGCCGGGGCGCCACCGTCGTGCTGGTGGCGAACGACGGCGACGCCGAGACGGCCCGCCAGGCCGATGCCGTCCTGTGGGTGCCGGCGACCGAGTACCTGTTCGCTCCCATCGTCGACGTGGTCCCTTTGCAGCTGTTCGCCTACCACCTGGCGAGACTGCACGGCCACGACGTGGACCGGCCGCGCAACCTGGCCAAGGTGGTCACCGTCGAATGACGGCCGGTGAGCAGGCCGCGGCCCCGGCCGGTTCCCCGTCGTCGGCGGCCGGCCGGCTGCTCGGCGAGGTGCTCCCGGCGGGCGCGGTGGTGGGGGTGGGCATCGACGCCGTGGACCTCGACCGCTTCCGGCGGGTGCTCGGACGACGACGGAACCTGGCCGAGCGGCTCTTCACCGCGGCCGAGCGGGGGTACGCCGCCGCCGCCGCGGATCCGGTGCCCCGCCTGGCCACCCGCTTCGCGGCCAAGGAGGCCGTGATGAAGGCGCTCGGGGTCGGGCTCGGTGCCTTCGCCTTCGTCGAGGCGGAGGTGGTCCGTGCCGGGCTTGACGCCCCCACCCTGGTGCTGCACGGGTCGGCCCTGGCCCGCTCCGATGCCGCCGGCGTGGCCCGCTGGCACCTCTCGCTCACCCACACCGACCAGGTGGCCATGGCCGTGGCCCTCGCCGAGGGCGGCGACGCCGCGGGGCCGCCCCACCCGGCGTCGCCGACGTCGTAGCGTCGGGCCCATGCAACCGGTACTGACCGTCTCCGAGATGCAGGCCGTCGACGCCGCCGCCCAGGCGAGCACCGCCCTCGACGTGCTGGTGGCCCGGGCCGGGACCGCGGTGGCCGTAGCCGCGCTCGACCTGCTGGGCGGGGCGTACGGGCGCCGGGTGGTGGTGGTCGCCGGCCGGGGCAACAACGGTTCCGACGGTCGGGTGGCGGCCGGGGTCCTGGCTCGGCGCGGGGCGAGGGTGCGAGTGGTCGCCGCCGGGACGGAGGGCGCGCTCGGGCCCGCCGACCTGGTCATCGACGCTGCCTACGGCACCGGGTTCCGCGGCGAGTACCGGTTCCCGGCCGTGGAGCCGGGCACGCCGGTCCTGGCCGTCGACATCCCGTCGGGCATCGGTGGAGACACCGGCGAGGCGTCCGGCGCCCCGGCGCCGGCCACCCGCACGGTGACCTTCGTGGCCCGCAAGCCCGGTCTCCTCCAGGCCGACGGGCGCCGCCTGGCCGGTCGGGTGACGGTGGCCGACATCGGCCTGCCCCCCGGCGACCCGGCCATCTCGCTGCTGGAGGACGGCGACGTCCCCGCGCTCCTCCCGCCACGGCGGCCCGACGGCAACAAGTGGTCGGCGGCGGTGCTGGTGGTGGCCGGCTCACCGGGCATGACCGGGGCGGCCGCGCTGTGCGCCCGTGCCGCCTACCGCGCCGGCGCCGGGATGGTCCGCCTGGGCGTACCGGGCGCCCCGCTGGCCGAGGCACCCGCATCGGAGGCGGTCAGCGTCCAGCTCCCCGCCGACGGCTGGTCGGACGACGCCCTCGAGGCCGCCGGAAGGTGCGCGGTCGTGGTGGTCGGGCCGGGCCTCGGACGCCATCCGGGCACGGCCGGTGACGTGCGGCGGCTGGTCGAGCGCTCGCCGGTCCCGGTGGTGGTCGACGCCGACGGGCTCTTCGCCCTCGGGCGGCTCGACGGGGGCGCCCCGCTCGCCGCCCGGTCGACGGTGGTCCTCACCCCCCATGACGGTGAGTACGCCCGGCTGGTCGGCCCCACCGCCGGGCCCGACCGGATCGGCTCCGTCCGTCGCCTGGCCACCACCTCGGGAGCGGTGGCCCTGCTGAAGGGCCCGACCACCGCCGTGGCCGCTCCCGGCGGACGCGTCCTGATGGCGACGGCCGGGACCACCGCCCTGGCCACGGCCGGCTCCGGCGACGTGCTCACCGGGGTGATCGGAGCGTTCATCTCCCGGGGCGTGTCACCGCTCGACGCCGCGGCCCTGGGGGCCCACGTCCACGGGAGGGCAGGGGCGGAGGGCCGGACCGAGGGCCTGGTGGCGGGCGACCTCCCCGACCTGGTGTCCGAGGTGCTCGGTCGCCTCGTCGCCAGCGCCGGATGGTCCGGCCTCCGAACCGGGGGTGACCGTGGCTGAGCGCTGGCGACCGGCCTGGGCCGACATCGACCTCGACGCCGTGCGGCACAACGCCGGCATCCTCTCCCGCCTGGCCGCACCGGCCGCACTGTGCGCGGTGGTGAAGGCGGACGGCTACGGCCACGGGAGCCTCCCGGTGGCCCGTGCCGCCCTCGAGGGAGGAGCGTCGTGGCTGGCCGTGGCGTTGGTCGAGGAAGGGGTCACCCTGCGGGAGGGGGGGATCGGGGCGCCCATCCTCCTGCTGTCCGAGCCCCCGCTGGAGGCCATGGCCGAGGCGGTGGCCCGCGGGCTGGTCCCCACCGTCTACACCCGGGGCGGGCTCGAGGCCCTGAGCCGGGTGGTGGCCGACTGGGGGTTCCCGCCCCTCGACGTCCATCTCAAGGTGGATACCGGGATGCACCGGGTCGGCGCCGACGCGGTCGACGCCCCGGCCCTGGCCGGGGCCATCGACACCGACCCGAACCTGCGCCTCGGGGCGGTGTGGACCCACCTTGCGGTGGCCGACGGCGCCGGACCCGCGGACCGCGAGTTCACCGCCCTCCAGGTCGAGCGGTTCGACGCTGTCCTGGCCACCCTGGCCGCGGCCGGCCACCGTCCGCCGATGACCCATGTCGCCAACTCGGCCGGCACCATCGCCGTTCCCGCCGCCCGGCGCGACCTGGTGCGGTGCGGCATCGCCCTCTACGGGGTGGCCCCCACCCCGGCCCTGGACGACCGGCTAGCCGCCGGCACCGGGGAGCGGCTCCGCCCGGTCCTGTCCCTCCGCACCCGGATCACCTACGTCCGCGACCTCGACGCCGGCGAGCGACCGTCCTACGGTCGCCTACGTCCGCTGGCCCACCGCTCGACCGTGGCGACCGCTCCCATCGGGTACGCCGACGGGGTGCCCCGTCGCCTCTTCGACGCCGGCGGGGAGGTGCTGGTCCGAGGGGTCCGCCGGCCGTTGGCCGGTGTGGTCACCATGGACCAGATCGTGGTCGACTGCGGCCCGGTGGGGACCGCTCCCGCGGAGGTCGGGGACGAGGTGGTGCTGCTCGGCCGCCAGGGGGACGAGGAGATCACCGCGTCCGAGTGGGCCGACCTGTTCGGCACCATCAGCTACGAGGTCCTGTGCGACATCGGCACCCGGGTGCCGCGCCTGGCGGTCGGGACGCCGGTGGGCCAGGCCCGACCCGCCGGCCGGGGGTGACGCCGTCGCCGCCGACCGGTGGGGCCGGGCCGGGAACTACCATGCGGCGGTGGCACCGGCGACCGATCTGGCCCGACTCGCCGGGGAGGCGTCCGGCTGCACCCGGTGCCCGCTGTCGGCCAGTCGGACCCAGGTGGTGTTCGGGGTGGGCGACCCCGACGCCGACCTCATGTTCGTCGGTGAGGCCCCGGGTCGCGACGAGGACCTCCAGGGGGAGCCCTTCGTCGGCCGCTCCGGCAAGCTGCTCGACCGCCTCGTCCTCGAGGAGCTGGGTGTGGACCGCTCCCGCTGCTACATCGCCAACGTGGTCAAGTGCCGCCCGCCGGACAACCGTGACCCGCGGCCCGACGAGATCGCCTCCTGCCGCCCCTATCTGACTGCCCAGCTCGAGCTGATCCGGCCGACCGTGGTGGTCACGTTGGGGAACTTCGCCACCCGGCTGCTCCTCGAGACCGACCAGGGGATCACCAAGGTGCGCGGCCGGGCCTACCCCATGGGGGAGTGGCAGCTCGTCCCCACGTACCACCCGGCCGCCGCCCTCCGGTCGGGCGGCGTGGTGGTGGCCGAGATGCGGGCCGACCTGGTCCGGGCCAAGCAGCTTCTCGGGTGGGGTAGGTGAGCAGCCGCCCGACGCTCGTGCTCGGGACCTCCGGCGCCGGGCAGACCCGGGCACTGGCCCGTGCCCTGGCGCCGCAGTGCGTTCCCGGCGACGTGCTCCTGCTGGCCGGCGACCTCGGCGCCGGGAAGACCACCTTCGCCCAGGGGTTCGGGGCCGGCCTCGGCATCGACGAGCCGATCACCAGCCCGACCTTCACCCTGGTCCGCCAGTACGCGGTGCCAGCCGGCCCCTTCGCGGTGCGGACCCTGTTCCACGCCGACGTGTACCGGCTGGACCACTTGCAGGAGATCGTCGACCTCGGCCTCGGCGAGCTGGTCGAGGACGGTGGGATGGCACTGGTCGAGTGGGGGGACGTGGCCGAGCCGGTGCTCGGCGACGGGTCGCTCGAGGTCCGCCTCGATGCCGTCCCCGGAGACGAGGACCGCCGGACCATCTCGATCGCCGCCCGGGGGGCGTCGTGGTCCGAGCGCTTCGCCGCCCTCGAGGTGGCCCTGGCGCCGTGGCGGGTGGTCGGATGACCCTATTGGCCATCGAGTCGGCGACCGACATGGTCGGAGTCGCCCTCGTCAGCGACGACGGGGCCCGGGCCGAGCGCAGCCACCAGGGTGGGCGGGCCCACGCCGAGCTGTTGGCGCCGGTCATCGAGGAGGTGTGCGCCGTCTCGGGGTGCGCGGTCGGCGACATCGACCGGATCGCCGTCGACGTGGGTCCGGGACTCTTCACCGGCCTCCGGGTGGGCGTGGCCACGGCGAAGGCGCTGGCCCAGGCGCTGGGCATCGGCGTCCTCGGCGTGGGCAGCCTCGACGTGCTGGCTGCTGCGGCCGGCGAGCGGGCCGGTCCCGGGCCGCGCCCAGCGGTGGCGGCGGTGGTCGACGCCCGGCGGGGCGAGGTGTTCGCCGCGGTCTACCGCTTCGACCGTGCGCCGGTCGCGGCGTCCGGGGAGCCCCCGGCGGACCCGGCGGGGTACCGGGACGACCGGCTCGAACCCCTGGCACCCGAGGCGCTCCTTGCCTGGCTCCTCGAGCTCGGGGCCGAGGCCGGCCGGGTGGTCGTGGTCGGCGACGGCGGCATCCGCTACCGCTCCATCCTGGCGCCGCACCCTACGCTCGACCTGGACCTGGCCGACGAGCTGTCAGCACCGCCGCCGCTGGCCCTCGCCGTACTGGCCGGCCGACGCCTCGACGGCGGCTCCGAGGCGGCGGCACCGGCGGACCTGGTGCCCGACTACCGACGGCCGGCCGACGCCCGGATCAACTGGGAGCAGCGGGCACCGGCCGGACCGGGCCGGACGTGAGCGACGCACCCGGACCCGGTGCCGGTACCGGCGACGCCCCCGACCGCGCCGCGGCCCCGGCCGAGGTGGTCATCGCCCCACTGCGCCAGAAGGACCTCCCGGGTGTCCTCCGGATCGAGGAGTCGGTCTTCCCCCAACCGTGGTCGCACCGGCTGTTCGTGGAGGAGCTGTCCCAGCGCCGGTCGCGTGCCTACCGGGCCGCATGGGTGGGCCGGGAGATCGTCGGGTACGCCGGCCAGATGTTCATCGACGACGAGTCCCACGTGAACAACATCGCCGTCGACCCGCGCTGGCAGGGCCGGGGCCTCGGCGCCGCGCTGCTGGCCGACCTGGTCCGCACCGGGATCTCCCGGGGCTCCCGGCACCTGACCCTCGAGGTCCGTGTGGGGAACGACCCGGCGCTGGCCCTCTACGCGCGGTTCGGCCTGGCCCCGGTCGGGGTGCGTCCGAACTACTACCCGGTCACCGGTGAGGACGCGCTCGTCATGTGGGCGCGTGAGATCGACTCGGAGGTGTACGCCGATCGTCTCGCCACTATCGAGGCGCGGTTCCGCCCCGACCTCGTGGTGACCTCGAGGCGGTGACGCCTCCGGCGAACGGTTGGCGGGCACCGCCACCGGCCTTCGGTAGTGTCGCCCCATGACCGACTCGCACGTACACCGGGTCCTCGGCATCGAGACCTCGTGCGACGAGACGGCCGCCGCGGTGGTGGACGGCGGGTCGGTGATCGTCTCCTCGGTGGTGAGCAGCCAGATCGACCTCCACGCCCGGTACGGCGGCGTGGTCCCCGAGCTGGCCGGCCGGGCCCACGTGGAGCTACTGACCCCGGTGGTGGCCGAGGCCCTGGGCGGGGCCGGCTCGGACACCTTCGGCACGGGGATCGACGCGGTGGCGGTGACCTACGGGCCCGGGCTGATCGGCTCCCTGCTGGTCGGCGTGGCCGAGGCCAAGGCGTTCTCGCTGGCCTGGGGGGTCCCGCTGATCGGGGTCAACCACCTGGAGGCCCACCTCTTCGCCTCCCTTCTGGAGCAGCCCGACCTGGGCTGGCCGCTGGTGGTGCTCCTGGTGTCGGGCGGCCACACCCTCCTGGTCGAGGTGACCGGGCCCGGGCACTACCGGCTGCTCGGCGGGACCATCGACGATGCCGCCGGTGAGGCCTTCGACAAGGTGGCCCGCTTCCTCGGCCTGGGCTATCCCGGTGGCCCGGCCATCGACCAGGTGGCCGAAGAGGGCGATCCCCACGCCTTCGACTTCCCCCGGTCCCTACCCGGTGACGGCTACGACTTCTCGTTCAGCGGGCTCAAGACCTCGGTGGTCAACACCGTCCGGAAGCACCCCGAGGCGTCGACCGCCGACGTGGCCGCCTCGTTCCGCCAGGCGGTGGTGGACGTGCTCGTCAACCGGGCCCGCCGGGCCGCGGCCGAGGTCGGGGGCAAGGCCCTGTGCCTGGCCGGAGGGGTGGCCGCCAACTCCCTGCTCCGCCGACGGATCGAGGAGGCGTGCCAGGCCGACGGCATCGGGGCCTTCCTGCCCAGTCGAACCCTGTGCACCGACAATGCGGCCATGGTCGCGGCGGCCGGTTGGTGGCGGCTGCAGCACGGGCCGGCCAGCGGCCTGGGCCTGGGGGCCGACCCGAACCTCCGGCTGGTGACCGCCGGCTGAGCTGTCCGTGGCGGTCATTTGGTTGGCAGTCGCCCCCCGCGGTTGCCAAACGCCGCGGAGATCGCTATCGTTGGCACTCTCAACGCTCGACTGCTAACGCGTGCCACAGGAGGCCCGAACCCATGAGTCTGCATCCGCTTGACGACCGCATCGTCGTCCGCCCCAACGAGTCCGAGGAGACCACCGCCTCCGGCCTGGTCATCCCCGACACCGCCAAGGAGAAGCCCCAGCAGGGCGAAGTCCTGGCCGTGGGCCCCGGCCGTCGCGCCGAGGCCAGCGGGGAGCTCATCCCTCTCGACATCGCCGTCGGCGACACCGTCGTCTACTCGAAGTACGGCGGCACTGAGATCACCTCCGACGGCGAGGATCTCCTCATCCTCTCGAGCCGCGACGTCCTTGCCAAGGTGGCCAAGTAATGCCGAAGATCCTGAAGTTCGACGAGGCGGCCCGTCGCGGCCTCGAAGCGGGAGTGAACAAGTTGGCCGACGTGGTCAAGGTCACCCTCGGACCCAAGGGCCGCAATGTGGTCATCGAGAAGAAGTTCGGCGCTCCCACCATCACCAACGACGGCGTGTCCATCGCCCGTGAGGTGGAGCTCGACGACGTCTTCGAGAACATGGGTGCCCAGCTGGTGAAAGAGGTCGCCACCAAGACCAACGACGTCGCCGGCGACGGGACCACCACCGCCACCGTGCTGGCCCAGGCCCTCATCCGCGAGGGCCTGCGCAACGTGGCCGCCGGAGCCAATCCCCTCGGGCTGCGCAAGGGGATCGACAAGGCGGTCGAGGCCGCCGTCGGCTCCATCAAAGAGCAGGCCAAGGAGATCGACTCGAAGACGGAGATCGCCCAGGTGGCCTCCATCTCCGCGGCCGACACCGCCATCGGTGAGGTCCTGGCCGACGCCATCGACCGGGTGGGCAAGGACGGCACGGTGACCGTCGAGGAGTCCAACACGTTCGGCATCGACCTCGAGTTCACCGAGGGCATGCAGTTCGACAAGGGCTATCTGTCCCCGTACTTCGTGACCGACGCCGAGCGCCAGGAGGCCGTCCTCGACGATCCCCTGGTCCTCTTCGTCAACCAGAAGGTCAGCGCAGTGCACGACATGGTCCCCGTCCTCGAGAAGGTAATGCAGACCGGCAAGCCGCTGCTGATCGTGGCCGAGGACGTCGAGGGCGAGGCGCTTGCCACCCTGGTGGTCAACAAGATCCGTGGGACGTTCACCTCGGTCGCCGTCAAGGCCCCCGGCTTCGGCGAACGCCGCAAGGCGATGCTCCAGGACATGGCGGTGCTGACCGGCGCCCAGGTGATCTCCGAGGAGATCGGCCTGAAGCTCGATACCACCACCGTCGACCTCCTGGGCACGGCCCGTCGCATCATCGTGACCAAGGACGAGACCACCATCGTGGAGGGTGGCGGTTCTGAGGAGGAGGTGAAGGGCCGGATCGCCCAGATCAAGCGCGAGATCGACGACACCGATTCCGACTGGGACCGGGAGAAGCTCCAGGAGCGCCTGGCCAAGCTGGCCGGGGGCGTCGCCGTGGTGAAGGTCGGGGCCGCCACCGAGGTGGAGCTCAAGGAGAAGAAGCACCGCATCGAGGATGCGCTCTCCGCCACCCGGGCGGCCGTCGAAGAGGGCATCGTGGCCGGAGGTGGCACTGCGCTGGTCCGTGCCCGGACCGCGGTGCTCGCTGTGGTCGATTCCCTCACCGGGGACGAGGCCACCGGTGCCTCCATCGTGGCCAAGGCACTGGCCGCCCCCCTGCATGCCATCGCCAGCAACGCTGGGCTCGAGGGCTCGGTCTACGTGCGGATGGTGGAGTCGGAGACCGGTTCCATCGGCCTCAACGCCGACACCGGCGAGCTGGTCGACCTGGTCAAGGCCGGGGTCATCGACCCGGCCAAGGTCACCCGGTCGGCGCTTCAGAACGCGGCCTCCATCGCCGGCCTTCTGTTGACCACCGAGGCACTGGTGGCCGACAAGCCGGAGAAGGCCGACCCGGCCGCAGCCGCAGCCGCTGCTGCTGCCATGGGTGGCGGCATGGGCGGCATGGGCGGCATGGGCGGCATGATGTAACACCGTCCGCCGACCCTCGGTCGGAGGCGCCCTCCGGGGCACACAGACGTAGCGGACTGCTGCCGGGCCCTCGGGTCCGGCAGTCCCGCGTCAGCGGAGGGCGTCGGGCACGTACTGTCGGACGCCCGTCCGGCCCACCCAGACCCGCATGGTCCGGTCGGTTCCCGGGTCTCGGAACATCTCGTCGGTCGGCGTCCACCCGGGCTGGCCGGCGTGGCGGGAGCGGACGCCGCCCCGCCGTCACCCCCTAACCTGGATCCTCCGATGCAACCACCCGAGACCCCGCCGCCCGCCAACAGGAGGGCAGTCCCCCGTCCCCCGCACCACCGCCCCGGCGCCCCCGCCCCGTGGGCCACGCTCCCGGCCGACCGGCGCCGGGGGATCTCGCTCGGCCGGGTCCTCGCGGCCCTGGCCGACCGACCGCCCACCGGCCCCGCTCCCGGTGACCCGGCCGAGCCGTGGCGCCCGCTGGCCGGGTACGTCGCTCCCGCCCGCCCGGCTGCCGTGTTGGTGCCCCTTTTCGAAGAGGACGGGGAGGCGCGGGTGATCCTCACCGTCCGGTCGGACCGGCTGCGGTCCCACACCGGGGAGGTGGCGTTCCCGGGGGGGCGTCTCGACGGTGACGAGGGGGTGGTGGCCGGCGCCCTCCGCGAGGCGTCCGAGGAGGTGGCGCTCGATCCCGGCCTGGCCACGGTGGTGGCCCAGCTCACCGCCATGCCCACGGTGTCGTCCAACACGGTGATGACCCCGGTGGTGGCCACCCTCGGGGTGCGCCCGACCCTGACGGCCAACCCCGGCGAGGTCGAGCGGGTCTTCGACGTCGCCCTGGCCGACCTGGTGGCCGAGGACGCCTTCCACGAGGAGTGGTGGTCGGTCCCCGGGCGGGCCGCCGCCCCGGGGTTCCCCGACGGCGAGTTCCCGGTGTGGTTCTTCGACGTTGCCGGGGAGACCGTCTGGGGGGCCACTGCCCGGACGCTGGTCGAGCTGGTCTGTGCCGTTCTTGGCGTCGAGGTCCCACCGTCGTTGCGGGCGCGGTGAGTGACCCGTCCGCACCTGGGGACGGAGCCCGACCCCGGTGCCCAGGCGGTATCGTGGGGGATGATCGGTCGGGGCACTGTCGGAGGTCCCGCCGGTCGGAGGTTCGGAGAACGGCAACCAGGGTCCGGAGGGCATTCACGTGGCTGAGCTAGAGATCGGTATCTTCAAGTCGGGCCGTAGGGCGTACGGGTTCGATGACATCGCCATCGTCCCCAGCCGGCGGACCCGTGACCCCGAGGATGTCGACATCAGCTGGGAGATCGACGCCTACCGGTTCGAGCTCCCCCTGATGGCCTCGGCCATGGACGGCGTGGTGAGCCCGTCGACCGCCATCGAGATCGGCCGGCTGGGTGGTCTCGGCGTCCTCAACCTCGAGGGGCTGTGGACCCGGTACGAGGACCCGACCCCTCTGTTCGACGAGATCCGCGAGCTGTCAACCGAGAAGGCGACGGCACGCATGCAGCAGATGTACGCCGAGCCGGTCCAGCTGGAGCTGGTCACCGAGCGGATCAAGGAGATGAAGGCGGCGGGCATCACGACGGCCGCCTCGGTCACCCCCCAGAAGACCCAGTCCTTCGCCCCGGCACTGCTCGCGGCCGAGCTGGACCTGCTGGTGATCCAGGGGACTGTGGTCTCCGCCGAGCACGTCTCCAAGACGGCGGAGCCGCTCAACCTCAAGCGGTTCATCCGCGAGTTCGAGATCCCGGTGATCGTCGGCGGCTGCGCGTCCTACCAGGCGGGGCTGCACCTCATGCGGACCGGCGCGGTCGGGGTGCTGGTGGGCGTGGGCCCGGGCAACGCCTGCACCACCCGCGGGGTGCTGGGCATCGGTGTGCCCCAGGCCACGGCCATCGCCGACGTGGCCGGTGCCCGGATGCGGCACCTCGACGAGACCGGCGTGTACTGCCACGTGATCGCCGACGGGGGCATGTCCAAGGGCGGGGACATCGCCAAGGCCGTGGCCTGCGGCGCCGACGCGGTCATGCTCGGCTCGCCGCTGTCCTCGGCGGTGGAGGCGCCGGCCCGCGGCTACCACTGGGGCATGGCCACCTTCCACCCGACCCTGCCCCGAGGCGCCCGGGTCAAGACCACCACCCGTGGGACCCTCCGGGAGATCCTGCTCGGCCCCGCCCACGAGAACGACGGCCGCATGAACCTGTTCGGCGCCCTGCGCACGGCCATGGCTACCTGCGGCTACCAGACGGTCAAGGAGTTCCAGAAGGCCGAGGTGATGGTGGCCCCCGCCCTCCAGACCGAGGGCAAGGACCTGCAGCGCTCGCAGGGCGTCGGCATGGGCCATTGAGCCCACCCGCGACCGACCCGGGCCGCACCGGTGACGGGCCGGTCCTGGTCGTCGACTTCGGTGCCCAGTACGCGCAGCTGATCGCCCGCCGGGTGCGGGAGGCCCACGTCTACTCGGAAATCGTCCCCCACACGGCCACGGCGGGCGAGCTGATGGCCCGCCGGCCCGCCGGGATCATCCTCTCGGGCGGCCCCAAATCGGTCAACCAGACCCCGGCGCCGTCCATGGACCCGGCTGTCTACGACACCGGAGTGCCGATCCTCGGCATCTGCTACGGCGCCCAATTGCTCACGCAGCAGTTGGGCGGCGAGGTGTCCCGGACCGGTCGGGGCGAGTACGGGAGGACCCCGTTGACGGTCACCGGGAGCTCGCCGCTCTTCGTCGACTGGCCGGGGGCCACCGAGGTGTGGATGAGCCACGGCGACGCCATCACCGCCGTACCCGACGGGTTCGTGGCCACCGCCACCAGCCCCGACGCCCCGGTGGCCGCCCTCCACGACCCGGACCGGGCCATCTACGGCGTGCAGTTCCACCCCGAGGTCGTGCACACCGAGCGCGGGCGCGACCTGCTCGAGCGCTTCCTGTACGAAGTGTGCCACTGCCCGCCGTCGTGGACCCACACCTCGATCATCGAGTCGCAGGTGGCCGCGGTCCGGTCGCAGGTCGGCTCGTCGCCGGTGCTGTGCGCCCTGTCCGGCGGGGTCGACTCGGCGGTGGCCGCCGCACTGGTCCACAAGGCGATCGGCGACCAGCTCACCTGCGTGTACGTCGACACCGGCCTGATGCGGGCCAACGAGAGCGAGCAGGTCGAGGAGACCTTCCGCCGCCAGTTCCACATCGACCTGGTGCACGTGAAGGCGGCCGACCGCTTCTTCGAGGCGCTGGCCGGGATCACCGACCCGGAGGCGAAGCGCAAGATCATCGGCGAGCTGTTCATCCGCATCTTCGAAGAGGTCGCCCGGGACCTGGTCATCGAGCAGTTCGACCCGGCGGTCGCCGACCCGGACACCGGCGACGAGGCGGCCGGCTACCTGGTGCAGGGCACCCTCTACCCGGACGTCATCGAGTCGGGGTCGGATGCGGCGGCGACGATCAAGTCGCACCACAACGTGGGCGGCCTCCCCGACGACCTGGCCTTCGACCTGGTCGAGCCCCTCCGCCTGCTATTCAAGGACGAGGTGCGAGCGGTGGGGGAGGAGCTCGGGCTCCCCCACGACATCGTGTGGCGCCAGCCCTTCCCCGGCCCCGGTCTGGCCGTCCGCATCGTCGGCGAGGTAACGCCGGAACGGGCCGAGATCCTCCGGGCCGCCGACGCCATCGTGGTGGAGGAGGTCCGCCGGGCCGGCCTCTACCGCGACCTGTGGCAGAGCTTCGCCGTGCTCCCGGCGGTCCGGACGGTCGGGGTGATGGGCGACGGCCGCACCTACGCCTATCCGATCGTCATCCGGGCCGTCACCTCCGACGACGCCATGACCGCCGACTGGGCCCGTCTGCCCTACGACCTGCTGGAGCGCCTCTCCTCACGCATCATCAACGAGGTGGAGGGCGTCAACCGGGTGGCTCTGGACATCACGTCCAAGCCCCCCGGCACCATCGAGTGGGAGTGACCGCCTGGGGCGGCGACCGCCCTCCCGGACGAGACGACCAGCTCTCGTTCGCCTCGGCGCGGGAGAACGGTCCCGCACCGGCCCCGGCCGACGAGCTGCTGGTGGGCCTGACCGGGCCGCAGCGGGAGTCGGTGGTCCACCGGGGAGGGCCCCTGCTCATCGTGGCCGGCGCCGGGTCCGGAAAGACCCGGGTGCTCACCCGGCGCATCGCCCACCTGATCGCCACCGGCGACGCCGCACCCTCGCAGATCCTGGCCATCACCTTCACCAACAAGGCGGCCGACGAGATGCGTTCGCGCGTGGCCGAGCTGGTGGGGCCGCGGGCGGCGCGGATGTGGGTGTCGACCTTCCATTCGGCCTGCGTGCGCATCCTCCGGGCCCACGGCGACCGACTGGGCTACAAGGGGTCGTTCACCATCTACGACGACGCCGACTCCCGCCGGCTGGTGGAGATCGTCTGCCGCGAGCTGGACATCGACACGAAGAAGATGTCGCCCCGGTCGATCCTGGGCCAGATCAGCCAGGCCAAGTCGAGGCAGCAGGGCCCCGGTGAGTTCCGGGCGGCGGCGGTGACCATCTTCGACCGGCGGGTGGCCGACGTGTTCGACCTCTACCAGCAGCGGATGGTGTCGGCCAACGCCATGGACTTCGACGACCTGTTGCTCAACACCGTGCGGCTGTTCCGCGAGCACGCTGACATCCTCGAGCACTACCGGACCCGATTCACCCACATCCTGATCGACGAGTACCAGGACACCAACGCCGTACAGAACGCGCTGGCCGTGCAGTTGGCCGGCGAACACCGCAACATCGTGGTGGTGGGCGACAGCGACCAGTCGGTCTACCGGTTCCGCGGCGCCGACATCTCCAACATCCTCGACTTCGAGCAGGCCTTCCCCGACGCCCGGGCCGTCACCCTCGACCAGAACTTCCGATCGACCCAGACCATCCTCGACGCCGCCAACGCGGTGATCACCAACAACGTGTCCCGCAAGCCGAAGACGCTGTGGACCGAGCGCGGCGAGGGGGAGCGGATCACCCGGTACCGCGCCGAGGACGAGTACGACGAGGCGGCCTGGGTCGCCCACGAGGTGGGCCGCCTCCACGGCGAGCACGGCCTCCGTTGGGGCGACGTGGCCGTCTTCTACCGGACCAACGCCCAGAGCCGTGCCCTGGAGGAGGCGATGGTCCGGGCCGAGGTTCCCTACAAGGTGGTGGGGGGCACCAAGTTCTACGACCGGCGTGAGGTGAAGGACGTCATGGCCTACCTCCGGGTGCTGGTCAATCCCGACGACGAGGTGAGCTGGCGGCGCGTCGTCAACGTGCCGAGGCGGGGGGTTGGGGAGACCTCGGTGGCGAAGCTGGCCGGGTGGGCGGGACGGACCGGCGCCTCGTTCGGGGAGGCGGTGGCGCATGCCGACGAGGCCGGGTTGTCGGGCAAGGCCGGGGTCGCCCTGGTCGAGTTGTCCGCCCTGCTCGACGGTCTCCGGCGACGCATGGCCGTCCCCGAGCTGGTGGACGAGAACGGCGAGGCGCTGGCCCCAGCGGCGGTGACCG
>Ga0224558_1000155_pt1 | contig 78701 bp, 62 predicted proteins | sample 714S32024metaG_FD_180682 | JGI IMG/M metagenome (GOLD analysis project Ga0224558, IMG submission 180682) | Peat soil microbial communities from Stordalen Mire, Sweden - 717 S3 20-24 | ecosystem: Environmental > Terrestrial > Soil > Wetlands > Peat | place: Sweden: Norrbotten County, Stordalen... | reverse complement strand
AAGTCGATGCTTTGAAAGGGCACGGCTTCAGCCGTGCCGCAAACCAAGTCGATGCTTTGAAAGGGCACGGCTTCAGCCGTGCCGCAAACCAAGTCGATGCTTTGAAAGGGCACGGCTTCAGCCGTGCCGCAAACTAAGTCGATGCTTTGAAAGGGCACGGCTTCAGCCGTGCCGCAAACCAAGTCGATGCTTTGAAAGGGCACGGCTTCAGCCGTGCCGCAAACCAAGTCGATGCTTTGAAAGGGCACGGCTTCAGCCGTGCCGCAAACCAGGCACACTATTCGCGGGCTTTAGCCCCTGAGGGATGCCTTTTTGTTCCATGTTCGACATCGCTCCAGAGTTTCTGGACAGTATCTAAGTGATCGCTGCGGCGGCTCTTTCAATTGCACGGTAAGGAAGTTTTACCTTACAATGAAATGGAAAGGCTTTCTATGGCGACTCTTACCGTTACAGCAAAGGGCCAGATCACGTTGAAGCGGGAACTGCTCCGGCACTTGAACGTCACTCCCGGCCAGAGGGTTGAGGTGGACAAACTGCCGGACGGACGGCTCGCGCTCGGTGCTGCCCCGCGAACAGGCTCGATCGACAAATTCATCGGAAGCCTGGAACAGAAAGGTGGGCCCAGGCTCTCCATTGCCCAAATCAAGAAGATTACCGAAGACGCCTGGGCGGGCAAGCGATGAAGATCGTCGCGGACACGAATGTTCTGTTGCGGGCTGCAGTACGCGATGACCCAACACAAACGCGGCCTGCCGCTCATGCACTACGGACAGCGGACTTGGTTGCAATCCCCGTGGCAGCCCTTTGCGAGTTCGTTTGGGTCATGCGGAGTGGCTATAAAAGGCCCCCTGCGGAGGTGGCTCACTCCATTCGTGCGCTTATAGACAGCGAGAACGTAGTGACGAACCGGCTGACCGTCGAGGCAGGATTAGAATTCCTCGACCGGGGCGGCGATTTTGCCGACGGAGCAATTGCCTACGAAGGCCGCTGGCTGGGCGCGGAGGAGTTTGTCTCCTTCGACAAAAAGGCTGTCTCCCTACTCAAATCGCAAGGCAAGCGCGCCCGCCTTCTCTCCTGATCCCATCGCTCCCGCAGGTCAACGCATGCTTCCTGCCGGAGAGCGCAGGGATCTTCTCGCCCCTGAATCTTCAATCGGAGGGAGCAGGGGCCTTCAGGCCCCTGAATGCGATCCTGGATTAGGACTGGCTTTAGCCACGGCCTCGCGTTTAAGCAGTGGGCTGTGATGCGCGTGCCCCATCCATTCCGCAGTCTCATCGCGGAATGGGTGGGATAGCATGAACCTCAACCGAAAATGACCACTCCGCCCACCCGTCACGCCGCATCCAGAACAAGCCTCTTCCCCAGCGCCCGCAAAGCCGCATCGATACGGTCAATCTTGGTAGCATGTTTCAGGTCCGTTAGCCGGTTCACCTCCTGCTTCGTCACCCCGATCCGCCGCGCCAACTCAATGGGCCGAACCTTCTGGCGCAACATCTCATTGAGCAACAGAACTTTCGCCGCGACGCTCACGGGCAACTCGACCACCGCCTGACCGCGCTTGGGTTGAGACGGCGGGGGAACCGGGCGATGATCCTCAAAATAGAAGTCCATCGCAACTTCGAGCGCTTCCTTCGCCATCGCCAGCGCCTCGGCCCGATCCACACCCTGGGTAATTGCCTCGGGAATGTCCGGAAAAGTAACGAGGATGAACTTTCCATCCTTACGGAGATTTACTGGATAGCCGCGCATACGATTACTCCTGCTCCTTGAGACCGAGTTGCTTCTTGATGGTTTCAACGAGACCTTTGCCGAGCTCTTTGTCGTGCATCGGCAAGATCGACTGCCCCCCCCTTATAGAAGAGCTTGAGATGCGATCCTTTTGGGGCTCCAAACGTTACGCCCTGTTTTGCCAACCACCGTTTGAACTCCGAACTCTTCACGAATTAAGAGTACACATTTTTGATTACTGCGGCAAATCCCCTAGGCAATCTATCCCAGTTTCAGGTGTCCCATCCTTGCACGCCATCTGCGGCAACGCTGGGATAGCATGATTCTCTACAGGTAAATCCAACATGCCCGCGGTCGCAAAGCCCATCCACAAACCAGTCGCCAGAGAATCCGTGCCCAAGACCGGGACCAGGAAGCCGACACAATGCGGCGATCTCGCCGGGTCCCCAGGTCGCGCTTCTGGGACCTGGGAAACCACAAACTTTTCCCCGCCACTTTTTGCAGAGAATTATCTTCCCTCGGCGCACAATAGAAGCAGTCAAGGGTGCGGGGTTTAACTGGCAACTGACTACTAACCGCTAAAAAGCCGCCGACCCCACCCCCCCCTACCGATTTTGGCTGTTTTTTGGGGCCTGCCGCCCGTTCCAGATTGCTCATAAGCAATTTATAATCAAATAGATCGAGAAGACGACAGAAGGGAGGCAAGTTATCTAACTGGTAAACATAAACCCCTGAAAAGGCCCCGTTTCTGGCCAAACATCGGCTGTTTTACCCGTTTTTCGCACAAAATCGGCCCGATTCTTCGACCTCTGAAACGCCAGCTCAGAATGCGCCTCTTCTTGCCCCAACGCTCCCTTAGCGGCAAGAATGGGAGACGGCCAACCTCACCCCAACAGAACGGACTCGTCCACCATGCCCGGAACCAAAACAACCCGCAAGCCCGCCGCAAAGAAGCAGCCGAAGCCGAAGCTCGCCAGCCGCTCGCCTCGCGGCCCGCTCGCCCCAGACCGCATCGCCTCCATCCTCAAAGCCCTCGACGAAGCCTATCCCGCCGTCGAGTGCGCCCTCACCCACCGCTCTCCCTGGGAACTGCTCGTCGCCACCATTCTCTCCGCCCAATGCACGGACGTCCGCGTCAACATGGTGACGCCCGAACTCTTCCGCCGCTTCCCCACGCCGGCCGCCATGTCCAAGACAACGCTCCCGGAGCTCGAAGCTCTCATCCGCACCACCGGCTTCTTCCACAACAAGGCCAAATCCATCCAGGGTGCGGCCCGCAAGGTAGGCTCTGAATTCAGCGGCGAGGTCCCGCAAACCTTGGCCGAGCTCATCACCATCCCTGGCGCGGCCCGCAAGACCGCCAACGTTGTTCTCGGAGTCTCATTCAGCAAGGCCGAAGGCGTTGTGGTCGATACCCACGTCTTCCGCATCGCCCGCCGCCTCGGCCTGGCCAAAGGCGACACGCCCCAAAAAGTCGAGCAGGAACTGATGCGCATCCTACCCGAGGACCGCTGGATCGCCTTCTCACACCAGCTCATCCATCACGGCCGCCAGGTTTGCGATGCCCGCAAGCCCAAATGCGACCGCTGCAACCTCGAACAGCTCTGCCGTTCCACGGACAAAACGTGGCAGTCGTAGCGAGAAATGCGCCAATTTCGGCCCAAACAAGGCAAAAAACGCGGAGTTTTGCGCCTCTTTGCCGGCTCGTGCGCAGACTTTCGGCTCCATCGGATGATCGATAGGCAGACATTCTTGCTTTTCGACAAGCAAAGACATCTTTTGTGGGCCTGCAAGTCGTCCTTTTCTAGCCCTTCATGGCGCTCACTACAGCGGCGATCAACCCCGGAATGTCGGAAGGACTCGCCTCAAAGGCTGGCTCCCAGCCGAGATCCCGCAGCGTTTGGCTGGTAATTGGTCCAATCGAGACAGCCGGAACCGCAGTGAACGGCCACGCAACCCCAGCCAGCCGCGCCGCCTCCGCCAGATGCGTCACGCTGGACGAGCTGGTGAACGTCGCAGCGTCGATTCCTCCCGCGATTGCCGCGCGAAGCTGCTCCGGCGCCGCCTCCGGCAAAGCGTTCCTGTACGCGTCCACAACCTGGACTTCCGCCCCGGCTTCCCGCAATGCATCCGGGATCACATCCCGTGCAACTGCTGCACGAGCAAGCAGGATTTTCTGCCCGGCTGTCCGAAACCGGTCCCCTTCCAGCAGTCCTTGAATCAAACTTTCGGCCACGTATGTAACTGGAACAAAAGTAATGTGCAATCCTGCCCTGTGCGCCGCCTCCGCTGTCCCTTCCCCAATAGCAGCGACCTTGAGCGAAGCAGGCTGGACGAGCACAATCCCCAGCGCCGCCGCCCGTTCGGCGAGTGCCCGCACCGCATTGGCGCTGGTCAGAATCAGCCAATCGTAGCCATCGAGCTTGCGGAGAGCCGCGTCCAGCAGGTCAAAACTCGCCGGAGGCCGAATCTCCAACACCGGAACCTCAACTGGTTCCGCGCCCAGCGCCCGCAACCCATCGCTGAGCTTTCCCGCCTGATGCAGGGCGCGGGTCACCAGAACTCGACGCCCCGCCAATGGCAGCGAAGTCACTTTGATGCCTCGTTCGCGGCCTCGAGCAGCGGCCCCGCTCCCGCCTCCATCAGCTTCTCGGCTGTAAGCAATCCAACAGCCGCCGGGTCCAAATCGGTCCGAGGCTCAAGATGAAACACCCGCACCTCTGCTCCGGTCGCCGGGTCCGCAACGACGGCGAAAATCTCAAACCATTCGCCTCCCCCTACCGACCGCTCAGGGCATGGCCGGCAATGAATACCGATAGGCACCTGGCACCCGCCGCCCAATGCAGCCAGGGCGGCACGTTCGACTGTCACTGCAAAGCGTGTATCCGCATCGTTGAGGAATGCGACGGCCTTGATGGTTGCCGCATCGTCCTTGCGGGTCTCAATTCCCAGCGAGCCCTGGCCGGCAGCCGGGCAGAAATCCTTGGGCTCCAACCGCTCCCGGACCCACTCGGTCTTTTCCAGCCGGTCCAGTCCGGCGGAAGCCAGAAGAATCGCGTCCACCTGCCCCTCAGCCAGCTTCCGCAACCGCGTATCGACGTTCCCTCGGAACTCAACCGCCTCAATGTCCGGCCGCAGCGCCTTCAACTGAGCACGCCGCCGCTGGCTGCTGGTGCCCACCCGAGCGCCCTGGGGCAATGCCGCCAGGCTCAAGTACTTTACCGAAACAAACGCGTCCCGCGGGTCCACCCGTGGCGGCGTCGCCGCCAACGCAAACGGCTCCGGCAGCTCCGTCGGCAGGTCCTTGAGCGAATGTACGGCCAGATCCACACGGCCCTCTGCAAGCGCTTCCTCAATTTCCTTGGTGAACATCCCTTTGGATCCAACTTGCGCAAAGGTAACTTCCTGCAGCCGGTCGCCAGTGGTCTTGATGATCTCGATCTCGACTGAATGCCCCTGTCCACGGAGCAGAGCCGCAACGTGGTTTGCCTGCCACAGCGCCAGTTGTGAGCCACGACTTCCAATGCGAAGGTTCAAGGGCGTGTCTCCACTCTGGCTTCGGCTTCGTTCATGGTCTGGGCTTCGACTCTCTCTGTTGCGGAACTCGTTGGATTCACCGCAACCGCGGGAACTTCGGGCTCCGCTTCATGGATTGCGGCGGCAGACACCGACCAAGCCTCGCAGAGCGCATCGAGCCTGACTGAGTTGCCCTCACGAGCAGCCTGTTTGAAAGCTTGCATCGGCGGGTGAAGGAACTTGTTGACCAGGCCGCGGGTCAGCGCCTCCACGGCGGCAACCTGCTCCGCGCTGAGCGAACCCAGGCGAATTTGCACCCTTCGCAACTCAGCCTGGCGAATCTCCTCGGCCTGGCGTTGCAGAGCCACAATCGCCGGAGCCACATTCACCGTCCGCTGGTGTTGCTGGAACCGCTCCACTTCTTCCGCGATGAGCGTCTCAGCGTCGCTGGCCTCGCGACTGCGTTCGGCCATGTGGGCGGCTGCAACCGCCTGCAGGTCGTCGATGTCGTAAACGAAGATCCCTTCCAGCTTATTCATCGCCGGATCCACGTCCCGCGGAACGGCAATATCGATAAAGAACATCGGCCGGTTGCGGCGGCGGTGCATGAACGCCTGCCCATGCTCGCGACGGAAGATGGGATGCGGCGCCCCCGTCGAGCTGATGACGATATCCGCCTCGCTGGCCGCCTCATAGAGTTGCTCGAATGGGATCACACGGCCCTGAAACTCCTCTGCCATCAGGCGGGCGCGTTCCTGCGTACGATTGCTCACCAGGATAGCGCCCGCACCCTGCTCCACCAGGTGGCGCGCCGCCAGTTCGCTCATCTTGCCCGCGCCCACCAGGAACACGGTCCGGCCCTGGAGCGAGCCGAATATCTTCTTTGCCAGGTCCACAGCCACTGAGGCGATAGAAACCGAATTCGAGCCGATCTCGGTCTCGGTGCGGACCTTCTTGGCAGCGGCAAAGGCGCTCTGCAGCAGGTGTTCCAGTTGGCCAGCCACGGTGCCAGAGGCGCGCGCCACGGCGAATGCCTCTTTTACCTGGCCCAGAATCTGTGGTTCGCCCACCACCATTGAATCCAGGCTGGCGGCCACGCGAAAGAGATGGCGCACCGCATCCCGGTCGCGCCGCTGATAAATATGCGGCTCCAGCAACGCCGGGTCGAGGCCGAAGTGCCGGTGCAGAAACCCGGTCAGGTCCACATCTTCTGTCTCCACGGCGGCCAGCAGCTCCACACGGTTGCAGGTGGAGACGATCATGCACTCCGTCACGCCCGGAGTGGCGGCAAGCGCGCGCGTGGTTTCAGCCAGGTCCGCGCGGGAGATGGCGATCTGCTCGCGCACGGCAATGGGCGCGGTCTTATAGTTCACGCCAATGAGCGCCAGGGTCATTGGGGACCGTACCTGTGCACGTGGCTGATCAGGTTGGCAGCCCACACGGACACCACAACCAAAAAGACAGCGCCAGAAAGATACGCCGCTTTGCGGCCGCGGATGCCCGCGCTCCTCCTCACCAGCAGCAACACCACATATACGGCCCAACTGACAAAGGCGGCGATGATTTTGGGGTCAAGAAAATAGGCTGCGCCAAGCGGGGTCTCCTGCGCCAGAACGGAGCCAATGACAAGGCCGACGGTCATGCAGGGAAAGCCAAACTCCAGCGTTGCGTGGGCGATGCGCTCGAGCGTATCGAGGGCTGGCAACCAGTCGAACGGCGCCCACCAGGAATCCTGACCCGGCTTCGGCTTGCTCTTGATGCGGCGTTCCTGGATGAGATAGAGCACGGAGGCCAGCATGCTGAAGCAGAGCGCTACATAGGCCATCAGCAGTGCGATGATGTGGGCCACCAGCCAGCTATTGCGCACCCCCGCGGAGGGAAACATGTAGCGATCCGGTCCCAGCGCGGGAACAAGAACCAGGAAGAATGTTGCCGGTAGGGCAAAGATACCAAGGGAGATAGCATCGTACAGCCACCAAACCAGGAAAAATGCGCCAGCGACGGCGAGGCCGAGCAGCGACTCCACTTCGCGCACGCCCACCGGCATCCAGCGATGGGCCTGCACGAGCATTTCAACCACAGAGACGAAGTGAAAGAAGAAGGCAAGTCCGCCCAGGTGGACGCAGGTCTTGCGCCACCGGATCAGGCCATAGAGCACGGCCGGGAAGACGGCGACACTTGCCGCCGCGTAGAGGATAGCCGCAACTCGTAGCCAAAGCAGATACATATCGATCTTCACCTTAACGGCGTAAGTGACCAGTATACTGTGACGCAAATCACCAAGTCAGGGGTCAGAGATCAGAGATCGGGCGTCAGAAACTGCCCGTTACTGGTTAGTCTCCCACCGGCGTTGCCGACCCACGGAGGCATGAAACTGCGTCCGACGTTGCCGCCGCTAACTTGCTCACTCGCCATCCCCACTTCAGCGGGGGCTAACTTGCTTTTTTGCCCGAAAACGCTTTTCCCGTTTCGATTGTTGAACTTGCAGCACAATCGAAATCTTGTTTTCTTGTCAGTAAAACTGCCAGTCGGCGCATCTCGGTAATTGCGGTGATTCGCAACCCTTCTTGGGCGAAACGGAAATCCTCAGGCCGCCATTTGCTACGAATTGATGACCTTCCTACCACCAATTCTGAGTAATCGCAAAGCTTCAGGCCACGGGATTTGCGCAAATAGTGCTGTGAAGCTTATCGGATCGGGAACAATCGTTGTCTGAGAATGATCGAATCGCTGGGAAGCGCAGTGTCTAAGGAACCTCTGCACAAGTCCATATTGTGTCAGGGCACGACCGGGGCACCCAGGGACACCCCTGGGTCGCGTGCCGCAAATGCTGCAAGATCAACGCGGGCGTTAGCCCTTGAGGGAATGTTTGTCGCCAGGAAGAACTTGTTCAGAGATTCCCCAAAATTACCCAAAAAACGGGAAGAACCGCTGTCGGTGAGCTGCCAGTTGGGCAAGCCGGATCGGCGGGTAGCCGCAAAAGGCATCGGCCAGGTTCTGAACCTACAGCGCGCCTTTGAGCACTTCAAGACCGGAGTGGGAGACCTGGACGTCATCCTCGGACTTGCCCCCGCTGAAGGCCACAATGACGTAGCCAGTGCTGGTTCGGGCAATGACGCCGCCTTGCCAGCCGAATTCGCCGGTCATGGGCAGCCGCTTGGCGGTGCCGCTGTTCTGGAGCGTGTCGGCCATTTCCGCCGATTTTGCGTACGCGATTCCGAGCAGATTGTTGCCATTTGCGCTGGCTTTGGGGTCGGTCATGCGGCCCACCACCGCCATCTTTGAAATCCAGCCCTGAATGGTATCGCCCTGGGCATAAGAAACCACCGCGACTCCAGAGATATTGAGTTCGGCGGCGCGCTGTTTCATTGCTGCGAGCGCTGCGTCGGCCAGAACATCGAATTTCTTGGCGCTAACGGGTTTGGGGGCCTTGGCCGCGCAGGCGCTTCCCTCGCCGGCAGTCAGGCTCAGGGCAACAAGCATCGCTGTTGCAAGCAGGCGAGTCTTCATTTCATTTTTCTCCGATGGCCAGGTCCGCCGCGCTGGGCGCCCGGTCAGTCCTCGGAGAATTCTACGCTGTCAGGGCCTATCGTACATGCCACCGTTCCGCTCCCCAAGCAGACCGATGGCATGTTCCCCGCCTTGACTGAAAGGGCGAGCTACCGATGAGCATCCTACCCGACTTCCCGGAGTTACTACTACGGAGCCGTGGTCGTGGTCGTCGTCTCGGTGTGCGGGCGCTCGGCCGGTACCGTGGTTGTGGTCATCGTGTCAGTGTGCTCCCGGACGACTGGGGCCTGGGTTGTAGTCGTCGTTTCCTTCACCTTTGTCTTGCTTTTGTGGTGATGGTACTTCGATTTGGTCTCGGTCGTCTGCGTGGATTGGGTTACCGGCTGATTCTCGTGAGTCTCTGTGGTGGTGGTCGATTGCGTGGCCACCTGTGCCGTTACCGGCAGCGACAACGCAAGCACGGCGAGCGGCCCGAAGGCGACAGCATATAGCTTCCTGAATTTCATTCGATTCTCCTTGTTTTGCCCGGAATAGGATGCGTAAGTACGCGCGGAACCCGACCGTGGCGAACGGCTTCCTTGAGTTCTAGGTTTGCTCATCTGCGGACGCAATGCTGTGCATAATGGCTCAGACCGTGAGTCAGGTCAACAAGCGGGTGTTCCAGGGCAGACCAGATGCAGAAGGCCTGGATGAGCAGAACCAAGGGGTTAGCGGGTTGCGGGCGGGTCAGACTACCTTTTCACCTTGCCGACACGGTACTCTTAAAGCCAACGTGATCAGGGATGACATCCAACCCGCAGCGCCGCCGTTTCCGCCCTTGGAGGAGAGTCCCAAGGATCTGACGCCGCCCATACCGGCAATTGACAAGGCCCCGGCGGAATTGACGCCATTTATGCGCCAGTGGACGGCGGCGAAGCGTGAGAATCCCGATGCGTTGCTATTTTTCAGAATGGGGGATTTCTACGAGCTCTTCTACGACGATGCGGTAACGGTGAGCCGGGAGTTGCAATTGACCCTGACGGCGCGGGACCGGGAGCGCTTGCAGCCGATGTGCGGGGTTCCTTATCACGCGGTGGAGAACTACTTGACGCGGCTGCTGCGCAAGGGCTATCGCATCGCCATCTGCGACCAGATGGAAGACCCCAAGCTCACGAAGAAGATCGTGCGCCGGGAAGTGACGCGGGTGCTTTCTCCGGGCACCGCTCTGGACGCGGCGCTGGGACAGGAGCAGAACAATTTTTTGGCGGCGCTGTTTCAGAGCGGGCCGGGCAAAGAGCCGGTGTGTGCGGTGGCGCTGCTGGACGTTTCTACTGGGGAGTTTCGGACCGCGGAGTTTGCCGGGGCCGCAGCAACGCAGCAGGCGGTGGACGAAATTCTGAAGGCGGGGCCGAGCGAGGTATTGGTGGCGGAGAGTGCGGAACTGCCGGCGCTGCTCGAGCGGATTCCGGCGCGCACGCGGGTTCCGGACTGGGTGTGGACCAGGGAGTTTGCGGTGCCGTTGGTGGAGCGGCAACTGAATGTGCGTTCGCTGGAGGGATTTGGACTGGACCGGCATCCGGCTGCGGCGATTGCGGCCGGAGCGGTGCTGCATTACGTGCGGACGACACAGAAGATCGAGGCGCTGCACATTGACAGCCTCAAGTTTGAGGAGCACTCGACGGCGCTGGAACTGGACCAGGTGACGGTGCGAAATCTGGAACTCGTGGAGCCTCTGTTTGTTGGCCAGGATACCAAGGCGACGCTGTTTCACACGCTGGATGCGTGCCAGACGCCGATGGGAAAGCGGCTGCTGCGGGCGACGATTCTGCGGCCGCTGGTCGATGCAGTGGCGCTGGAGGCGCGGTATGAAGCGGTGGCCGAGGCGCATGGGGACCTGCTGCGTCGCGAGGAGATTCGGCGGGCGTTTAGCGGGATTCTGGATTTGGAGAGGCTGCTGGCGCGGCTGAGCCTGGACTCGGCAGGGCCGAGGGATGTGCGGGCGCTGGCTGCAAGTTTAAGCAGGCTGCCCGGATTGAAGATTGCGATCGAGGCGATGCAGGCAGCGCACTGGCGGGAGCTGGCGCGGCGACTGGATACCCTCGAAGACGTGACCGCACGCATTGAGAGGACTCTTGTGCAAGAGCCGCCGCTGACGCTGGTGGATGGGGGCGCGATTGCGGCAGGTGTGGATGCGGAACTGGACGAGCTGCGCACGATTTCCACGACGGGGCGGCAGGCGATTGCGGCGGTTGAAGAGAGGGAGCGGCAGCGGACGGGCATAGGTTCGCTGAAGGTGCGGTATAACTCGGTGTTTGGGTATTACATCGAGATCACCAAGGCTAACATGGCGCTCGCGCCGGCCGATTATGAGCGCAAACAGACGCTGGTAAATGCCGAGCGGTTTACGACGCCGGAGCTCAAAGAGTACGAGCGGAAAATACTGACGGCGCACGACCGGTCGATTGAAATTGAGAAGCGGATTTTTGTCGAGTTGCGCCTAGCGTTGCTGGAGGCTGCTGGGCGGATACGGCGCAGCAGCGCCGCCGTGGCGGAGGCGGACCTGCTGGCAAACTTTGCCCACCTGGCGGCTCTCCGGCGTTATGTGCGGCCCGCAATCGTCGACGAGCCGGTGATCGAAGCCGTGGCTGGAAGGCATCCGGTGATCGAGCAATGGATGGAGGAAACGCGCGAGGGGCGGTTCATTGCGAATGATTTGTACTTGAATGCCGCCGGTGAGGGGCCGAGTTTGCTGCTTATCACGGGGCCTAACATGGGCGGCAAAAGCACTTACCTTCGGCAGGCGGCCATGCTTGTTCTTCTTGCTCAGATGGGCAGCTTTGTGCCGGCTGCGAGTTTGCGGTTTGGGCTGGTGGACCGCATCTATACGCGCATCGGTGCAAGTGACAATGTGGCGCGGGGACGATCTACGTTCATGGTTGAGATGACGGAGACGGCCACGATTTTGAATACGGCAACCAACAAGTCGCTCATCCTGCTGGATGAGATGGGTCGCGGGACGGCAACGTTCGACGGACTGAGCCTGGCGTGGGCGACGGTGGAGTATCTGCACGCCGAGACAGGAGCGAGAACGCTGTTTGCCACGCACTACCATGAGTTGACGATTCTGGCCGAGAAGTTACCGCGAGTGCGCAATCTGCGGGTGGGCGTCAAAGAGGCGGCGGGCGGAATAGTTTTTCTGCATAACATTGAGCCGGGCGCGGCGAGCAAGAGTTATGGGATTGAAGTGGCACGGCTGGCTGGGTTGCCTGCTGTGGTGATTGAACGGGCCAAGCGGGTTCTGCGGCAGCACGAGAAGCAGGAGCGGCAGAGTGTGCAGGTGGAGACCGCCGATCCCGTGCAGTTGACCATTTTTACGCCGCTGTCGCAGCGTATAGTGGACCGCATTGAAGCTACGGACGTGAATTCGTTGACGCCGTTGCAAGCCTTGAATCTTTTGGAAGAACTGCAACAGGAATTGAAGGAGAAGGGATGACGGCAAGCTTGCGTCAGGCAGCGGGATGTTTGTTGGTGGTGGGGCTCGAGGGCACGAAACTCACAAGATTGGAACGCGGGTGGCTCAAGCTGGTTAGGCCTGCGGGAATCATTCTCTTCCGGCGGAACATTGAAGATGCAAAGCAGACGCGGGCCCTGCTCGACGAGGCGACTGCGCTGTGTGCTACACCCAGTTTTCGTTGTGTGGACGTGGAGGGTGGGAGCGTGGACCGGCTGCGCGACGCGCTGGCGCCCATGCCGTCCGCTCAGGCTGTGATGGTGGCGGCCACAAGGACTGGGAGAAGTGCGCTGATTCGCGAGCAGGGCGACTTGGTGGCGCAGAGCGTGAAGGCATTCGGCTTCAACACGACGCTGGCGCCGGTCGTGGACCTGGCGCTGCCGGAGTCGGCCGAGGTGTTGGGCACGCGGGTTGCGGCGGCCACTGCGGCGGGCGTGGTGGATTACGCACGCAACTTTCTTGCGGGGCTGGCGGCGCACGGAGTGGTGGGTTGCGGCAAACATTTTCCTGGGCTCGGCGCCGGTGCGCATGATTCGCACCTGGGAACTCCCGCGATCCGGCGCAGCAGCCGCGAACTATGGCACAACGACCTGGCTCCCTATCGTGAATTGCACCATGAGCTGCCGATGATCATGGTGAATCACGCTGCCTATCCCGATACACCCGGCAAGCACCGGCCGGCAAGCGCGTCACCTTATTGGATTACTACGATGCTGCGCAAGCGGCTTGGGTATTGGGGCCTCATCTTCTCCGACGATATGGAGATGGGCGGGATTCTCAAATTCATGCCTATGGAGGAGGCTGCGGTTGCGGCCATCCGTGCGGGGATGGATTTGCTGGAAATCTGCCACAGCCTGGAGCTGATTCTGCGCGGCTACGAGGCGCTGATCACCGAGGGAGAGCGCTCGGCGGCGTTTCGCAATCTGTTGTTGGCGCGGGCAAGACATACTGCACGGCGGCGCACGGCGTTGTTTGCGAACGGAGTTCCCAAGGCGCTCTCGACGAAGCAGTTTGAGGCGCTGCGCGCGAGGGTATTGTGCTTTAGGGAAAAGATTCAAAATGCCCAGCCGACCGTGGAGGCCAAGCCCGCATGAGCGCGAAGACCATGACTGTTGCCGGCATCATGAGTGGCACGTCGGCGGATGGAATCGACGTAGCGCTGGTGCGGATTGCAGACGGGAAGGCTCGGCCCAGCCTCACGTTGCTGGCGCATGAGGGATTTGCTTTCCCGGCTGCGCTCCGGCGTGCGGTGCTGGCGGCGATGAATGCAGCTTCGACCTCAACGGCCGAGTTGGCGCGGCTCAACTGGAGGTTGGGGCTGGCGTACGCGGAGGCGGTGCGTGCGACGCTGAAGCGGCACAAAGTGGAGCTGGATCTGATTGGTTGCCACGGGCAGACGCTCTATCATCAGCCGCGCGCGGCGATGTACGCAGGACGGAATTTTGCCTGCACGTGGCAGGCAGGCGAAGCGCAGGTAATGGCGGCAACGCTCGGCATTCCCGTGGTCTCAAACTTTCGTCCAGCGGATATGCTTGCCGGCGGACAGGGTGCGCCGCTGGTTCCGCTGCTCGACTACGTGCTGTTTGCAAACAGCAAGCGCGGGCGCGTGCTGCAAAACATCGGCGGCATCGCCAACCTGACGGCGATTCCAGTCGGGGCTGGAGCGGATAAGGTGATCGCGTTCGACAACGGTCCGGGCAACATGGTGATCGATGTGCTGGCTCAGAAACTCTGCCAAAAGCGCTTTGACCGGAACGGAGCCATTGCCGCAGAGGGCACCGTGATTGAGCCAGTGCTGGCGCGCGCCTTGCGCAATCCTTACTTTCAGCTCAACCCTCCACGCACGGCTGGGCGCGAGCAGTTTGGCCGCGAGTATGCTGCAAAGTTTCTTGCGGCCTGCCAGCGGCACAGCGACAAACCCGAAGATGCATTGGCGACAGCAACCGCGTTGACCGCTGAGACGATTGCGCAAAGCTACAAGCGGTTCTGCAAGTCAAAGATGAAGAGCGGAAACGGAGTAGATTACATCGTCTCTGGCGGCGGTGCGCGCAACCATACGCTCATGGCCATGCTGACGCGGAGACTGGAGCCGCTGGGTTGCGAACTGGCCGCAAGCGAAGAGTTCGGCCTGCCCGCTGAGGCCAAGGAGGCCGCGGCCTTTGCGCTGCTGGCGTGGCAGACCTGGCATCATCTGCCAGGCAATGTACCCGCGGCCACGGGAGCAAGGCGGCCGGTGATTCTGGGGCAGGTGACGCATGTGTAGGGTGCTTGCGCTGGCCGCGTTGCTCGCACTCGCCGCATGCCACCAAGCGCAGAGGGACCCCGCCACGGTGGTGTTTCTCATCGAGAGCAGTCCTGCGAATCTCGATCCCCGCATCGGAACAGACGCTCAGTCACAGCGGATCGACGCGCTTCTCTTTGACGGCCTGGTGGCCCACAACGCCAGCTTTCAATTCACTCCGGCATTGGCCGAGCGCTGGGAGCAGCCCAACCCCCTGACGCTTGTCTTTCATCTGCGCCGTGGCGTGCGGTTCCATGACGGCAGAATGCTGACGGCTCGCGACGTATTGTGGACGATCGACTCGATGATCCAATCCAGGATCGGCTCTGGGGGCTCGGGCGCGGTGATCTCGCCCAAGGCCGCAGCTTACGCCTCCATCGACACCATGGAAGCTCCCGACGAGCGGACGGTCGTTCTTCATCTGAAACATGCCGACAATTTTTTGATGACCAACCTTTCGACGGGCGCGATGGGGATTGTTCCGGAGGGCAGCGGGGGTGACTTCTGGCAGCACCCCGTGGGGACAGGGCCTTTCCGATTCGTGAGCCAGCAGATCGATCAGGATGTGGTTGTGGAACGCAATCGGCTCAGTTGGGCAGTTGTGCCGAAGCTGAACCGGGTTCGTTTTTCCGTGGTGCCCGACGCGATTACCCAATCGCTTGAGTTAGAGAAGGGTTCAGGCGACGTTGCGGTCAATTCCCTTCCCATGGATTCGCTGCCGGTGCTGGCCGCGCGCCCGAATCTGCAATTGGAAGAAACGGGCGGCACTGAGATTCAGTACCTCGGCTTTAACCTCCTTGATCCGGTGCTGAAAGATGTGCGTGTGCGCCAGGCGATCGCCTGCGCCATCGACCGGGAGCTGATTATCCATACACTGATGCTGAACCATGCGCGGCCCGCGTCGAGCTTGCTGCCATCAGGCCACTGGGCCTGGACCGGCGATGTTGCGCACTACGACTTCGATCCTGCGCGAGCGAGGCGCCTGCTGGATGAGGCTGGTCAGAAGCCGGGCGCAGACGGAGTTCGCTTCCACCTGACCATGAAAACGAGCAACGACGAAGGGACCCGCCTGCTTGCCGCCGTGCTGCAGCAGCAACTGGCCGGCGTGGGGATTGCGCTGGACATTCGCAGCTACGAGTTCGCCACCTTTTATTCAGACGTGACTCGAGGTGCTTTTCAAATGTATTCGCTGCGCTGGGTCGGGATCGAACAGCCGGACATTTTCAGCTTTGCTTTCGCAACCGCAAGCTTCTCTCCCAAAGGCGTCAATCGCAGCCACTACTCGAATGCACGACTCGACGCACTGCTCGGCGACGCGGCAGGGAGCCAAGACATGGCAACGCGGCGCGCAGAATACGTGGAGGCGCAGCAGATTCTGGCCCGCGATCTTCCCGCCATCAACCTCTGGTACCGGGATACGGTTGTGGTCCACAGCCGGCGGCTGACACACGTGGCGCCTACGCCGTCGGGAAGTTATACATTTCTGGAAACGGCGGAACTGACGCCTTGAGCCGTATTGACCTTTCAGGTTCTCTGAAGGTATAGCAGCCTATAAATTGGAGAAACATCGAGCTTTACGGACCGTTTCAAGGAATCTCCCACAAACCGGCACAGTCCAGGCTGGTTCTCTCAACCTTTTGGCCCACTGGCTCGTCTACAAAATGGAAGTGAATTTCCTGCCCCGCCTTTCGGCAAGATTTGGCCCGTGGAGAAAATGGCTTATGAAGAGCAAGATAAAGATCAGGGTTCCTGCTTCGGTGGTGCATGGGGCGCTTTCCATGGCGTTGTTGGTTGCCGTGCTGCTCGTGACAGCCCTGGCTGGGGCGCAGGTGCCTGCGGCTTCTCGCTTTCTGGGCACGATCACGGCCATCAGCGGCAACACGCTCACGGTGAAGACCGACGGAGATGGCGCTCGCCAGGTTGAGGTCCCCGCCGGAGCATCCATCAAGCGTATTGAGCCTGGAGAAAAGGATCTCAGCAAGGCGGTGGCCATGCAGTTCAGCGATCTGGCCACGAGCGACCGTGTTCTGGTGAAGCTTGATCCGGATGCGCCGGTAGGAACGTCGCAGGCGTTACAAATTGTGGCCGTGAAGCAGAAAGACGTAGCGCAGAAGCAGCAAGAGGACCGCGACGATTGGCAGCGGCGGGGCGTGGGCGGACTGGTTAAAAGCGTTGACAGCGCTGCCGGCGTCATTGTGTTGACCAGCGGCTCGGGAGCCACCGCCAAGACCATCACCGTTCACACCACCCAGGCAACAATGCTCAAGCGGTACGCACCGGCATCGGTGAGTTTTGATGCGGCGTTGCCGGCGAAGATAGACGCGATTCACGCGGGCGACCAGTTGCGGGCGCGTGGCGTCAAGAATGCGGACGGAACGGAGATTGCCGCCGAAGAAGTGATCTCAGGCACTTTCCGCAACATTTCCGGAACCATTTCGTCGATGGATACGGCCAATTCGTTGCTTGTTGTAAAGGATCTGACCACGAAGAAGCTGGTGACCATCCATATCACTCCGGATGCGCAGATGCGGCGGCTGCCGGAGATAATGGCGCGGATGCTGGCGGCTCGGCTGACTGGAAGCGCAGGCGGCTCCGGTGGCGGACGAGGCGGGAATGCTCAATCAGCCAGTGGCGGCGCGGGGACCGGAGGCGCAGCATCGGCCCAACGCGGCGGCCAGAGTGGCAGTGGTGGGCAAGCATCCGCGGAGGGCGGCGGCCAAGGCGGCGGTCGTGGCAGTGGAGGTGGCGGCGGAGATCCGCAACAGATGCTCAATCGCGCACCGGCAATTCAACTGGCCGATCTGAAAAAAGGCGACGCCGTGATGCTGGTTTCAACGGACGGCGCAACGGAAGTCACAGCCATCACATTGCTGGCCGGCGTTGAGCCGCTGCTCGAAGCTCCCGCAGCCAGCCAGAGCCTGCTCAACAACTGGAGCATGAACACCGGAGCCGGCGCGGCGGAAGCGGCAGCCCAGTAACCGCACGTACATCTTAATCGGAAACAAGCGAGGGACTAGTGTATTCAAAATTGCATAGCTTTCATCATTCTGTATTTGTTCTGGCGCTCGGCTTTGGCGGAGTTTTGACGGCGCAGGGGCAAACGCCAACGCCGCCGGTGCAAACCCCCGCACCAGCGATGCAGACGCCGGCGCAACCTGGACAGGTTGGACAAGCCGCACCGGCAACCTCTGGCACATTGCGCGGGCACATCGCCGACCCCACAGGCGCGCTGATTCCCGGCGCTACGGTTACCATCGACACCTCGGCGGGGACGTTTGTGAAGAGCACAACCGCGGACGCTTCCGGCGCCTATTCAGTTTCCGGTCTGAAGCCCGGCGCATACATTGTGCAGGCCTCGTATGAGGGCTTTGCGCCTTTCAGTTCGCCGGCCATTCAGCTCGCTGCCGGCCAGTCGAAGCGCGTTGACATTGCAATGGCCATCGAGGTAGCGCAGCAAAGTGTGACGGTCACCGACGACTCGCCTATGGTCAACATCGAAGCCAGCGGCAATGCCAGTGCCATCGTGCTCAAGGGCAAGGACCTTGAGGCGCTGTCGGACGATCCGGATGAGCTGTCGAACGAACTGACAGCGCTCGCCGGCCCGGCGGCCGGCCCCAATGGCGGCCAGATTTATATTGATGGATTCACCGGCGGGACGCTGCCGCCGAAGTCGGCAATCCGCGAGATTCGCATCAATCAGAATCCATTTTCCGCCGAATTTGACCATATCGGTTATGGGCGGATCGAGATTCTGACCAAGCCGGGAACCGATGTGTTGCATGGGCGGGCCTTCGTGATGGGGAACGACAATGTCTTCAACACCGGCAACCCATTCTTGGCGTCGGTTCCCGGCTATGACAGCGTCCAGTACAACGGCACCATCAGCGGCTCGATCAACAAAGCGGCCTCGTTTTTCCTCAGCGTAGAAGGACGCAACATTTCAGATGAGGGCATTTACATTGCCAGCACGGCGGTTCTGAATCCGGTCACTGGCCTCTACTCCATTCCCACGGACTCCAACGGCAACATCATTCCGGTTACGGGCTCCATCTACAGTCCGTCGACACGCATTGAAGTTTCGCCGCGAATCGATCTGCAATTTGGCCAGAAGAACACGCTGACCCTGCGCTATCAGTACGAGCGTGGTAGCTCGAGCGGAAGTCTCGCCTCATCGACATCGCTGCCCACGCAAGCCACGTCCGGGACCGGATCGGAAAACTCCGTCCAACTTATGGATTCCCAGATCATCAACGAGCATATCGTCAATGAGACCCGCTTTCAATATCGTCGCAACCTTACTACGACGACGCCGGTGAGCACGGCGCCCACGGTTGGCGTATCGGGGGATTTCTCGGGCGGGGGCTCCGGTGGACAATACGATACGAATCATACGGATCATCTGGAGTTGCAGAACATAACAACCATGTCGGCCGGCGCACATGCCATCAAGTTCGGCACATGGATCCGCGATAATCGCGATGCTGACTCATCGGACGGGAACTTCAATGGCAACTTTAGTTTCCCCTCGCTGCCAGCCTATGTGGCTACACTGAACGGGCTCACTCAGGGTCAAACGTTCGCGCAGATTGCGGCGGCTTGCCCAGCCAGTCAAATCGGGGGCTGCATTCCGAACAATCTGACCTACACAACGGGCAGAGAGGGGTTCACGGCCAACGTATTCGATGCTGCCCTGTTTTTTCAGGACGACTGGAAGTTCAATCAATTCCTCACGCTGTCCGGCGGCCTGCGCTGGGAGACGCAAAATCACACGGCGGACCACAGCGACTTCGGCCCTCGCGTTGCTTTTGCCTATGCGCTGGACGGCCACAAGAACAAGAAGCAGGCCAAGACGGTTGTGCGCGGCGGCTATGGTTTCTTTTATGACCGCTTCGGGGCGGGCAGCATGATGTCGCTCGAGCAATTCAACAGCAGCGCCAATAGCCAGAAACAGATCAGTATAACCAACCCCACATGTTTCAATGCCACGAGCCTCAGCAACATCAACCCGGCCTCATGCGGTGCGGGCAGCTCAGTTGCACCGGAAATTTACCAGATCGCACCCAACTATCATGCGCCAGTCATGGAGCAGTTTGGATCTAGCCTGGAGCGTCAGTTAACCAAGGCATCCACGCTCACCCTCACCTATCTGCACTCCTTCGGCGTCCACCAGATGGCCACGCGCGACTCAAATGCCTATCTTCCAGGAACCTATAATTTCAACAACCCGTCTAGTTCCGGAAGCCGGCCCAATCCGAGCCTGGGCATCGTGAAAGAGTTCTACCCTGAGGCGGTCTTCAAGCAGAATCAGTTGATCGTGAGCAGCAACACCCGGCTCTCGACCAAATTCAGCGTGACTGCGTTCTATACCCTGAACTACGCCAACGCCGATACTGGAACGGCATCGAACTCCTACAACCTGAGTCAGGATTATGGCCGTGCGCCATTTGCATCACGCAACATGGTGTTTCTCATGAGCAATTACTCAGGTCCGTGGGGCTTGACTTTCAACCCCTTTCTGATTGCCCAGTCGGGCAAGCCCTACAACATCACAACCAATAACAACCTGACTGGCGACAGCTTCTTCAACGACCGTCCGAGTTACGCAAGCGCGGCATCGATCGCCAAAAATGTGGTCTCCACCAATCTGGGCACTTTTGACACCGTTCCGCAAACAGGGGAGATGCTCATCCCCGCGAATATGGCGAACGGACCGGCTGCTGTTGCCGTGAATCTGCGCGTCAGCCGTTCGATCGGCATCGGGCCAAAGGTTGCCCCGATTAACAACGGCGCGGCCGGCCAGGCTCAAGGTGGTCCGCCTCAGGGTGGTCCGCCTCCCGGCGGCGGTGGTCCTGGCGGCGGTGGCGGCGGCCGTGGCGGCGGTGGATTTGGCGGTGGAGGATTTGGCGGCGGTGGATTCGGCGGGGGCGGTGGAGGCCGTGGCGGCATGTCCAATACCGGCCACAAATACTCTCTCACCTTCAGCGCGCAGGCGTTGAACCTGTTCAATGACATCGATTATGGGACGCCGTCCGGGAGCTTGATTCCAACGCTCAATACGACCACGGGGTTGTACAGCCCTGGCAGCCGGTTTGGAAAATCGACCAGCCTTGCTCGCGGTATCTTCTCGTCCCCCACGAGTTCGGCGGCGCGGCGCATCTTCTTCCAGGCCGCATTTTCGTTCTGATCGATGGAAATTAACGAGTCCGAGGGCCGCAGCGCAATGCTCCGGCCCTCGGACTTTGTTCAGGGGGCCGCAGCGATCGCAGGCTGATCGCCGGTGGCAAAGGCATCGGTAAGCGAGATGACCTTCATCTGCGCCTTCAGAGCGTCGAGAGAAACAGCGCTCGTGGCTGTGATCTCGGCTGTCTCGCCCGGAAGAAGATTGAAGTAGTTGTCGGAGAGCTTTACGTCGAGATCGCCGAAAGAGAGATAGACGCTGCGGGCAAGCACTGGAGAAGTGATTCGGACCTTATAGCTCCCGTTTCCGCCTGTGGTCTCCACCTTGAGGGCGGCTGGCTTGAGGTGAATCTCTTTGGTCGGCGCCAGATAGACAAGGTTGCGTGAAATCTGCGCTCCGTTTGCTGTCAGATCTGCGACGATGAAGACGCGGGAAGTGTCTGCCGCCCCCGCATCGCTGAGCTTCTTGAGCGGCCAGTCGAGATAGACCTTGCTGTCGAGGGGCGTAACATCCACTGCGTGCGAATCCTCAAGAAGCACTTTCCCGCCGAAATCCATCAGGCGAACTCGCAGCGTGGCCGGAGCCGCTTTAGTCTTGTCGGAGACGATGTAGACCTTCAACGAACCGTCCTCTACGTGGGGTGAAACCAGGATAGGCGCGTAGAAGCGGCGGGCATAATATTGCAGCGCCTTCCAACGTCCGTAGTAGTCGATTGAGGACCAGGAGGCGACGGGCCAGCAGTCGTTCAACTGCCAGAAGATGGAGCCCATGGTCTCGGGACGGCTGCGGCGAAAGTGTTCCGCGCCAATTTTGATCCCCTCCGCCTGCAGCACCTGGCTTACGTAGAGAAAGCTGGCAAAGTCCTTCGGCTCGGAATAGTCCTTGAGCAGATAGTCGTGGATAATCGAATTGCCTTCATCGTTCTTCTGGTGGCCGAGCATCACCGGGGTGAAAATGCCCGTGCGGTCTTCGGGTAAAGTGAATGCCTCGATCGTCTTCATCTCTGGAAACGATTGGAATCCATATTCCGTGACAAAGCGGGCATGATGCGTTTCGTACGTCGAGAACGGGACGCGTCCGTGCCACACGTCCCAGATGTGAGCGTCCCCGCTTTGATAGTGGTCGCTGAGGGCTTCATAGTCGGCGCTCGGTGAACTGGGCCAGTAGGGAGTTTCGGAGTCAAGCCGGGCTACCACCCTGGGCAGGATGCCGCTGAACTCTGTCAGGTAGTCCTGCCACATCTGGTATCTGACGTCAGCAGGCAGGCTCTGCCTGCCATTCCAGCCCAAGGCCGATTCGGTCTCGTTGTTACCGCACCACACCACGATGCTGGGGTGATTGCGAAGACGGCGCACCTGGTCGTCGGCTTCGGCTTCGATATTGAGCTTGAAGTCGTAGGTTCCCGGCTGCCAGTCGTTGCCGAACATGAAGTCCTGCCAGACCATGATGCCCAGTTCGTCGCAGATCGCGTAGAACTCGTCGGTCTCGTAGTAGCCGCCGCCCCAGTGGCGAATCATGTTCATGTTGGCGTCGCGCGCCGACTCGAGGATTCGGCGATAGTCCGCCGTCGTGACGCGATTGGGAAAGCTGTCGAACGGGATCACGTCCGCGCCCTTGGCGAAGACGGGAATGCCGTTCACAATCAGCTCAAAGGAGCGGCCCCATTTATCCAGTTGCCGGTGCAGCACGATGGAGCGTAGGCCGGCCTTTACCTTGCGCGTTTCGGCTGGTTGGCCCACGGCGCCCACCTGCGCGGTGAACTCATAGAGCGGCTGGTCGCCATATCCGGCCGGATACCACAGCTTCGGCTGGCGAATCTCTACGGGAAGATCGATGATATTGCGCCCGGCGTGGAGATTGGCCACGGTGCTGAGCGTGACCGGCTTGCCGTTGTCAGTGTATTGGACGCTGACCCTGGCCGAACCGGCGCTCGCGGATTCGACCTCAACCTCGGCGTCCGCGTGGGCTACTTCCGAGCTCACGTCGCGCTGGCGAATGGCGAAGTCGGCAATACGGACCTTGTCCCATGCTTCCAGTTGCACGGGGCGCCAGATACCGCTGGTGACAAATCGCGGCCCCCAGTCCCAGCCGTACTCATAGGCGGCCTTGCGGATGTAGGTCTTGAAGTCGGTCTTTGTTTTGGGCTGCCAGGGGTCGCGGGCTGCCACTTCTTGAGCGGCTTTGATGGGTGACGGGAAGACGACACGGAGCAGGTTCTTGCCTGTGTGCAAGTAACCCTTCACGGACACCCGCCAGATACGGAACATATTGTCCGCGGCGAGCACCTGAGTTCCATTCACATAGACCTGGGCGGCTGCATCCAGGCCGTCGAAGACCATGTCCACGTTGGACCGTGCCAGCATCGACGGCGTCACGTCGAACCGTAGCCGGTACTCCCAACTTTCATTCTCGATCCATTGCAGCTTGGGTTCGTTGCCGCGAAAGAATGGGTCGTCGATCTTCTTGTTGGCCAGCAGATCCAGGTGAACGTCGCCGGGGACAGTGGCCGGCAGCCAGCCTGCTTCCGGCTCCTGCGGCGCGGAAGTAACTTGCCGGAATTGCCAACCGTGATCCAGAGCCAGAACCGCATTCTGCGCGGGCTTTGCCTGCGCCTGTGCTACTCCGCTGCCGATGCCAATTGCTGCCGCCGCCAAGGCGCAGCAGGCTACTCTCCAAACAGTTGCTTCTTGCATTGCGCTCCTTCAAAAGCATCCCGCGGAACTGCATTCGCAGCCGGGAAAAATGACTCGAGAAATCGCTGATAAGGGTACCACGATAGCGTTGGCTGAAGTCGCTGCGGAGGTCATCCGTCAGACGCCAGGATTGCCCGGTAGAGCGCCTCCCATTGATCGGCCCTGGTATCCATGCTGAAGCTGCTCTGGATGCGCGCACGCGCCATGCCGCCAAGCGTTTGCCGGTCTTCTGGAAGGCTTTGCATGATGTTGAGCATGGCGCCAGCGAGTGCATCCGAATCCTTGGGCGGAACCATCGCGCCCGCATCCCCAACCAGTTCACGCACGCCACCTACATCGGTCGCAACGACGGGTTTCTCCATGGCCATTGCCTCGCCCAAAGCCAAGGGCATACCCTCCCATGCGGACGCCAGCACAAATCCGTCGGCGGCGTCGAGCAGTGCGGGCAGATCGCGGCGAAGACCGAGTATGCGGACCCCATCCAGTGAGCCGCTTCCCACCACAAAACCGCCGACGAATCCGCCCGCGCGCCTCACCTTCGCGCCGGCCCATTCTCCGGCAATCCAAAGTTGAGCCTCCGGGCAAGCTGCGCGAACCAGCGCAAACGCCCGCAGAAGATTTGGAAAGTCCTTGGCCGGCACAATTCGCCCCGCGGTAATCCAGATGAATTCGGTACCCGCGCCCATCTCCACTCTCATGCTGGCGCGACGGCCGGCAGCGGGAACAAACTCGGCTGTATCGATTCCATTGGTCAAGACGACGCACTTATGCTGCGGGACGGCTTTGAGGCGCACAAAACGGTCCGCAGCGGCCTGGCTGACGGCTGTGGTGCGACGGCTGAAAGCGTCGGTCAGCCGGTAGGCCCACATGCGCAGCCTGCCGCCTTCATAGACGTTGTGAACGGTGGAGAGAACGGCTGCCGCGGGTACAAAGGGCTTGAGCAAGCGGGCGACGATATTGGCATGAAAGCTGTGGCTATGGACCAGGTCCGGGCGGAACTCGCGCAGAAAGCGACGGCCGTGCGTGAGGCCGGTGAGGACACTGAGGGGCGTCTTGCGCATCTCCAGGTGGACGACAGGGAGCGCGGTGGGCCATTGCTCGGCGACGGGTGGGCGCAGAACCAGGAGAGCGACGGTATGGCCACGCTCCGCCATGCGGCTGGCCAGTGCCAGCACCAGCCGTTCAGCTCCGCCCATGCCGAGCGAAGTGAGCACGTAGACAATCCGCATTCGGCCCAGATTCCGCAAACAGATTTTGTGGAACGATGATAACGCGCCGGTCAGCCCTAGTGCTTGGAAGCGAAGAGGGCCGGGCCGAAAACAAGGATGATCTGACCTGGGAAGAGTTTCATGTTCACCCTCCCTGGTTGCTTGACCCTGATTCTGCTGGGAGCTGGCGAGGGCCCCATCCCCGGAACCGAGCTGACCCTGGACTGGACTCAAATGGGCTGAACTGGACGGGACCGGAGCCCCAAACGTTCTTTTCCATGAAGTGAGTTTTTCAATTAAAAAGAATCCTTGTACGCAAAACCCAAATTGGGCTGTACAATCTCCACGAGGAGACCCATGGCCGGAGATATTCAACTTACGTGCAGCGATTGCGGGCAGGACTTCACCTTCACCGCTGCTGATCAGGCGTTCTTTCAGGAACGCGGTTACTCGACCCCGAAGCGTTGCAAGAATTGCCGTCAGGCAAAGAAGAACGATCAGGGGGGCTCCGGCTACCGTTCGGCTCCGGCACAGGGAACACCTGTGATTTGTTCGGGTTGCGGTCAGCCTACAACAGTGCCTTTTGAACCTCGTGGTGATCGCCCGGTGTTTTGCCGGGACTGCTACCAGGCGCGCAAAGGCAGCGGCGGTGGCGGCGGCGGCAGCTCGCGTGGCCGCGGCCGTTAGTGATCCTGAAGCGGTCCGATGATTGATGGATCCATCGAAAGTCGGACCTTCGCTTCATGCAATCGAATTCAGGCGAATCTCCACAGCAACGGCTGATTGGGCCCAGCATGCCTCTGACGTTCTTTGGCTGCCGGTGCTTTGTCTTCTTTCGTTCGAACCCGATTTTGATTGTTGGCTTTTTCCGCTAAAGGAATGAAGACTGCCCCTCAAACCCCCTCAGCAGCCTGTGGTGGATGTCTGGTTTTGAAAGGGCACGACTTTAGTCGTGCCATAAAGCCTCAGGAATCAATGGGGCTTTAGCCGCTGAGGGATGCTTTCCGCCAGACTGCGACTTCTGCCACAGGCTGCTCAGGGCTCAAGGCCCGGATCCGCTTCTGCCTTCGATGCACGGGCTTTAGCCCGTACCCTTCAAGAACCGATTCATTGAAGAGGTTCTCAGAATTGACCCAATAGAGCGTGCTTGAGGACTTATCCTACTGTCATGGTTTCGCAATTGTCCTTCGCTGGTTTTGCGTGGAAGAACCTGTGGCGTAGACGCCTGAGGACGGTACTGACGCTGGGCGGAATCGCCATGGCGATCGGTGCGTTTGTCGCTTTGGTGGGTTTCTCCCGCTCATTTGAGCACGAGTGGGCGCGCCTGTACTCGAGCGCCGGAACCGACATTGCCGTATCGGAAAACAGTTTCCTGAACACCTCGCTCGATGAGCGGGTGGGCGTGAAGCTGCGCTCGCTGCCCGTCGTTGAAAATGCTGAGCCTATGATCTTCAACCTGATGGATCTGACGCCGGAGGTGAATGCGCTGGTGTTTGGCTGGCGAGCCGAATCCTACGAGCTCAATGCGCTCACCCTCCTTTCCGGGCGGCGCTTTCGCAATGGACAGCCTGAGATCATGTTGGGCGACATCCTGGCCGCAAACCTGAACAAGAAAATCGGGGAAACGGTGGAGATTCAAGGCTCCGCCTTTACCGTGGTCGGGATCTATCATGGCGCTTCGGCTCTGGAAGCCGACGCGGTCGTGATGCCGCTGGATGAGTTGCAGCAGCTTTCCAGCCTGCAAGGGAAAGTTGCGGCGTTTCATGTGCGGCTCAAGCCCGCCCCGGCCGGCGAGGAGCCAGACGCTTACATGAAGCGCGCCCGGGCGCAGATCGAAACCGCTCTGCCCGGTCTGCACGCCACACCGGCAGCTGAGCGCGCCGCCAACAATCAGCTCGTCGGGCTGGCACATGCCGTCGCGTGGGGCACATCCACCATCGCGTTGATTGTGGGCATCCTGGGCATCGTCAACACCATGGCCATGTCGGTTTTTGAACGGACACGCGAGATCGGGATCCTGCGCGCGCTGGGCTGGAAGAGCTGGAACATTTTGCTCCTCATCCAGACCGAAGCGGCTGTGCTTGGCCTGGTCGGCGGTCTTATCGGCATATGCGTGGGATGGGGCGCGCTGCGCTTGCTGTCTGTGCTGCCGCAAACTGCGAGCGTCGTCTCCTCATCAGTTTCCTGGCTGCACCTGGTGGAGGCGCTTGGCATATCGATACTCTCTGGATTGGTAGCCGGGGCCGTCCCCGCGTGGCGCGGCGCACATCTGTCGCCGGTGGAGGCGCTACGCCATGAGTAGCCCACAGTTGGAAGTGCGGAAACTGCGCAAGAGTTACGACGAAGGGCGGATCGAGGCGCTTCGCGGCGTGGATCTTTCCATTGCCGCCGGTGAATTCCTGGCCATCAGCGGAGCCAGCGGCAGCGGCAAATCCACCTTGCTGCAACTGATTGGGGGACTCGACATACCAACCAGCGGCGAAGTGCTCTTCCAGAATGCGGCGTTGGGAACCGCGATCGGCCTCGATACCTATCGTGCCACCCAGATTGGATTCATCTTTCAGGCCTTCTATCTGCTGCCCACGCTGTGTGCCCTTGAAAACGTGCAGGTGCCGATGCTCGCGTTGAACCGGGATGGGCACAACCGCGCCGAACGAGCCGAGGCCCTGCTGGTGGAGATGGGCCTCGAACACCGCCTGAAGCAGTATCCCAATGAGCTTTCCGCCGGAGAACGCCAGCGCGTGGCGATTGCGCGAGCGCTGGCCAATAACCCCTCCATCCTGCTTGCGGACGAGCCTACAGGCAATCTCGACAGCGTAAACTCCGCTCGGATTATGGAGATGCTGGTGGGCATCCAGCGGAAGCGCGGCATGACGCTGGTCGTCATTACGCACGAAAACGATATTGCCGAGTCCGCTCCGCGCCACATTCGCATCCGCGATGGAAGGATCGAGCCGTGAGACTTTCCGCAACTGCGCTGGCTCCATTGCTGTTTCTGGCGGCGGCCGGACAGGCGCCAACCGCATGGGCCACGGATGTACCCACAGTGCTTGAGATTGCCCGAAAGCAGGTAGAGACGGCGGACTTCCGCGCCAGCGGGCACCTTATCCGCGTGGATGCAAGCGGTGTGCGGACCAGCTATGGCATTTCCATCAAGGCGCACTGGTTTCCTGGCGTGCTACGGGTGTTGCTGGACATTGCGCCGCCCCCCCACTCGAGCCCCAACGCCCGTGCCCACATCCTCCTGGAGATGCGGCCCGATGGTAAGAATTCGATCCAGATCGCGCATCCGGGAGACAAGGCGCCCTCCGCTTTGCCGTTCGACAAGTGGAGCGATGGGCCTCTTGGACCAGGATTCAGCTACGAAGACTTCATGGAACAACAGTATTTCTGGCTGGGCCAGGCGCCTCTGGAAAAGACCACGTTTGGCGCGCGCGATTGCGATCTTTTGAAGAGCACGCCAGGAGCGCCGGATCGGACCCATTACGCCGAGGTAAAAACATGGCTGGACCATGGTATCGGCTTTCCTGTATATGTGGAGAAATCGCTCAAAGGCACAGGGGCGGTGAAGGAATTTACTTACTCCGGCTTGCGCCATGACGGCGGCGTCTGGTCGGCGCACCAGGTGGAAGAAAAGACACGCGGCCAGGCCGGTTCGACTTTGCTCATCATCGACCGCGGCGGCACCAAGGCAAATCTCGGCCTCGGGGACTTCAGCCCTGAGCAACTCATCCGTTTCTAGGATCGATTATGCAGTTACTTCTGTGGATCGCCGGTTCAACAGCAGCTCTCGTCGGCGTGGGGTTCCTCTATCAATGGATCGGCGGCCATCGCGACCGGCGTCGTTTCGCGGGCCCTGGGCGCTGGGTAACGATTGGGCGCAAATCCAAGCTGTATGTGGTTGAAAAGGGCTCGCAAGGATCCACTGGCCCGACCGTGCTGTTTGAGGCTGGAATCGCCGCAACCAATCTCAACTGGTTCCACATTCAGGAGACTGTCGCGCGCTTTACCGGGACGGCGTCCTATGACCGCGGCGGACTTGGCTGGAGCAGCCCCTGCCGCACGGCACGCACCCCTGGAAACATAGCCGTGGAACTGCACGACATGTTGCAGGGCGCTGAAATCAAGCCGCCTTACATTCTGGTCGGGCACTCCTTCGGCGGACTGGTGATGCGGCGCTATGCCCTGCTGTTTCCTGAAGAGGTGGTCAGCGTGCTGCTGGTGGACCCCATGCGCTGTGAAGAGTGGTCGCCGCTGAGCCTCGGCAAGCAAGCCGAATTGGATCGCGGCAAGAAGTTATCGCGATTTGCGATTCCGATTGCGCGATTCGGGCTCGCCCGGCTGGCAGTGGCTTCCCTGCTTTCCCGCAGGGGCCGTACTGCGCACCGGTTGGCCGGAGTCGCCGGGGATGGCGGCCGTCATGTGCTCGGAAGGGTCACCAAAGAGGTCGGCAAAATGCCGAGCGAGGTTTGGCCTATCGTCGCCTCCCACTGGTCGCGTCCCGCGTTTTACGCCGGAATGCGCAGCCACGTCGAGGCGGTTCCGGATACGGTGCGAGAGATGCAAGACGCTGAACCCATCCACTCCATCCCCGTGCTGGTGTTGACGCCAGGAAAATCGACGCCGTTGTCAGCCGAATGCCTCGACCGCATCGGCGACAATGTGCGGCAGGTGATTGCCACAGAAAGCGCGCATTGGATTCACCTCGACGAGCCGGATCTGGTCATCGATTCGATTCGCGAGATGATTCTTGCCGCAACCCACGAGGCTGTTGAAGCTGCTGTGTGATGCGGCTTCACAATCCGCATCCTGTTGAGAGGCTTTCCCGCTGCGGCCGAAGAACCTAATTCTTTTCATCTGCAACAAACGTTGTCCATGGGCCGGATTTCATGTCCTTGAGAATGGGCCTGAGGTAGCTGTACTCGGGATGCGCGGCGAGGAACGGCGCGGCAAGAAAGTCCTCGCCGCAAGGATGGCCGGCGTGGGCTATCAAGGATAACTTCCCTGCCAGGTCGGAGTCGGTTACTTTGCCGGTGACCGCACCGCCGGGGTAATACGGTCCCCAATCGAAGACCGGAATCCCCTCTTTAACCTTGTCGACGTGGCCGCAGAGCGACCGCTCATCGGCGCCCACTTTGCCCGTGTAGCTATCCACATGGTCTGAGAGGAACTGCTCGGCTGTCTGCACATCGATTTGCCCCTTGGCCTGCTCCATCTGCTTCTCCGCGGTGATCCGGCGGGCGTTCGGCGAACTGGACAGGTTCCTCGGATCGAATTCCGGCGTCTCGTCTTTGAGCACTTGCGGATCGCGGGCAAAGTTGGTGCTGACAAAGTAGCCGTCCTTCGACCGCCAGAGCGGCGTGTTCTTCAGGCCAAGCTCAAGATAGGCGATTTCGCCGGTCTTGCGGTCGCCGATGAGCCAGTCGTTGGCATAGCCGCCGTTGTTGCCTTCCTTGATGAGGGCAACATACTCGTCGATCGAGCTCGCGTACTGAAGCGCCTTGCGCGAGCGCACGAACTCCGGCTTCGCGTCGGGGTCCCAGCCGACAAATTGCGTGATGGTGGTCTCGGTAATCAGCAGGCCGGCATCGTTGACGCCGAAATCGTCCTGGCTGGTGATCACGCCGGGCGCTCCATCCATCAGGATGCGGTGTCCATGCTCGGGCTGGATATCGAAGATTACGGTCCAGCGCGCTCCCTCGGCATAGCTGGCCCAGTTGTTGTGGGCAATCACAATCTTGCCGCCTTTGGTGAAGCTGCCAGTGGCGATGAAGGCCGAGCAGTGGCCTGTAGGCACGATGTGCGGAGCGTTGGCGGCGTGCTGGCGCTTGTTGAGCCAGGGAACATAGTACTGGGGCAGCTCGATGCCCCCATTGAGGGCTACGATGTCCCAAACATCGAGCTTTACGCCTTTGGACTGGACGCCCTTGGCAATCCCCTCCAGTTCCTGCTGGTACTCGGCATCGATATGCGGCCAGAGCATCGTGCGGCCGGCTTCGCGGAAAAACTCCCAGTCCCGCTTGGTGTCGTGGGTATTTTCCAGTTTGATGACCCCAACCATGTCCTCGATTTCAGCAGCGAGCAATTGGCCGTGCTGGAAGCCGATCTGCGCGGGAGTGCCTTCGAGGTGGACGTAGATCCAACCGCCCTTTTCAAAGCGGTAGCCGGACAGAGCAGCGGCTTGAGGGCTGGGCTTGCGCGGGGAGCCCGTTGCGTTGGCTGCGGAGAGCGCGAATACTCCCAGGAGCAACAGCAGACAAAAAGAGAGGCCGCGGGGAAACAGACGGATCATCGGGAATCCTCCAGAATGCCCTGAAGATATCACGATGAATTGGGGTTACCGTACTTCTCAGCGCTTCTTTGCCGGCTTGGGAGCAGGCTTTTTGGGCGCAGACTTCGATGGCTTTGCCGGCTGCGACGCCTTGCCGGCCTTGGATGCCGCCGCTAGAGCCGGCTTTCCCTTTGCGGGCGCGGATTTGGAGACTGGAGCCTTCGCCGGAGTCTTGACTGGAGTCTTGACCGGAGCCTTGACTGGAGCCTTCGCCGTGGACTTGGCTGCAGTCTTGAGGGGAGCCTTCGCCGGGGACTTGGCTGGAGTTGACTTGGCTGGAGCCTTGGCCGCAACCTTGCTGGCGGCAGGCAATACGGGCTTGGTCGTTTTCCCTCCCTTGGCTGCAACCGGGACAGGAGCAACCTTCTTCACGGCGGGCGGTGCTACTGGTTTAGCCGGCAACGGCGCGGTCTTTGCCTTGTTCAAAGGAGCTTGAGGCTTGGCAACCACCGCGGTTGACTTTGCCGCAGTCACAACGGGTTTGGAAACAGCGGCGGCAGCAGCCGGGCTTTCCACCGTTACAGGCGCAGGCGCCGCGGCAGGACTCTGTTTCGCCGGCTTCACTGGAGCAGACGATTTCAATGCGTGCTTCGCCGAAGCGGAAACAGGCTCGGGCTCTTCCGTCTCCAGCTCATCCTCTTCCGAGTCGGCTTCCTCTGCGATCTCCAAGTCCAAATCCACCTTCGGCAGTTTCAGGCCAAGGTCAATCTCATCCTCTTCGACGCCGAGATCGTCCAGATCCTCATCCTCGTCCGAAGCGTCTTCGCCATCTTCATCGTCCTCGAACGCATGCTCTTTCACCTTGGCCTCGCCGCGCTTGGCGCGTGGCCTCTTGATGGTCACTTGCGGTGGCGGCGCAGGAGGCGAATGCGGCTCAAGGAAGGCGCGAATCTCCTCCGGGGTGGTCAGCCGGCCGTCGATCAACTCCAGGAATACTGCATTCACAACATCGCGATACGCAGCAAGTTCCGGGGTAATGCGCATCTCCTGCAGAATAAGGTGCGGCAGCCGCTGACGCGCTTCAGGCCAGACCTTCAGGAATAATTCAAAGCGTTCGCGGACGGCCGCGTCCTTGCTGGTAAAGCCAAGCCATAGAATGGCTTCAGGATCATAGCTGATAAAAAGCTTGAAGCTCGCGGAGGGGGTTGAATTAGCCTTGGCGAGCAACGCTTTGGAGAATCCAGCCGCCAGCGAATCCAGGCTGTTCCACTCCTCGACGAACCCAGGGCGCAGCATCAACTTCTTCAGCGCGGACAGATCTTTTGAAGCCAGATGGGCGGTGAGCAACTGCATCTGTGCCGCCGACATATCGGGATGGACCCCTTGAAGCAGTAGTTCGACCGCCAGACTGTGCAGTGCTGTCAGCTTTTCTTCGTCTGCCTTGGCGGCGGTCCAGGCCGGGAACAGAAACTTCATCCAGCCTTCGTCCTCCAAAGCCCGCAGCACCTTCAGCCCCTCTTCCTCATGGCCAATCTGCTCAAGCTCCTGGCTGCGTGCCTCTGCGGAGAGATACTCGATCACGCCCTCGCCCTTGGCATTCTCATACCGAGTGAGGGTTTTGGGGTCGAGTTCCCATCCCAGCCGCGCAATGTACCGCGTGGCGCGAATCAGCAGAGAAGGCTGCTCAAGAAAACCATAATTTGACACAAGGCGCAGCGTACGGGCTTCAATATCCGCCGCCCCGTTCAGCGGGTCCATTAGCAGCCCGAACGATCCTTCGTTCAGTGAGATGGCCATGGCGTTGACCGTAAAGTCCCGCCGCCGGAGATCTTCGTGGATGGAAGCTGGATGAATAACCGGCTTGCCGAGGGTGGGATATTCAACGCGATGGGTACTGATCACATCCACCCTGACGGTCCCCGGAAAACAGAGATAAAGGCTGCGTGAAGTCTCGTTCTCGCCCCACACCTTGCCGCCCAGTCTTTCTATTATTTTCTTTAATTTAAGTGCATTTCCATGAACCGAAACTTCAAGATCGCGGACCGCATGCCCGCTGGTCAGGTCGCGGACGGCGTCGCCGGTCAGGAAGAGTATCGTTCCGGCCTCGCGGGCAGCCTCGCGCATTTGCCGTAGAGCGTTCTGTTGGTCGGCAGACAGCCGGTTTTCCAAAAGATAGATGTAGTCAGCCATTCCGTTTCCTGCTTCCGCCGTCTCCAGACTCTGCCCGGTACGTTATTGCCAAGTACCTGATGTTGTTGCGCTTATGGCGCGGCCGGCAGAGGCGGCAAACCAGTACATTAACACAAGTCAGGCCGAATGGCTAGCATTGTTGCACCGGATTTGCGGCTTTTTCCGTTCACGTGACGCGTTGGGTCATGCGACAATCCAGAGCGATGGCCTCCATCCGCAAACCCGTGATTGTGCGAAAGTTCTCCAGGGACTGGTGCGCAGGTTACGCGGGACCCAGTTTTGCGCCCGATTTGGCTGAATTGGAGATCCTGGATCTTACCGGGAAAGTGCTGCGCATCGGCTGGGACCAGGTGAAATGGGTCTGCTATGTGCGCGACTTCCCTGCCGCTTCCCCGGCTTTTGATCAGGCGAATCCCGAGCGGCTTTTGCACAAGCGATTTACCGTCAGGCCCCGCACCGCGGGACTTTGGCTGCGGATGACCCTGACGGATGGCGAAGAAATAGAAGGGCTTGCGGCCAATGATCGCTCCCTGATCGACGGCGCCGGCCTCTTGCTCACCCCGCCCGACACACGCTCGAATACGCAGAGGATTTATGTTCCCCGGCAGGCCATTCAGATTTTAGAGGTGGTGAGCCTGATCGGTGCGGCGGCGCGGAAACGGGCGGGAGCTGTCGGCCTACCTGCCGGACAGATGATAAACCAGCCCGAGCTGTTTCCCACCGAGCCTGATACAGCATAGACGGTTGCCTTCCGGTACAATTCCATCGATGAAGCTTGGCGAGTTGGCAACGCGGTTGGGTGCGGAGCTGCGCGGAGACGCGGAGCTGGAAGTGACAGGTGTGAAAGGGATTGAGGAAGCCGGGCCCACGGAGGTGACCTTCGTGGCCAATCCCCGGTATACCGCTCTGGCACGGAAGACGAAGGCCGCCGCAGTGCTGGTGGAGCCGGAGTTTCAAGAGATTTCCGCGGCGACGCTCCGGCTCAAGAATCCCTATCTGGCTTTCTCCAGAGCCCTGGGACTTTTCTATCAACCTCCGGTTTACTCGCCCGGCATTCACCCTACGGCGGTCATTGATCCAACAGCCGAGATCGGAAATGGGGCGCACATTGGCGCGTATGTTGTGGTGGGGCCGGGAGTACGGCTTGGAGCCCACGCCACCCTGCTGCCGCATGTTGTGCTCTATCCCGGAGTGCAGGCGGGCAGCAACCTCTTTGCCCACGCTCATGCGGTGGTGCGCGAAAACTGTGTCCTCGGCGACCATGTGACGCTCGAAAACGGCGCAATCGTGGGCTCGGACGGCTTTGGATTCGCCAAGGACGAGGCTGGGCACTGGGAGAAGATTCCGCAGTCGGGTCCGGTGCGGCTGGGCAATCGAGTGGATGTGCAGGCCAACGCCTGCATCGATCGGGCCACGGTGGGGGCGACGGAGATTGGCGACGGGACCAAGGTAGACAATCTGGTCCAGGTCGGCCACGGTTCGCGGGTGGGCGAAAACACGCTGCTTTGCGCCCAGACGGGTCTGGCCGGCTCCTCTGTCATTGGCAACAATGTGATTCTTGCAGGACAGACAGGCATTGCCGGCCACTGCAGCGTGGGCGATGGCGTGATTCTGACCGCGCAATCCGCTGTCTCGCACGATGTCCCGCCGGGCAAGGTCATCTCCGGCTCGCCGGGCTTCGACAACAGGGTGTGGTTGCGAGCGGTGACCATCTTTCAGCGGCTGCCCGAGCTGCTCAAGCGGCTGGACAGGGTGGAAAAGAAGCTTGCGGCTCAGGCTGAACCCGAAGGCGCACAAGACAAGATTGGAAGCCCGGAATGAATAATCAATTGAAGTTTCGTGGTTGGGTTTTGCCCACACTGGTGCTTTCTGCGCTGCTGGCTGGGTGCCACTCCTATCACGTGGAAACAACGGTAGAGAACCGCACTGGCAGCCCAATCCAATTGCTTGAGGTCGATTATCCAAGCGCCAGCTTTGGCGACAACAATCTGGCTGCGGGCGCAGTCTTCCATTATCGCATTCAGTTGCGGGGCAACGGGCCGCTCATGGTGCAGTACACGGCCAGCGATGAGCGTCAGGTCCATATTGGCGGCCCCACGCTGGCTGAGCGCCAGGAGGGCAGCCTGGAGATTGTGCTCCTGCCCGGCGGGAAGGCTGAGTTTCATCCCCAGTTGACTCCGCAGCCCTGAGGCCGTCGGCTCAATCCGTACTCGGGGAATGGCGCGGGAACCATCCCGTAAGGGAATCGCTCACCTGCCCAATCGCCTGCAAAGTTTGCTAGCGCACCATGCTCTGGAAGAGCGGTGAGTGCAGCAGATTGTTGAAATCGGCGTCGGAAGTTGCAAAGTGGATCGACAGCCGCCCCGAATCGGAGGCGATGGCAGTGGAGCTCAATGCCTGCTTCTCCGCATCCGAGCCGCTCATCTTGCGCAGCATGACCGCCGCAGTCAGGAGCGAAGCCATGGTGGCGGCGGCGAAGGAGTCGCCAGTCGAGATGGTCAGGTCGAATCTGACGCCATGCTGAAAGTCCATTCCATACCAGGAGGCGAGCAGACGCTTGCGGACGGTCTCGAAATCGGTGACCGAACCGGCCTCGCCAAGCACCTGGCGCATCATGGTCTGGGTGCCCTTCTCGTCGAGGATGCTCCAGAGCGGGGCTGAGTCCACGGTCTTCATCGCATCCATCATGGGACCGTTGGTCAGCAGGCTGGGAGAGACTCCATCGCGGGCATCGAGTGCCTTCTCGACCGCGTCCTGGCTGCCAAACACCATAGTCGAGGGATCGACAAAGCAAAGGACCATGCCGGTCTTGGCCAGCGGATAGATCTTGTTCGTGCGTAAGGCTGTAAACTTGACCTTCTGCTTGCGGAAGTTGGCAAGAATGTCCTGCATGGAAAACTGGCCTTGGGCAATGCCCACGGTCACCAGTGCATCGCTCGACGCCGAGGGCCTGAACAGCGCAAAGGCTAGATTGTCCACGTCGTGGTTGTCGTTGAGCCCAGACTTTTTCAGGGCTTCGTCGAACTGCTTGAGCTCGGGCGGCATCACGCGGTCGCGCAGATCCATGGCTCCCGTTGAATTCTGCATAGCCCGGTAGTCAATCACGACCAACTGCTGCACCTCATGCGGAACCGCGGTGCGGGCATCGGTGGACAACTGCGCCGCCGGGGCCAAAGTAGCCACCGCCAGCAACATGGGGGCAATAGAAATTCTCACGAGAGACTTCAACAATTCAATCCTCCGGGAACCAATCGCCTTTCGATTAGAGCGAAAAAGCGAAGCTTGCAATTCAATTTCTTCCTCGTTTGACAACTCAAAAATGCTCACCATCTTGTGCTGCGACTGTAGCGGCCATTTTTTGCACATTGCCATTTTTTGCGCATTGATGGGCCTGCTCAATCCGCGCCCTTTTCAGGGCTCCAGCTTATTCAATGACTCCTTGAACCTGTCCAGGTTCCTCTCCGGGCCAAATGAGTGGAGCGCCCAGGCGGTACTCCAGAATCTTGGTCTGGGGATCGAACTCATTCAATTGACGCATCCATTCGCTTTCGCGCTCAAAAGCAGCTTCAGGAATTAGGCCGATCACTTCTCCCTCCACCGGCGCAACTTTGTGCCGGTGGGCCAGGATCGAGACCGCGCGATAAACCTGGGAGATCGGCGTTACCTGGAAGTCAGTGATGTTCATGGAGAGCTGTGCCCGGCCATGGGCAACAACTCCCATGGCCTTTACACCCTTGAGCCCGCCATTCGCGGCGCGAATCTCGCGGGCAATGGCCCTCACAATAGAGACGTCCGCGGAATCGAAATAGATGTTGTAGGCCACCAGAAACTTGCGCGCGCCGACGGCACAGGCGCCGGCGGTGGGATGCAGGCCGGGCCCGCCCAGATCAGGCCGGCGAATCGCTTCCTTGCGGACCGCGTCCCTGAGACCCTCGAACTGCCCCCGGCGCACGTCTTCGAGGTTGGCCCGATCAGGCCGTGCCGCCGCTGCCTCATAAAAGAACACCGGCACACCAAAGCGCCGCCAGATCTCCAGGCCGGCCTGGCGGGCCAGTAGGGCGCATTGCTCCAGCTTGATGCCGGAGATGGGCACAAAGGGAACCACGTCCGCGGCGCCAATCCGCGGATGAACCCCCTGCTGGCGCGTCAAGTCGATGAGCTCGACAGCCTTGCCCACTCCTCGCACCGCTGCCTCCACCACTGCGGAAGGTTCCCCGGCGATGGTCACAACGGAGCGATTGTGGTCGGCATCCATTGACCAGTCGAGCAAGCGCACCCCTTCCACGCGCATCGCGGCCACAATCGCCTCGACCCGCCGGGCATCCGTGCCCTCGGAAAAGTTCGGAACGCACTCTACAACTGGTTGGCTCATAATTCCTTTTATCCCGGCGACGAATATCCCGCGTTGGGAACCCCGGCGTCGCCGACCCACGGAGGGATGAAACTGAGTCCGGCGATGCCGCCGCTAACCTGCTAACTTGCTATCCCCGCTTCAGCGGGGGCTAACTCGCTGCTTTTGCCCGAACACGCTGTTTCCATTTGCATTGTTGAACTTGCAGCACAATCGAAATCTTGTTTCTTATCCGCTCCTCACCTTCATCTCCAGAAGGTGTAGCCCACCTGAACTTGAATACTGGCATTCACGCCAGGATTCTTGTCGCCCAGGGAAGCCGATGAGATATGCACGCCGTTGACGCCCACATCGATCGATCGCTTGGCGCGGGTGAAGTAATGAAATCCGGCGCCGCCCTGCGGCGTAAAGTTGAATACCGAAGTCCCACCCGGAGTCCCGTGCGGAACCAGTTGATCCGGAGGATACTTGTGGGTGGTGTAGATCACCCCTCCAGCACCCTGAAACCAGGGCTGAAAATGCCGCGAGTTGGTCAGGAAGTTCCAGCGAAAGATCACTGGCGTAAGGCTCACGCCGTAGTAGGTGCCGCCGCCTTCTGGCGCCACATAGTAGCCTGTCCCGCCACCCGTGACTGGATAACTGAAGGTCTGCTGATGCGGAGCCGGAGTGTAGGCCTGCAACAGCGGTATGATGTTGGCGCCGAATTCAAACTGGCCGCTGAAGATGCCCGCGTGCAGGACCGGAGTAAGCGCCTTGCCCCCCTGGATACCGGCCCAAAAGAATCTGTAGTCCGACCGGTCGCCCAGCCCATTGCCATAGTTGACGAATGGCCCATACTCCCAGCTCCGGGCCTTGCGGACCTCAGCAACGGGACTCTCCGCCACTTCGACATCTGGTATAGCGACACCTGCCGCGGTTCGGCTACCCACTGCGGCGCCGCTCGGCGTTTGAGCGGAAGCCATTGCCATCCCCGCCATCAAGACAAAAATCAGAAATCGTGCAGTTCGATTCAACGCTCTTCCCTTCCCTCAACCACAAATGATGATTCCTGCTAAAAAGGCCGCCACAGCCGGGCGGCCTCTCGAATTTCTTCTCGAAGCCAGATCAGCCGGCCGCCTGTTCCATCTGCTCGGCGTCCATGTCGAAGTTCGAATACACGTTTTGCGTGTCGTCGCAGTCTTCCAGGGCCTCGAGCAATCGGATCATCTGGCTCGCCGCGGTGCCCTCCAGCTTGGTATAGGTGGATGCGACCATGGTCACTTCGCTCATCACCGTGGGAATGCCTGCGGCTTTCACCGCATTGAAGACAGCTTCGTACGAGGCCGGATCGGTAAGGATCTCCCAGGTGTCGCCCTCGTCCCTCAGGTCTTCGCCGCCGTGCTCAAGCACAATATCCATCAACTGGTCTTCGCCGGCCCCGGACTTCTCAACGGCGATGATGCCCTTCTTCGCGAACAGAAACCGGACGGACCCGGACTCTCCCAGGTTGCCGCCATTTTTTGCGAAGGCGTGACGTATCTCGCTCACGGCGCGATTGCGGTTGTCGGTGGTGACATCCACGATGATGGCCACGCCGCCGGGACCGTAGCCCTCGAACTTGATCTCCTCGTAGTTGACGCCCTCCAGTTCGCCGGTGCCGCGCTGGATGGCGCGCTTGATATTCTCCTGCGGCATGTTTTCCGCTTTTGCGGCAAGAATCGCGGTGCGCAGGCGGGGGTTGCCATCAGGGTCCCCACCCCCCTTGGCGGCGATGGAAATTTCCTTGATGATGCGGGTGAATGTCTTGCCGCGCTTGGCATCGAGCGCGCCCTTCTTGTGCTTGATTGTGGCCCATTTCGAATGGCCGGACATGAGAACCTCAGCGGTGGCGAGAAATGCCGGCGCGACACGCGCCTGACCTTGTGAGTATAGCACCGGAAGGGGTGGTCAAAGGGGGCCTGGTAGCGTCCTAATGGCGAGTCGCCAGGATGGTTAATTTCTGCCGTAGACGCCAAACACTGAGGGTGGCTCCTGCAATGGAAGCCGGGCTTTCACATAGAGTTGCTCTTGCCGAACGGGCGGAAACTTAGCTAATCTATTCTTAGCTAAGTTTCGAGGAGGATCGCTCATGGAGGCAACGATGCATCAGGCCAAGACGCAGCTATCCAAGCTCGTCAAGGCTGCGATTTCCGGAGAGGAAGTCGTCCTCACCCGCGGCCAGAAGCGGATTCCCGTTGCGCGAATCGTACCCATCGATTCAGCCTCGCCGCTCGGGGAGATTTCTGCGGCGGAAGCGCTTAAGAAGGGCGAACGTCCTCTTGGGCTATATAAAGGCCAGTTCGAGATCGGACCCGAATTCTTTGAACCCCTGCCTGAAGAAGAGCTCGCACTTTGGGAACACGGCGAAAACGACGATCAGTTGTTCGGTCCGGCATGAGACTCCTGCTCGACACCCACACACTACTGTGGGCAATGCTCAATAAGCCGCAACTTAGCCGTCGAGCCGCGTCCGCGATCGTATCTCCTTCCAACGAGGTCTTTGTTTCAGTTGTATCCATTTGGGATATCGCAACAAAGGTGAGGATCGGAAAGCTGGATAAACCTGAGGACCTGCTGAATGACCCTCGCCGCACACTGCTGAGATTGGGCTTCCGCGATCTACAGGTCAAGCTGAGCCATGCCAGGCTGGGCGGGACGCTCGAAAGCTCGCACAAGGATCCTTTCGACCGCCTCTTGGCAGCGCAGGCATTGCTTGAGACTCTCACCTTTGTCTCAATCGACACCGCATTCAATTCCTTCGCCGTTCAACGCCTCTGGTAACCGAAGAGATTCGCCAGCCCTCACTTCCTCGACGTGAAACTGATACCCTAGAAGAATGAAATTCGGGGTCCTCGTCTTTCCCGGTTCCAACTGCGATCACGACACATTCAATGTGATTGCCGAAGTGGCCCACCAGCCCGTCACTTTTCTCTGGCACGACTCTGAGGATCTGGCTGGAGTGGATGCAGTGCTGGTTCCGGGGGGGTTTGCTTACGGCGATTACCTGCGCACCGGCGCCATTGCACGGTTTTCTCCCGTGATGCAGTCGGTAAAGCGTTTTGCCGCAGGCGGCGGGCTCGTGCTGGGCATCTGCAACGGGTTCCAGATTCTGACCGAAGCCGGATTGCTCCCCGGCGCGCTCATGCGCAACGCCGGCCTCAAATACATCTGCAAGCAGGTTCATCTTCGCGTCGAAACCGCCGATAGCCCATTTACAAGTGCGCTCTCCAAGGGCGACGTGCTCCAGATCCCCATCGGGCACATGGAAGGAAACTACTTCTGCACTCAAGATGAGTTGCTTGAGCTTGAAGCCGAAGACAGAATTGCTTTTCGCTACGCCACTCCCGGCGGAGAGATTACACCGGAAGCGAACCCGAATGGGTCGTTAAGCAACATCGCGGGCATCCTGAACGCGAAGAGAAATGTCCTGGGGATGATGCCGCATCCTGACAGATCGAGTGAGAAGCTGCTGGGCTCGGTGGACGGCTGGAAGATTTTTGCCTCCATGGTTCAGGCTCTGGCGGCGCATTGAACGTTTCAGCGTTGGAACGGACGAACGGGAAGCAATGATCGATATTCATCATCACCTGATCTACGGAGTCGACGACGGGGCCACCGACCTGGAAACGTCCCTGGAAATGGCGCGCGAAGCAGCGGAAGAAGGCGTGACGCATATCGTCTGCACCCCTCATGCCAACGACGAGTTTCCCTATCCAATCGCTTTGATTAAAGAGCGTTTGGGCGAGCTGAAGGGGTTGCTGGACGGTGTGGTCGAGTTGAGCCTCGGGTGCGACTTCCACTTTTCCGCGGAAAACATCCTCGATGCGATTGCCAACCCTCTCAAGTACTCGATTAACGGCAAAGGGTACTTGCTGATCGAATTCCCCAACACATCGATTCCTCCCCAACTCTCGGACGCGCTGTTCAGGTTGCAAACGGCCGGCTATACCGTGATCGTGACCCACCCGGAGAGGTATCCGGCACTGCATCGGCAGCCTGAACTGGTAGCGGAGTGGATGCGCCGGGGTTGCCTGCTGCAGGTGACCGCCAGCGCCTTGTATGGGCGCTTTGGCCCCATGGCGCAAGCCATTGCCAATGAGCTGCTTGACCGCAATTGGATCCACTTTCTCGCCACCGATGCGCATCACCCCGAATGGCGGCCCCCGCACTTGAAAAAGGGCTATCAGTACGTGGCCAATCGGGCCGGCGAAGAAACAGCCCGGCGGCTATGCGTCACCAATCCCCAGGCGGCGGTCGAGGGAGCCAGGTGGCCTGCCCAGCCCGAGCCGGTGGGCCTGCGCGAGCGTGTGCCGGTCAAGTTCGATGTCCGGCGTTATGCCACATTCGTCGATCCCGCATCGGGCAAGGTGGGAAAGAATCCTCCCGAGACGGATGCAAAAGGCTTTTGGAATCGTCTGTTTGCCCGGTAAATGTCCCATCGGGATTCGTAGGAAGTTTCTAGGCGAGTCCCAACCCGCCATCGACGGCCAGGATCTGGCCGGTCACGAAGGCTGGGCCCGTGGCAAAGAAGAGCACAGCCTGGGCTACATCTTCCACCCTCCCGTTCCGCTGCATGGGCGTTTTGGCGGCAAAGCCCGCACCCTGAACTCCCCCAACTTCGTCCATCTCAATCCAGCCCGGCGCCACGCAGTTGACGCTCACCGCTGGCGCAAAGGCCTTGGCCATGGCCTGCGTGAGCATGTGCAGCGCAGCTTTTGAAGCACAGTAGTGACCATGGCCGGCCCAGGCGCGCAATCCGCCCAGCGACCCGATATTTACGATCCTTCCCTGAACGGCCCGAAGATGAGCCAATGCCTCCCGAGCTACCAGAAACGGGCCCCTCGTATTGGTCTCGAAGACCGCATCCCATTGATCCAGGCTAATGCTCTCCAAGGGGACAGCCTCAAAGACGGCGGCGTTGTTGATCACCACGTCCAGCCGCCCGAACTGGCTGATCGTGGCCGCTATCGCACTGCGCACCGAGGCTTCAGAGCGCACATCGCATTCCAGAGCCAAGGCGCGGCATCCCAGCGATTCGATCTCGCGGGCAGTCTGCGCAGCTTCAGAGTTGGAGGTGCGGAAAGTAATGGCCACATTCGCCCCGGACTGGGCCAGAGCCAGCGCAATTCCGCGGCCGATGCGCCGCGCGCCCCCGGTGACCAGTACCGTTTTGCCGCTGAGGAGTTTGCTTGGCATCAGTGGGTACAAACCGATCGTGCCGGGTTGGATTGCCGCGCTTTCCCCACCGGCCTCACTTGGGTTGGGGTTGACTGGGCTGCGCGTCCGGCTGCTTGGTGGAGTCGTCTGGCTTTTGCGTCCCCGCGGCTGGAGCCGGGGTTGTGCCTGGCGCTACATCCGTAGCAGGATTGGCCGGCTTGCCGCCATCTGAACTCTTGCCGGTGTCCACCGTTCCGTCGTGATTCTTATAAATCGAGTACTGCTGGCCTGGGCGCTTCATCTTGATCTCAATGGCCATTTCCGGCTTATCGATCTTGTAATCCTCACCGTAGGTTTGAAATCCCTTGGCGATGATCTGTAGCCGCACCGTGGCGCCAATAGGCATCACATCGATGATTGTCTTGCCGTCCTCATTGGTCTTCAGCTCCATGTTGCCCTTGTCCTTCTCCCCCTCCATGGGGTGAAAAATGACGGCGGCGTTCTCAATCGGCTTGCCATTCACATCGCGCAGGACGGTGACCTCAATGCGCGCAGTCGGCGGCGGAGTCTTGTACTTGCGGCCACGCTTGGAGGCGTCGTCCTGGCCACCGAATGCAAGCGAACTAACGACTAGGCCAAATGCGGCCACGAAGACGGCGGGAAGGACGAGGGAACGGCGATGCATGGTCTCTATTGTAAATGGTTTCCGCCCCAGCGGCGAACCCGCTTTGCTTCACCCCATCAAGCAACGAACGCCCGCCTCGTCCAAGAAGCATCCGCGAAAATCGAGGGAGGACGAGGTTAGACTGGAGCTGCAGCAATCGCCAAGCCGCATTGGAATCGCAACGCCCATTCCTTATACTTGTCAGACTATATGAGCCCAACACACTCAGATTGTAATAATCGCACTTGACAACTCGACCCCACTCCGCCTATCGTTAGCAATTGGAAGGCTAGAGTGCTAGCACCCAAAAGACGGAACTGCTCAGGCAGGCTCGCCGGTTCAATTCCTGGGTTGCATTCCGCTGTTTCCAAAGGTTTTCGTTAAAAACCCGCAAGCGGGGCTCAACCCCGAGCGCGTGTGAAGGAGAAGCGAAGCAATGGCATCAACATCTGTAGCGACCACATTCACCCCCCTCCATGATCGTATCCTCGTCCGTCGACTGGAAGAGGGCGAAACGATGCGTGGAGGAATCATCATCCCCGACAGCGCCAAGGAAAAGCCCCAGGAGGGCCATGTGATCTCCGTGGGCAAGGGTAAGTCCAACGACGAAGGCAAGGTTTTCCCCCTCGACGTGAAGGCTGGCGACGATATCCTCTTCGGCAAGTACTCCGGCACCGAGATCAAGCTCGACGGCGAAGAGTTTCTCATCATGCGTGAAGAAGAAGTCCTCGGCATCGTCAAGAAGTAGCCGCCAAGTGATCAGTGGTCAGCGGTCAGTAAGGACTGCCCGCCACATTTTAGGATCGCTGGTCACTGAAAGCCGGTAACTGATCACTGACAACTGATCACTGACAACTGATCACTGACAACTGTTCTAAGGAGAGTTACAACAATGGCAAAGCAAATTCTGTACGGTGAAGAATCCCGTCAGGCGATTCTGCGCGGCGTCAACACGCTGGCGGACGCCGTGAAGGCGACGCTCGGGCCCAAAGGCCGAAACGTTGTAATCGAGAAGAAATTCGGTTCGCCCACCATCACCAAGGACGGCGTGACGGTGGCCAAAGAGATCGACCTGAAAGACCCGATGGAAAACGTGGGCGCGCAACTTGTGCGTGAGGTTGCCTCCAAGACTTCCGACGTTGCCGGCGACGGCACCACAACTGCAACCGTTCTCGCTCAGGCCATCTTCCGCGAAGGCGTGAAGACCGTAGCAGCCGGCGCCAACCCGACGGCCCTGAAGCGCGGCATCGAAAAGGCTGTGACCGTGATCATCGGCACCCGCGACAAGGACGGTGTCTGGACCGAGGGCGGCTCCCTGGGCAAGCTTTCTAAGCCCGTGGACGAGAGTGCTGTAGCCCAGGTGGGCGCAATCTCGGCCAACGGCGACAAGGAAATCGGCGACATCATCGCCGGCGCCATGAAGGTTGTCGGCAAGGATGGCGTCATCACCATTGAGGAGTCGAAGACCGGTCACACCTTCCTCGAGACGGTGGACGGCATGCAGTTCGATCGCGGCTACCTCAGCCCCTATTTCGTTACGGATTCAGAGCGCATGGAAGTGGTGCTTGAGGATCCCTACATCCTGATCTACGAGAAGAAGATCAGCAACATGAAGGACATTCTGCCCCTGTTGGAGCAAGTGGCCCGCGGCGGCAAGCCCCTCCTGATCATTGCGGAAGATGTTGAAGGCGAAGCACTGGCCACCCTGGTGGTCAACAAGCTGCGCGGCACCCTGAATGTGGCTGCCGTCAAGGCTCCCGGCTTCGGAGACCGCCGCAAGGCGATCCTGGGCGACATTGCCATCCTTACCGGCGGCAAGGCCATCACTGAGGACCTGGGCATCAAGCTGGAAGGCGTGAAGCTCGAGGACCTGGGCAGCGCCAAGCGCGTCACCATCGACAAGGACAACACCACCATCGTCGACGGCGCCGGCAAGTCCACCGACATTGAAGGCCGCGTGAAGGAGATCCGTTCGCAGATCGAGAAGACCACCTCGGACTACGACAAGGAGAAACTCCAGGAGCGGCTGGCCAAGCTGGTCGGCGGCGTTGCCATCATCAAGGTGGGCGCTGCAACCGAGACCGAGCTCAAGGAGAAGAAGGCTCGCGTCGAGGACGCACTCCACGCAACCCGCGCAGCGGTCGAGGAAGGCATCGTCCCCGGCGGCGGCGTGGCTCTGGTTCGGGCAATTCCCTCTGTCGATGCGCTGATCAAGACGCTGGAAGGCGACGAGAAGATCGGTGCGCAGATCGTGCGCCGCTCGCTCGAAGAGCCCCTGCGCCAGATCGTCGCCAATGCCGGCGAAGAGGGTGCTGTGATTGTTGCCAAGGTGCTCGAGTCCAAGGACCAGCATTTCGGCTACAACGCCCTTACCGGCACGTTCGAGGACCTGGTGAAGGCTGGCGTCATCGACCCCACCAAGGTGACCCGCACGGCGCTGCAGAACGCAGCTTCGATCGCGGCTCTCCTGCTCACCACTGAAGCACTGGTTGTCGAGATTCCGGAGCCCAAGGGTGCTCCGGCCGGCGGCGGCCACGGCGGCGGCGGCATGGACGGCATGTACTAGGATTTGCCTTCCAGGCAGACGCGCCTTCAGCGCAAAAAGCAACAACAAAGAGCCCCCAGCTTCGGCTGGGGGCCTTTTGTTGCTCAATGGCAGGTTTTCTGCCCTGCGCTCAATCAAACACTACCGAGCACCGCAATCCGAATCTCGTCTTTGGCGACCAGGCGAACCGTTTCATCAAGTGTTATGACCATCCGGCCTTCGTGCCGGGCTACGTGATTCTCCATCGCCCTTCCGCCAACTTCGGCCGAAGCTGTCTTGCCCATCGCAGCAATCTCGATGGAACGGCAAGCGAGCGTTCCCGCGAGCACTTTGAGAGCAAACTGCGTGCGATCGTTCTGGCGGAAAAGTGAAAATGTGCCCCACCCTGTCCCCGTCGACCAGAAGCATTGGAAGTCGTCCCTGGGGATTCTCGGCACTGCTAGAACGGCTGCCTTGGCCCCGTCATAGAGAAAGCCGCTCAGCGCCATGACGGTGGACCACGACGACATGGCGCGCGCATAGTGGTGGCCGCACTCTGGCTCGTCCCATGGATTGCGCTTCTCTCCGTCATAGCGGGCGCGGATATTCTCCACGCACTCCACGCCTTCTTTCGCCATGCCCCAATTCATCATCAGCGCGGCCACCAGGTACTCCTGCCCTGTCCATGCCTCCGCATAATATGGAAACGGAATGTGCGGACGTTCCGCCTTGCCGTAATCGCAGACCACGACCGCCGCCTCTTCGTTGAGCGCATAGGTCCGCTCCACATTATCGTGATCCTTCAGGGTTGGCTTGTAGTTGTACCTATAAATTGAGCGAAGCGTCCTTCGGATGTTTTCCGGGGAGACCAGGGGGCCCATTCCTCCCACCTCCGCCAGGTATTGACCGATCAGTTGGTCTGCCAGACATCCCCCGCCAACCTGGTACTCCGGAGTCTCCGTGTTCTCTGAACCCATGTCGCTGCGCAGGTTGGGGGCAATCTCATCCTTGCGAAAGCCGCGAACCTTCTGAATGTAAAACTCGCCATTGAAGAGATTGGCGTCGATCCACCGGCTTCCCTGCTCGAAGAGCCTCATATACGTCTCGGCGGATGCCGCATCGCCGGCCGCGCGCGCCATTTCCTCGCCGGCCCGCAATGCGCCCAGATAATAGATCCCGCACATCGGGTTGGGACCGTAAAACTCCACATCGTAAGTGTTATGTTGCACACCTTCCATCACGCCATCCCGGTTGCCGTCCCATCCGCCCGGAACCCATGCAAACTCGAGCGCCTTTTTCGCGCGCGGCCAGGTGCTGCGCAGCAGCGCTTCATCGCCCGAGATCTTCCAATCAAGCCATGCGTGGATAATCTGTCCCATCTGTCCATCCGCGGCGGCGAATCCTGAACGCGCCTTGCCCTCCGGCAGCAACTGCCTGAAATGAATCGCGCCCGCATCGTCCATCGAATAGCCGAAGGCGCTCCGCCGCAATGACCGGGCAAACGAGGGAAAAAGAAACGCCGTTGCCGTCTCGTAATTCCAGACATGCGTACAGTTGCCAAAACAGCATCCCTGCGAATCGTCGCTGCCCTCAAATGCGTGAAACTCACCATCCGCGGTGCGGAAACACGTTGTTGTCGCCAGCGTGGAGAGGTTAGCGCTGGCCGCCTCCTTCACCGCCGCAGGCAGCGTGCTGTCGCGCAATGCCTTCGCGAACATGCGGGTGCGCGTTTCCAGGTCTTCCAAATGTGCCGCGGTATAGGTCACAGCCTGCCATGCGTCCCTGAACCGGGCCGCATAGGAGTTGCCGATGATTGTCTTGCCTTCGCCCTCCGGCGCCGCCCACCCGATCCAGTCCGGTGTACGATTGGGAAACCGCCATCCCAGCAAAAACTCAAAGCTCTCCGTATGCCCAGGAGGGATGGTCCTTTTCAGGCACAGCACTCCCACTGAATTGTGCGGTTCCGGTTGCACTCCCAGGTCGCCGGCCTTGGAAAACTGGTCCCAGAAATGAAGTGGAGCGTTCCACCAGCGGCCCGCTGGCCACCCTTCCCAGTGTGAAACTTCAGCGCCCCCATCGAGGGTTGCAGCCAGCACAAACTCGCCCGCCATGGGATCGTCCGGCGCAAGCGAGAGATTGCTCATCACCAGCCCAGCAACTCCGTTCCCGGCCCGGTACTCGTTCCGCCGTCCCTCATTCGCCTTCCGTCTCGCGGCGTCGCCGTGGTCTGCCTTCGCGTTCACGGGATTTTCGATCGAGAAAGCAATTCCCATCGCAACTGTGGCTGGGCCGGGGTTGGTGACTCGGTAGCGCAAAACTGCTACCGGCAATCCCGAGTCGTCCGGCTCGTGCGGGATAAAGGGTGAAAACGCATCCAGTTCGACTTTCACCGGCAGCGCACCGTCTTGAAAATCGATATGCGCCAGCGGATACTCTCCTGTAAACGTTGCCGACTCTAGCCGGCTCAGCCCTGGCACATTGTTTGAGCCCAGCCCATCCTGGCCCTCAAAGGGCGAAAGAATGCGCGACTCAAGCACCCGCGCCACCGGCTTCCCGCTTCCCTTTCGCGCCCATATGGACGGAAACGCATACGCAGGCCGGAATCCCTTGTTCGGCCGGTTGAAGATCTCCCAGTCCACCAGTTGTCCGCGCCCGCCGAGCCCAATGCCCCCTGCGCAAACACCCCCAAGCGGAAACGAGATCATGCGCAGTTGCCTTCCGTGGAAGCGGCGCGGATAACTCTGGTACTCGTCACTCTGAATCCGCTCTTCCTTCGCGTGAGACTCTTTCCCCGAGTCCTGCGCGGGCGTGTGCTCCGCCAGCGTTACCGCACCCACAGCTCCAGCCGCCTGTTTAAGGAAATCCCGGCGATCCAGTCTCAGCTTCACTGTCATTGCAGTTTTCCTGTTCAGCACTGATTGGCTCGAATTGTACCGCTCGTGGGCCAACTCTGAAGCATGGGGCCAGCTCGCTTCCGGAATGCTGTGCGATTCTGGACCCGGAAAGATGATCGGGCTCTGCGGTAACCAGTCGTCACTCGATGCAATGATCCAGACATCGGATGGTTGATCACAAAAGCCTTCTGGGTTCAATACTCGCTTGGACCGCATAAATATGTCTTTGATGATTATGGAAGCCGCCTGAGGCGGCACATCATGGTCAGCCAAAGCCTGTCCGCGCAGGCTAACTACCTCATCATATAGGCGCTGCTAATCCACCCTTGCAGAAGCGCCGGGAAGCAGCCCAGCAGCACCACTGCCGCCGCGATCGCCACCAACACGGCCAGCGTAACCGGATGAGCCTTGATCGGAGTCTCATCCACGGCTGGCATAACATAGGCGCGCTTGAGCACCTGTAGATAGTAATAGAGCGAAACCGCGCTGAGCGCGACCGCCAGCGCAACAAGCGCAAACGGAACCGGCCCCGCTGAAACGCCAAGAACTGCGGCAAACAGATTGAACTTTGCCCAGAAGCCAACCAATGGCGGAATCCCGGCCAGCGACAAGAACAGCACCAGCAGCACCGCCGCCAGAACCGGATTCCGTTTGTGCAGGCCGAGGAATGAATCCAGCTTGTCGCTGCCCGTTGCTCGTTCAACGACGCCGACGACGCCGAATGCGCCGATGGTGGTCAGGCCGTAGGTGAGGACGTAGAAGAGAACAGCCTTCTCAACCAAGAAGCTTGAAGAAACATCGCCAGGAATAAAGGCAATACCGAGCAGAATGTAACCGGCGTGGGCAATCGCCGAATAAGCTAGCAGTCGCCGCACACTAACCTGAGCAAGCGCCGCAAGATTTCCAACGATCATCGAAGCGGCTGCAAGCACTAATAGAATGCCTGCCAATTGCGGCCACGGCCCGCATCTCTCGCCAATCCTTAACCAACTTTCGCTTATCGAAATCAGCAGCGCGAAGCTCGCCACTTTGGATACTGAAGCGATAAAGGCCGCTGCTGGCGTTGGCGCACCCTCATATGTGTCCGGCGCCCATAAATGAAACGGCACGGCAGCGACCTTAAACCCTAGGCCCGCAACAACCAAAATCCACGCGATATAGAAGAGAGGGCTTGGTCCTGACGTGGCAATTGCTTCCTGTATCTTGGCGAGATTTGTACTTCCGCTTAGTCCATAAAAGTAACTGAATCCAAATAGGAGAAACGCCGCCGACATTCCGCCAAACAGGTAATACTTCAGCGCCGCCTCTGCACTTTTACCTGAACTCTTAGCAAAAGCGGTCAAAATGTACAGGCCCAGGCTTAGTAATTCCAGCCCGATAAAGATAACCAATAAGTCCCGCGCGCTAGCAATCAACAATCCGCCGGTCGCCGCCATCAACACCACTGCAACATATTCACCCACGTGCCGAGTGAAACTCGAATCAATGAGCAGCAATAACGTTAGCGCTGTCAGAATCAAAATCCCAATCTGCGCTACCGCAACGCCTCCACCGTTCGCAAGAACAAGCGATTCGCCGACGTACAGGCCGTCCCCAGTTTGAAGACTGATTCCCCACAGCGCCGCACCGCATCCCGCCACTCCCAGCAGAGCCGCAACCACAACCCGCACCTTCAGCGCGGCTTTGCGCAGCAATCCCAGGTCCACCACTAGCACCAGCAGCGCCGCGACTTCGAGCGCCGTCTCCGGCAGCGTAACGCGGAAGAGATCTGCGTAGTTCATTGTCCCCCTCCCGCAAGCAGCGCCTTCACGGCCGGTTCGATTGCATCGAGCAATATCTTCGGATAAAGTCCAACGGCCAAGCTCACTCCACCCAGCAGCACCACGCCGGTAGCCTCGGGCCAGGTGATTGGGGCAAAGGCATGTGCGTGTTCCTGCTCAAGAACATGTGCGCTCGGGAGCGTATCGCTGAAGAATGCCTTCTGCAACACCCGCCAGGTATATGCAACGCCGACCACGATGCCCACGCCCGCTGCGGCTGTCCACCATGGCTTGACCATCCATGCGCCCACCAGCACTTGCAGCTCAGCAACAAAGCCCGAGAACCCCGGCAGCCCCATCGACGCCATTCCGGCAATCACAAAGGCCCACGCGGCAAAGGGCAATCGCTTGGAGAGGTGCATGGTTTCAAGCTCCGCCAACTGCCGCGTATGGGTCCGCTCATACACAATTCGCCCCACAATGGCAAACAGCAGTCCCGCGATGATCCCGTGCGAAAACATCTGCAACACCGCGCCCGTTACGCCAATCTGGTTCAGCGTCATCAGCCCCAGCAACACAAAGCCCATGTGGCTCACGCTCGAGTAGCCGATGACGAATTTGAAGTCCGTCTGCACCAGCGCCACCAGCGCGCCATACACAATGCCCACCACCGCAAGCACGGCAAACACGTCGCGCCACGAGCCGATTCCGACGAACGAGAATCCCCATGGGTCGAGTCCGCGCGGGAACAGCGCAATCCCCACGCGGAGGCAGCCGTAAGCCCCCAGCTTCATCACCACTCCGGCCAGCAGCATGGAAGCGGCTGTGGGCGCGGCGACGTGGCCGGTGGGCGCCCAGGTGTGGAAAGGCCACATGCCGGCCAGAATCGCAAACCCTGTGAATACCAGCGGAAAGCACCACATCTGGAAGCTCACCGGCAGGTTCGCATGGCCCAGAGCAATCAACCCTGTCGAATGGCTACCCGCCGTGGCGTAGGCCGCCAGCAGCCCGATCAGCACCATCGCCGAGCCTGCGAACGAGAAGAGCGCCAGCTTCATGGCCGCATATTCCCGCCGCGTGGAACCCCAGATCGCGATCAGGAAGTACTTGGGCACAATCGCGATTTCGTAGAAGACGAAGAGCAGAAACAGGTCGAAGCTGAGAAAGACTCCGTAAACACCGCCTATGAGCGCGAGGAAGAATGCAAAGAACTCATGGGTGCGCAGTTCGATGTTCCAACTGAACAAGACGCCGGCCACCGCGGCCAGCCCGGTCAGCAGCACCAGCACGCGGCTAATGCCGTCGGCAGCGAGCAGGAAGTGAATCCCCATCGAAGGGACCCAGGGCACATCGACAATCACCACGCGGCCCTGCCCCATGCCGGTCACAAACCCCGCCACGGCCAGCGCCAGCCCGGCCACAGCCACCGCAAACGCCAGCCAGCGGGCCAAAGCCGGTCGCCCTTTAGGCAACAGCGCCAGCAGCAGCGCTCCGGCAAACGAGAGATAGATTGTCCACGCTAACATCAGAATCTCCAGTGCGCCAAGAGGTTCACAACCGTTGGGTTCACGCTGTCCACAATCAACTGCGGCAACAGGCCCACGAGCAGCATCAGTCCAATCACCGGAGCCAGAGCGAGCTTCTCGCCATGGTGCAAATCCGGGAAGCCTACGCAATGTTCCGGCACCGGCCCGTTAAACACTTTCTGAATCACCGTGAGAATCACCGCCGCCGTTACCAGCAAGCCGAGCAGCGACACCGTGGCTGATACCCACGCCAGCGGGAAGACGCCGCGGAAGATGAGGAACTCGCCCACGAACCCGTTCAGGCCCGGCAATCCCAAGGACGAGAAGAGCGCGATCCCCATCAACCCGGCCAGCACCGGCGCGGGCTTCCGCAACCCGCCAAAGTCGTCGATGCCGCGATGGCCGCCTGTCCGCTGCTGAAGAATGGCCACAAACCAGAACAGCGCCGCAGCCGTGATGCCGTGATTGAACATCTGCAGAATCACACCGTTCAATGCGGCTGCCTGACTCGCCTGTGCGCCAGCCCCAACCGCTGGGACCGCCAGCGCAAAAATGCCAAGCAAACAATAGCCAAGATGGTTTACCGACAAATACGCGAAGACGCGCTTCAGATCCTTCTGCGCCGCGGCAGCCCACGCGCCCATCACCACTGTGGCCACGGCCAGCACCAGCAGCGGCGTGCGAATCTGCGCAATCTGCGGCCCGAACAGTGGAATCGCGATCCGCAGCAAACCGTAGACGCCCATCTTCGACATGGCGCCTGTCAACAGCATCGTCACTGGTGAGGGCGCCTCAGCGTATGCGGCGGGCAGCCAGGTGTGAAACGGAATCATGGGCACTTTAACCGCAAACCCGGCCAGCACCCCAATCGCCAGCCAAAGCATCACTGGCCCCAAATGCGCCGTCACTAACCTCTCAAGCTCGCCGGTCGATGCCAGGAAAGTCAAACGGTCAAAGTCCATGCTGCCCGTCGAAAGAAAGACGGCCAGAAACGCAACCAGCAGCGCCACAGAGCCGGCCATGGTGTAGACGAAGAATTGCGTCGCCGCCGGCCCACGCCGCGCACCGCCCCACAGCTTGATGAGGAAGAAAGCAGGAATCAGGCTCAGCTCCCAGAACAAGAACCAGTGGAAGAAGTTCAGCGCCGTGAACGAACCAAAAAGCCCCGATTCGAGCACCAGCACCAGCCCAAAGTAGAGCCCCGGCTGGTGGTGCACACGATGCGCCGCATCCACTGACATCAGCGTCACAATGGCTGAAAGCACCACCATCAGCGCGCCCAGCCCGTCCACGCCCAGGTGATACTCGATGCCCAGCGACGGTGCCCACGCTGCGCGCTCCACCAGGCCAATGGCTCCATTGGCGGGCAACTGCGTCCAAACATAAATAGCGAGGGCGAGACTTACCCCAGTCGTGATGATTGCCACGCCGCGCGCATGTTTGCCCGCGATTAGGGCAACGGCCGCCCCCGCGAGGGGCAACACGGTCAACAGCGTCAATACTGGAAATCCGCTCATGGCAGGCTGCTCCATATCAGAATCGCCACCAAAGCGACGACAGAAAAGGCCAGAATTCTCAGGTAGGTCTGTACGCGCCCGTTCTGCACCCGCGACAGCAGCCCTCCGCCGCTGGCCAGTTCTTCACAGCCTTTGTCGAAGCTGCCATCCACCCAATTCATGTCGAGGAAGCGGCTGAAGTGCGCCCATCCGCGGAAGGCCCACGCAACCCCGGCCACCACACCGCCCCAAACCCGGCGGTCGAGCCAGTCGGCAACCCGTGCCCACCAACCATAAAACGCAATGACCGTGAAGCCATAGAGCTCATCGATGTATAGCCGGTCGCGCAGCCAGGCCCACGGCAACGGCAGTGCCTTTTCCAGCACGTCAGGCTGCTCCGGCTTCGGCGCCTGGCCTCCATAGAGCCGCCAGCCCAAACCGAGACCGAGAAACACCATCACCGTCGAAGTCCCCATCAGTGCCAGCAACCCAGGCTCCATAAAACCGTGCCATTCAAACGGTACAGCCTGGCTCTCAATGAACCCGCGGAACCACGGCCAGGCGGGCGTCCCAATCAAACCGAGCGCCATGGCGAAGAAGGCCAGGATCGTCAGCGGCGCCGTAATTACAGCCGGGCTCTCGCGAGCTGGCTTCTTGCCCCTCCACGTTCCGAAGAAGACGTAGCCCACTTGCCGCGTCATATAGAACGCGGTCAGCAACGCACCAAACACAAGCATGTAAAACGGCGTCTTCGCCACGCTCCAGTGCTGGGCCGCTTCCAGAATCCCGTCCTTGCTCCAGAAGCCTGAGAACAGCAGCGGAAAACCGCACAGGGCGAGCATCCCGATTGCATAGGTCAGGAAGGTCAGCGGCATGTCGGCTCTCAACCCACCCATGCGCCGCACATCCTGCTCCTCATGGCAACCGTGAATCACCGACCCCGCGCCCATGAACAAGAGCGCCTTGAAAAAGGCGTGGGTGATCAGGTGGAACATGCCCACGGCCACGCCGCCCATGCCCAGGCCGGCCATCATGTAGCCCAATTGCGAAATGGTCGAGTAAGCCAGAATGCGTTTGATGTCATTCTGCGCGACGGCTATGAGCGCGGCAAACACTGCCGTGAACGCGCCCACCCAGGTCACGACCGTCAGCGGCGTGGTCGTCCCGCCAGCCAGTGCCCCAGCTTGCATCAGCGGATACACCCGCGCAATGAGGTAAACCCCCGCAGCCACCATGGTCGCCGCGTGGATCAGTGCCGAGACCGGCGTAGGGCCTTCCATCGCATCCGGCAGCCACACGTGCAACGGGAATTGGCCGCTCTTGCCCGCCGCTCCGGCAAAGATCAGCAGGCCAATCGCGCCCGCGGCGCTAAGACCCAGTGCCGCTGGCTGTGCCAACAGCGCGGCCAGCGCACCGTGCTCAATGGAGCCCGCGCCGTTGTTGTAGAAGAGCAGCGTGCCTGTCTGCGCAAACAACCAGACAATTCCAAGCAGAAAAAAAACATCGCCAACGCGCGTGGTGAGAAAGGCCTTTTTCGCGGCAGCAGCTGCGGCGGGCTTCTGATACCAGAATCCAATCAATAAGTAGGAAGTAAGTCCCACTAACTCCCAGCCCATGAAGAACAGCAGCATGCTATTCGCGATCACCACGCCCAGCATGGCTCCGGCAAACAGCGAGAGGAAGCAGAAGAAGCGGGTGTAGTTCTCGTCGTGGGCCATGTATCCGATCGAGTAAATAAAGATAAGGAGGCCGACAAGCGTGACCATCGCCAGCATCACCGCCGAGAGCGGATCGAGTACCCAGCCGAGGTCGACGTTCGATGCTCCGAATTGAATCCAGGTGAAGTTGACGGTCTCGCGGACAGCAACGCCATGTGTCCATCCAGCCACTACGTGCACAAACGCAACCAGCGCCAACACGAGTGAAAAGCTGAGCGACCCGATGGCCAGCGTGGCAGCCGTCCTTCGCTTCTGCTGCTTGAGCAGGCCAATCACACCGGAAGCGATGATGGGCACGGCGGGGACCAGCCAAAGATAATCGCAAATTCCCGGGGGGCCGCAGTTCGTAGTCGGCTGAAAGGACACTGAGGCCATCTCTTGCATCAACATCCGTTCACCCCCTCATCCTGTTCATGGCATCGAGATCCGTCGTATGCGCGTGGCGATGGATGCTGATCACCAGCCCCAGTCCCACCGCCGCCTCAGCCGCCGCAACGGCAATCGAGAAGATGGCAAACATCATGCCCGTCAGCAACTCGGGATGCGGACCGTAGCGCCAGAAGGCAATCAGATTCAGGTTGGCTGCGTTCAGCATAAGCTCAATCCCGATCAGCACAAGGATGGCGTTGCGCCGCGTCAGCGCACCGGCCAGCCCGATTGAAAACAAAAGTGCAGCCACGAGAAGATAAGCCGCCAACGGAGTAGCCTGACCCATCATTTGGCCCTCTCTTTCTCGTGCATCGCAACGATCACCGCGCCAATGAGAGCAGCGGTCAGCAGCAGCGCCACAATCTCCAGCGGAAGCACGTAGCGGCCCATCAGCGCATTGCCGATGTCCAGAACTGTCACAGTCGGCGTAGTGGTTTCATGCGGCAGAACCCGCACGCTCTGAAGCACCGCCCAGCCCAGCACCGCGAAAACACCCGCGGCAATCACCAACCCTGCCAACCAGTTCCTGCTATAGACTCCATCTTTTGGCGTCTCCGCATTGCGCGTCAGCAAAATCGCAAACACCACCAGGATGGCCACCGCGCCGATGTAGACAAGAATTTGCGCAAACCCGGCAAACTGCGCGTCAAGCTCCAGAAACATCAGCGCCAACCCGGCAAAGGCCACAGTCAACGCCAAAGCGCAGTGCACCGTGTTCTTGAGCAGCACGGCCGCCAGCCCGCCGGCCACCGTCAGCGCTGCAATTGCGTAAAACACAAAGCTCATCGGCAGCCGATCCTTTCTCTGGCGCTCAAGACATTGCGGGTGCCCCAGGTCTCGCTCTTGAGACCTGGGATACCGCGGATCTCGCACTGGCGACAATCACTCCGCATAGCGATAGCTCCTGACCCTGAAGTGTTTCCGGTACATGCCCACTCCGCCCATCAGCGCATAGGCCAGCAGCAGAATCACCGAGCAGACCACCCACCGTGCCCAACCATCGCCCATGAATCGCCACAGCGCGGCAACCAGCAAGTCGAAAAGCGTAAACGGCAACACAAACTTCCAGGCAAAGTTCATCAGTTGGTCCTGGCGGAGCCGCGGCAGGGTCCCGCGAATCCAGATAAAGACGCAGATCGACAGCATCACCTTGGAGAAGAACCAGAACCACGACGGAACCCAGCCAAGGAACGAGAAGGGCGCCGACCATCCGCCCAGAAACAGCGTGGTTCCCAGGCCTGAGATGGACAACATGCCCACGTACTCGCCGAGAAAGAACAGCGCAAACTTGAAGCCCGAGTACTCAGTGAAATAGCCGGCTACCAGCTCCGATTCGCCTTCGGGCAGATCGAATGGAGAGCGGTTGGTCTCTGCCGTTGCCGCAATGGCATACATAAGGAAGGCCGCCAGCCCCCAAGGCGTAAAGATGTACCAGTGCGGCAGGCCCCAGGTGTATTGGTTCTGCGCTTCGACAATCTTCCCCAGCGAAAGCGAGCCGGTCATCATCACCACAGCCACGCTCGACATCAACAGCGGAACCTCATAGCTGATCATCTGCGCCACGCCGCGCATGGCCCCCAGCAGCGAATACTTGTTGCGGCTGGACCAGCCGGCCATGAAAACCGATAGCTCCGTTGACGCGCCCATGGCAAAGAAGAACAACAGGCCGGAATCCATGTGCACCAGGGTCATGTTCCGCCCCATGGGCAGCACCGCGATGCCCATGAACACCACAACCACCAGCACCACCGGCGCCATAAAATGCACCACCGCGTCGGCTCTCAGCGGCACAATATCTTCCTTGGTCAGCGACTTGATCCCGTCGGCTATCGGCTGGAATAGCCCAAATGGTCCCACGCGGTTAGGGCCAATTCTATTCTGCATGCGGCCCAGGCCCTTGCGCTCCATCCACACGGCGATTGCAAACAGCGAGGGAAACACCGCGATGATGGCCACCACGCTCACCAGCACGCTGGCAACCGGCTGCAACCCGGCAGGCAGAAACCCGACCAGCCAGTGTTTGAGGAGAACAAAAATCTGATCAATGGTTTCGATCATGGCTTGATCTCCGCTCCTTCCGGCTTCGCAGCAGCATTTTCCGTCGAAACCGCAGGCTTGGCCGCTGCCGCCGCCTTGGCTGCTGCAGCCAAGGCTGCGCCCTTTGCCTTGGCATCGGACTTGGCCTTTTCCCCGGCCAGGCGCGCATCCACTTGGGCTGCCTCGGTGGGATGAATCTTGTGATAATGTTCGTTGGACTTGGCCAGTTCCTCGCGATCGAAAAGCAGTCCGCCAAAGCGGTCGGTCCTGCTCAGTTCAAACTCCGTATCCATCTTGATGGCTTCAAACGGGCAGACCTCAACGCAAATCTGGCAGCTCATGCACACCGAAATATCGATATCGAACCTGGCTGGGTAGAACTGCGGCTTGCCCAGCGCGTCGGGCTTCTTGTCAATGCTCTTGACGATATAAATGCACTTGGGCGGGCACTCTTTCTCGCAAATTTGGCAGGCCACGCAGCGCATCCCTGCCTCCCAATCCGCGCCGTCGTACACCAGGAAGGGAAAGTCGCGTGTCGCCTCAATCGGAGCGATTCGCTGTTCCGGATACTGGACCGTCGTCAGCCGCTCAGCGGACACAAAGCTGCCCACAAAGTTCTTTGCCGTCTCCGCCAGCCCCTTCAGTATCCCTTCGCCCAGCAATTACGCCTCCCGACAGTGGTCAGTTTTCAGTGATCAGATTTCAGTTGTTAATTCTCACTGACCACTGACAACTGAACACTGACGACTATCTATCCACTTCCCCCAGCACAATATCCACGCTTCCAAAGATCAGCACTACATCGGCCACATTCTGGCCAATCGCCATATCCTCCAGCACCGTCAGATTCATCAGGCTGGGTGGCCGCACCCGATAGCGATAAGGATTCGGTCCCCCGTCGCTGATCAGATAAAAGCCCAACTCCCCTTTTGGCGACTCGATCCGCCCGTATGCCTCGCCCGGTTTGGGACGGAAACCGCGAATCTTCGCCTTTGAGTCCATCACCGGGCCTGCGGGGATATCTTTCAGAGCCTGTTCCAGAATCTTGATCGACTCCCGCATCTCCAGCAGCCGGATCATGAAGCGGTCGTATACGTCCCAATGATCGCCCAGCGGCACACGAAAGTTGAAGCGATTGTAGACGCCGTACCCATCCACTTTGCGAATGTCGTAGTTCACGCCCGAGGCCCGCAGCATCGGCCCCGTCACTCCCGCATTCACAGCCAGGTCCGGCCGCAGAATGCCCACTCCCTGCGTGCGCGCCATCAGAATCTCGTTCGAGCACAGCAGCCGTTCAATCTCCTCGGTAAACCCCGGCAGCCCCTCCACCACTTTGCGCGTCGCTGCCAACCAACCTGCTGTCGCGTCCACCCTGCAGCCGCCAAAGCGCATGTAGTTGCACATCATCCGCGCACCGGTGAGCTCCTCGAACAGGTCCAGAATTTTTTCGCGCTCGCGGAAGGCATACATCAGAGGCGTCCCGCTTGCTCCCATCTCCTGAATCAGAAAACCGATCGACGAAGCGTGGTTCTGCACCCGCGTCAGCTCGCCAAGAATCACCCGCAGATATTCGGCCCGCTCCGGAACCGCCTGCCCGGTCAGCTTCTCTACCGCCAATGCGTAGGCCCAGTTGTTGGTCAGCGGGCACACGTAGTCCAGCCGATCGGTGAATGGCATCGAGCCCAGGTAGCTGATCCCTTCGGCAATCTTCTCGTGATTGCGATGCAAATAGCCGAAGACCGGCTTCAGCCGGATCACCCGCTCCCCGTCCAGGGCCACATCCATGCGGAAGACGCCGTGCGTCGACGGGTGGTGCGGCCCCATGGCCACTTCCAGCAGCTCTGCATCGCCGTCCGGCTCAATCACCTGCGGACGGTTCCAGTCGTCCGGCCTGGTCTTGTCGCTCTCGAAGGCCACGAGTTTGTGAGTGGCAGTCATTGGCTGGCGCCCGTGCCTTCCTGGCCTGCTCCCAGAGCCGGCGCAGCGGCCTCTTGCGCTGTGCGGCTCGCAGCCTGGTGTGCCAACGCCCGCGCCAACACCTGATCGTGCGCGGTCGGCTCGTATTCAAAGTCGTCCGGCTCCACGTAATCCCGCCGCATGGGGTGGTCCTTGAATCCATCCCACATCAACAGCCGCCGCAGGTCAGGATGCCCGGTGAACACAATGCCGAAGAGATCGAAAATCTCCCGCTCCTGGAACTCTGCCGATCGCCAGATTGGTGTCAAGGAAGGCAGCTCCACCTGATCCGTGCGGTTGACCGTCTTCAGCCTGAACACCACCGGTCCCTGCTTCTGGGCCACCGAATAAAGGTGATAAACCGCCTCCAGGCAACCTGGCGCCACGCGTTTGCGCGTTTCCTCCACGGTCTCTTCCACGGTCGTTTCAACGCCGTCCACGGTCTTGGTCACGGGACGGGTTACTCTCACTTTCTCTGCGACTTCCTTGTCCGGCCAGTCCACGCCGGTCACGTTGGACAGGTAGTCGAAAAGGAGATCGTCGCGCAGAAACTTCGCTACAGCCACAGCCTGGGCCGGGGCCAACCTGAGCGAGTGCTGCCCGCTGACGCTAGGGTTGCACACGATCTCCACTCCCGCGTCTGGCAAAGCCGCCTCGATCGCCGCCTTGATCTCTTCAACTGTCATCATCAGCGAATCACCACCGGCGCCGTCCACACCCCGGGATTCGACGCGGGCTCCAGATCGTGCTCTCCGGGTACAGGCACCGGGAATTCGCCCTGCGCCTCCGCATCCAGGTGACGCGGACGGCCCTCCCCGGTCAAATGCTGCCCGTCAATCTTCTTCTGGAGAGTCATAAAGGCCTGCAGCAAGGCCTCAGGCCGCGGCGGGCAGCCAGGAATATGCACGTCAACGGGAATATAGCGATCGATCCCCTTCAGCACGTTGTAACCCTGCTTGAACGGCCCGCCGGAGATGGCGCAGGCGCCCATCGCGATTACGTACTTCGGCTCGGCCATCTGGTTGTAAAGCCGCACCACCTGCGGCGCCATTCTCTTGGTCACAGTGCCGGAGATGATCATCATGTCGGCCTGCCTGGGCGACGGCCGGAAGACTTCCGCCCCGAAGCGTGCAATGTCGTAACGCGCCATCGTTGTTGCGATCATCTCGATGGCGCAACAAGCCAGCCCGAACTGCATGGGCCAGATCGAACTCCGCCGGCCCCAGTTGTAGAGCTCCTCGATGGTCGTGACGAAGACGCCCTGCTTCCCCAGTTCGATCTTCAACCCTTCATCTACCATCGTCGCTTCGCTCCTAATTGCAGTAATCAGTTGTCAGTGATCAGTTGTCAGTGATCAGTTGTCAGTCGTCCATCGGCGTCGCCGACCCGCGAAAGGATGAAACCTGTGTCGATCAGTGCGGCCCGCTAACTTGCTAACTCGCTATCCCCGCTTCAGCGGGGGCTAACTCGCTGCTTTTGCCCCAACACGCTGCTTCCGTGTGGATTGTTGAACTTGCAGCACAATCGGAATCTTGCTTCTTCCTAGATCGAAGATCGGTTGTTCTCAATGCCCGCCGACTGCCGGGTACCCGCCCCTCTTTCCTGTTCCCTGTTCCCTAAAAACTTAAACCTGATCTCTGATCTCTGACCCCTGATCACTGATCACTGACCCCTGATCTCTGATCTCACGCCCACGTCAACACGCCCTTCGCCCAGGCCCAGGCCAGCCCCTCAATCAGCATCAGCACAAACACCAGCATCGCCAGGCAAGCCGCCACGCCTAGCCCCGTAAAAGCCACCGCAAAGGGCAGCAGAAACACGGCTTCCACGTCAAATATCAGGAAGATAATGGCGTACAGATAGTAGGCCGAGCGGAACTGCATCCAGGCGTCGCCCTTGGACTCCAGGCCGCACTCGTAGATCGCGTTCTTGATCGCGTTCGGCTTGGCCGGAGAAAACACCTTTCCCCATAGCCACGCCAACCCCAAGGGGGTCAGCCCAAAGCCCAACGCCGCCAGGAACAGGACTGCCAGAGAAAAATAAGGACTTGAGGCCATCTTTGAAAATGAATTCCTTCTGAATCAACGTACCAGTTCAGGGGGCATTTTGGCTAAGAAGTTGTGCCTCTTCCCCGCCCGGCCAGCCCCATTTTCTCTCCACTCATCCCACCCTGTGAACCGCTCGCTGATTTGCTGGCCTGCTGGCTCACTGCCCGGCCCCTCCACCTTTCGATGGAAGACAGGTCATCCCTCATGCCTGTTAGGGTCAATCTGTTCCTGCGACATTCCCGCTGTCCGTCGCTGCGGAACGGCCTCTTCCCTGGAGATCACCTGACCATGTTCAAGACCGCGTTCAAGGCTGTCAAAAAGGTGTTGCCCCGCTGTCTCTTGAGCTTGGCCCTGGCCCTCTTGTTCCTCCCGGTCACCTGGCTGGCGACCACACAGACCGCTCGCGCCGCCAGAGGCCCTGAATCGGCCCCGGCATCCGCCGCAAATCCCTCCCCTGCCACCACTCCTTCCGCCACCACGCCCTATTCCGTCTCCGCCGGAATAACCGGCCCAACAACCCCATTCCATGATTCCGTCGCTGCTCGCTACAATTACGCATTCGGCAAAGACACGCCGTTTCTTCCCTCGAATGCCACAACAAGTACTGGGCAGTTCACGAGCCCCAAGAGCTTCCCCACTGCCCAGTATTGCGGTCACTGCCATCAAGAGGCGTACCGCCAATGGCGCCAGTCCGTTCACTCCAATAGTTTCCGTGCTCCCTGGTATCTCAAGAACGTAAACTTGCTCATCGATGAGAAGGGTGTGCAGTACTCCCGCCACTGCGAGGGCTGCCACAACCCGGTCGCGCTGTTCAGCGGCGACTTGTCTCAGGGCATGCCCAAGAAGCGGCCCTTTGAAGACGAGGGAATCTCCTGCTCGGTTTGCCACTCCATCCAGTCCACTGACACCACGGGCACGGGCAGCTATGTCATGGGCATTCCCGCCGTCCTCGTGGACGAAAACGGCGCTCCCATCACCGGGCCTGTCTCCGACGGCGAGATACTGGCTCATCTCGACCGCCATTCCAAGGCCGTCATGCGCCCGCTTTACCAAACCGCCGAGTTCTGCGCCGCCTGCCACAAGGCCGCCATTCCCCGCACCCTCGACGACTACAAGTGGCTCCGCGCCATCTCTCTCTACGACGAATGGCAGGGCGCAAGCTTCACCAGGCAGTCACCGCTGCCCTTCTACCGGAAGGATGTCACCTCCACCTGCCAGACCTGCCACATGGTCCGTGAGGCGCTGCCTGCCGGATCCAATGAGCCCGGCGCCAAGGACGGCAAATTCGTCTCCCACCGTTGGGTGGGCGGCAACACTCTCATGCCGCAGTACTACAAATTCGACGAACAGGCCGATAAGGTTGCAGCCTTCCTCAAGAATGCCTCGGACGGCAAGGGTGTCTTCAATGTCGATATCTTCGCGCTCGAGAAGGAAGGCGCGGCGGCTACGCCAACCGATCAGGTCCTCGTCGCTCCGCTCGGCCTCACCAGTTTCTCCCTCGCTCCCGGCGAAACCCTGGTGGCCGACGTCGTCATCCAGAACAAAGGCATCGGACATTCTTTTATCCCCGAGCAGCGCGACTTCTATGAAGCCTGGGTTGACTTCACGGTGAAGGACGGCTCAGGCAAGACACTGGCCGAGAGCGGCTTCCTGCAACCCGACGGCAACCTCGACCCTGCGGCCCACTCCTTTACCAACCGGCTGATCAACAACAAGGGCGAGCTGAACGACCTGCACCAGATCTGGCACAACCGCGTCCTTGCCTACAACAACACCATCCAGTCGGGCCGCTCGCAGCTGGTGCGCTACCGCTTCCGCCTGCCCAAGGACATTGCCGGCCAGGTTTCATTGACTGCGACCGTAAGATACCGCCGCTTCGACCAGCACTTCATCGACTACGCCATGGACCAGAAGGCCGGGCAGCATTATCCGCAGCCCATTATCGACATGGCGTCGGAGACCAAGACCTTCAAGATTGGCGAGAACTCGCCCCAGCCGCCCACGCCGGATGAAAACAAGGAATGGATGCGCTGGAATAACTTCGGTATCGGCCTGCTCGACGCGCAACAGTACCTGGCCTCCGTCCACGCCTTTGAGCGCGTAGCCGCCCTGCGCCCCGACTACGCCGATGCCTACACCAACATGGGCATCGTTGAAATTTCCTGGGAAAAGTACGACGACGCAAAGTCGAATCTGGCCAAGGCGCTCGCTCTGCTTCCCGGTGACCCGCGCGCCCTCTACTATCGCGCCCTGGTCGAGCGCAACGCCGGCCAGATCAAGGAAGCCATCGCGGACCTTGAAGCCATGCTGGCCAAGTATCCGCGCTCCAAGGACGGGCTTCGTGAACTCGGCTTCAGCTACTATCAGCAGCACGACTACCCGCAGGCCCGCGACATCTACGTCCGCCTGCAAGCCGTGGATCCAGACGATCTGGCCGCCCACTACCAGCTCGCCATCCTCTACCGCCGCCTGGGTGACAAACAAAAGGCCGCTATCGAGTCAGCCAAATTCGCCGACCAGAAAGACGACCCCACCGCCAGCGCCTACGCTCTGGAGTTCCTCCGCAAGCACCCTGAGGTCGCCGCCGAATCCATAGTCTGGCACACCCACGATCTGACCGGCGACGCCCCCAGGCAGCCCGCAAAAATCGAATATAGATACATCCCGGGGGCCGGGCTCTAGTTCTTTGGCCGTATGAAAATGTTCCTTTTGGAAATGTAGCGCCGGCCTCCCGGCCCACGTTCGTTCATTGGATAGAACATCTTCATCCGGTCACGGACCTAGCCGAGTTCTGTTCAACCGTTTGCGGTGCGCCCAATTCCATGCCCCCATGGGAAGCGACAGTTAACTTGGATCGCTTCAAATATCTCTAGCCGAGCGCAATTCCCTGATGTATATTGACTGCACACTGGAAATCCAACTGGAAATATCAGCTATGTAGGCGGTCCAAGGTTCTGGATGCGGCGCCCACGGCGGGTATTCTGACAAGCTATTAGGCACGGAGGTCGAATATGGAATGGTATCTGCTGGTTTTGAAGAAATATGCCGAGTTCAACGGGCGAGCGCGCCGCAAAGAGTACTGGATGTACGCGCTGATCAATATCTTGATCATTTTCGTGCTCGAGATCGCCGGTTTCGCGCTCATCAAGAATGTGACCGTGGTCGGGTATATCTTTCTGGCCCTATTGGGCATCTATTCGCTTGCCACCTTGATCCCATCGTTAGCCGTCGGCATACGCCGGCTCCACGACACCGGCAAGAGCGGCTGGTGGATATTCATCTCTTTAATCCCGTTCGTTGGGCCCATTATCCTGCTCATTTTCCTGGTCAAAGACAGCGACCCGGGAACGAACCTGTACGGCCCAAATCCAAAGCTTGCCTAGTTCTGTGACCGCGTGATTTAGTAATGGATGGAATGTAGCGCCGGTCTCCTGACCGGCTGTAGCGCGGGCTTCCCAGCCCGCGCTCGCACCCCTCATAGCACCATTTCATCCGGTCAGAGACCTAGCAGGCTGCAGCGATCGGCTGAGGGAAGCCAATCGTTCATTTTGTGCCGGGTTTCAATGGTTCGTCCGCCACAGCGAAGAGAACTGTGAAACCCGGCCCATCCCTAATCGAGCTCAGAAGCATTCCCGGCCGCCGAAGCCACCTTCCCCGGTCCAACAATCCCATACTTCAAGTCCAGAAACTGCTGCAAATTCTCAGCAAGCAATGCCGCGAGTTCCTGCCAAGTCAGCACCTTCAGCCGCACGCGCATCTCCGCACTCTTCACCGCGGCCATCACCTGAAACCATGCCTCGCGCAAGTCTGGCCGGCGCGCATCATGCACCGCGCAAAAGCTGCACCCTTCCGCATACGCCGCCAGTACATTCCGAATCAGTTGATATCCCGCATACCCAGTCTCCGCGCTCACCGCCTGTGCCCGCGCTACAATCCCCTCCTGAAACTCATGCGCCATCCCCTCATCGGCCACCGCATCTTCCCACTCCTGCGTAAACTCCTCCGCAAACTCGACCGCCGTCCGTCGTCTCGCCGTCCGCAACACCACCCGAGGCAACAACGCCCGCTCAAACACCGCATCAAAGTCTCGATACCGCTCCGCAACCTCAGCCTTGCACGACTGAAAATCTCCCTCCGTGAGCTTGGCCTCCACCAGCAGTGACCCCCACCGCATATCCACTTCCGTCCGGTCAAATCGTCCACTGGCCAGCGGCACTCGCGCCCTCCAACCAAACAAGGGTGTGTCCTCCCCATCCACTCCGAGCGTCCGCCGCACCGCAGGTGCCTCCGCCACTCCCGGCGCGCAAAACACATTCATCAGCAGCGCATCGGAACTCATCGAAGAGTCCAATTCCCGCCATCGTCTGCCCGACTCCGCCTTTGGCAGTGCCCTTCCCTGCGCATGAATCTTGTCAAAGCGCCGCATCCATTCCGGCCGTGACGCAATGGCCGCGTATGCCGGATCGAAGAAGTTTCCGTGGCGCCCACCCCCCGCGGGGACCCCCCCAGACAGGTCTTCGTCTGTGGGGTGTTCCGGCGAGTAGACAATGACCGGCGGGTTGCCGTAACTCTCGACATGCGCTCGCCCTCGCCCCCATAGCCGGTTGCGAAGCCCCAGCTCACGCCGCAGGTCGCTTGCAAACCAGCTCGCTCTCACCGTCATAAGCAAAAGACTACACCGCCCTGACTAGTGGTGCCCGCCACACAGATGGTCGTTTATGTTTTGAAAGGGCACGACTTCAGTCGTGCCATAAATGGCGCAAAAACGAGCCGGGCCCCTGAGGGAAGTCTCTTCTGCGAATTCCGCCCAATTGCGAGAATCGGTAAAGGACTCTATTTGCGGTGGCCTACACCAGCACCAAAACAAGCCCTGCCGCCCAACGCACGAAGGCCGCTTCCCATCCTTTAGCCAGCCCATCCCCCGTTGTGAGGAATTTAAGACGCGCCCGGATTTCTTTGCTCAACTCAATCTGAATACTCCCACCTGCACCGCCTAAAGATGGAGGCGCCCCGACCCTCCGGGATGCGAAAATGGCTTCTGTGATTCCTCGTCTGAAGTGCTTCGCCCTTTTGCCCGCCATCGTCCTTTTCGCCGCGCTCCCTGCCCACGGCCTCTTCAAGGCCAAAGCTGGCTCCAAGGCCGCCGAAAGGGCCGGCGCGGTCCTGTTTCGCGACAAAGGTTGCGCCCACTGTCACGGCGTCGGCGGCATCGGCACCCAAAAAGCGCCTTCGCTCGTTGACTTGCGCAAGAACAAGCTCTGGACCCCGGCCAGGATCACCGACCAAATCCTCACCGGCGGCCAGAAGATGCCGCCCTTCAGCGATTCTGTCACCGATGAGGAAGCTGCCCAGTTGGTCGCTTATCTTCGCGCTAAACACCGGCCCGTCCCACCCCCCGCGCTGCCCACACACCAGGGCCAAACCTGATTCTTGCCCATTTTGGCAGCCCCCGCTTTTGGCAGCCCCCCGCTTCAAGAATCTCGACTGGTATTGCCTCCGCACGCCGCGACCCGTAAACTGGTAGTGGCAGGGGCGGCTCTGTGGAATCTCGCAGGCCTCGTCTATCGCAAGACGATCCTGAGAGCCAGAAAGGATTCAGTTGCCACGGGGTTTTTTGAATAAGCGACTAATACAAAAGGAGTTACAAAGCGGAGAGGTGGCAGAGCCCGGTTGAATGCACCTGACTCGAAATCAGACATAGTCGCAAGGCTATCGGGGGTTCGAATCCCTCCCTCTCCGCCAAGACTTTTCATATCTTTTTGATTCTACTCGTAAATAGAGCTATATAAAATATTTACAAGCATTTCGCGCCGTCCATTCTGTTCGTATTGTCCAACCAATTTGCCCCTGTAATGCCATTTTGCACGACAATGAGATGGGTGCACGACAATGGATTTGGTCGCAGAAAACATCACGCCGCATAGCGCCGAAATGGACACCCGTCGGCACAGACGTTCCTGCGCCAACCCTTGTTCCTTCGTTTATGGAGAAATCACTTGGCCACGGCGGTGGATATCCTGCATCATTACGTCGGCAAACTGGGACCAGATGGACTGGAGTTCGGGAACATTGACGTAGTTCGCCAGCGCGGTCTTCGGCTTGATGGTGACGCCGTCGGTGGCGTACTCCATGCGCGTGACAGGCTCGGCGAAGTTGGCCGCCCAGTCGTCGAAATTGTTGATGCTGCATTTGTTGAGAATGTCGCGGGCCAGGTATCGCGTCATCACGAATTGCTCGCCGAGTGTGTTTGTGATCGGGGTGGCGGTGGTGAAGATTACGCCTGCGCCGTTGTGCGTCTCCTGCATGAACTCAATCTTGGCTAGGATGCGCTGTGCCCGCTGGGATTCGCGGGTGCTGATACCGGCGATGTTCCCCATTTTTGTGACGATGGCCAGGGCCTTGTATGCGTGGGCTTCATCGACAAAGAGACGATCCACTCCAAGATCGTCGAAGTAGATGGTGTCGTCTTTCCGGCCCTGGGAAAGCTCCTTCAGCTTCTCCTTGTACTTTTGAATCTTGTTCTCGATCTGCCGTGTGGTCCGCTTCTCCGCTCTGGTCTTGGTGCGACCGTTTTCAGAACTTTCGCGCAGCAGGTCTTTCATCTCTTGCATCTGAGCGTTGACAGTCTTCGCTTCCCGCTCCGGTGAGATGGGCAGCATATCGAACTGCGAATGGGGAACGATGACGGCGTCCCATTCGTTGGTGGCGACCCGGCTGAAGAGGCGCTTTCGGCTGAGCGGAGAATCGAAGTCCCGTTCGGTGACGGCCAGGACGTTGGCGGAAGGATAGGCTTTCTTGAACTCTTCGCGCCATTGTTGAATCATATTGTTCGGGACGACGTAGAGGTTCTTGCGAGAGATTCCGATTCGGCGCGATTCCATGCCGGCGATAATCACAGTGAGAGATTTCCCGGAGCCGACGAAGTGGTCAAGGAGGGCGCGGCCTTCGACCATAGCGCGCCATGCGCCACGCATTTGATAGGGCCGCGGAACGATAGTTGGATTCAGCCCTGGGAAGTTCAAGTGCCCGCCGTCGTAGATGCGGAGACGATTGGCGTTGAAGGTTTCGTTGTAAATGCGCTCGATCTGCGGATGAATGTCGGCTTGCTTGTCGTCCTTGATCCATTCGGTAAAGGCGTCTTTGATTTCGCGCAGTCTGGCTCGCGCCGCGATGGTTCGTACCGTGTCGATGACCGGCTTGCCATCGGCGTTGTTCTCATAGAGGGTCGGCTCCTGGAGGTTGAGACCGTATTCGAGCAGCTTGTGCCCAGACATTCCTCCGCCCGCCCACTTGTGCGTCAACTCGAACGTGTTGTAGCAGGAAGGCAGATCGACGCTCCAGCGGCCATTGATGTCTCTGGTGATGGACGGCGCGCGGTCGCCGGATGCTGGGCGTTGCTCGGCCAGATGCCGGTTGAGAAATGCGATGTACACCTCGGTGGGAACCCAGGTCTGCCCAAGGCGCACGTCAATATCGATGAACAGAACGATCTCCGGCTGAACAGCTTCGAGAGCTTTGACGTTCCGCTCATATGCGGGGTCAAGCAGCGTGGCGCCTTGAGCGTCCTTCAGTTTCTGCCGCACGTTGCCGGACAGGTACTCGTCGGCTGTCTGATATTGCTGAGAGTTTGGTTCTTTGTAGATCAGGTCGGCGGTGACAAGCTGGGCAATGACTTCTTGCTCCGGTTTGTCGAGGAGGCGAGACATCAGGCCGGTGTCCAATCGACCGCATTCGGCCAGCACCTGGAGCATGGCGGCTTTTGGATCGCTGGGAAGCTCACGTAGCGGTTCATAGGGACGGATCGTGCGCTTGGTAAAGATGTCGGCAAGACTGATTCTCGAAGTCTCTGGATCGACGTTTTCGAGCGCCGTTAGAAGCGGATATTCGGGATCATCCTCAAAGACTTTGGCTGTGCCTATATTGTTGAGCGGGCCAAAGTTCGCGCGGTAGCTTTCGTAGTGCTGTAGGAGTTGCTCCTGGCATTCGGCGAGCTGGCCTTCATTCGCGGATTGGAGTTGAAGCCGAATCACTTCCTTCAACGAGTCCCTGAGCGCAACGAGCGATTTCAGTTGAAAGAGGACGCGTCCACTCGACAATGCGCGTGGGAGCGGAGTCCGTGCGCCGTTGTCGTTGAACCAGACGGTGCCCTCGTCGATGAAGTACGAATGATTCTTGATCGTGTTGGGCGCGGGAACAAGCGAGGATGCACTTCGGCTATTCCGTGAATCCTTGGAGACAGACGGATCGTAGGGTGTGAAGATATTTTCCGGTAAGGTGTCGATGGCTTTTTGCAGGCGATCCGTGATGCTGAGATCGTCTTCAAAGGGCTTGAGAGTGTAGTCCTTCCGCCCGTACATCCGGCTTTCCGCACTGTGAACTCCGAGGACCATCTCAGGATGCTCGTCGAAGTAAGCGTTGTAGTTGACCGCCGCTGGATCGCCATAGCCCGGAACTACGTGCGATACGCTGTCGATCCAGACAGGATGCTCAGGTTGGGGTTCGTTGGGAAGCCGCTTGCGGAAGAACAGAATGTCGGTGGTGACCGCCGTGTTGGCGTTTTTCTGAAAGGTGTCGTCGGGCAGACGAATTGCAGCGACGAGATCGGCCCTGGCGGCCATCGCGCGGCGGGCGCGCACGTCGAGGGAATCGAGCGTGTAGTGTGAGCTGATGCAGACAGCGATCCCGCCCGGCTTGAGTTTATCGAGAGACTTGACGAGGAAGTAATTGTGAAGGGAGAGCTTCGGGTCGGAGTATTCAGGATCGGCGATTTTAATGTCGGCGAATGGAGGATTGCCGATCACCATGTCGAAGGAGTTGTTAGGTAGCCGGGTGTCTTCAAAGGGCTGGACGAGAATCTTGGCGTCCGGATAGAGCATGGAGGCGAGCGCCCCGCTGAGGGGATTCTTCTCGACCCCGAATAGTTCGGACTCATGCAGAAGCTGGTCGGGAATGCGGGCAAAGAAGTTGCCAACACCCATGCCTGGTTCGAGGATGCGCCCGCCGGCGAAGCCGAGACGGTCTGCCGCCGCCCACATCTGGTCCACGACTTCAATGGCCGTGTAGTGGGTGTTGAGGGATGTTTCCTTGACCGCATCAATCTCGTCCTCGGAGAGGATCTCAGCAAGGCGGTTGCGCTCCTCATAGTAGCGATAGCCTTGATCCCACATCTCGCGCAATCCGCCGAAGTCGATGTACCGCGCGATGCGATTCTGTTCGTCGGTGGTCGCGGTGCGCTGCTCGGCCTGGATGGACTTGAGCAGCTCAAGGATGTCGAGGTTGTGCTGTATGCGCGCCTTTGACCCGCCTTCGGCGATATGCGAGGCTACATCGTCGTTGAGGCGGAAATTGCGGCTGTTGCGGAGCGGATCGGGAGGGAGAATCGGTTTGGGTGTTGCGGGTTCGGTGGAGTAGTCGGAAGCGATGCCAAAGTCCAACTGGGTGGCTTTGGCGTCGCCTTCGAGTATTAGTTGTCGTCTGATTCCAGCGGTGGGTAGACCAGTTCGGAAATCAGCTCCTGGGCCTGGTCCATCGGCAAGCCCGACGAGCGGGCTTCCTTGAGAATCTCCCACGCCTGGGCTGCTCGCTCCTGAAGGGTGAAGCGAATCGATCCCTCCAATTCCAGTTCCGCCGCTTCCTTGGGGCGGTTCCGGTAGAAGTTCGTCTCCACCTTGGCGAGCAGGTTCTGGAAGGCCGGGAGTTGCATCAACTCCAAAATGGAGTCGGGGTTGGCGGGGATGGTGCTCGATGCGTCGATGGGAGTCATGTCGTGCCTCCTGATTCAGTGTAGCGAAGGATTCGGATTCCCGGAAGGTGCCGGACAGCTCCGGGAACAGGGACTGCTGCAATGGGCGAACTTGTGGCATTTCCACCTCCCCAACGTGAGGGTACACGTAAGTATATTACATTTCTGGTCGTTGTTCTATATGAAATATGTAACTCCGCCACTTGTAGCTCTACGCAACAGGCCGTCGTAGGAGGGGCGGCCTGCTCCAGGCGGCTGTGTTTGGGAATATAGCCGGGCATGACGAAGGTGAGTGTGACGCCGTTGTTGGCCTAGTGCTGGGTCGTTGTACCGATTAGCTGGACAAGGGCAGTACTCCCCGGCCAGGGCTTCTAAAGGACAGTGCGGACCGAAACAGGCCCGCGTGGTAGGGTGCCGGGGGCACAGTAGGCGGCTGCCGTTTTCTACCGGCGCTGCCGTTCTCCAGTGCTTCTAGTTTGTCCTTGGGCGGTGCCTGGGGAGTGTTCAACTGAACGGAAAGTGCCAACTGAGGCATACACCGGCGTAGACGACACACAGGGAATGCATCCCTTGGCCCCGGAGTTTGCATTAGATTGTTGCACTTGCAGAATAGAGGAAGCTCTGTCTCTTCTTGTATCCTCTCAGATGGGTGGCACTGCGTTGGGCCAAGATGCCGCAGAATCCAGCGAACAGGAGGCTCCAGATCGCCACGGCCATCGCAACGATTTGCCATGGGGCTTACTCGGCTATCACGGGCATAAATTTATTGAAATGAGTAGATTTTCTCTTGACATAGACTATATACTATGTACTCGCTGGGCTGAAACCGCAAACATCGGTGAGTGGACGATCCAAGCACCGATCCCAGAAAGCCTCTGGGTCAGACAATCCGTGTCCGGCGTGATGCGTTGGGATTAACGCAGGAACAACTAGCGGAGAAGGCTGGACTTCATTGGACGTTCATATCCGGGGTGGAGCGGGGAATACGGAATATCAGCATCTTGAAGCTGCATCGTATAGCCACTTCTCTCGGAGTTCGGCTGCGCGACTTGGTTGACAAGTGCTGAGAGGCACTGAACCCGGTCGTGTATGCCTTGCAGCACTGTGTATCATGGGTGGCATTTGACGTGGGGGAACTGGCTCGTTGCGAACTGCCGCACACGAGTCAATCGCAAGTATTTCTTGCGCGTCGGACGGCATCGTAGTCGGTTCCAAGCCGACTGAATCACTCAATCATCAGGTTATCTCCCCCGTTTCAGCTCGTCGAGGGCTGTTCTACCCGTTGCCGCTTGAGATCACGGGTTTCGCAGGTTCGTGGGGGAGAGAAAGATGACCTTTCAGTCGCGTCGGAATTCAGCCAACAAAGACCTTTGTTTGGCGTATGCACTTCTTCTGAGCATCCCATTACTGTTCGCTTCTGCTTGTGGCGGAGGCGGTTCCAATACGGGTGGAGGCGGCGGCAGCGCTCCACCGACGATCACGTCGGTTACTCCCTCATGCACTCCCGCGAGTATACAGACCGGTCAGACGAGCCAATGCACGGCGGCGGTTTCGGGAACAGGCAGCTATAGCTCCGGCGTCACATGGTCAACGACGGTTGGAGCGATCACTTCGGCAGGTGTGTTTACACCCTCCGCCACAGGGACAGTAACCATCACAGCGACATCGACCGAAGATACGACCAAATTCGGCACGACCAGCGTCACCGTGACGGCTACATCCACAATCACCTCCGTAAACGTCGTCTGCTCACCTGCGTCAATCCAGACCAATCAGACCGCGGCATGCACACCTACAGTGAGCGGAACCGGTGCTTTCAGTTCTGCGGTCACCTGGTCTGTGAGCCCCACAAATGCTGGAGTCGTCAGCACATCGGGAGTCTTCACGCCAAGTGGTGCGGGCACGGCGACCATAACAGCCACGTCCACCCAGGACTCCGCGAAGTACGGCTCCGCAACCGTGAGCGTTGCGGCTATCCCTGCGATCACTTCGGTCACCGTGTCCTGTCTGCCAGCATCCATTTTTACCAATCAAACATCCACCTGCACACCGACGGTCAGCGGAACTGGAGCCTTCAGTTCCTCGGTCATCTGGTCAGTCAGCCCCACAAGTATGGGGGCAATAAGCGGTTCGGGAGTCTTCACACCAAGTGGAGTTGGGACAGCGACCATCATGGCCACATCAACTCCGGACTCGACAAAGTTCGGCACGACGACTGTCGCTGTGTCGGTTCTACCTACGGTCACATCGGTCAGCGTATTTTGCACTTCATCAACCGTGGCACTTGGGCAGACAACGCAATGCAGTGCTAGTGTCCAAGGAACCGGCAACTTTAGCCAGAGCGTCAACTGGTATGTAAACAACATCGCTGGTGGAAACAGCGCCTTGGGGACTGCATCGTCAAGTGGACTCTACACCGCCCCAATTGCTCTTCCATCTGGCACAACCACTGAAACAGTTACTGCTGTCAGCCAAGCAGACTCCACCAAATCTGGATTCTCAACCATCACCTTGGTCAATCCAGTGCCTAGCTTGACATCACTATCTCCGACTTCTGTTTTGGCGGGATCGGGTGACACGACCGTTAGCGTGATTGGAACTGGATTTGTAGGCTCATCCACGGTCAACTTCAACAGCCAGGTGCTCTTTACAACCTATCTATCATCTACAAGCCTCACGGCGTTGGTCCCCAGCGCACAGGTTGCATCAGCGGGATCTGCCAGCATTAGCGTTACAAATCCCGCGCCGGGCGGCGGAACTACCTCAGCGGCACAGTTCACAGTGAATCCGATAATTCCAGCCGCCAATCTCGTAATCCTTGGGACACCAGCGTATTCTGGCTCTCCGAATGGCCCGTGGCTACTCTCTGTCGCAGCAGCTGACGCGAATGGAAACCCCGTCGCGAACCTTCCCATCACATTGAATTCAAGTGAGGGAACAATAGCCCAGAATACGCCCGCGACAGACTCCACTGGGGCACTAACGGCAAGCATCACTCCGCCCTCGACATACTCTGGTGAGGTTGTGGAGGTTGCGGCAGTCTCTGGCAATCAGACTGCAGTGGTGGATATTGTGTTCGCCGCATCTTCTACGTCTGTCGGACAGCAGGCGGCGACGGCTCTATCGCGTGCCAACATTCACAGCCTCCAGAGCGGCAGACCACTTCCTTCCGACTCCTCAACGACAAGCACGACTTCTTTGGGGATCAATCAACTGGTCTTGGGAACCAGTAATGGTTCCGCATCAGCAAATCTATTCTCCGGGCTGCAGAACGCATGTGTCAGCAATCAGGGATTGGATACGACCGTATCTGTAGATTGCCAGTCCGTATTTAGCACAAAACAGATTCAACTCACGCCGTACAGCCCGTCTTCCAACACTTGTAGTGTGATCGGGAATATCAAAGGAATCGCTTCATGCGCGGGGGCTACGGGAGTGTTGGTGGCGTGTGCTTCACCGGAAAGCGGAGTTGGACCACTGATCTGTGCTGGAGGGATAGGAGTTGAAGACGATCTTGCAGGCGAGTGTGCGGGCTATATCGCAAACGGAGTTGCGCAGTTTCTTGCATCCAACAATGCCCTGAAGGGAGCGGCAGGAGAAACGGTAGTCAATATTGCTTCCTTGGCTCAAGGAGCAAACCCGACAGACATTGTAGACGTGACCTGCAATGCTATCGATGCAGCAAACGCTGCGAATGTTATTGAGGTCGCACCAAGTTCGCCGAGCGTTCAACTTGGCGGCACACAGCAGTTCAGCGCAAATGCAAGTGTTACTTGGTCAGTAATGAACAATGCTTTGGGTGATGCGCTTGGGACGATCACTCCGAATGGCGGACTCTATACGGCCCCGTCGGTCGCTCCGACTCAGAACTACTGCACATTCTTCAGTTCCTACTATGCCGACTCGTGTCCAGTCACAATCGTGGCGACGAGCACGAGCAACCCCGTGGATCAGACGCTTACCACGGTGCTTCTGTCCATTCAAGGGACGCTTGCAGCGCCATCAATTGCATCACTCTCTCCGAATCCCATCACGGCGGGTTCAGGGGCACAGCAGGTATCCATCAATGGAGATGGCTTTTTGGCTGGGGATTCAGTGACCTTCAATGGGTCAACGAGGTCATCTGTTTTTATAAGCACAAGCCAGCTGAAGGTGTCTCTTCTCGCAACAGATCTTGCATCTGTGGGGACATTTCCAGTTGTAGTGACTCATACGTTCTTCGCACTCGCGACAAATGGGGGGTCGGCTTCAAAGAACCTTACTGTGAATGCGGCTCCAACTCCAGTGCCGCCCGTACCCACACTGACCGCACCGGGGACTCCGACCGATACAGGCTTCTCTGTGCCTTCTACAACCCCAACACTTACCTGGACCGGAACCGGAGCCACGCAATACGATCTTGCAATCTCACAAGCGCCATATGGAACAGGCGACGTTGTCTTCGATAGTGGCGTTCTTAATGGCGGCGCTAGCTCTCTTACCGTCCCAGCAGGTTATCTCCAGACTGGCATCAAGTATCGCTGGAACATTCGTGCATACAACAGCGCGGGATGGAGCCCAGTAAGTTCTCCTTTGTTTTTCACAGTCAGCGCGGGATCTTTGCCCACCGTGCCCTCGCCAATTGCGCCGGGAACTAACACCGATACCAACTATCCAGTAACCTCGTTGATTCCAACGATGCAGTGGAGTGGTTCAGGGGCAACGGCATATGAACTTGTAATCTCGCAATCTCCTTATGGCGCCGGCAACGTTGTGTTCGACGCCAATCAGTTGTCCGGAAGCTCAACTTCTCTTCAGGTTCCCGCCGGCATTTTGCAATACGGCTCAAAGTACGCATGGAAAATGCAAGCGACAAACGCTGCTGGCCAAAGCGCATGGAGCGGGCTACTTTACTTTACTGTGAATGGCAGCAGCGGGACTGCACCACCCGTGCCGACGCCTCTAACGCCGGGAACGAGTACTGATACCGGCTATTCGGTCGCCACACTGGTGCCCACAATGACTTGGAGCGGGCAAAACGCGACGCAGTACGAACTTTCAATTGTGTACTATCCGTATGGCACAAGCAACTCTGCCTACGACACCTTATTGAGCGGTTCGGCGGTTTCCCAAGGGATTCCTGCGGGCGTGCTCCAGAACGGCGTGAAGTACAGGTGGAATCTACAGGCCACCAATGCAACCGGCCAGAGTGCCCCAAGTGCACCTCTATACTTCACGGTCAACACCGCCACTGGATCTAGTGGCATCCAGATTGGGTCGAGGGTTATGGCACTTCCCGGTTCCAATTGTCTACCTGGAGATGTCAATGTCCGAAACCAAGGACTCAATGCGGTGCTTTTCCAACAGTGCGACGGAGAACATGGAACAGTTGATGGCTCGGAATTTGGGAGTGCAAATGGATTTACAGGTACTTGGTGGCAAATAGACTGGGATTCTGAACCCGTGGGTCAAAATGGCATTTGGGGATGGACTGCAAATAGCGCCGTTGCCCTTGCTCCAATAGCTGGTGATGTTTCAGAACCCAATCTGTCGAGTGGCTACTATGCGCCTGTAAATGGGTCTAACGCACAGTCACAAAACATCTTCGTTATGAGTGGCGAGGCGCCCACGTCGAGTCCCAAAGCGTCAGACTTTTCCCCAAGCGCGCTCGGGAATTGTACTTGGTACGCCTATGGCCGAATGCTCGAATTGGGTGCAAATCAAACCCAGATGAGTCAGATCTTTACGAAGAGCGCCGATCAGTGGGCGACTCTTGCCAATCAGAACGGCATTACCCCTGTCAGTACTCCAACAGTTCATTCAATTGCTCAAAGTGTTCAACATGACCATGTTGCCGTAGTCGAAAGTGTGAACTCGGATGGAACGATCACTGTTACGGAATCGAGCTATTGCGCTCCGGGTGCGGCCCCCATTGGTGACAATTGCGACCAGGCCTCCAGCGCGTGGAATTTCGAATGGCGCCACCGTACCGTTTTACCCACCTGGTTTGACAACTTTATCCCCGTTCCACTGTCAGGCAGTATAGCCCCAATTCTCTCGGTGACCCCAACGAACGCTCCGGTGAGTGCGGCTGCTGGCTCCACCAATTTCAGTGTGAGCAATTCCGGAACTGGAACGCTGAGCTATTCCGCAACTGTTGCGAGCGGCTCGTCATGGCTGTCAATTGCATCTGGTGCAACCGGAGGAAATAGCGGAACAATCAATGTCTCGTACTCCACAAACGCCGGTGCGCAACGTTCGGGAACAATCCAAATAACAGCGAGCGGCGCTTCGGGTAGCCCAGCAACTGTTACGGTGACTCAGGCAGGCGTCACCACATCGAACACTCGGATCAGCGAAAACCAGGGCTTCGATATTCTCTTGGCTCCATCCCAGAGCGAGATGGATGCATGGCTGAGCAGTCCTTACCGCGATATTGGCGTCTACATTGGCGGCTGCGACGCTTCTGTTGCGCCTCCGAGTGGAATGAAAGACGGCTGCGGGAACGTGCCTGCGCAGGTGAGCGCAAGGGCCAAAAACTCGAACTTGGATTCAGGCTGGGTCAGCCATGTGTCCAACAATGGCAATGGATGGGGCATCATGCCCCTGTGGGTTGGGCCGCAGTCATCCTGCATCACTTCCAATCCTAGTGACCACAATCTGATTGAGAATGCGATTCAAACAACGGCCTCTGCCCTGGGCACCTCCGAGGCTGATGAAGCTGCCAGCCGCGCTTCGGAACTGGGAATGGGAAACAGCATCGTTTACTACGACATGGAGGCTTATATAACAGGCAATTCCAGTTGCAGTGGGAATGTAGGGCAGTTCTTGAGCGGCTGGGTCAACGAACTGCACCTCAAGGGATTTCTGGCTGGAGTGTATGTGGCCGCGTCGAATGTGGCAGATTTTATAACTCCTCCGGATGCAATATGGGTATTTAGTCCCAATGGAAATAATGTTGCATCCGATCTGGGTATTGCCGGGAGCAGCAACTGGACTGGGAAGCGCATCCATCAGTACTGTGCCGGCGGCTCAGCGCAAATCTGTCCATCGCCCGCTTCTCAGACTTATGGAGGTGTAACGCTCGGCGGGCCTCCAAACCAGGGCCTTGACTTGGATGTGGAGGATGGTCCGGTTTTCTCTACCACGGTGACCGGCGCCGCTCCTACGATCACCGCCGTTAATCCGAACCCGGTGACCGGGTCCGCCAGCGCGCAGCCGTTCACCATCACCGGCACCGGCTTTACCTCGCAGTCCACCGTTACGCTGCACGATGTGACGGCTGGCCAGGACTTCCCCAACCGGGCCATCAGCTCGCAGAGCGCCACGCAGATCGT
>Ga0224558_1000150_pt1 | contig 80070 bp, 62 predicted proteins | sample 714S32024metaG_FD_180682 | JGI IMG/M metagenome (GOLD analysis project Ga0224558, IMG submission 180682) | Peat soil microbial communities from Stordalen Mire, Sweden - 717 S3 20-24 | ecosystem: Environmental > Terrestrial > Soil > Wetlands > Peat | place: Sweden: Norrbotten County, Stordalen... | reverse complement strand
CGGGGGAGTAGGGCCTCTTTCGCTACGCTCAAGAGGCCCTACTCCCCCACAAATCCCCGCTTATCGTTCCCTCTGCTGGTAACCTTTTGCTCCGCCCCAGTGGTCTACTTTTACTCCGCCCTTGACAGCTTTAGAATGTGGTGGCCAGAGACGGGATTGAACCGCCGACGCCGGCCTTTTCAGGGCCGCGCTCTACCACTGAGCTATCTGGCCTCAGTGCAAACTACGCGTTGCAATCTACGGCCGCTTCCGGCATCGCCAGAGAAGACACACGCCCACCCGACTCACAACTGCAATCACTGAAAACAGTATACCAACTCCTCTGTTCCCACGCCAAACCAGGCCCGCAAAACTGACGAGCAAATCGTGTGAGCCTCGGGGGAAGTCTCAAGACTCACAAGGCGAATCAGATGGGCCCGGTCGCGCAGGCCGCCGCAACTCCGCTGGCCTGCTCTAGACTGGATGGCATCATGCGCCGTCCCGCTTGCCTTCTCGTCTGTTTTGCTCTGGCCGCCACGGCCGCCAGCCTTCAAGTCCCGGTGTGCGCCCAGGCCGCCGCCCACGAAGCCCGCGCCGCCCACGCCTACCAGGCTGCCATGCACGCCGGACCGCCGGCCCTGCGCGCCTTTCTGGACCAGTTCCCCAAGGGCGCCGACCTGCACATTCACCTCTCCGGCGCGGTTTACGCCGAAAGCTTCATCCGCGAGGCGGGCGAGGACGGCCTGTGCGTGGATCCGGCGGCCCTGAGCTTTGCCCAACCCCCCTGCGCGCCGCCGCTCGTGCCGGCCGCACAACTGTCCGGCAATCTGACGCCGGCCGCGCAGCTGCTCTACGACCGGCTGATTGACGCCTTCTCGATGCGCGGTTTTGTCGCCATCTCGGGCTTCAGCGGCCACGACCAGTTCTTCTCCACTTTCAATCGCTTTGGCGGGCTTGGCAATCGGCACACCGGCGAGTGGGTGGACGAGGTGGCCAGCCGCGCCGCCGCTGAAAATGAGCAGTATGTCGAGCTGATGGAGACGCCGGCCTTCGCACACGCCGCCCGGCTTGCCCAGGAAAACCCCTTGGGTCAGGACTCCTCCCGCGAGGAGTTTGCCCGGTACCGCCAAAAACTGTTCGCCCTCGGCCTGCGCGAGGAAATCCCCGCCGATCGCGAACTGGTGCGCGCCGCCGAGGCCCAGCGCCGCCAGATCGAGCGCTGCGGCAGTCCCCAGGCCGTGCCCGCCTGCCGGGTCGAGGTCCGCTACATCTACCAGGTTCTGCGCGGCTTTCCGCCGGGGCAGGTCTTCGCGCAGACGCTGCTGGGCTTTGAGACCATCCAGGCGAGCATGGATTCGGCAAGCAAGGAGGCTCACGAACCGGGCTTCGTCGGCCTCAACTTCGTCCAGCCCGAGGACGGCTTCATCTCCATGCGCGACTATACCTTGCAGATGAAGATGCTCGACTACCTGCACTCCGTTTACCCGCGGGTTCACATCAGCCTGCACGCCGGCGAACTGGCTCCCGGCCTGGTGCCGCCCGAGGGCCTGCGCTTCCACATCCGCCAGGCCGTCGAACTGGGCCATGCCGAGCGCATCGGCCACGGCGTGGACGTGATGAACGAGCAGGACGCCCCCGGCCTGCTCCGGGAGATGGCGCAAAAGCACGTGATGGTCGAGATCAACCTCAGTTCCAACGAAGGCATTCTGGGAGTAAAAGGCGCCGACCACCCCTTTCCGCTCTACCGTGCCGCTCACGTCCCGGTCGCGCTCTCGACCGACGATGAAGGTGTCAGCCGCATCGACATCACCCACGAATATCTGCGCGCCGCCCTCGACTACCGCCTCGGCTACCAGGATTTGAAGCAATTGGCCCGCACCGGCCTGGAGCACAGCTTCCTGGCCGGCGCTAGCCTCTGGGCCGCCCCCGACAGCTTCACCATCCCCGCCGCTGCCTGCAAGGCCCAGCCCCTCGGCCAGGACAGGCCCACCGTCGCCTGCAAGTCCTTCCTCGACGGCAGCGAAAAGGCCGCCGCGCAATGGGAGCTGGAGCGGAGATTCCGGGAGTTCGAAGCGAGGTTCTAACGAGAAAAAGCTCCGGTGAAACCGGCGGAAAAATTGGAAATCTTCAGAAAATCACCGCCGCGCCGATAGGTTCTGCAAGGCCTAACTCGTGATCCGACCCCTCGCACTCTCGCTTGCCGCTGGACTGGCTCTTGCGGCCGCTCCTTGCAGGGGTGCGGACGAGATCTTCCCGGCCATGCACAGCGAGCCCATCACGGTTCGCATTCTAAACGGAAAGAATGGCCAGCCGCTCGCCCATCTTCATCTCATCCTGATCGGCGGCTATGACCAGCGCGACCTCCACGGCCAGCTCTTCCGCGAGGAGGCGCTGACCGACGCGCAAGGCCAGGCACGTCTCTCCGGCCAGTTGGCGAATCTTCCCTGGCTCCAGGTCTGGGTCAACAAGAAGCCGCTCTCCAGGCCGACCCGACCCGGGCCAGCTTCAGCGTCGAGCGCATCCGCCGCGACGGGCTCAGCTCGCCCAATCGCTGCGGTGTGGTCGCGGTCGAGGACGCCCCCGGCCTCTTCACCGTCTTCGTCCAGGGCAAAGAGAAGAAGGCTCCTGTGGAATTGACTAAGGCCAGCTCAAAGGCGCAGGCTTCGGCTTCCGATGCGGCTCCAGCGGCAGCCTCCACAGCCGAGAATCTGGCTAGGCAGTCCGATGGCGCGGAGACTTTCGCGCAGCCTTCCACGCAGCCTTCCACGCAGTCGTCCACGCAGCCAACTCTCGCAACGCCAGCTCCCGCGTGGCAGCCAACTATAGCGGGGATTCCAGCGGTGGCTGCAACGGCGCCTTTTGGGCCGAAGACTCCGCTGCAGCCGTCAGCCGCAGCGGAGGCCGGTTCGCCTGCTTCTTATCCTCCCGCGATTCTCGTGGCGGCGGCATTGCCGGCGGCGCTGGAGAAGGCTTCGGTGAAAACCGGGCTTGCGGCCGCCGCGCCGGCGTCAACAGAAGCTCCATCTGCCGCAGCCAGCGTATCGGCCAGGGCAACGGCTCACCGGTCAGCCAGGCAGGCAGATGAAAAGTCAAAAACGCATCGAGCCAGTCTGGGCTCGCGCAGGGCAAGTCTGGGCTCGCACAGAGTAAGTCAGCTTCGGCAAAAAGCAGCGCCCGTCCCGGTCTCGTGCCAGACGCCGCCATCGGCGGAGAAGGCAGTGCGCGCGGCGGCTTGGGCTAAAACCGGGAAGAGTCCGGCCACGCCACCGGCAAATGCGGCCAGCGCAACCGGCCCATCCAAGCCACCGGCGGGAGTTAAGCCGGCTGCCGCCACGCCCGGCAAAGCAAGTGCTCCCCCGAAGCCCGACAAACCGGGCGCCCCGTCAAAGCCGTAGTAAATCCCTGGCGTTTTCGCGGCTGGCTGCAAGCCGCGGAAGAGCTCCGCCGCGCCTTCTCAAAGCGGTCTTCGTTATAATCCATTCGAGCGCCTGAGCGGCCACGCCACACGCTCGCTGGAGCCATAGAATGACCTTCGACATCCAGGAAATCCTGGGTTTACTGCCGCATCGCTACCCGTTTCTGTTGATTGACAGAGTCGTCGAGTTCGAGCGCGCCAAGCGCTTGGTCGCCATCAAGAATGTGACCATCAACGAGCCTTTTTTCCAGGGTCATTTTCCCGGCTACCCGATCATGCCCGGCGTGCTGATCATCGAGGCGATGGCCCAGGCCGGCGCGATCATCATGATGCACGAAATCGCCGACCGCGAAAAGAAGCTGGCGGTCTTCACCGGCATCGAGCGGGCCAAGTTCCGCCGCCCGGTTACTCCGGGAGATCAACTGCGCATCGAGGTGGATGTTCTGGCCTTCAAGAGCCGCCTTGGCCGCATGGAGGCCAAGGCCTTCGTCGAGGGCAAGCTGGCCTGCCAGGCCACGCTGACCTGCCAGATCGTCTCCAAGGCGCAACCGGCCGCGCCAGAGCCCCAGCCCGTAGCCGCGGAGGGCAGCGAAGCGGCGGAAACGGTGAACGCGGAGTGAGTATTCATCCCAGCGCGGTCATCGCTCCCGGCGCGGTTGTTCCCGCCTCCTGCGCCATCGGTCCTTTCTGCACCATCGGCCCCGAGGTGGTGCTGGGCGAGGAGTGCACGCTCATCTCCCATGTAGTGCTCGACGGCCACACCCGCATCGGCGCGCGCAACAGCTTTCATCCCTTCTGCGCCATCGGCATTCCGCCCCAGGATCTGAAGTACCAAGGCGAGCCAACCGCGGTCGAGATGGGCGACGGCAACACCATCCGCGAGAGCGTGACCATCAGCCGCGGTACCATGAAGGGCGGCGGCGTCACGCGCCTCGGCTCTGACAACCTGCTGATGGCCTACGCGCACATCGGCCACGACAGCCAGGTCGGCAGCCACTGCATTCTGGCCAACTCGGCCACCTTGGCCGGCCACGTCGTTATCGAGGACTACGCCACCGTCGGCGCCTTCTGCCCGGTCCATCAGTTCTGCACCGTGGGCGCGTACGCCTTCATCGGCGGCGGCACCATCGTCACGCAGGACGTGCTACCCTTCTCGTTGACCTCCTCCAAGCGCGAGAACAAGGCCTTCGGCATCAACAAAGTCGGCCTCACGCGGCGCGGCTTCTCGCCCGAACGGCTGCAACTGCTGCAGAAGGTTTTCCGGCTGCTCGTGGCCGCCAAGCTGAACACCACGCAAGCCCTTGAGCAGATCAAGCAATTGGAGGGCGAGGACGCGGCGCTGGTGGCGGCTTTTATCGAACGCAGCCAGCGCGGGGTCATCAAGTAGCCATGAAGCTGGGCCTCATCGCCGGTAACGGCCGCTTTCCCTTTCTGCTGCTGGATGCGGCGCGGGCGCAGGGGCTCGCCGTCGTGGTCGCGGCCATTCGCGAGGAGACCGACGCGGAGATCGACCGGCGCGCCGCCGAGGACGACCGCATCACCGTTTATTGGCTCTCGCTGGGCGAACTTTCGCGGCTCATCGAAACCTTCCGCAAGGAAGGCGTCCAGAAGGCCGTGATGGCCGGCCAAGTGAAGCACAAGCAGATTTTTTCCTGCATTCGCCCCGACTGGCGGCTGGCCAAGCTGCTGCTCAACCTGCGCACCCGCTCGACCGACATGCTGCTGGGCGCGGTGGCCAAGGTGCTGGGCGACGAGGGCATCGAACTGATCAGCTCGACCGCGTTTCTTGAGCCGCTGCTGGCCGCTGAGGGCGTACTAACAGAGGGCGTGGCCGGGGGGCGCGCGCCGGACGAGGAAGAGCGCAGGAACATCGAGTACGGCCTCAGCGTGGCCCGCGCCGTGGCCGGATTCGACATTGGCCAGACGGTGGTGGTGGCCGCGCAGGCTTGCGTTGCGGTCGAGGCCATGGAAGGCACCGATGCGGCCATCGAACGCGCCGGGGAGCTGATGCGGTCCCTGGAATGCGACGCGAAGGTTTTCGCATCGAGGGAAGACGACGCGGAAGGCTCCACGTCGAAGGAATGCGGCGCGAAAATTTCCGCGCCTGGCGAAGGCGCCGAGCCGGATTCCGCCCCCACGCTCTCTCCCACGCTGAATCGGGGCCTGACCGTCGTCAAGGTCGCCAAGCCCAATCAGGATATGCGCTTCGATGTGCCCGTCATCGGCATCAACACCATCGAGACGATGATCCGCGCCGGCGCCAGTTGCCTCTCGGTCGAGGCCGGCCGCACCCTGCTCTTCGATCGCGATGCCGTGCTCTTGCGCGCCGCCCAGGCGGGCATTGCCATTGTGGCCACTTCGCGCGGATACTAATGGCCGGAACGGTTGTTGGTGATCAGTTGTCAGTGGTAAGAAACAGTTGTCAGCCGCTCCGCTGATTGCCCGCGGGATTCCCCCGTCACGGTTCGCGCCGATCGATTTTTTCAGTATTCGGCCTGAATGCGCGGCCCGGTTACTGGCAACTGATCGCCGGCAACTGCTCTCCAGGAGGTTGATTGTGAAAACGCTAACTCTCTTCGCCCTGGTCGCGGTCCTGGTGGCCGCGGCTTCGCTGGTTTCCGTCCGCGCGGCCAGTCAAACGCTGCCCGCCGTTGGTCAGCTTGCGCCCGGCTTCACCCTTCCCTCGCAGGATGGCTCCCCAATCTCGCTTGCAAGCTTTCGCGGCAAGTGGGTTGTCCTCTACTTCTATCCCAAGGATTTATCGCCCGGCTGCACCATCGAGGCGCACGGCTTCCAGCGCGACCTGCCCCAGTTCGAGGCGAGGAACGCGGTCATCCTGGGCGTGAGCGTGGACAGCGCAGGCAGCCACACGCAGTTCTGCGCCAAGGAGGGACTTACCTTCCGCCTGCTCTCCGACCCGGAGCACAAAGTCGTTGAAGCCTACGGCTCGCTGGGCGGCCTGGCCGGCATCAAGATCGCCAGCCGCAACAGCTTTCTCATCGACCCCATGGGCAGAATCGCGAAGGTGTGGACCCATGTGAATCCATCGACTGCTTCGACCGAGGCGCTGGCCGCCATTCCCCTGGCTCAGAAGGCCGTCGAGTAGTTCAGGCGCGCCAGCCTTCTGGCCGCGCGGTCGTCTTCCAGACGCAAAAAAGCCCGGCGTAAGCCGGGCTCTTTTGCTTGCCTTGTAATGCGGGTTTTCCTGCTACTTGGTTGCCTTCTTCGCAGGTGCCTTTTTGGCGGCTGCCTTCTTCGCAGGAGCCTTCTTGGCGGGGGCCTTCTTCACTGCCGCTTTCTTCGCGGGAGCTTTCTTGGCGACTGCCTTCTTCGCGGGAGCCTTCTTGGCAGGCGCCTTCTTCACTGCCGCTTTTTTCGCGGGAGCCTTCTTTGCTGCTTTCTTAACGGCCAACGGTTTACCTCGTTTGGTGATTTTACTGACGCTCTTGCCGGCCGCGGCCTTCTTGGCTGCAACCTTTCCGCCCCTTGCGCCAGCACTGCTCTTCTTTACGGCGGACTTCTTGGCGGCCTTCTTGGCCACAACCTTTTTCGCAGCTGTTTTCCTACCTGCAACTTTCTTGGCCGGAAGCTTCTTCGCAGCTGGAGTTTTCTTGACCGCGGCTTTTTTTGCAGCGGCCTTCTTGGCGGCCTTTCTTGCCGGAGACCTCTTCTTCGCGGCCTTATTCTGGGCCGGCTTTGATGCGGGTTCTCCCACCACCACGATCACCATCTCTTCCACCACTTCCTCATCGCCGTCCATGGAGGAAAGCACGCTGGAGGTTTCAACCTCTTCGTCCTCTTCGAAGTCATCGTCTTCAAAGTCGTCGTGATCGGAATCTAGCCCGGCCGGCTCGTCATCTGCTCCGCCGTTGCTCATCGCGCACATCCTGAACACTTCTTCCATCCCATTGCCTCCAGCGGCTTGACGCTGCGCTTGTTGACTCTTCTTATTTCACGAGGGCGAACAACTTTCACGAATGCGAACAATCACGCTCCGCTCGCGGAAGCTATTGTAGCAATAGCTTGCACGCAAACACCAGCAAATGACAAGTGTGTAATGAGGTTCCTGTTTATTTTTGTTTCCGGCCGCGGGTTCTGGCGTGCGCGGAGGGCGCTGGCGCGCGGGAGTCTCTCTCGCCCGCGGCCTTGCTTTTCCTTGCGCCAGCAGCGCTTTCGCCGCGCTGCGACGGTTGCTTCTTCTCCTCCGCCGCTCCGCTCTTCCTATGTCCTCTGGGTAAGGTGGACTTTTCCCTGGCGCTACTATCGGGTGCGGTTTCCCGCGTCTCTGTCTTCCTATGCCCTCTGGGTAAGGTGGACCTTTCCCTGGCGCTGCTATCGTGTGCGGTTTCCCGCGTCTCCGTCTTTCTATGTCCTCTGGGTAAGGTGGACTTTTCCCTGGCGCTGTTTGCCGGCGCGGTTTCCTGCGTCTCCGTCTTTCTATGTCCTCTGGGTAAGGTGGACTTTTCCCTGGCGCTGTTTGCCGGCGCGGTTTCCTGCGTCTCCGTCTCGGCATGAAAACCGCCGTGGCGATGGCCGCGCACTGCGGTGCGCGGCTGATCATCAGGATCGGCCACATACAGGCGGCGGCCCGGCTTTACCAGAGTGCTGGTGATCTCATTCCAGTGGCGCAACTGGTTGAGCGAGACGCCGTAGCGATCCGCGATGGTCACCAGCGTATCGCCCTTGCGCGCGGTGTAAAGCCGCTCATGTGCAACCGGCGGGGCCGCCGCGGCCGCCGCGGCCGCCGGCGGGGCCGCGGGAATTGCCAGCCCCTCGACTCCCGCGATGCCATCCCCCTCGCGCAGTTGATTGGCCGCTGCCAACGCCTCTTCGGTCACGCGATACTCGCGCGCCACCGAGGCCAGCGTATCCCCGGCCGCCATGCGATGGTAGCGCCAGCCGACGCGCCGGCTCTCGGGAATCGATGCGACGCGCTGCCCGAACAATGTGGCCGTGCCACCCGGCAGATGCAGATCGAAGGGCGTATCGGGCGGCGTGATCATGTGCAGCAGGCTGGGATTCAAAGCCTGCAGTTCATTGACCGGCGCGCCCACCAGGTCGGAAACCAGGCGCAGATCCACCGGGTAGTTGATGGTCACCGTGTCGGTGAGCACCGGCGGGTCGAGCGTAATCTCATCGAAGCCATACTGCGTGGGGTGGTTGGCGATGATAATGGCCGCCAGAATCTCCGGTACGTAGTTCTGCGTTTCGGCGGGCAGATTGTGGCGCTTGTAGAGCTCCCAGAAATCCGCGTAGCCGGTCTTCTCGACCGCGCGCTGCACGTTGCCCGTGCCCCAGTTGTAGCCAGCCATCGTCAGATACCAGTCGCCCGTCTGGTCGTAGATGAACTTCATGTAACGCGCATAGGCGCGCGTGGATTTCTCCGGATCGAAGCGTTCGTCCACGTACTGGTTGCGCACCAGCCCGTAGTTGCCGTGCGGCATGAACTGCCACATCCCGCCGGCCCCCGATTGCGCATTGAGCGCGCGCGGCTGAAAGCCCGATTCGGCCACAGCCAGGTAGATCAGATCCTGCGGCACGCCCTCTTCGGCCATCACCCGCTGGATCATCATCTTGTAACGGCCGGCGCGCTGGAAGGAGTGGAGCAGCGTGTTGTGCCCGCGCTGCGTATTGGCAAAGAAGTTGATGTAGGAGGCCACGTAGTCGTTGACCACCAGCGGCAGATCGGAACGGGTCGTGGCCAGGTAGGACTTGGCCTTGGCGACAACATTCGGATCAACCACGAAGGTCACGTCGCTGGCCGCCTCGCCCGGCGTGGTCTCCTCTTTCGAGACAAAGCCGTTGCCCTTTTTCAGAGCCTCCATCTCCAGCCCGTTCACCCCGTCCAGAATGCGGTCGAACTCCTCCTGCAACTGGGCGTCGCTCTTGATGTCGATGCCGCTCATGAGCATCAGGTCCACGGCGCGATCGAACTCCAGCTTGGCCTCGGGCAGCTTTCCCTTGCGATAGTCGGCATTGCCGCGCGCGTAGGCGCTCTCCACCTGCTGAATCAGCAGGCGCACCCGCTGCGGCTCAAGGGTAAGCGCTTGCGGCGCGAAGGCGGAGGCCCGCGGGACTTGCCGGGCCGCGGCGGGAAGCGCGGGCGCGGTGGCCTGCGGCGGCTCCGCGAGTTGATGGGGAGCACAACCAGCCAGCAGAAGGGCCGGCACAGCCAAACCAGGAAAACGAAGATGACGTAAATTCATGAGCATAAGCAGACGCGGCTCCCCCCGAACCAATCTGACCCAATCAGCCGCGAGAGACGACTATGCCGATGATAAGCTAAGCCATGAGGACAATGCGCGCCGGATGGCGCAAAGGGCCTCTTTCTCCAAACCCCATGGACGCTCGCTTCCTCAGAAATTTCGCCATCATCGCCCACATCGACCACGGCAAGTCGACGTTGAGCGACCGTCTGCTCGAGTTGACCGGCTCGGTGACCGGCCGCGCGATGCAGGCCCAGATCCTCGACGACATGGACCTCGAACGCGAGCGCGGCATCACCATCAAGGCCCACGCCGTGCGCATGATGTACAAGGCCCACGACGGCAACACCTATCAGCTCAACCTCATCGATACTCCCGGCCACGTCGACTTCAGCTACGAGGTCTCCCGCTCGCTGGCCTCTTGCGAGGGTGCGCTGCTGGTGGTCGACGCCAGCCAGGGCGTCGAGGCGCAGACGCTTGCGAATGCTTATCTGGCCATCAACCACGGTCTGGAAATCATTCCCGTCATCAACAAAATCGACCTGCCCTCGGCCGACATCGTGCGCACCCAGGAGGCCATCGAAAAGGCCGTTGGGTTAGACGCGACGGACGCTATTCCCGTGAGCGCCAAGACCGGCCAGGGCGTCGCCGATGTGCTCGAAGCGATTGTTCACCGCCTGCCGCCGCCCACCGGCGACCCCGATGCCCCGCTGCAGGCCCTGATCTTCGACTCCTGGTTCGACGCCTACCGCGGCGTTATCGTGCTGGTGCGCGTCATGCAGGGCACGCTGCGCAAGGGCCAGCGCATCCGCTTCATGTCCAATGGCAAAACCTTCGAAGTCGAGTCGATGGGCGTCTTGATGCCCAAACCGGTCGAGATTGCCGAGCTGCGCGCCGGCGAGGTGGGCTTCTTTGCCGCCACCATCAAGACCGTCAGCGACACCAAAATCGGCGACACCGTCACCGACGACACGCGGCCCGCTGCGGCCCAGTTGCCCGGCTTTGAGGACATCAAGCCGATGGTCTTCGCTGGCCTCTACACGGTCGATTCGCACGAGCACACGCTGCTCCGCGACGCCCTGGAAAAACTTCGCCTCAACGATTCCTCGTTTTTCTTCGAGCCGGAGAGCTCGGCCGCCTTAGGCTTCGGCTTCCGCTGCGGCTTTCTGGGCCTGCTGCACATGGAGATCATCCAGGAGCGGCTGGAGCGCGAGTACGAGCTGGACCTGATCACCACCGCCCCCGGCGTGCGCTACCACATCACGCTCACCGACGGCACGGTCCTCGAAGTCGACAATCCCTCGCGCTGGCCCGATCCCACCAACATCGAGAGCATCCGCGAGCCGGTCATCACCGCCAAGATTCTCACCAACGAAGAATATGTCGGCGGCATCTTCAAGCTGGTCGAAGAGAAGCGCGGCCGGCAATTGAACTTCGAGTACGTCACCTCGACCCGCGTCCTGCTCACCTACGAGCTGCCCTTGAACGAGATCGTCCTGGACTTTTACGATCGCCTGAAGTCCATCTCCCGCGGTTACGCGTCTCTGGATTATCAGTTGGCCGGCGAGTGGGTCTCGCCCATGGTGAAGCTCGACATTCTGGTCTCCGGCGAGCCGGTCGATGCGCTCTCCATCATCGTCCACCGCGATTTTGCTTACGAGCGCGGCCGGGCGCTGGTCTCGAAGATGCGCGAACTGATCCCCCGCCAGCAATTCGAGGTGGCCATCCAGGCCGCCATCGGCGCCAAGATCATCTCCCGCGAGACGGTGGCCCCGCTGCGCAAGAACGTCCTCGCCAAGTGCTACGGCGGCGACATCAGCCGCAAGCGCAAGCTGCTGGAGAAGCAAAAAGAGGGCAAGAAGCGCATGAAGCGCATCGGCAAGGTGGACATTCCCCAGGAGGCCTTCCTGGCGGTGCTGCGCATAGGCGAAGATGCGTCGAAATAGCCGCTGAATTGTGATTCAGTTCACAATCCCTTCACCTGAAATTGTGGATAACCCCCCCAGCCCTGCTGCGCGCATGGACTGCGGACCGCTCGCCATCCGAAGCCGGCGTTCTCCCGCTATTGATTGATAAATAAGAATTTACCTCGATCATTGGAAGGGAATAATTGTAAGTTAAAAGTGAATTCTGAAGCCCATCGCTGAATTCACTAAAGTAATCCACATTTTTTTCCACAGGATAGTGGGCAAATATTGCTGATAATTTCGCAGTCTTGTGAACGGCCCTCCCGCCGCTCTTCAAAGTTGTCGCGTATTGCGGTTCTCCAATTGCTATACGCCGAAACCTCAGCCGCGGAGTGGCTTTTTCCTCCGGGGTCCCCGGCGATAGGTCTTCGTCGCTGGGGTGGAAGTAAAAGCCACCTTGTACAAAGTTGGTCAGTGTACGTGAATTGGAGAACCGCTCTAAACACAAAAGGCCCCGCATCGCGGAGCCTTTGTGTTGGCGAAGTCCCTAGCGTGCGGCGGGAGCCTTGGCGCCCGGCTGGGCCGGAGGAGCCGGTACGCCCGACTTCACGTTGTAGGCGTCGATGATGTGCTTGGTGATGTTGGTCGAATCGCTGGCATAGAGCACTGGATTCTGCTGCTGCGCCACGTCCAGCACCAGCGTGTAGCCCTGCTGCTGCGCGTAGCTGGCCAGAACGTCATAGACCTTGGAGGCCAGGCCGTTGTAAAGCTCCTGCATCTCCTGCTGAAAGTCGTTCTGGGCGTCCTCGGCGGAGCGCTCCAACTTCTTCTTCTTCTCGTCGATGACCTTGGCGCGGCTGGCGCGTTGCTCTTCGCTCAGCTTGTCGCCCTGCGCCTGCAACTGCTTGGTCAGGTTGTCGACATCGTCGCTCTGGACCTTCAGTTGCTGACGCTTGGGGTCGTATTTCTTCTGCAGGTCGGCGAAGTTGCGCTGCCCCTCGTTGGTTTGGGCCACTGCCACCTGAAAGGCGATGACGGCAATCTTGGCCGGGCCGGCAGGCGCCGCGGCGGCGGGAGCAGGCAAGGTTTGGGCGGCGGCGCTCAGGACAAAGCCCGAGGCCAGCGTAGCAATGAGTGCAAGCGAGCGCTTCATGCGAATGTAATGCTCCTTCGGAATTCCTGTGGGTCTGTCCGCGCCAACTGGCGCGAAAAATGGGAAAGACGCAAACCGGGACATCAGTAAGATCAAACTGGATTATAGGAGCCGGAGGTGAGGGCGTCAAACCGTAAAATTGTAAAATTTAAGCCCGCGCATCTTATTTTCTGTAGAAAGCTCTCTTTGCGCACCGCAAAAACCATCGGGGCCGCTCACGTGAGCGGCCCCAAGATTTGCTGGTTGAAGACTGCCTCAGAAGGTCGTCGAAACCGTCAACCGGAAGGTCTTGCGCGGCTCCCGGAAGAGGTTTCGCGCTCCGTAGCCCTGGACCGCCTGGCAGTAGGTGAAGGTGCCCGCATTGAGCGGATGAGAGCAGTCCGAGTTGGCATTCGGGAACATGGCAGGGGTAATCAGCGTATTGCAGCTCTGATTCTTTCCCGATCCAGAGCCAAGGTTGCAGTAGGGCCGCTCGTCGAGCCGCAGCGGGTTGTAGGCCCAGTAGAGGCGGAAGGGCGCGTTGATCACCGGCATGATGACCGCGATCTCGCCGCCCATCGACATACGGGGAACGAAGTTGGTTCCGGCGACGGGGTGGATATCCCGCTTGAACCCGACCTGCGAACCCGGGATGCCGCCCACGCAGGCGCCATCGTACACCACCGGGCAGCCGTAGAGCGGCGACAGCAGCGAGGCAAAGCCCTCGGTGCTCTGCTTCAATTGCCCCTTGTTGAAGGCGGTGTCGATGCCGAAATCGTCGAAGATCGAGATGGTCACCGGGCCGGCGATGGGAATGCGGTACTCGACATTGCTTGTGAAGTTGGTGTCGCCGCCGATCGAGGCCACGCCGTAGATCGGAATCGGCACCTGGACGTATTGGTTCTCCTGCGGCAGGCCTGGATTGCGCGGGACGGGGGTGCCGTCCGGGTTGGTCAACTGCACATTCACGCGCGTGGGCACGTAGCCGTAGGGCGTGGCCCCGCGAATGTCGAAGCCCCTCAGGTCGGCCTCGCCGCCGGAGTAGAAGCGGTTCTGGGGCGGGGCCACGTCGCCGCCGTAGCCCTGCACGTAGCTCAACTGCGCGCGCACGCCCAGCACGTTGCGCCCGGTGGCCGAGGGACGCAGGTAGTGCATCGGCATGAACTGCTTGTAGGCCACCATCGGCGCGATATAGCGCACATTGCCCCAGATGCCGGAGGTCTGCAGCACCGCCGAATACTCCTTGCCGGTGCGCGGCCGCATGGGATTGTTGATGGTGTTGTAGGTGTAGCTGAAGGACGCGTAGCTGTTGATGATGCCGGCCAGCGCATTGGAGCTCTGAATGCCCGACCGAAAGCTGATGGTATTGAAAAAGCTCTCCGAGGCGGCCGAGAAGGCGGTAATCGTCGACCGGCTCAGAGAATAGGTCACGCCCACGCGCTGGAAGGCGTGCCGCTTGAGCGGATAGCTGACCGAGACGTTCAGGCCGGTCGAGGCCTGGTTGTAGTTCTGCGTCAGCGACTGCTGCGCCGCCGTCAGGTTCACCGCCTGGCCGGTGGTGGCCTGGTAGTTCTTGGCCGAGTTGAAGTCCTGCTTCTGGTTGTAGATCTGGAAGCCCAGGTTGAGCGGGCGGTTGCGCACGTAAGGCTGCGTGAAGCCGAACATGAACTGTCGGCTGGTGTTGCCAATGTTGCCCGAGAGGCTCAGCGTTTCGCCCAGGCCGAGGAAGTTGTTGGTCTGGTAGTTCACGCCCAGAAACGCGCCCGACTGGCCGCTCATGCCGCCGTTCAGGCCGATTGAGTTCTTGCCCTTCTCTTTGACCTTCAGCAGCAGGTCCACCGTGCCGGCCTCGGCGTCCTGGTGAGCCTCCGAGGCCTGATCCACCCTGAGCGGCTCGAAGTACTCGAGCTGGTTCAGACGCAGCAGGCTCATCTCCCACAACTGCGAGTTGTAGACCTGCCCCTCCTGGAGCATCAGTTCGCGGCGGATCACCTTGTCGCGGGTGGTGGTGTTGCCCTGGAACTCGATGCGCGAAACGTAAAAAGGCTTGCCCTCGTCGATGTCGATGTTCAGCGAGACGGTCTTCTTCTGTTCGTCGAAGATGGGCTTGGGGATGGCGCCGAAGTTGATGTACCCCAACTGGCCGTACGCCTTCTTGAGGTTCTCCAGGCCCTTGCCGATCACCGTGGCATTGAACCAGTCGCCGTCTTTGATGGCGAAGGTCGAGCGCAGCGCCTTCACGTTTTTCACCGCCTTGTTGCCGGTGAAGGTGATGGTGCCTAGCCGGTAGCGGGGGCCCTCTTCAATGGGCATCAGAATATCGATGCGCTTGCCCTTTTTGGGCCGGAAGGTAAGCCAGTTCAGCCCGCCCTGGTCGTGGATCTGCGTCTTGGGCTCTTCGATGGCGGTATTGTAGTAGCCCTTGTCGCGGTAGGCCTGGCGCACCCGCTCGGTGTCTTCCTCCAGCTTCGAGGCGTCGAAGGTCTGCGGGAAAAGATCTTCAAAAATAACCGAATACGGAATGCCGATGGGCTTCAGGTTCTTCATCGAGCGGCGCAACTCCAGGCTGCTCAGATGCTGGTTGCCGGTGAACTTGATCTGGCCCACCTTCACCACCGGGCCTTCCTTGACGTTGAAGTTCACCTGCACCGAGGCCGGGGGAATCGTCTTGACATCGGTTTTGATGGTGGCGAACTGGTGGCCGTGCTCGGCCAGAATCGTCTTCAGCACCGTCTCGGCCCGCTTGATCTTGGTCGGGTCATACTGGCTCTCCACCGTGAGGCCGACCTTCTCCTTCTTGAAGCGGTCCAGCACGTCCGAGACCGAGACCGCGTTCAGCCCCTTGTAATTGATCTCGCGGATGGTAGGCTTCTCCCGGACGAAGACGTTCAGGATGACGCCCCTCTCCGAGTCCTCGCGCTCGATGCGCACATCGTCGAAGTAGCCCGTATTCCACAGCGAGTTGAAGTCGCGCTCAATCGAGACCGGGTCGTAGGTGTCGCCGGCGTGGGTAAAGAGCCGCGCCAGCACGGTCTCCCTGGGGATGCGCCGGTTGCCGATGACCCGGATTGAATCGATGGTCTGCGACTGCTGGGCCAGGGCCGCGCCGGCGGCGAGCGCCAGCACGAGCACCAGCATCACGCGCACTAGGCCGCTCGTGGTCCGCCAGGCGCGGAAGGTGGAATTGTGCTGAATCTTCACCGGGCCTGAGCCCTGCGCCGAGCACAAATTCTGGTGCGGTCCATAGTTCGCCTTCAGGTTCGGCTTCACGGGAAGAATATCGGCACCCTCACAGCTGAAAATCTGATCCTGCATCTTAAGGAAAGAACGATTTTACCACCTCAGCGGCAAACTCCCGCCGCCAGGAACCCGGTGAATTAGGATACAGCCCACAGTCTAACGGACTCAGGCGGGTTAGCGGTTTCTGTTAGCTTCATCTTCTCTGAAATGAGCCATTTTTCGGAAATTAGTTGGCGAATTTTCCTCTTTTCTGCTCCTGCCTTTGGCCTCTGCGGTATGCTTCTCCATATCGGGTATGACCTCCGGCCTTTTCCCGCATTTGAACAGGCAGCGCCGGAGGCAGCCAGCAAATGGAGGCGGAACGGTGCGCCGAGATCTTCCCATGATCCTCATCCGGTTGATCGTGGGCCTGGTGTTTCTGCTTGAGGGCGCCCTCAAGTTCATCCGGCCCGAGGAACTGGGCGAGGGGCGCTTTGCCTCGATCGGCCTGCCCGTGCCCCATCTGCTGGCTCCGCTGGCGGGTGGGGTTGAAATCCTGGGCGGTGCCGTGATCCTGCTGAATCTCTACGCGGGCGATGCCGCGCTGGTGCTGCTGCTGTTCATCCTGGCCGCCCTGGCCGCCAAGCTGCCCATCGGGCTGGGCAGGCCGCTGGGTCCATTTCCTCTGGCCGCCAATCTCCTCCATTACGGCTGGCTGAGCTTCTGCTACGAGGCGCGAGTTGAGCTGTACCTGCTCTTCAGCCTGGTGGCCATCCTCATTGACTCCGGCCTCAGAATGGGCCACAGAAGACGCTGGTACCAATCGGGGCTTTAAGAACAGGGCACAGAATAAGAGGAGTTTTGGAGTATGTCCGCGCCGACCCGCAAATCTCCGCTCGGCGAGGTGTTCCGCCTCTTTTTACGCCTGGGACTGACGGCCTTTGGAGGCCCCGCGGCGCACATCGGGCTGATGGAGCGCGAGGCCGTCGAGCGGCGCGGATGGATGAGCCGCACACACTTTCTTGACCTGGTGGGCGCCTGCAACCTCTTGCCCGGTCCCAGTTCCACCCAGATGGCCATGACGCTCGGCTATAGCCGCGCCGGGTTCATGGGCCTGGCGATTGCCGGCGCCTGCTTCATCCTCCCCGCCTCGCTGGCCACTCTGGCCTTGGCTTGGGCTTATGTGCGCTTTGGCAGCCTGCCCCAGGCGCAGGGATTGCTCTACGGGGCTAAGCCGGTCATGGTGGCGATCATTGTTCAGGCGATTTGGAATCTGGGCCGGATGGCCTTTCGCGGCTGGCGGCTGGCCCTGGGTGGCCTGGCGTGCTTTGCGGCGGTCCTGGCGGGAGCGCCGGCCATTCTGGTGCTGCTGGCCTCGGGCGGCGTTGCGCTCGGCCTGGCGGCGTGGCCGGGGTCACGGCCGGCGGCGGCGATGGGGCTGGCAGCTCTGCCACTACAGACCGCGGTGAAACCCTTGCCGGTGAAGGGAACGGGCTTCATCCCCTGCATGAATTCTGCAAAAGCCGTGGAGGTTTTCGCCCCTGAAGGAGGTTTTTCAGGTATTCTGCGCGGAATGCGGCCTCTTTCCGCACTCTGTTCCGTCATAAACGGCGCAGCGGTCTGCACAGTCGGGCTCGTTCCGATCCTGTTCGTCTTCCTCAAGCTGGGGGTGGTGGTCTTCGGCTCGGGCTACGTGCTGATCGCCTTTCTCAAGGCCGACCTGGTGGACCGCCTGCACTGGATCACGGAATCCCAGTTGCTGGACGCCATCACCGCCGGCCAGATCACGCCCGGCCCGGTCTTTGCCACGGCCACCTTTCTGGGCTACCTGCTGCGCGGGTGGGCCGGAGCTGCCGTGGCCACCGCGGCCATCTTCCTGCCCTCCTTCCTGCTGGCGGCTCTGGTGGGCGCGCTGGCCATCCACATCCGTAAATCCAAACTGGCCGCCGCCTTCCTTGACGGCGTGAATGCGGCCGCCGTGGCGCTGATGGCAGCAGTGGCGATTGTGTTGGGCCGCGCCACCCTGGTGGACGGCTGGACCTGGGCGCTGGGTCTCGCGAGCGTCGCGCTGCTGGTGCGCTACAAGGTCAACGCCACCTGGCTGATTCTCGCCGGAGCCGGCCTGGGCATTCTGCTCGAGAGACTGGCCTGAAGCGCGCCTCAATCGAAGCGGCAGGCGCTGATGGCCGCGCCCATCGGCTCATCGGTGAAGATGCGCTTGCCCGGCGCATCGCCGCCCGGCGTCCCGCCTTAGTCGAAGACCACCGTCTTGTTCCCGTAGCAGAGAATCCGCCGGTCCAGCCGCCAGCGTACGGCGCGGGAGAGGACCATGCGCTCCAGATCCCGTCCGCGGGCCACCAGGTCTTCCACCTGGTCGCGGTGCGAGATGCGCGCCACGTCCTGTTCGATAATGGGCCCGTCGTCGAGCACCTCGGTGACGTAGTGGCTGGTGGCCCCGATCAGCTTCACGCCGCGGGCGTGGGCGGCGTGGTAGGGCCGGGCCCCGGTGAAGGCGGGCAGAAACGAGTGGTGCACGTTGATGATCGCGGCCGGGTAGCGGGCGACGAATACTGGCGAAAGAATCTGCATGTAGCGCGCCAGCACCACCAGCTCAATTCCGTGCCGCTCCAGCAGTTCGAGCTGCCGCTCTTCGGCCTGCTCGCGCGTCGCGGCGGTCACCGGCACGTGCTCGAAGGCCACGCCGTAGAAGGCCGCCAGATTTGCCACCGCGCGGTGGTTCGAGATGATGAGGGGAATCTCGCAGACCAGTTCCCCGGTCCGCCAGCGGTGCAGCAGGTCGGCCATGCAGTGCAGGTACTGCGAGCAGAAAAGGGCCACGCGCGGCCGCCGGGCGCTCGAGGTCAACTGCCAGCTCATGCCCAGCTCGGCGGCCAGCGGCGCAAATTCGGCCTTGAAGGCCTCCAGGTCAAAGGCCTCCGCGTTGGCCGCCGAAGCAGCCTCCAGGCGGGCCTTCGAGCCAGCCTCCGAGCGTGTGGGCGAGCCAGCTTCGGGGTGTACTTTCAGACCAGCCTCGTGGCGGACTTTCGAACCAGCCTCGGAACGGGCAGACGAACAAGATTTAGAGCTGGACTTCGCGCCAGCCAGCAGCTCTTGCGCGTGTTCATCCGGGCCAGCCAGGCTCCCCGCCGGGCCATGCAGGGCCCACTCGACGCGCATGAAGAAGAGGCCCAGGTCGTGGTCCTGGTGCTGGTCGGCGTGCAGAATGTTGGCCCCATGCCGGTAGAGCAGCGAGGAGACGCGGGCCACCAAACCCTTCTGGTCCGGGCAGTTAATCAGCAGAACGGCGGAATCTTTCATGCTTTCTTCAGTTTAATCCACCTGCGGCCAACTGCCTGCGGTGGGGCCAACTGCCTGCGGTGGGAAGAACAAACGGCGTCGATCGCCCACCCTTCGCAAAGTGCGCGAAGGATGGGGCGCCTGGCACCCGGCACTACCATGTCAAACGGCGTTGTGGTCGTATTCATGAGATGCGGAGGCGAGCAAAGACCGGAATCTTTACTACGTCCAGGAACAATCCAAACGCGATTGCAGCGGCAAACTCGCAGGCGACGACCCAGAGGGCCAAGGGAGTCATGGCGATTCCGCAAATCGCCAGTGTCGAGATGATAAGAACATCCGCTACGGAAGACAGCACGAGGATGAGGCTGGGGCGCAATCCCCATAGGTGTTGCCGACCGCGTATCACGTAGGTTGTGGCCTGGCTGCCAAACACAATACCGACCGCGGAAAGGGTTCTGAGTGCGTCTATTCCCAGATGCAATTCGAATCTGCCAACGGCGAGGATTGTGGTAGAGAAAGCAAGGAAACAGGCCCCCAATAGGACGCCGGCGATCGTGATCCTGCCGATTTGCCAGGAGTTCGGCATCTTCGAAGGCCGGACTCTGTCCGTGGTCAGCGACATGGAGAGGAAGTCGCCGGTGATCATCACGATGACCATCAGCATGGGTGTCAGGACCGCGTGCCCGGTCATGACCAGGCCCACAGCCAGCAGGAGCACCTGCATGATTTTCTTCATCACCGAATTCAACGTATAGGTAAGAATGCGCTGAAACGTGATCCGGCCCTCTTTTACAGCGGCAACAATGCCGCCCAGCCCAGCTTCAGTGAGGACAACTCCTGCTGCCGACTTGGCCACATCGGTAGCGGTCGAAACGGCAATGCCCATCTGCGCCTGCCGCAGCGCAGGTGCGTCATTGGCCCCATCGCCGCACATCCCGACCACATGCCCGCTTTTCTGGAAGGCCTTGACAAGGTCATACTTGCCCTCTGGAAGAATGCTCGCGAATACTGCGAAGTCCTCCGGCTTGATGCCCTCGGGAAGCTTTCCGGGCGGGCAAACAGGCCCGGTCAACCCTACGTCATGAGCCACGATTGCCGCCGTCGCCGGTGCATCTCCCGTCACCATCACCATGGCCACGCCGAGCGTATGTAACTCTGAGATAAGAGAACTCGAATCCGAGCGCGGAGGGTCGCTGAGGGCGATCATGCCGATAAGCTGAACGGAAGCCGCGGGCCCTGCCGCTACTGCCAGAACCCGGAAGCCTTGCTTCTCAAGCTCGTCAACGATCGCAGCCGCGCCGGGCGACGGGGCTGTGAGCGCAATGACCGCAGTATAGGCGCCCTTGATAATGCGTTCCGGGGCTCCCTTTGCGTCTGTCGCGGTCGCCTCTGAGGTCTTTTTGGCTGGGTCAAACGGCACAAATGTCGCCAGCTTTGGCAGGTCCTGCGCCGGCTGGTGGGAAGCCGCGGAACGAATCGCCGCATCGACGGGGTCCTGACCACCCTCGGAACTTGCCAGCGATGCCATCCCGAGTACGTGGGCTTCGTCAAACCCCGGCAATGGGCGAACGCTGGTTACGGAAAGCGCATTGACGGTCAGAGTTCCGGTTTTATCCGAGCACAAGACATCGATCGAAGCTGCCTCGTCCACGGCAGAAAGCCGTGTCGGCAGAACGCCCAACTTCGCTAGAGAGCGAGCTCCAACCGCTGCGGCTAGGGTGAATGTGGCGGGCAAGGCCACCGGGATCGCCGCAAGAACCGAAGTGAGCAACAGAGGGACAATCTCACTCCATGGCATCGCATGGCTATAGGCGTAGATGCCCATGGCAAGGATTACGAGGCTATTGAAAACCGCCAGGTTGCGCACAATTTCGAGCACAGCTTTCTGCTGTGTGCTTACCACATGCGCGGTGCGAACGAGTTCCGCGGTTCGGCCGAACTTGGTGCGGGCGCCGGTTGCCGTCACTACAGCCGTTGCTTCACCGCGCCGGACGAGCGCGCCGGCATAGGTGTCCACGCCTGCACCGGCTTCAATGGGCAAAGACTCGCCCGTGAGCATCGACTGATCGAGTTCCACCGATCCGCCGGTCAGATGCACATCCGCAGCGACCACGCCGCCAAGGGACAGCTTCACCAGGTCGCCGCATACCAATTCCGCCGCCGGCACAGTCTTCCATTCGCCGTCTCGCTGGACTGAGGCGTTGAGTGCCAAACGGGATTTCAGAGCGGCAAGGGTTGCCTGCGCGTGACTCTCCTGGAAGTAGGCAAGTGCCGCATTGAAGACCAGCAAGGCCGCGATGATTGCAGCCTCGTAATACTTGTGCAGAACGATCTCAAGCACAATGGACGCTTCGAGTAGCCATGGTACCGGCGCCCAGAATTTGGCCAATGCATTGCGCAGTGGATGAGCCGAGGTGTCCGGCATGGCATTGGGACCGTCTCTTTCAAGACGGGTCCGCGCCTCATCGCTTGAGAGCCATTTTGAGGCGATATCATGACCCGGTAATGCGGGAGCAACGGCATTGTTCGTACTTGTCATCAGAGCTCTGTACTGATGCTTTTACTGTCAACATTCTCGAAAGCGCCGAAGTCCGAAGCGCCTTCCTTGGGGCTCTTCCCGCCCTTCGGCTTTGCCGAGTGAAGAAGCAAGAGGGGGCACTGCACAAGCTTCAGGATCTTCTCGGCAATCGAACCGAAGACCAGCGGATGCCACCCGGAGAGGCCATGAGTGGAGATCACGACCATGTCGATATGCTCGCGCTCTATCACGTTCATGATGTTTTCCACTACGTCATTGCCGGTTTCAACGCTGAAACTGGAAGAGACTCCTCTGGAGGCAAGAACCGCTTGGCACTTTGCCAGACGCTGCTCCGCATGAGTTCTTGCCTCCTGCAGAAACGCCTCTTCGGGAGCAAAATCGCGGAAGGTTGTGGTTGGGAAGGCCGGAATAACATGAACCAGATGGAGTTCAGCGTGAAAATGTAGAGCAAGATCCGCTGCCATCTCAAATGCCGCCCTGGACGATGAGCTAAAGTCAATGGGCAGCAGAATTTTGGCGGGAATGGATGGAAAATCATGAACTTCTGTCATGGCGCACTCCTCGGAGAATCCTCAGCGTAACTAGACGTCCATTGTCGTTTGTCATCACAGCGAAGAGTGTGCTCTTTTGAGCACTTGGGCGGGTGGCGCAGGTCCGGGGAGTAAGTAAACTGGGTGCCGGGTGCCCCATCCTTGCATCGCTTTTTGATTCAAGGGTGGGAGAGCACGAGCCTCGACCCGGCGGGCAACAGGGAAACGCACCCTCCCAAACTCTTGTGCCGGGAATAACCCTCCGATGGCGCATACTGGCTAATAGAGGAAAAGCGGGCGAAACTCGCCATCAACGCCCGGCCCGGTTTCGTTTTTTCTGTTTTGGCCTGTGAAACTGTGGAGCCTCATCTAACTAATTCAAAATAAAAGATTTTTATACTCTTCCAGCACAAAAACACGCAACCTGTGAACCTGTGAAACTGGCCAGTTCCGGCCGCGGCGCTGCCCTGCGGTGGATTGCTCCCCCGCAAAATCGGCTTGTAGTGTGACGGACCCGGAAGCGCGCCTCGCCCTTACCCTTACCCCTTGCGCCGGTAGAGCACCTGGAACTCGTAGCCCTGGTTGGCGGGGAAGAGGTTGGCGACGTGGCGCAGGCGCTCGGCCAGAGCCGGGGCGGCCAGCAGCGGATAGTCGCGCTCGCGCAGGTCGTGGTAGTCGAAGTCCACGGCCAGAGAGAGCATATAAATCGCCAGCGCGTCACTGAAGGCCGACTCGAAGTAGGCGCTGCGCGCCTGCTCATCGATGCCCTTGGGGCCGGCGCTGCTCTCCGGATGGCGCACATCTTGGGCGCGGCGGCGGGTCTCCCAGGCGTCCTGGCTGGTTTCGCCACGCACCTGGGTCTCGGCCTGCTGCCAGACCAGCGTGGAAAAGCTCACTGGAACCCCCGTGGCCTCGACAAAGTTGTGGGCCACGTTGATGAAAAACTCGAAGGCCAGGCCAAAACGGTCCTCGACCAGCCGCGTGGATAGAAAAACCGCCTCGGTCGTGCCGAAGACGGCGTTGCGGTGGCAGATGGCGCGGTCGCCCAGGTCCACCGTGTAGCCGGGCGCGACCATGGTCTCTTCCGTGTCGGCGATGGCCAGCGGAACAAAGTAATAGGCGTGGTGGTCGATCGCGGCCGAAAGCGTGGCCGGCACGGCGCCCACCAAGTGCTCCAGATCGGCGTCCGAGACGCGCGTCTCGCCCCACATTGCGTAGTGAATTCCGTTGGGGGCCTGAAGCACGGTCACCTGCGTGGCCACCTTCTCCGCGTGCCAAAGTTCGATTTGTGCGCTCGTCGCCATTCAGACTGTATTCTAGACCACGGAGGCTCTCAAGGTGACGCAATCGGAGCAAACCCGAGGCCAAACCGGCGGAAGAGTCTTCGGCTTTCCGCTCCGGGGCTTCGGCCTATTCACCAGCCTGCTGCTGAGCTTCGCCACGGCGTTCTTCACTTTTTTCGTCTCGACTACCCTCGCCATCTTCGCGCTGCTGGCCTGGAACCTCTTCGGCCACCACGCGGTGAGCTACGCCGCCAGCTATCGCTATGTAGGCTTTCCCGCCTTCCTGCTGGCGCTCGCCGTGGCCCTGCCGTTTTTTTTCGTGCTGTGGATCCGCGCCAAACTCGGCAAGTAGGCTCCGCTTCGGTTTCCCGCCGGCTGCCATAATCTTCCTATGCTGGTTCTAGCCTCCGCATCTCCCCGCCGACGCGAACTGCTCACCCAGGCCGGTTTTTCCTTTAAGGTTCATCCCGCCCACATCCCCGAGGAGCCCAACCCCGGCGAAGAGCCCATCGCCTATGTCACCCGCCTGGCACGCGAAAAGGCCCAGGCCGTCTTCGATGAGCTGAGGGCAACCTTCGCCGCGCCCCAGGAAGCAGTTTCAGCCGCGCCTCAAAATGCCGCTTCAGTCTCGTCTCAGGAAGCAGAAGGCCTGGACGGCGAGTCCCTGGCGGTTTTGGGGGCCGATACCACCGTCACGCTCGACAACCACATCCTCGGCAAGCCCGTCGACGCCGCCGACGCCGCCCGTATGCTGCGCCTGCTCTCCGGGCGCACCCATCAGGTCATCACCGGTGTCGCCCTGGTCACCGCCAGCTCCGCCGAGGCCGCCGCCGAGGTCACCGCAGTCCGCTTCCTCACCCTCTCCGACGAGGAAATTTCCGCCTACATCGCCACCGGCGAACCAATGGACAAAGCCGGCGCCTACGCCATACAGGGCCGCGCCGCCCGCTGGATTCCGCGCATCGAGGGCTGCTACTTCAACGTCGTCGGCCTGCCCATCGCCCTGGTCGCCAGCCTGCTCGAATCCCACCAGCTTCCCGCCAAATCGCCAACCCGCTAAGCCGCTGGCAGCAGGATCAACTTGCCGCTGCTAACAGGCCTTCGCTCCAGCCCGATTCTTCGCCAGCGCCAGCGCCCAACCGGTTCGCCTTGAATCTCTCTCCGTTCGCCCGCATCCATTAAAAAATGAAGATTTCGCTTTTTTCCCCCTTCCAACTTCGTTCGGTCAGCTTTGCCAATCGCATCGGAGTTTCGCCCATGTGCCAGTACTCCGCGCGGGATGGCTTCGCCACTGATTGGCACCTCGTCCATCTGGGTAGCCGCGCCCAGGGCGGCGTCGGCCTGGTCACCGTGGAAGCCTCGGCCGTCCTCCCCGAGGGCCGCATCTCCTCAGGCGATCTTGGGATTTGGGACGACGCCCACATCCCCGCTCTGGAACGGATTGTCCAATTCATCCACTCCCAAGGCGTCCGCGCCGGCATTCAACTGGCCCACGCCGGGCGCAAAGGCAGCATGGCCATTCCCTTTGCCGGTGAGAGACTGCTTTCGCCCGCCGAGGGGGGCTGGCAACCCGTTGCGCCCAGCGCGCTGGCCTTCGCGCCGGACTACGCCGTACCCCAGCCTCTCGACCAGGCCGGCATCTCCATCATCATCGACGCATTTGTCCTGGCGGCGCGGCGCGCCCTCAAGGCCGGCTTCGACATGGTAGAGATTCATGCCGCCCACGGCTACCTGCTCCACCAATTCCTTTCTCCGCTCGCCAACCAGCGCATCGACGCCTACGGTGGCAGCTTTCAAAACCGGGCCCGTCTGCTTCTCGCGGTCGCAGACGCCGTACGCGCCGCGTGGCCGGCCCACCTGCCGCTCTTCGTCCGCATCTCGGCCACCGACTGGGCGGAAGGCGGCTGGTCCATCGACGAATCCGTTCAACTGGCCCATCTGCTGCGCGAGCGCGGCGTCGATCTGATCGACGTCTCCTCCGGCGGGCTGGTTCCCAACGCCCAGATCCCCTCCGGCCCCGGATTCCAAGTCGTGTTTGCCGCCAGAATCCACCGCGAGGCCGGTATTCCCACCGCCGCCGTGGGCCTGATTACCGACCCCGTCCAGGCCAATGCCATCGTGGCTCAAGGCGAAGCTGACTTGGTGCTGCTGGGCCGCGAACTGCTGCGCAACCCTTACTGGCCGCTCCGCGCAGCCGCCGCTCTGGGGGAGTCCGCCAGTTGGCCGGAGCAGTATCTGCGCGCCGCGCCAAGCCACTCTCCCGCCCGCAGGCCCGTCACACGCCCCGAAACAGCGTAACCTTCGCAGGCCCGGCGCGATTTTCCGCCCATCCAGGCTTGCACTCCGCCAATTTCCCAATTAAATTGGCCAATTTATTAATTTTGCTGCGCAAATGGTGCAAATTGTGCCTATAATCCCTCATAAGCAGGGTTTTATCCCAGTTGCGGTGTCCTCCTCGTCCTCATTATGGCCATGCAACTATCGCAAAAACGTGACCCCGACGCACCCGCTATTCCCGACCGCCTCTACTTCAAGATCGGGGATGTGGCCCGCATTTGCAGCGTCGAAACCTATGTTCTGCGCTTCTGGGAGACGCAGTTTCCCCAGCTCAAGCCCAACAAAAGCGGAACCGGCCAGCGGCTTTACCGCCGCCGCGACGTTGAACTGGCCTTGAAGATCAAGCACTTGGTCCACACCGAGGGCTACACGCTGGCTGGCGCACGGCAGTCCCTGGAGCAGGGCCACCGACGGCCGGCTCCGCAGCCAGAGGCTCAAGGCGATCCGCAGCCCCAGTTGCCGCTGGCGGTTGCGAACGGCTCAGGGCAGCTCTTCGACGACCTCGCCCTGACCATCGATCGTGCCCGCGCCGAGCTGCGCGAGATTGCCAGCCTGCTCAGCTCGCCGCAGCCCCGGCCGCCCCGCCGTCGCGCGGGCCTGGCTACAATGCCCTCCACTTCGGAGCTGCTTTTCCCGGCCTGATTTTTCGCGGCCTGATCGAGCCCATTCGAGCATAGGTTTCGCGCCCACCGTTCCCGGGCTGTAAAACCGCGATAGGAGCTCCGGCTGCCTCCGGTCGTCACTTTCCGAAGCGCATCACCACGCCCGCGCCGAGGCGAAGGCTGTTCTGGTGGTCGTTGACGCCGTTGCCGAAGGTGGTGACGAGGTAGTCGGCTTCCAAGAGCCTAACGGAGAAGCGCCGGCTGGCCCGCCAGTCGACGCCACCACCGAGATTGGCGGCGAAGGCTGATCCGGCGTTGGCGGTCAAAGAGTTCTGCCCTTGAACCAAGCGTTCCGCTGGAGTGCGCCAGCCCGATCAGCGCCTGACCGAAGGGTTGCCATGATGAGGAGTTCGGCGAGTGGCCCAGCTTGAGCCGATAGTGGGCTCCGGCCGTATAGGAGCTCAAGGTGAGGCTTTTGCCGGTGCTGGAAATGGAGCCGGCGTGGGCGGCGGTGATGTCGCCTACCAGGGCCAAGGCTCCCCCCGGCTTGATCGGCCAGGCGAAGGTGGCGCTGCCGCCGTTGAGGTTGATGCAGCCGCAGCCGCCCGGAGGCGCGTTGCTGCGCAAGTAGTTCTAGAGCGGTTCTCCAATTGCTATTCACCGAAATCTGGACAATCGTTTCACTATTCGATTGGACCAGAACCGGAAGAAACCGACAGGGATATGATCCGCGGGGGCCTGAATAACCAAGTCGCGCGAAATCTGCATTTTCTTGCCAGTAACCCGGCCGATGGATAAGTTAAGGCTGACGTGCTCGCAGACATCTGCCTCATCGTCAGCGCGATACGAGCCTAAACAATAGTCCGAGGCGTTGTAGAGGCAAAATCCATTGAATGACGAGGCGCATAGGACAGGGAGGTCTCTGGTCATGAGCCTTTGATTGTCGTAGATATGTTCCTGGTGAAAACGGAAATAGCTGCAGGGGCGCTTCTTTGCGTCCGTGATTTCCTTGTTGAGATTTGACAAAAACTCGTAACCCTCGACTCGCAGCGAAAGCAGGTCGTAGTACACGGGAAACGACGTAGCGCCCACGGCGAATATGGTGGCGTCAGCTTGGAGCCGCTCGACCGCCGCGCGAACGGCCGGGGGGCTGGGCGGGTTGACGATTACATTGTCCAGGTCGACGACGCAGATAAAGTCTTCGCTGATTCCGCGCGCTTCGGCCGCATCCAGAAGCGCCTGCCGCCCCATCGCCATGCGGACCAGCCGGCTCTTGCCAGATGCCATCAGGGTTGTGTCCAGCAGGGCGATCTTTGGACCGGCCGCCTCTTCTATCAGCGTTCGAGTTCCGTCGGACGATCTATTCTCGCCGATGATCGCCGCGCAGCGAAACCCCGCGGATTCAAGCCGGTCAAGGTAGGCGAAAAAACGGGGAATGGTATCGGCACAATCCCGCGCAAGGCATAAAAATAGAATACTGATCGGCATCTCTTGAACTCCAAGTTAGCATCGGCGTCCCCAAGATTCAAACCATCCGCAAGAAACCGTCCCTAACAATCAAGCCGATAACTGCTGAGCTAGCGGGATTCTCATGGATTCAATGTTCCTGCTTCTGGCCGCGCAGGAGTGCACTTCGTCCGCCATGGGGCCATCGCCTATGATTTTCAGCCGAAGCGGAATCCGGCCTGTATTCCACGCCGCCAGCAGCGTCCGAATCCCCTTTTCCGGCGACAGCCGTCCGACAAAAAGCGCGGTGTCTTCGGCGGTTCTCTCTGCCTTCCAGGTGTCCGAAGCGACAAAATTCGGTTTCACCACAACCTTTTCGGCAGGCAAGCCGCCGCGAACCAGAATCTCGCGTTCAAAGGCGGAAACCGCAATGAAGAGATCGACGCGCTCCCAGGTGCGCAGCAGGCGGTGGAAGGCATAGGCCGCCGTGACGACGGCGCTGCCCGCCCGGCTGCCGCGATAGCAGCCATGGAATACGCCGTCGAGCGGAAGCGGCTTGCCCAGGCAGTCCGTGCAGATAACCCCATTGCGATAAAGCAGGGCGTTGGCGCAGAGCATCCTGAAGTTATGCAAGGTCTGCACAACGGGCACTTCCGCGGCGCTGGCTTCCAGGATAATCGAGGGCGACAGCATCGGGAACCAGTTGTGAATGTGCACCACAGCCGGCTGGAAGGATTGAATCGCCTGCCTCATCCGCTGGCGCGCACTGGGTGAATAAAAGATGGACGCGGAGGCTGACAGTTTGCCGCGCAGGCCGCGGATGGCGTCGTTATCCTGCTCCAGCAGCTCCACGCCGTGGCCATGACGCCGCAGCAACCCGGCCTCGTCGCGTACCACCGCGTCCTCGCCGCCGCTCAATTGATACCGGTTATGCGCTATGAGAATTTTCATAAAGTTGGCATCAATTCGCATTTCCCTGATTCGTGAAAAATTACTGGGAGGGAGACAGATTCCGGGCGCGGGCGATCATTTCCGCCGCGGCGCCGAGGATGATGGCGATGATGATGTACAGAATATAGAAACCAGCCCTCAAGGGAGCGGAGAACTCGGTGGTGCTCATCCCATACGCTAAACAAAAAATAAGCAGCACCAGCGCGCATCGAATCGCGTGACGGGGCGCGCTGTCCATCGCCGGACTTGGAGGAGTTTGCCTGCTGGCGAAGCGCCATGCCAGCTTGACGGTCTTCGCGATGATTATCAGATAGACCGCCAGCGCCAGCCAGCCGGCCCCGGCCAGGACATCAACGAATGTATTGTGGGCGGTCCCGATACGCTCAACAATCACCCCCGAGCCCAAGAGAAAATGCTCCTTGAACAAAACTCTGAAGCCATCAACGTACCCCATCCCCCACGGGTGGGTCGCGCAGTAGCGAATGACAAAAGCCCAGATTTCAGTTCTTCCGCTGGCGCTTGCAATGCCCTCGGCGCTCTCGCCCCGATTGAACCTATCCAAAATGCGCTTTGGTCCGACAACTGCCGCAACCGCAACGGAAAAAAGAATGGAGGCCATAAGCCCGGAGATGAGCAGATAAGCGGCGCGCTTGCCGGTCTTCGCCCACAGGGTCGCCAGAAACAAAAGACAGACGAACAGCGCTATTTCGCTTCCGCGAACCTGTGTCAGCAATGTTCCCGCCAGACCGATCAAGAAGAAGAGAGAGGCGAGAAACCTGGATTCCAGCGAATACAGAAAGCTGTAAGCCGAGATAATCGCGATGAGCGGGGAGATTACAGGCATGGGCGCCACTGCGTTCCCAAGGAGGCGTATTCCCTCTCCCGGCAGAACCACCATGACCAGTTCCGGATTCACGGCCAGCGCCAAGCAAACCACGACCAGCAGCAGAAATAATATGAACCTCAGGCAAAACAGGCATTGCACCCAATCGGGCGGGTTGCGATATACATCGACGATAAATTCCGCAACGCAAATGATCGTAAGAAGATACAAGAAGGAATATGCCGCGGTTGCCAGCCTGCTGGGAGAGTAGATCACTGACGCCAGGAACAAAAGGCCGAGGAAGAAGACGTATTTGAGGATGGATTGAATCTTTGGGGGAATGAGGATGGACTTCGCAGCCGCCAGGCGGCCGATTGCCCGCAGGGCAACCGCGCCCAGCAAGCCAGCCTGAAGGAAACTCCAGACGTCCACCTGCCCCTGCGTGATGTCAATCCCCTTGGTAGATCTGAATATCGGCGGACCAAACGCAAGAAGGAAAACAGGGTAGCGCATTAAAAACCGCATAAACGAAAGGCGTCTCAAGGGCCGTGACCCTTGGATCTCGCATTCGCTATTGTCTGTCCATCCTGCGGGTTGCTTCATATAGCCGCTTTGCCCTTTTCCAGTAACTTCAAGATTCCGGTGTAAGTTTGCCGCCGGCGGCGCCCGGCAGGGCGCCAAGATAACGGAGATTTCAGCGCGCAATGGCTAAATATTCACTCAGAATCTCCGCGTCCAACAATGCTTTCCGTCAACCTGGGCCATGATAGCTCGTTAGCCCTGGCAATAGCTCCCGCCGACAGGCGTTGCAGTTCCGCGGCCGGCATCCGCGCCAGGGAAATCATGGCGCTGGCAATGCCGTCCACCACTCGGGCTTCATCAGCGCCTGCTGTTGGAACAACGATTCCACAGGACTCGTTGACCATGACGCCGGGACCGCCGAGGTCGAGACAAACTACCGGCACTCCGCGCTGCAAGGCCTCCAGCACCACGAATCCACCTGAATCATGAAGACTGGGAAAAACCAGGGCGGTATAACTCTGAAGCGATCCTAAAAGCTGCTCCCGGGGAAGCTGGCCGGCGAACTCCACCGCCTCCGCCACCCCGCATTGCTCCGCTACATCGCGCAGCCACTGCTCATCCGGGCCACTCCCAACGAGAGTGAGAGTCGCCTCTGGAACTGTTCGTCTGACTTCAGCCAGCGCCCGAATTGCAAAATGCGCGCCCTTCCAATGCAGCAGGCGCCCGGCAAACACAAATCGCGGCAGCGCTGGCGCCTGCCGCGATTCATTTCGCGCGGCCTGACCGTCGGTTGCAATGGCGAGATGCACAGCCGTCTTGGAGCGCCATTTTGACGGGACCAGCCGGAGACTGTCCGCTGTCGTCACATAGATGCGCTCGGCGGCGGCAAAGGCCAAATGGGCAAGTGGACTGTAGCGCTGCAACAGAATTCCCACGTCGCGCAGCAGTTCGCTTGCCTGGCCGCGGAACGGCATTCCGCGACGCAGACGTAAAGGCGCTCGCTCTCCGCCCGCGATAGGTCCGATTACAAATGGAACTCCCAGCCGGCCCATGAAGGAGCCGCATTGCATACTGGCAAAGGTCACGTGGTAGACGCGGTCAAATGGCTTGTCGCGATGAAGCACGGCCGCCACGCGGTACGCTCCCCACTGCCATAGGATGAAATAGGCAGGAAGAAACCAGGCCTGCTTCTTCAGCCTCAAGGCCCACCGGGGAAGGTCGTAGTAGATAAAATGCAGTCCGGGAGCGTGGCTCAGATGGTCTGCTTCAATCACGGATTTGTTGTTGGCGCGCGTCAGCACCCACACCTCATCGGCGTGCGCCAGCATGTGCCGTGCCCTCTGCCAGCCAACCTCCGGCTCCGATCCTCGATTCGGCTCGCACGCATAGGCCGAAAGCAGAATCCTCATGGTTTCTCCGTGATCCGGTTGGCGCTATCGATTGCCGTGACGGCCCGCTCCACATCGGCAATCACCCTGTCCAGCGGCTGCGAGGCGTCGACGATCGCATACTCGCGCTGCTGGCAAACGAAGGCCAGATAGGCCTGGCGCTGGCGCGCGGATTCCTCCAGCGAGACCTCCTGCTTGCGCGCCTGCAAGACCTCCGCCGGGGCATCCAATAAGACCCACAGCTTAGGCTGCGGCATCAGCTTGCCCACCAGACGGGCCATCCATGGCGGCCCGCCGTAGCGATAGCGCAGGGGATCGACCAGCAGGTCATGATAGTAGCGGTCGCAGATGAGCAGCGTCTCCTTTTTATCATGGAAGAGGTTGGCATACCATTCCTCGATGAGCCAGACCAGTATCTTGGCCAGGGACAAAAGCACCGGCCGGGGCGGCTTGCCATGAGGGTCGGCGACAATGGCTCCCGGCTCGCCGCGTTGTGGACTGATTCCCCGCGGCTTCAGGTGGCGCACCGCCGCCGCGCGCCCTGCCCGATCCAGTCCGCGTAATAATCCGTCGATGACGGTGCTCTTGCCCGCGCCGTCGGGGCCAAGAATGACGATTTTCAGTTTCCGAACTTCCTTTGGCCGTAAATTTTCGAGCGCCGTTCCAGTATTTGTTTCAAGCGCGCGGCGCTGTATGCCGCCGCAAATCCGAGCAGGCGCGGCTATCGCCCTGAAGCGGGTTGGGGAGCGCGGATTCACTCGCGGCATCCCGCACGTTCCTCATCGCCAACGGCGGCATCGAGGGCGCAAAAACGTCTCTTGAGCTGCCGGTCCGTGCTCTGAGCCAGCATATCGATAATCGCGGCGTAGACGTCTTCCGTCAGGTCTGCCGCCGGTTTGCCCGCGTTCAGGATGATGTGCTGCTTCCTTGCCTTCACAAAGGAACGATAGGCTTCAATTTGCCGGGCGGTCTGCGCGGGCAGTTCCCCGCCTTCGGTCCTCATGGCCGGGTCTAGCAGTATCCAGAGATCGGGAGACGGAAAGAACCTGCTGGCGAGGCGCGCAAACCACTGAGGACCGTTATAACCATACTTCGCCGGGTCGATCAATAAGTCCTGGCAAGAACACCCGCAGATTCGAAGCGTAAAATTCTTCTTCCCTATGAATTGGCTCAGCCACTCGTCCAGCAGCCACACAAGCGCCTTTGCCATGGAGGATAATGAACCGCTTTGAGCTTGCGCGCAGCCGTCCGACCTGGAGTTCATTCGCCGTGACTTGCGTGCAAGAGTCAGCCGTGACTTGAAATGGTGCTTCTCCACAATTTTCGCCGAAGATTGGAGTAGGGGTATCAGGTTTTCGATGATCGTTGTCTTGCCACAGCCGGACGGGCCTAAGATGCAAACGGTTTCGATGGTCCTTGGTGAATAGCGAACCTCGCCTTCTCCCGCGTAGTGCCGGACGATAGAACAAGCGCTGCGAATCGGCTTACACAGCAGACTACGCAGGGCAAGACAAGTACGAAGCGATCTGACGCAGGCGTGTATCTTTTGGCGGTCGCCACCAATCACTGAATCCACCAATCGAGTTACAGCCTTCACCCCAAACTGCGGCAACAGAGCAGCAATCACCTCGCATCTGTTGTCTGCAAACCTCCGTTGCACCTGGGGGAAGTACTTCTCCTTTATCCGCCCTCCAATGATCAGGCTAGTCAGCAAAGAGATGATCGCTTCGTGAACCGGGGATGGCACGAAGAAATGTATATTGCCCGCCTGGCGCGGCTGGGAGGCCTGCAGCACAGCGTCTACAGAAAGGTACGGCAGTCCCTTCCAGCTCAAGCTCAAGAAAAAATCGACCTGGAACGAGCGTCCTCCTGGAGTCGCACAGATGCCCTCCACGAACACGGATGCCACGTGGGGGTGCCAGCAATAGCCGACGATTCGCACGCCTTTAACGGACCGAAGCGCATGCATGGCACACGGCAGATCGGATCTAGAAATCAGGAAATCAATATCTCCGCCAACATTTACGCCGGGAAATCCTTCATAATTTCGCAAAACACATGGACGCAGTCCTTCCCCCTCAAGCGCCTGGGTTAGTGCTGCAAGAAATTCACTAAACAACAGGACTGCCGGTTGCCTGAGGGAGGGCGTGCTCACAGCCTGTTCCACGCGCTTTTGCATGATTCATCCTTCAAGAGGATCCGTTGGCGCTTTCTGATATTGGAAAGACGCCGATTACGAACGGCGAAGCAATAGCTTCGATGCAATCTGTCGAACTGTATAGCCTGGTTGTAAGATCGTTGTTGCGATGACTGTTGGCACGAGCAGATAGTACTTACGCTGGGCAAATTGAAAGGTTGCAGCTTTGTAGAGTACTTTAGCCATATCCTTGCGCTCCGCGTTAAGCCGCACGTACCAAGGCAACGTCCGGCGAAAACAAACAAACTCGTCCCAGGACAATTCCCGTTCACCGCGGCGCCTACGCAACATACACTCCTTGACCCAGTGTATTTGCCGACGGATAAATCGCGCTCGTGCGATTGAAGCTGATTTATCATGTATGCGGTACTTAAGCAAAAAATCCGGCTGAACGAGGATATTGTACCCGCGCTCCAAAAGCCGATTCCACAGGTCAATGTCCTCGTTCACGCGAAACTGCTCGCGATAGCCGCCGACAGCCTGCACTGAACTCTTTCGCAGAATGCTTGCGGGATGGCTGAACCCAACTAACTCATTGGCCAGATAGAGCTTTTGGACAGCCTCATGCGTAAGCAGGCGCGAGTTATCCCTGGCTATCATTGTTCCCTCACCATTGATGTGCATGACCCAACTGCTGGCCACAGCCAGTTCCGGATGCGCGGACACGAAGGCCAATTGGCGTTCGATACGGTTGGGCATCATGACGTCGTCGGCGTGCATGATGACGACCCACTCGCTGGCCGACAGGGCCAACCCCCTATTGAGCGTTGCCGCAACCCCGATATTCGCATGCGCCTCCAGGCGAACGCGCGCGTCTCGCCGGGCGTAGTCTTGGGCTATCTCCCGAGTGCGGTCCTGCGACCCGTCGTCGAGAATAATCAGCTCGAAATCCTTCCAGGTCTGCGCCAGCACGCTTTCGATTGCTTCGGCGAGGAATCGCTCGGCGTTGTATGCCGGCATTACAATTGAAATTTGCATCTATGCAACCCCTTGTCTGGCAATCCGTGTCTTGCGGCGGCATTTCTCCGCAAGTAACTTACACAACCAGTTTTTGGCGAGTTCAGAGCGGTTCTCGCGCGAATGCGGAGGCGGGGTCATCGACTCGGCCAGCCCCCAGACCTCGACCTCGTGCCCCAGCCGCAACTCAGAGGCCGCCATCCAGTGCACCACCCGGTTGACGCCGTTCGGGGTGTCGGGATTCGCCTTGCCTTTCAGTATGTGAACGATGCGCATCAGCGCACCTCCGCGGCGATGCCGGCAGATTTCCATCGCGCCTGCTGTTCTGCGCTGGAATCCCTCCGCCGCAAGAATGCATACGGCCGGCATGATCGGCAGGCGCAGACGCACATCCAACCCCGGTCCGGTCACTGCAGCCGTGAGAATGAGGAAATAGAGCGAGGTCCCCAGCAGTAGCCACAGCCCCGGGCGGTGCACCTCACAGCGGAAGATTCCTCGCGCCGCAAGCAGATACAGTCCCAGAACCACGACCTCGAAGAGGGCTTTCTCAACTGCGTCCCACGGCTGTGTTTTAATAATCACGATCCCCCAGCGTAACGCCCCCTCATTTCTTAAGCCGGAGATTCGCATGGAGCTTTGCTGCGTCATTAACCGATCAAAATTTCCTGCGCCTGGAGTGAACAAAAGCTCAAACAAAGACATCAGCGAAGCGTGCGCATAAACCACGGGATGCGCCTGGATCATGCGGGCCGCCTCGGAATGCATGAAGGCCAGGCGTTGTCCCTGGCTCCATCCGGTCTGCTCGGGATGCCGCGCGAGATAAGGCTGGAAGAGATAATCCTGCTCGCTGGGGTTGGCCGCGCCCAGATAGCCCATCTCCTTGCTTACGTCAAGAAAGGGCCGGTGTTCCACATGGGCGGTCACGTCGGCGGCGACATTCAGGTAGATGTTCATTTCCGCGGCGCTTGAGAACCTGCTGTAGCCGGTCTCAAACCAGTTGCGCATCTGCCAGGCGGCCAGCCAGGGCAGCACGCAAATCAGCAGCACGGCAGGCGCCTTCCAGCGAAGACCGGAATCGCGCGCCAACACAAAAAACAATCCTGCCGCCAGCGCAATCGGCAGATAATAAGTGACCGGCCGCACAAAAGTTGCCGCGGCCAGCCATAAGCCTGCCATCGCCAGCGCCTGCAAACGGCGCTCGCGCAAGAACACCGCCAGCCGCTCCAAGCTGAGCAGAAAAAGGACGAGGAACAAGGTCTCCGACACAAGGGTAACGGAATAAGCGACCGAAACCGGCTCAAAGGCAAAGATCCAGGCCGCGCCGAGCGCCACGCGAGGATCATCGAAGACGGCCCGGCCCAGTCTCCAGACAAGAATCACGGAGAGAACCGAAAGAAGTACATTCACCACGGCCGCCGCGGGCAGGCCGGCAAGGCTGGTCACGGCAAGAAAGAGCGGATACCCCGGAGTGCGCACCAGGTCTGGCACGCCATCGGCAAAAAAACGGCCATGAAACAGCAGGTTGCGTCCCGGTTCAAGATAACTGATGGTGTCAGGGCTAAGAAAGGCGCTGGTGCCGACCCGGGCCAGCGCGACCGCCAGCAACGTCAGGCGAACTACGGCGGCGGCGATAAGGGGCCAGATGAGCCGCAGCGTCCACCCAGGAGTTTTATGGCCCGGATGTGTGCCCAGGCCACCTAGGTTAATGCTCATGGTATCCGCGCCATGCACTGGCATATAGCACTCCTGTAAAGTCAATTGTCTTGCTGCGCCACCGGCTTGGCATAAAAATTCTCACTCTGCCACCACTGGAGCTTGGAGAATGAGCGACGATTGCCGCGCCACGCGCCTTGATCTGAGCAGTAAAGCGGCGCCGACGATGCCTTGAAAGAGGACCTGCGATCCCAGCAGCCCGAGCATGGTGCCGCCCAGTCCCAGCCACTTGGCCATCGGCCCCGCGAAGGAGACGGCGAAGGCTGTCATGGCCAGATAAGACCAGAAGATCGGCACGGTAAACTCCAAGGCCTGCAGGCCGGCACGCAGCGGGCCGCCCAAAAAAATCATCACGTACAACAGGGCGTAGAGGCGCAGAACATAGCCGTATTGCGCCATCCCGGGCCCGTAGACCAGCCGCAGCCAGAAGCCCGGCGCCGCCGCCATGACGATGGCGAACAGGAGGGTCATCCCGCCCCATTTTAGCAGGATCGAGCGTGTGTAGGAGAGCATCGCGTGCGTGCCGCCTTCGCGAAGCCGGCGCGCCGTCTCGACGGGCACGACGTTATCCAGCCCCTGAAACCAGACGTGGGTTGCGCCCATCAGGTTCTGCGAGGCCTTCAGCACGCCGGCGGCGGCGGCGCCGTAATAGATCGGGGCGGCGATGACAAAAAGATTGCCGGAGGTCCACTGCAGCAGCGCCGCGGCGCCCAGCCAGCGGGAGAAGCTCCAGTGGCGGCGGGAAGCCGCCTTGATCGAATCCCATTTGAACTTCAGCGGCTCCATCCAGAACCATACCGGCGCAAGGCCCAGGATCGAGGTGCCCGCCATCACCCACAGCGCGGTGGCGCTGGTCAGGTTGCCCGCGCGATGAAGCAGAAACAAGAGGGGAAGCTGGGCAGGTAGCTGAGCGCGTCATCGGCCAGCGCGCGGCGGCCCTGGCGGGTGGCGAAGAAGTAGCGCCGCCCGAAGTCCTGCATCTGGTAGGCGAAGGCGGAGACCGCCAGAGGCAGGGCAAGCTGCCGCAGCTCCGCGTGGGGAAAGAATCCGCCGGAAACCTTCAGGGCTGCAAAAACCAGAATGAAGCAGAAGAAAACCAGGACAAACTCCTGGAAGACGACCGCGCCGAAGTAGCCAGGCCGGTCTTTTTCCTCCTGCTTGGGGCCGACGCTCATCATCGGCGCAACAATCAGCGCGATCTGGATACTGTTGACAAATAGCACCGACATCCAGGCGAGCGCGAAGACGCCAAACTCCGTGAGGCCCATGAAGCGGGCGAGCATCACATTGGTTAAAAAGTTGGTCCCGCTGACCACCGCCTGATCGCCGAGCGCCCAGCTTTCGCGTCCTGAAAGCTGCTGGAGCAGGCCATTGCGAATTCGCTCCCCGAGTGTATCTTTCGCTGTCATCCCGCCCCTGAAACTTCCGCTTGAAGACCGGCGCCGCGATGACGCGCGGATAGTGGCAGCTCCTCAGCCGGCAGTCTTGCTTCCATGCTCTTTACCGTACGGAATCCGCGCATCATAAAACACTCCCCTGCCGCATACCGGAGCCCATCTGTGACGCTCTACGCCCCTATTCGCAGTCCAAAGGCGATTGCGCCGGCCGCGTCAGCTTCAACAGGGCTGCCGGCCGGTTAGTGAACGGTATAGATAGTCGCGGAGGCGGCGGTCCCGATAAGCCCCTGCGCTGAAGAAAATGTTGCCTTGAGCTTACTCATGGGCACGTAAACGATGTCCTGCGCCTGTAGCTGGAGGGGCGTCTGGGTTCCCTTTGCGATGCCATCATAGGAGAGGGGAAAATCCAGCACGGTTCCGTCCGGATTGCGGCGAATCACGCGCAGGCCGCCGGTGTTGGCCTGCATAACCGTTCCTCCACTGAGCGCCAGGGCCTCGGCGACATTCATCTTTCCGTCTTCCTGCATCACGTAGCCGCCAGGCCGGTTGACCGCGCCCAGAACATAGACGATGCCCGCGCGCGGCACGATGACCGAATCGCCGGGGCGCACCACAACGGCGGCGGCCTGCGGATTGCTGCCGCTGCGAGCGTACGGAATGTCCTCCTCCGGCGCGGCATCATCGTCGGCGTGGCGAATCCTGATGCGCTCACCCGCCAAAGGCGTCACGCCGCCGGCTTCGGCCAGGATCTCGCTGAGTTTTGTGGGAGCGATCAAAGCCACCCGTCCCGGACTGGCCACTTCGCCTGACACGGTCACGTACTGGCCGGCATACTGCTCCACGTCGACGCTGACCTGCGGCTGGAGCAGGACCTGACCGTCCTTGAGAGCCGCCTGCAGCCGATTTGCCGCCTCCTGCAAGCTCAGCCCGCGAAGATGCACTTTGCCGCACAGGGGAAGCGTCAGATCTCCCGCCTGATCGACGCGGTAGGAATTGCTGAGCTCGGGAGCCTCGTAGACATTGACGCTCAGCAAGTCTCCAGGCGCGATGCGCAGCTCGGAAAAGTCCCTGGGAACGATGGTTGGCCCCTGATTTGGACTCGAAACTTCGGTTTTGCCTGTGGGGGAAGCCAGACTGGAAGCGGCAGCCGAAATGGCCGAACTCCCGGCCGTCTGGGCATTCGCCGGCGTCAGCATCATCGCCGGCTGCAGGGCAACACCGAGCAGAAGCGGAAGACCACGGCTGAAAGCGACCCTACTTTTCGCCATAATAACTCTCCACATTGTAGCCATACACGCTCCGATATTCGCTGGCGGACATATCCACTGCTTCAATCACCATGCCGAGAATATGGACGCGGTTCCGGGCAAGGGTCTGGACAAAGCGGCGCAATGCCTTTCGAGAAGTGCGGCCCGCGCGCAGCACGCCGATGGTTCCATCGCAGTGCGTCCCGATAATAATCGCGTCGGCGACCGGCAAGACGGGCGGGGTGTCCACCAGCACCAGGTCAAACCGCTGCCGGGCGGCCTCAATGACCCCTCCGATCTCGTCCGATCCCAGCAGCTCCGAGGCCAGAGGGGATTGACGGCCGGCCGACAACAGGGTCAGATTCGGTTCCACCGGATGCGGCACCAGAGTCTCATCGAAGGTTTTCAGGCCGGCGAGAATATCGGCCAACCCATCTTCCCGCGCCGCGCGGAAAAGAGCGTGCTGGCGGGGACGGCGAAGATCGGCGTCGATGATCAGCACCCTCATGCCGGTGGCGGCAAAGGCCAGTCCCAGGTTATAAGCAGTATAAGACTTGCCCTCTCCGGGCAAGGCGCTGGTAATGGAGAGAACCCGCAACTTGCGCCCCACGCCAGACAGGGTCAGACCCGACCGCAGGCTACGGAATGACTCCGCCGTGGCGCTGGCCGGAGCTATCAGAAAAGAACTCGATTCACCGACCAGAGCGCCTTCGCGCAGCTTGGCTTCCACGCGGTGAAATGGGATCATGCCCAGCACCGGCAGGTTCGCCACCGTTTCCACCTGGAAGCTGTCAGCCAGCGTGTCGTCCTGGCTTTCCAGCAGGTAGGCCATGCCGAGGCCCAGGAAAAGACCGCCCAAAAAACCGGCAACAACAAACAAAACAGGCTGCGGCAACCAGGGCGTGCCCGGAGGACGCGCCGGGTCGGCGATCGTGACATTGGTCGCGCTGTTGCCCGCGTCGATGTTCGCCTCCTGCAGCCGGGCATATAACAGGTCGTACAGCTCCCGGCTGGAGCGCGCCTGCTCCATGAGAACGCCCAACTGCACGATGTCGTCGTTCATCTTGCCGGTCACCAGCTTTTGCGCTTCAAAGGCGGCACGCAGCGACTGCTCGTTCTGCTGGGCCAGAACAAGATCGTTCTTCGCCCGCTGCTTGATCTGCCCGATCTCGTTTTGAATCTGCTCGTGAAGCGAATTCAATTGATTGGCGATGTCGGTCAGATGAGGGTTTTTGGCACCGTACCTGGTCTGCGCGCTGGCATAGGCCACCCGCGCCGCCGACTCCTGCTGCCGCAACGAGTTGAGCACCTCCAGGCCATTGCCCTGGGAGAGAACAGAGGAGTTGGAAAGACCGGGAAGAGAACTGGAGCCGAGCGAGGAGATCAGCTCCGGATTCTCCGTGGCCGTCAGGCGGTAGATCGCCTCATCCGCCATGCGCACGGCCTCGGCCTGGGTCACCTCGTCGTTCAGCGTCGCCATACGGTCCAGTTCGGGGATGCGCGCCGAGCCTCCGCCACCGCCACCACCGCCGCCGCCACTGCCACCACCAGCTCCAGGCAAGGACTCCGACCCCCCTCCCAGAGAGGAGAGGCCCAGCATCGCAGAGGAGAGATTATGGGCGCGCTCGAACTCCGCTACGGCCTGCTGGGACTTGGCAACCTGATCGGAGAGGTCGCCCAACTGGGCAGAGAGCCACTGCGAGACGTCCTTTGATGAATTGAAGTTCGAACTGAGCAGATAGGCTTTGTACTCGGCAACAATCTGGTTGGCGGTCTGCGCGGCCTCAACCGGATTCCTGCTGGTGTAGGTAATGGCAATCAGTCGCGAATTGCCAACTTCTTTCACCTTCAGATGACCCTCGAAGTTGCCGATCAGGGCCTCCCGCCGGCTGGGCGGCAGGGCAGCCGCGCTGACGATGGGGCCTTCCTGCTTGCTGAAGCGGTCGGGATTTTCCAGGCGCAGCATTCCCATCTTGCCCATCACGGCCAGAGCAATAGAGTCGTTCTTTATAACTGCGGTTTCAGTCTCGATCTTGACCTTCAGATCATCCGGTTCTCCCGACGCCATCGAGGCCATGCTGGAGAGCATGCCGGCGCCGCTGCTGCCGCTCTCATTGAGCTCGATGGTGGCCGTGGCCCTGTATTTCGGATGCATTACAAAACAGGTGAGAATCGCCGCCAGTGCGCAAAAGACCACGCAACCAGCGACAATGCCCCTCCGCTTCCATGGGACCAGCGCCAGTTCCCGGAGAGACACCTGATCCTCGGGATCAAAGAACCGGCTGCTATCTGCTGACCAGCCCTTGGAGTGGCCGGCTTGAGTCTCATTCTGTTCAGTCAAGTGGTTCCTCATTTTCAGACTTTGATGAATGCTCCGCGGTATCGATCTGATTTATGCCGCCGCGCGGAATCAGAGCCTGCGACACTACCGTGAAGAGTCTTGCATCAGCTTTACAGAAACCGGGCCGTCGGGCGGCTTATCCCTCGCCGGGATTTTCGGCGGCAGATCCTGGTCCGGAGGGCGGAAGCAAAAACCGCCTCTCGTGCCGCGGCTAAGGCAAAATCAGAAAAACTGCGCCCAAACTGCTTCCGTTCAGGCTATAGCATTTTCACTCCTGCTCTTTACAGAAACCTGGATGCTGAGTGGCTTTTTCCTCTCCGGGGTCCCCGGCGACAGGTCTTCGTCGCTGGGGTGGAAGTAAAAGCCACCTTCCATGCTCCTGTGATGGCAATATGTGAAGTGAAAATGCTCTAGCCGCTCCCTGATCGCCGCGCCGGCTCTGCTGTTGGGGCTTCATGTATATCGTCGCTGATTTTGCTATAGAACTATGCGTGCCATGAAAATCTTTTAGCGCCATAGTCCTGAATTTTGCATACAACTTCGCCATCCTCACTTGGGTGGGGTAGTTTTCCACAGATCATTCGCACTGGGAAAATGATGGCCGCGCCCACTCCACATCGCTCGCAGGATGGAAGAACCGCTGTTATTCGAGTCACGCGCCGGATACTATTTCGTCAACAGGTCCAAGCCGCTCACTTGTAGACTAACAACCGCTGGCGCATCAGTCAATCCGCGAACCAAGCGATTGACTGGTGCCGTGCCGGGCGGGAAATTGCCTGGCTCACGCTTGTGTAGCTGCCTCCTTATGGGGCAGCTGCCGCATTTTGTGAAGATTGCATCCGCCGGTTGAGGCCGGGAAGAAGACGGCGGCCCGGAGGCTAGGCTCACTGCTCTGGTAGCAAAGCCAACAGCCTGGAAGCAAGAATCTGGGGCGCCAGCCCCGGTGGGGTTTGATGCCGCCGCCGGCCGGCCGGAACCGGCCTCCACTCTGGCGTCCATCGCCGTCCGCGGCATTCCGGCGCGCCTGCCTCTGACGCGGCCCGTCCCTCCTCGCCTCGCATTTACATCCGCCGCGGAACGGCCGCCTTTCCCATTCCAGGAGCCTGGCCGCGTCACGTTCCCGATTGTTACAGCGGCAGTGCGCAGCGATAAAATGCTGCCATTTGTCCGGCCGCGCGCCTGTATACTTTAGCCAAATGACCTCCGGCGCTCCCTCGGCGTCCGCAGTTGCCTGAGGGGGCATTCCGGCTTACATCGCCTTTGACCTGAAGAGATACAAGGCAAAAAGCAGCTTTCGCACAGACCGCACGGAGTTTCCACAATGGCCCTCATTCCCGTTGAAGTTTCTGTCTCGCGCCGTCAACCATGCACTCCGGCCCAGCCCGCCGCCACGATCCTGGTTGGGAGTGAAGGGCGAAGCGGCTCCGAAGGCAATGGCCGCTGGCGCGGTAGGTTCAGGTTGCGCGGTGGGTTCAGGTTGCGTAGGGGGTTCACGGCCTCTCGCAAGCCAGGCTGGAGGGCGGTGGCCCTGACGGCTTTTCTGTTGGCTGGTCCAGGCGCGTGGGCGTTGAACGGCGTCTTCGGCACGCCACAACCGGTCGGTGTGAGCTCCAGTTCACAGAGCGTCACCGTGACGGCGCAGGCAACGGGCACTGTGGCGACGGTGGAAGTGCTGACGATGGGAGCGCCCGGCCTCGACTTCACGGCCGGCGGCGGCTTGTCCACCTGCCCGTCGGCTGCTTTGACGGTCGGCCCCGCCACCACCTGCGTCGAATCGGTGAGCTTCAAGCCCGCCGCTCCTGGCGTGCGCATGGGCGCGGTGGTTCTTCTGGACTCGGGCGGCAATCTGCTCGGCACGGCCTATCTGTCGGGGATCGGATCAGGCGGACTGGGCGTGCTGGTCTCCGGCAATATCCTTCCCGTCGCCGGTATGGAGGGCGCATATAAGGATGCGGTGAGAAATGGCGTCGCGGCCACCCAATCGGAGCTGTACATTCCCTCCGGCGTGACTCTGGACGGGGCTGGCAATCTGTACATTGCGGATACGAACCATAATATGGTCCGCCTGGTCTGCGCCAGCACGAACAGCGCCGCTTGCGGCGGAGCCGGCTACATCACCACCATCGCCGGCACCGGCGATGCGGGCTACACGGGCGATGGCCATTCCGCCTCTGCCGCCACCTTGAGCAATCCCTCCGGCGTGGCGCTGGATGGGGCGGGCAACCTGTACATCGCCGACACCGCCAACAATGCTGTGCGCAAGATTACTGCGGCTACCGGCATTATCACCACGGTGGCCGGCACCGGCGCGCCGGGTTACGTGGCGGCGCAGGATGGCGGCCCAGCGGCCTTGGCGGAGCTGAACGGGCCCGCGAGCGTGGCCCTCGACGCGGCAGGAAACCTTTATATTGCTGACACCTACAACCAGCGCATTCGCCGGGTTGACGCGCTGACGGGCGAGATCACGACGGTGGCCGGCAACGGCACGGCAGGGTACGGCGGGGATGGCCTGTCCGCCACGTCAGCCACTACCAAACTCGACCTTCCCGAAGCGGCAGCCTTCGACTCGCAGGGCAATCTGTACATCGCCGACACGGAGAACAACCGCATCCGCGAGGTAATCGCCTCCACGGGCAAGATCGCCACCTTTGCCGGAACCGGCGGGGCGGGCGACACAGGCGACAGCGAACAGGCGACGATGGCGGAGCTGGACGCGCCCTCCGGCCTCGCCGTCGATGCCGCCGGAAATGTGTACATCGCCGATACGCAGAACGCCGCCATCCGCAAGGTCAGTTCGGCGTCCAGCGCGACGCCCGGAATCATCTCCACCATTGCCCGGAATGGCGCCGGCGAGTACTACTACAACGGGACATTCAGCCCGGTCGCCATCTACGGCCCCCAAGGGCTTTTCCTGGACAGCGGCGCCAATCTCTACTTTGCCGACTCGCTGAATATGATGGTTCGCGAGATTCAAAGCAACTTTGCCGCCTTCGATCTCACCAAGACGACGATTCGCGAGGGCAGCAGCTCGGCCACCGAGGTCCAGAGCGTCGAAGACGACGGCAACGCTGCGCTGAATCTGACCCTGCCTGGCATTTCCGTGGATGCGACGGACCCGAATGGCGTGAACGCCACCCTGGTTACGCCTCCGACCACCTGCCCCACCGACAGCAATTCTTTCCTGGCGGCGGCTGACGACGATTGCATCATCGGCGCGGCTTTGACGCCCTCCTCTTCCTTGAACTTCAACGGCGCTTCCTCGATGCCGCTGGAGGCCAATATCGGCATCGGAAAACTGGGCGACACCGTGAACTCGCCGCTGGAGATTGAACTGGTGGGGGTGGCCGCGCCGCTGAATTCGACCACGGTGGCACTGATCTCCAGCCGGAATCCCTCCGACTACGGAACCAGCGTCACCCTCACGGCGACGGTGACCACCGGCACCGATGCCAGCGGTCTCGACGGCACGGTCACCTTCTATGACAACAATGGCGCCACCATCCTGGCGGCGGGGGTGGCTCTGAGCGGCGGCGTGGCCACCTACCAGAGCTCCACGCTGGCCGTGGGAGTGCACTCCATCACGGCGTCGTACAGCGGCGACTCCTCCCACTTCGGTAGTTCCACCCTGCAAGCTCTGACGCAAACGGTGAACGAATTCACGGCCACCAGCCTCGCCTCCAACCCGGCGAGTCCATCCGCCCTGGGCACTGGCGTGACCTTCACCGCGACGGTGACGGCTCCCAACGGTGGCGGCGTGGCGCTGAACGGGACGGGCGACATTGTAACCTTCACGGACGGCGCGACAACCCTCTGCTCCTCCAATCTCACCCTGGCTGCGGGGACATATTCGGCAACCTGCTCCGCCAGCGCCGTGCAACTGACGCAGGGGCTGAATGCGATCACCGCCAGCTACAGCGGCGACGTGGCCAGCTACATTTTGAGCAGCCAGGCCGCTTTGACCCAGGATGTACAGGCTGCCTCGACGGCCACGCTGAGTTCGAGCCTCAACCCGTCGTACTACGGAAGCCCCGTCCAATTTACGGTCACGGTGACGACCGTCGGAGCGGCGGCCGCTACCGGGAGGGTCAACATTTACAGGGCTGGGCAGACGGCGCCGCTCAACGGTGCAACGCCGTTGCAACTCGCCACCGTCGCGGGCGCGGGCAGCGTCAGTTTTTCAACCTCTTCGCTGCCAGTGAGCACGAGCGCGGCCCCGGATGTTATTACGGCGAGCTACCTGGGCGATTCAAATTACAGCGCCAGCAGTTCCCTGGCAGTCAATCAGGTGGTCAATCAGGCGCAGACCGCAACCGCCGTGAGTTCGAATCCCAATCCGGGGATCGCCGGCGCACCGGAGGCCATTATGGCGACGGTGACGGTGACCGAGGGCGCTTCCACGCCCACCGGCACAGTGACCTTCATGGATGGAAGCGCCAATCTCGGAACCATCGCTCTGAGCGGCACGGGAAGCGGCGCGGCTACGGCAACCCTCAGTCCCACGCTGGCCCTGGGCTCCCACTCCATTGTGGCGACCTATGCGGGCGATACGGACGACAGCGGCAGCTCCGGCTCACTTTCGCTGAGTGTGGCGCAAGCGGCCACGACCACCACCCTCGCATCCGCGCAGAATCCCTCGCTGGTGCTGGCTCCGGTGACCTTTACGGCAACGGTGGCCAGCGTGGGCGGCGGAGTGCCAACCGGCAGCGTTACCTTCACCGATACCTTTGGCGGCGCAACCGTCACTTTGCCCTGCGCGGGCGCGCTCACGGTGGGAGCAACCACGTCCACGGCCACCTGCTCGACCTCGACGCTGGGGGCGGGCACGCACTCCATTGCCGCCGTTTATGGCGGGGACACCAACGACAAGACCAGCACCTCTAACACGGTCAGCCAGTCGGTGGGAGATATTCCCACCCTCACCGGCCTGGGCTCATCGACCACCAGCACTGGCACCGGCACGGGCGTCAACCAGGAGGTCATCCTGGTGGCGACGGTCATCAACTACTCGACGACCACGGAGAACGCCTCCGCGCTGCCCACCCCCACCGGCACGGTCACCTTCACCAGCGGATCGACCGTGGTGGGCGAGGCTCCGCTGGATGCGACCGGCGTGGCCACGCTGATTCCGGCCAGCCTGCCGGCCGGGGCCACCAGCATCGTTGCCACCTACAGCGGAGACCGGTACCATAGCCCGTCTACCTCAACCGCCACGGCCATCGACAACCCGGCCTCGGGCTTTACGCTCACCGTGACTCCAGATAATCCGTCGGTGGCGACCACCCAGAACATTACGGTGACAGTAACTCTGAGCTCGATCAGCGGCTTTACCGACACCATCGGGCTGGGTTGCGCCTCGCTTCCGGCGGGCGTCAACTGCCACTTTTCGACGCCTACCATCGCCCTGGCGGCCACTGGCTCCCAGAGCGTGCAGTTGACCATTGACACCAACAATCCGCTGGGCGGAGGCGCGTCGGCCATGAACCGGCGGCCCAGGAACGAGCAACCGGGGAGCGGGAGCGTCTTCCTGGCCGGCTTATTCCTGCCTCTGAGCCTGCTCTTTGGCGGCCTCTTCCGGCGCTTCAGAAGGCGGTACGCGCGGGTGATGACCGTGGCGCTGGTTCTGCTCCTGGGCGGAGCCGCTCTCGCGGTCTCCGGCTGCGGGGGCTTCACGCAGTCCAGCGCCTCGCCGGGAACTTATGTGATCCAGGTGACCGGCGTGGGCGCGGACAGCAACATCACGCGCTATGAGAACGTGACGCTGACCATTACCAAGTAGCGCAGAAGCAAGAGGCAGGCGGCAGGAGAGCGATGAAGAGCTTCCATCATTTTGTTCAGGCGGGCGGCGAAAAACCGGGGTTTGCCGGGTCTCTGCGCCTCTGGCGGGCCATTTTTGCTTGCCAGGGTGAGGCCGCTGCTCCCGGCCGCCAGGGTAAAAAACCGTGGCTCCGGCGATTCCGTGACGCATTCCTCCCGGTTGTTCTGCTGGCGGTTTGCCTGCTGGGACTGGGAGGCGCGGCGCAGGCCCAGGTGGTGCCGTCAGCCGACCGCGGCGGGCTGACGCTGTCGGCAGGGGGCACGCTGTCGGCCTATCATCTGGGCTACGGCGAGCAAAAACTGCTGGGACCAGCGATTTTTGTGGAGGCCGACGGCCGGCAGCACATCGGGGTGGAAGGCGAGGCCCGCTGGCTGAAGTTTCACTGGAAAGCCGGTCAGAATGGACCCGCCGCCGATGAGCGCGCCACAACCTACCTGATCGGGCCCCGCTACTCGATGTACTACGGCAGATTCCAGCCCTATCTCAAGGGACTGGCGGGGGCCGGCCATTTCAACTTTCCCTACAACCTGGGTCGCGACAACTGCCTGGTGATCGCGCTGGGGGGCGGGTTCGATTACCGCCTCACGCGCCGGATTCGCTGGCGGGCCGTGGACTTCGAGTACCAGAGCTGGCCGCAGTTCCACTACGGCCAGATGTCCTCCTACGGCGCGAGCACGGGCCTCCGGATAAAAATCTTCTGACTGGCCGGGCATTCCACCCCTGAGCCTGTCGAAGGGAGCCCGCATTTCTTCTTTGAGGCGGTCCCCGTGGATTTGACAGGAGATTCCCCAAGCCGTCGGGCCAATCGTTGTAAAAACTGCCACTCCAGGCCCCCGCCGCGCATCTGATGAGCCATGAAGCAGGAAAAAGCGACCTTCGGAGCTGGCTGTTTCTGGGGAGTCGAGGCGGCCTTTGCGGACCTTCCCGGCGTGACGGCGACGGCCGTGGGTTACGAGGGCGGATCGCTCGAGCAGCCCAGCTACCAGCAGGTCTGCACCGATCAGACCGGCCACGCCGAGGTGGTCGAGGTGGACTTCGACCCCGATCAGGTCAGCTTCGAGCAGCTTCTCGACGCCTTTTTCGCCCTCCACGACCCCACCACCCGCAACCGCCAGGGGCCGGACTGGGGCACGCAGTACCGTTCGGTCATTTTCTGCCATTCTCCAGAGCAGGAGGCGCAGGCCCGCGCCAAAATCGAGCAGTTGACCGCCGAAGGCCGCTTCCAACCCCGGCGCATCGTCACCCAGGTCGAGCCCGCACAGAGCTTCTGGCGTGCCGAGCCATACCACCAGCGCTACCTGGAAAAGCACGGCCGCGCAAGCTGCCACTTATAGGGATCAGGGAACAGGGAATGGGCGATAGTAGTCAGAGGTCAGTTTTCAGAAATTAGGGCAACCAGCGTGCGCGGGTGCCCCAGGTCCCGATTCTGGGACCTGGGAAACCACAAAAGCCGGTTCTACTGCTCACCTTCCGCCGAAATCTCCGCAGAATCGGCAGGCGTCAGCTCCGCCGCCACTGTGCCCGGCTCGTCGCGCCACAGCCAGACAATCCACCACAACTGCGCGGCCAGGTACACCACTTGGTTGGCGTTCACCAGATTGCTCACTAGGCCGAGGATTTGCTCATACTCGGCCCGGCTGTGAGGGTGCGCCATTTTGGCGATCGACTGCACTGCCCCTTGCGTCGCCAGCAGAGCGATGGCCGCCGTCGAGAGTCCGATCACGATCATCTGCGTGTGGCTGCGCCAGCCGGCCTTGAAGCGGCGGCCAAAGATCACCACCAGCAGCCCCAGCCCCACCGTCAGCAGGGCAACCAGCGTATCGCCCTTCTGCGCCGCCAGTTGCATCAGGCGCAGCTTCCCCAGCAAGGTGTCCAGGGCCATGTCCTTCCATACCGGCCACGGTCCCCAAACCGCCAGCACGCCGCTGGCCACCACCAGCAGCCCCGCGGCGTTCACCATCCACAGCGAGCGCGGCGCTCCGGCGAAGGCCCGTCGCGCCATCTCCACCACCACCAGCAGGCCCAGGATCACTGCCAGGTCGCCCAGCGCAAGCAGAATCTCCTGGAAGGGGAGCATCGCCATCCGGCCCGCCAGCAGCATCTCGGCCATCAGCTGCAGGGCAAACAGCACCCCCGCGGCGGTAAACCACGGATAGCGCCGCATACGGTCACGGCCCAGCAAAACTACCAGTAAAACCAGTTGTGCGGCGAAGGTCAGCGTCCAAAGAACCTGGCGCGTGGAAAAACCCCAATTTAAATGCATTTGAACCCTGTCCGGGCCGCGTGTGAAGTCACTCCGCAGCCCCATTCCAGTCTGTCGCACTCCCCTGTCTCGCCGGTAGTCTGAGGATCTGCGGACCGGGCGGTAAGGAGATGGATCGATAAGGGTTTAAGGCAACTTCCGAAGACCGTGGAGCCGTCAAGTTTGTACCGGGCGGCTTTTCCTTCCATCCCAGCGACGAAGACCTGTCGCCGGGGACCCCGGAGAGGAAAAAAGCCATTCGCCAGTTGCGGCTGCACTCAATACTCATTCGGAAAATGCTTTATGGTGCGCCCGGAGAGATTCGAACTCCCGACCTAACGCTCCGGAGGCGTTCGCTCTATCCAGCTGAGCTACGGGCGCGCACTACCAGCATACCGTACTTTGGACTTCCAGTGACAAAATCACTCTTGCCCCACGCAAGGGGAGGAGCTTCTCAGAGGAATTCCCCCCCCAAAAAAGAACCAACCTTATATAGCAGCCGCTCTCGTTCTCTGACCGCCTGTTCTTGTCTCTGGCCGGCTTGTTCTTGTACCAACGACGGATGCCCTAGGTCCAGCTTTTGGGCGCTGGGAGTGGACGGAACTCGATTACAACCCACGAAATCGCACCATTAAAAATCTAGAGCGCCGCCCTGCACCCCGAGCAGAAGCGCGCGTCCAGCGGGTTGGTCTGCCCGCAGTGGCCGCAGGCCGCCAGCAGACCGGCGGGATGCGCTGCCGCAGGCGCGTTGGCGGCCACGTTGTTCCACGGCTGGCCCCAGCCCGGTGGCGCAATTCCCAGCACCGCCGCGATTCCCGCCGCCTGAATGGCGTTGAACTCCCGCACCCGGCCAGGCATGAAGAAGCACTCGATAAAGCCCAGCAAAGCAGGGATCCACGTCCAGAAGAAGCAGAGGTAAAAAATCCCCAGCCCGGTGCGGCGCAGATAGAAGTGGTGAATACCGAGGCCGCCCAGAAACAGCGCCAGCAGAATGCCCACCAGCTCGTCGCGGCGCACTGCCTCATACTGCTGATAAAAGATGGCCTGCGCGTTGGGTTGCGGTTGGCTGCTCATGGCCGGTTCTCCTTGGCTTTATTGAGGATACGCGACAGGCAACCCCAGGGCTCCCTGCCCCAACCGGCATTCTTCCGAAACCCGCACGCAAGCGGCTTTTTTCTTAACGGGGTCCCTGCGGACAGGTCTTCGTCCGTGGGGTGGCTTAACGGGGTCCCCATGGACAGGTCTTCATCCGTGGGGTGGAAGTAAAAGCCACATTCAATGCACTCAAAAGGACTTGTGTACCTTCCGGAAATGCTCTAAAACCTCGTTGCCGCGCATCGGGCTTCGCTCAAAAGACAGCCTGGCCGCGGTTTATGTTCGGGTTCCCGCGCGATGGTTGTAACCCTTTGAAACAGTGGCTATAGAAACGCCTTTTTTTGCCGAAGAATCACCCATGCGCTCGGGCCCTTTTTACGAAAGTGCTTGGAATCGCACCACGGAGGGACGTACGAAATGAAGTCTATCCTGAGAAACCTGCCACTTTCTCGCAAATTCGCCTTCGCCTTTGGGTTGATCTGTACGCTATGCCTCTTACAGGGAATCGGCGCCCTGATTGGGCTTTACAGAATCAATACGCTGACCCAGGATCTTACGGAACGCGCGCTTCCGGCCGCGCAAGCCATCACGGAGATGCGTGGCCAGATGCAGACCATCCGCCGCGTGGAGCTGGCCTCACTGCTCTGCTCTGACAGCGCGTGTACGGCCCAGTACCCTCCCATGCGCGCCGACGCGCTGGAAAAATATCAGGCGGCCAGGCAAAGATTCGAGTCCCTGAGCGCTGACCCGCGGGAACAGGAGCAGTTCCAGGCCACAGTGAAGGATTTTGACGGCTATCTGAGCCAAAGCGGCGCGATCATGAGCGAGTTTTCTGCCTCCCGGCAAAAGGACATGACCATCCCCGCGAAGCGGGAACAGCAACTGCTGGGCAGCTTTAACCATTCACTCGATTCGGCGGTGGCCCTGACCGGCCTTTATGGCCAGCGAAGCTCCCTCGATGGCGAACAGCTAGACGCCGCCAACACGGTATTGCGCTGGCTGGCGATGGGCATCATGGCGCTGGTGACGGTTCTGTGCACCGGCGTGGGGCTGATTCTGACGCGTTTGATTGTGGAGCCTATCCTGGCAGCCACCGCGGCTCTCGAACAGGTCGCCGGGAAGGATCTGACGGCGTCGGTCGAGGTGCTGAGTGAAGATGAGCTGGGACGGCTCTCAGGCGCATTGAATGCCACCGTAACTTCCATGAGGGGCGTGTTGCAGTCGGTGGCGCAGGGGGTGGATACACTTTCTTCCGCAGCCGAGGAACTGAGCGTACGGTCTGAGCAGACCAGTGATAATACTCAGGCGCAGGCCAGCAAAATCAACCAGATAGCGGCGGCGGCCGAGGAGATGACGGCCACTATCGCCGAGATCAGCCGCAACTCCGAAGCCGCCTCATCCTCCAGCCGCGAGTCGGCTGAAATGGCCAATCAGGGCGGAGAGGTAATGCAGGCCGCTGCCAACACCATGCAGCAGATTGCCACGGCTACCAGTTCGGTGGAAGAGAAGATGACCTCGCTGGCCCAGCGCTCCGAGGAGATCGGCAAGGTGGTCAGCGTGATCCAGGAGATCAGCGAACAGACCAACCTGCTGGCGTTGAATGCGGCCATCGAGGCGGCTCGCGCCGGTGAACAGGGAAGGGGCTTTGCCGTAGTGGCTGGCGAGGTGCGCCGCCTGGCCGAGCGCACCAAGGGAGCTACCGAGGAGATCGCCAGCACGATACGCACCATCCAGGAGGAGGCGCGGGACACTCTGCAGGTGATGTCGCAAAGCCGCAGCACGGTGGAAGCCGGGTTGAACGAGACGGCCGGAGCCTTTGCCAGCCTGGAGTCGATCATCATGTCGTCCAAAGAGGTGGAGGGTCAGATTCACCTGATCGCCACGGCCGCCACCGAGCAGACCGCGGCCTCAGGCGAGATTGCCGAGTCCGCCAGCCAAATTTCGCATCTGTCGACCGAAAACTCACAGGCCGCCGAAGAGGCCGCCGCGGCCTGCAAGAACCTCTCTGAACTGGCTGCAAATCTGGACGGGATCATCCGCCGATTCCAGATCGGCAATGAAACTCAGCAGGTCAACCGGCTGGGCGGTGCGCGCCGCGCCCACTCGCTGACTCCGGCGCCGTACCGGGCTTAGAGCATTTTCAGGGTTAACGTGCTATAGCAGAGAGTGTGAACGGTGGCTTTTACTTCCACCCCAGCGACGAAGACCTGTCGCCGGGGACCCCAGAGGGAAAAAGCCACGTGAGTTCATCAAACTAACATTACAGCAGCCTTGAAAATGCTGACTGAATCACCCCTCCCCCTGATTGCCGGGCCGGATGCTCAACCGCGCCCGGCCCGACGCTGTTTCTGGCCGCTCCCGCGCCGCCGGTTTGACCCTGCCCGGTCAAGAGCAATAGCTTGGAAGAGTGAGCGCGGATTGTCTTTTCGCTCTCTGAAAGCTGAAAATCGGGTGGAAATCTGCTTTATTCCTGCCGAAAGTCCATTCCTTGAGGAGTTGTGAAGTGGAATCGAATATGAAGCTGGCGGTGGTTATCATGGCGGCGGGCAAGGGAACCCGTCTCAAGTCGCAACGGCCCAAGGTGCTCCACGAGATCGGCGGCAAGCCGCTGGTGGCGCACGTAATCGCCGCTGCCAGCCGCATCGTGGCGCCGAGCGAGATTTTTGTCGTCGTCGGCCACCAGGCGGAGCGGGTGAAGGCCGCGGTTGCCGCCTCGGGCGTTCGCTTCGTCGAGCAAACCGACCAGCGCGGCACCGGCCACGCCATCCAATGCGCCCGCCAGGCCATCGCCGGCTACGAGAACACTCTGGTGCTCTCCGGCGACGTGCCGCTGATCCGGCCCGAGACCATCGAGGGGCTTTGGCGCTTTCATCAGGCCGAGCAGGCGGCGATGACCATTCTGACGGCCACGCCCGATGACCCTACGGGCTACGGGCGCATCCTGCGCAAATCGCCTGCGTCCGCCGAGGTCGAGGCCATCGTCGAGCAGAAGGCGCTGTCTGCCGGGCAGCACTCGCTGCGCGAGATCAACTCCGGGATCTACGCCTTTCGCACTGCACCCCTGCTGGCGCATCTTGACCGCCTTGACGCCGACAACGCCAACCAGGAGGTAATCCTCACCGACATGGCCGGCCTACTGCGCTCGGCCGGCGAGCGCGTAACCGCCATTCAGGCCGCTGAGCCGGTGGAGGTGCTTGGCGCCAACACCATCGCCGAACTGGTGGCGCTGGACGCGACGCTGCGCGCAAGGACGGCCAGCCGGCTGATGGCCCAGGGCGTGACCATCTTCCGGCCCGACACTTGCGTCATCGACGCCGGGGTCGAGGTCGAGGCCGACACGGTGATCGAGCCGTTTGTGCAATTGCTGGGCCGCACCAGGATCGGCGCCAACTGCCTGATCCGCTCCTACACGGTGATCGAAGACTGTACGCTGGGCGACAATGTGCTGGTGCTCCAGTCCTGTGTGCTGGCTGAAAGCACGGTAGCCAATGGCGCCAAAATCGGCCCCTTCGCGCACCTGCGTCCGGGCAGCGAGATCGGCGAGGAGGCCCATGTGGGCAACTTTGTCGAAACCAAGAAGACGAAGCTGGGCAAAGGCGCCAAGGCTAACCACCTCACCTACCTAGGCGATGCCGAGGTGGGCGAGAGAACCAACATCGGCGCCGGGACCATCACCTGCAACTATGACGGCGTTCGCAAGCTCACCACGCTCATCGGCAAGGACGCCTTCGTGGGCAGCGATTCCACGCTGGTGGCGCCGGTCGAGGTGGGGGATGGAGCCTACATCGGCGCTGGCTCCTGCATTACCAAAAACGTACCCGCCGGCGCGCTGGCCGTGGGCCGGGCCCGCCAGGTCGTCAAAGAAGGCTGGGCCGCGGCCCGGCGCGCCCGCCAGCAAAAACCGTAGGGGTTGCGGCCAACTCGCGATCCGCCATTCACGCGAAGGATTTCGACCTGGCGGCCGCCGCCGACCGGCTGGCCTGACGTCGCCAGGGCCGCCCCCCGCTTCGCGTCCAGCTTTGCTAGCTGACGCACGCTCCCTGAAATCCGTAAATCTGGATTTTGGAGCATTCATACTGGTTCTGCGCCTTCTGTTGTCTGGTTTTGCGACGGACTTCCAGGTCGTCAGCGTGCTGCTAACCCTGTAGCAAGCGCCTGAGCGGCGGCAGCTTTTGCCTTGAGCCAGCCGGACAAAGCGGAAGTGGACGCTAAAATGTCATGTAAGTTTATTATTATTAGTAGTTTGCGGATGTCTGCATGGCTTCGTCGCACGGCCGATTCTCTCCTTAAATCCTCCATGCCACCGCTTTGTTCAGGCTCTGAGCCGTTTTTGGAAATTGCTGGCCGATTAAATTTAAAAAATTTCGATTATTGTATTTGCTTTCTTCTGAATCTATGCTATGGTGTATATATTCCAGTTGAGGAGGCGGCCGAGTTTGCTGCCACCGAGGCTGGAAGTGGTTTGCGTCACTGGCCTCCCGGCACGAACAGCTAGACCGTTCGTGCCGCCTTTTTTTGCGCCAAAATTGCCTTTTTCCCGTTTCGCGCTCAACTTCCCATCGAGGCTCTGACTGAAGCGGCTGGCCAGGCTACAGGCAGGGCAATCTGATCAAAGGCAAACGAGCACCAGGACAAGTGTATGTAAACCGGTGCGGAAAAACGCGTCGATCCTGCCCGAGCAGCTCTCCGCCTGTCGCTGGTCGCCGCGTCCGATCACGCATTCCTACATGCGCATTCATGACCAACCCATTGCAAATATAACTTGACAGCGTTCAAGCATTCGGTAAACCCTGTTATGGTCTGCATCCCCGATCAAGGAGGACCCATGAACTTCAAAAAGTCTCTTCCCGTTCTGGCACTTCTTCTGGCCATCGCCGCTGGGATCGTGGCGCGACCGGCCGCAGGGCAAACTGCGCCCATGCACAGACCCCGCATCGCCGTGCTCGATTTTGACTATGCCACTGTGATGAGTTCCTCTTCCGCCTTGTTCGGCAGCAACGTGGATGTAGGTAGGGGGATCACCGACCTGCTGGTCACCGATCTGGTCAAGGACGGCACTTTCTCCGTCATCGAGCGCAAGGCCCTGGACAGGATCATGGCCGAACAGAACTTCTCCAACTCGGAACGCGCCGACCCCACCAGCGCCGCCAAACTCGGCAAGCTGCTGGGCGTCGACGCCATCATTGTCGGCAGCATCACCCAATTCGGCAATGAAACCAAGAACACTAATGTTGGCGGCGGAGGAGGCGGCTGGGGTGGCTTCGGCATCGGCGGCGTGGGCCACTCCAAGTCCAAGGCCACCGTTGGCATTACCGCCCGGATCGTCAACGTGGATACCGGCGAGATTCTGGGCGTGGCCGAGGGTGCGGGCGAATCCTCCCGCTCCAGCACCTCGCTGCTGGGCGGAGGCGGCGGCTGGCACGGATGGGGCGGCGGTAACGTCGACTTCGGCAGCAGCGACTTCCAGGAAACCATCATCGGCGAGGCCGTCAAGATTGCCGTCGATAAGCTGACCGCCGATGTCGTCTCCAACGCCCCCAGGGTATCCGTCCGCACCATCACCGTCGATGGCCTGATAGCCGCCATCGATGGCGGCCAGATCATTCTCAACGTAGGGAGAAAGGCTGGTGTCAACGCGGGCGACCGGCTTGAGGTAGTCCGGGTCTCCCGGGAGATTAAAGACCCCGAAACGGGCAACGTCATCCGCCGCCTTACAACCTCCATCGGCATTATTAAAGCCACCGACGTGGACGACACCTCGGCTGTCTGCATCCCTATCTCCGGCTCCGGCTTCCGAACCGGTGACCGCGTCAAATCCGTTGCTCAATAGAGCAGCTTTAAGGCAGTCTCACACGATCCTTCATGCTTCGACGATCAGCGGGAATCTGAAGAATGCGGGAAAGGCGGCGCCAGGTTTTCAACTTCTCGAAGATTTCGCGGAAGTCCCAGACGCCGGGTTTGTTGGTGAGCCACTCGGCGGCGCGGCCCGGAAGCGAGATTTCTCGTGGTAATGCATTTTGCGCTTAGTAATAGGAAACAGCCGTAAGGGCCTATTTGGGCATATCCAGATGGACGGTGGGAACAACTCAGAGGTGGTTTAGGTTGCTGATTTCGTAATATTTATCTTTATTTTCAATAAGTTGCATCTTTACTTGGTGCCGAAGAAGGGAAAATCTAGCCATGTCGCTTAACCCACACAGCGGAAACAACTTAGGCAGAAGTCAAATTTTGCTTAGTTAGGTATTTGCAATGTTGGGTATTAGGCGGAGAACACCTGCGACGGCTTCTGACGTACGGTAGCCAACTCTAGTGTACCCAATCTCTACTGGAGACTCACATGGCTAATCGCCCCGCAGCACTCGTTCGCAATGCAAATCTCGCGGCATCGGCTGGCGTCGTGGCAACCTCATCAAGTCAAAAAACGGTAGGTACAAGCCCGGTTTTATGCTTTACAACGGTCGGGAGTTCCCGGCCCTGAATGGCAGCTACCAGATTCGCCACTATGTCGGCGACAAGGCCGTGTATACGACCGTAGGTGACGACCTCGATAGGGCTGAAGCCGCGCTCAGCCAGATGCAGGACACGATGCAGTTGAACGTCCTGAACGCCAAGTTGGGCGTCAAACTCCCTGAACCGGAGAAGGCAAAGAAGACCGTTGCGCAGTACAAGGAAACCTTCTGGGTAAAGTATGCCGTGGGTCGCTATGACAAGGTTGCCCTCTATACCGTAGTCGCCAACGACCTGTGCAAGCTGCTGAGCCTGTCAGGGAGGTTGCTTCCTGAGGAGATTGAGGAAGCGGACATCATCCGGCTCGACCCGCAGTGGGAAGCTCGGGGTTTGGCGAAGACCACCCGGAGCAACCGCTACACCACGGTTCGCTGCTTCCTCCGTCACTCTGGTGTTGACCCTGACAAGCTCATCGACAAGCCAACGAACCAGAAGCTGAAGTCCGAGCCGACCACCCTGCCTGAGGTCTATACCGATGAGGAAGTAGCCAAGCTCATCGCTGCTTCATCCGAGCGTCACGCTCTGGTGTGGGAGTCCTTTTGGAAGCGGGGCTTCCGTGATGAGGAGCTTGCCTTCCTCGAATGGGAGAACATCGACTGGAAGAACAAGGCTGCTGAGATTCGGTTCAAGTCGTCGCTCAACTGGAAGCCCAAGGACTCTGAAGAGCGGCTGGTGCCCGTGCCTGAATCGCTCATCACCAAGCATGCCGCATGGCGCGGAAAGAACCCGGCCACCCGTTTCGTATTCGGAACGAAGAACGACCGTCCTGACATCAAATTCCTCAAGGCGCTGAAGAGCGACTGGCGTGCCGCTGGCCTGAACTGTGGGAAGTGCAAGTGCTGCATCGAACGTAGCGAGTGCGGTGACGCATACCTTCACAAGTTCCGTTCGAGCTACCTTACCCGGATGCACGGCCATTGCAACTCACGCGACGTGGTGCGGCTGGCGGGGCACAGCAGCTTGGAGACCACTCTCCACTACCTGCGTCCCTCCGCTATGCCTCAGCTTCAGGCGGCAGCTAACGCGGCTTGGGCCTGAGTTGAGCCTGAGACAAAGGAGCCGCCCCTCGATCGGACAATTCATGCTGCTCCAGCAGGCGGCGGAAGCGAAGAATCGTGGTCTCGTCGGGGGCTGCCGCGCGACCCAGCCGGGGCCCCCGCGGACAGGTCTTCGTCTGTGGGGTGGAAGATCCACCCCGGCGAAGCGCCGCAGCACGGGCGACTCGTAGAGCGCGTCCTCGGCGCCGGGATCGGAAAGATTAAACCACTGCTGCAGAAAGTAAACGCGCAGCATGATCGAGAGGCCCACTGGCTGGCGGCCGTTGCCTGCCTTGGGATAGTGCGGTTCGATCAATGCTTCCAGTTCGCGCCACGGAACCACTGCGGTCATCAGGTTTAAAAACTCTTCTCGACGACTCTTCCGTGCATACTTCTCAAAGCTCGACTGGTTCGCAAAAGTGAGCTGCCGCATCGTGTTCTCCTACCTGATTCAACTTTATCCAAGCTGAATCAGGTTGGCGAACTTGTGCAGAGGCTCCTCAGGGAGATGTGGCGTGACATTAGGTGCAGACTTCCCCCATTCGAGGGCGATTACACTCAAGCGCTTATCATTATCGCGTTGGGCTTAGGCTCGTGTCTGTTGTACTTTGCTCATATCAACATTCGAGCAAGCGCCAGGCACGGAAACGGGAAGAAAGTGCGAAGAAACGGGCAAAAAGGTCTTGCCTGCTCCGAAGGGCGGCATAGTTGTGCGGTTGGGCTACCGCTGGACAGGGGATCAGAACTTGCCACATAATCTTGTTCACGCTGGAATCGGGTTTGACGCCTCTGTAGGCGCTTTTTGAATGAGCAAAACGGGGCATACAATCGTCCCATAATTTCGTAATCTGTGACAAGCGCCCTCTGAAGTGCACTTGAAAGCGGAGTCACGCATGTCTGGAAGCGAGGACCAATTGGATGTTCAGCACGTCGGCGCAGATCACCAGTTGTCTCCGCCGCCTCCCTGGTATCGAAAGCGTTGGATTCTGTGGACAAGCCTGCTTCTTCTGCTGCTCCTGGGTGTGATCGTCTTCGCGGTCATCCATAACAACAACGCCAAGGAAGCGGCTGCCAAGCGTGCCTTGGCCAAAGCAAAGCCTTCCGTGAGTGCCACTCTGGCCACCGCCACCAAGGGGAACATCGGCGTCTACCTCGATGCAATTGGCACCGCGACTCCGGTCTACACCGCCTCCATTACCGCGCAGGCAAGCGGAGTGCTGACTGCAGTGCATTACAGCGAAGGGCAACTGGTGCGCAAAGGGGAGGCGCTGATCGACATCGATCCGCGCCCCTACCAGGCGCAACTGATGCAGGCCGAGGGCGCGCTGGCGCGTGACACAAATGTGTTGGCGCAGGCCCGGATGGACCTGGACCGCTATCGCGCGGCATGGGCGCGCAACGGGATCCCAAAGCAGTTGCTCGACGACCAGGCGAAGATCGTGTTGCAGGACCAGGGCACGGTCAAAAACGACCAGGGCACGGTGAATTACGACCAGGTCCAGCTCAGCTTCTGCCACATTACCGCGCCTATTGCTGGCCGGGTCGGTCTTCGTCTGGTGGACCCCGGAAACGTGGTGCAGGCAACGGGAACCACCGTGCTGGTGGTCATTACGCAGGTTCAGCCCACCACCGTGATCTTCACACTTGCAGAGGACAGCCTGGGACAGGTGCAAGCGCGGATGTGGCAAATGCATACGCTGCCCGTCGAGGCATGGGATCGCGCCCAGACCGCCAAGATCGCATCAGGCAAGTTGCAGAGCATCGACAACCAGATCGACACCACGACTGGCACGGTGAAACTGCGCGCCCTCTTTGATAACAAGAACGGCGCTTTGTACCCTAACCAGTTTGTGAACACCAGACTGCTGGTCAACACACTCGACGGAGTCACGCTGGTTCCCACCAACGCCGTTCAACACAACGGACAAGTGGCATTCCTCTATGTGATTGCGAATGGGACAGCGACCGTGCGCAACATCAAGACGGGGGTTGCCGACGGCGGCATGACAGAAGTGGAAGGAATCAACCCCGGCGAGGTTGTGGCCACCAGCAGCTTTGACAAGCTGCAGGAGGGGAGCCCGGTGGTTGCGGCAAAGCAGGCGCCTCCGGCAAATACCGTTGGGGGCAATACGCCTTGAATCCGTCCAGGCCCTTCATTCAGCGACCCGTCGCGACGGCGCTGTTGATCGCCGCAATCCTGCTAGTGGGTATCGTTGCGTATACTCAATTGCCGGTCTCTGCCTTGCCGGAGGTAGATTATCCCACCATCCAGGTGCTCACCTTTTATCCAGGCGCCAGCCCGGATGTGATGGCGACTACGGTAACTGCGCCTTTGGAGCGGCAATTCGGCCAACTGCAGGGGCTGAGCCAGATGACCTCGATCAGTTCCGGCGGATCGTCTGTCATCGTGCTCCAGTTCGGCCTCGCCTTGAACATCGACATCGCGGAAGAAGAGGTTCAATCCGCAATTAACGCTTCGCAGAGCCTTCTGCCCTCGAATCTTCCCTCTCCGCCGGTTTATAGCAAGACAAATCCGGCCGATGCTCCCGTTTTAACGCTCGCCATCACCTCCAACTCCATGCCGCTGTCGCAGGTGGAGGATCTTGTCGACACACGGCTGGCGCCCAAGCTTTCGCAGTTGAGCGGCGTCGGCCTGGTGAGCATCAGCGGCGGGCAAAAGCCGGCGGTGCGCATTCAGGCCAATCCGATGGCGCTGTCTTCCTACGGCCTCAACCTCGAGGATCTGCGCACGGCGCTCACCACGACCAGCGTCAATCAGGCCAAGGGTAACTTCGATGGGCCTCACCAGGACTACCAGATCAATGCCAACGATCAGTTGGTGACCAGCGCCGACTATCGAAAGGTTGTGGTTGCCTACCGCAATGGCGCGCCCATCATGCTGCAGGACGTTGCGCAGGTGGTGGACGGCATCGAGAACAACAAGCAGGCGGCGTGGATGAACCAGACCCCGGCTGTGATCCTCAACATTCAGAGGCAGCCCGGCGCCAATACCATCAGCGTGGTGAAGGCCATCAAGGCGATTCTCCCCCACTTGGAGGTGAACCTGCCGGCATCCATCAAGGTTACGCCGCTCACCGATCTCACCACGGCCATCAACGCCTCGGTCTCTGACGTCGAGTTCGAGCTGATGTTGACCGTTGCCCTGGTGGTGATGGTTATTTTTCTCTTTCTGCGCAATGTTTATGCCACCATTATCCCCAGCATTGCCGTGCCGGTTTCGTTGGTGGGCACCTTCGGCGCCATGTATGCGCTGGGTTATAGCCTGGACAACCTTTCGCTGATGGCGCTTACCATCTCCACCGGCTTTGTGGTCGATGACGCGATCGTGATGATTGAGAACATCACGCGCTATATCGAGGCCGGGGACTCGCCGATGCAGGCGGCCATGAAGGGCGCGGAACAGATTGGCTTTACCATCATCTCTCTCACCGTCTCACTGATTGCCGTGCTGATTCCGCTGCTTTTCATGGGCGATGTTGTCGGCCGCCTCTTTCGCGAATTCGCGGTTACCCTGGCCGTCACCATCATTCTGTCCGCCGTAGTTTCCCTGACGCTGACGCCCATGATGTGCTCGCGCATTCTGCACCACACTCCCCCCAAAGAACAGCAAGGCCGCATCTTCAAGGCTTCCGAGCGTGTCTTCGACGGCATGATCGCGTTTTACGGCCGCACGCTCAAGTTTGTCCTGGGTTACCAGACCATCACGTTGCTGGTAGCCGCCGCCACCCTGGTGCTAACTATTGTTCTCTACATCGTCATCCCCAAGGGCTTTTTCCCCACGCAGGATACGGGCGTGATCCAAGGCATCTCGCAGGCGCCGGAGACCATTTCCTTCGCGGCCATGACCCAAAAGCAGCAGCAACTGGCGAAGGTCATTCTTCAGGATCCGGCGGTTGACAGCCTCTCTTCGTTCATCGGTGCGGACGGGACCAACACCACGCTGAATAGCGGGAGAATGTCGATTAACCTGAAGCCTCTGAATATGCGCAAGATCAGTGCTTCCGACGTGATCCGCAGACTGCAGACGAACCTCAAACAGGTCGATGGCATCGTGCTTTATATGCAGCCGGTGCAGAACATTACAGTGGACGACCGCGTGAGCCGCACCCAGTACCAGTACACTCTGGAAGATCCCAATGCGAACGAGTTGAACCTGTGGACTGGCCGCCTGGTCGACAAGATGAAGCAGTTGCCGCAACTGGCCGACGTGGCCACCGATCAGCAAACCGGAGGCCTGGCCGCGTCGCTGGTCATCGATCGCGTCACCGCATCGCGGTTCGGCATTGCGCCGTCCACCATCGACAGTACTCTCTATGACGCTTATGGCCAGCGTCAGATCAACACCATGTACACGCAGTTGAACCAGTATCACGTGATTCTGGAAACTGCTCCAGGCTCTCAGCAAGGCCCCGGCAAACTCCAGGATTTGTATATCCAGACCAACACTTCCGCGGGAGGTTCCGGGCCAGGGGCTTCCTCGTCCTTTGCATCTTCGGGATCCTCATCGGCCGGCTCGAATGCGACGACTACCTCTGTGAAATTCACGCCTTCCTCGACGGCGCTCAGCGCGCCTTCGAACGCCATTAACTCCGGCGTGGGCGCGAGCAGCACGTCTTCAGTCGCGAATACCGTCACTACTACCGCGGCTTCCAACGCCGTGCCCCTCAGTGCATTTACGCATCTTGAGAAAGCGATCGAGCCGCTTTCCATCAATCACCAGGGACAGTTTCCGGCCGTGACCGTGTCGTTCAATCTCGCTCCTGGCGCCGCGCTGGGAGGCGCCATCACGGCCATCGAGAAGGTTCAGAAGAATCTGAACATGCCGGCCAGCGTCCAGTATGGCTTTCAAGGCACTGCGGCATCATTTCAGGGTTCGCTCGCCAATGAGGGCCTGCTGATTCTTGCCGCGCTGGCCGCGGTTTATATCGTGCTCGGTGTCCTTTACGAGAGTTTCATTCACCCCATCACCATTCTCTCCACGCTGCCTTCGGCCGGCGTGGGAGCATTGCTGGCCCTCATTTTGTTCAAGCAGGACCTCAGTGTCGTCGCTATCATCGGCATCATTCTGCTGATCGGCATTGTCAAGAAAAACGGCATTATGATGGTTGACTTTGCGATGGAGGGTGAACGGGAGCACGGGAAGAACGCAACCGACGCGATCTATGACGCCTGCCTCCTGCGCTTCCGTCCTATCATGATGACCACCATGGCGGCGTTGCTGGCGGGCATTCCACTGGCAGTGGGCCAAGGCATGGGCTCGGAACTGCGGCGCCCTCTGGGCATCGCCATGGTGGGGGGACTGCTGCTTAGCCAGGTGCTGACGCTCTACACCACGCCAGTTATCTATATCTTCTTTGATCGCATCGGCCATCGCTTCAGCCGTGCGCCGAAGACTATCGACCCTGGCGGCCAGCCAGAACCGGTGGAGGGAATGTGAATATCTCTTCGCTGTTCATCCGCCGGCCGGTAGCCACCATCCTGCTCACGGCAGGCATCACGCTTGTCGGGGCCATCGCATTTAATGTTCTCCCAGTTTCTCCTTTGCCACAGGTCGACTTTCCCACCATCTCGGTCTCGGCCAGCTTGCCCGGCGGCAGTCCCGCCATCCTGGCCTCCTCCGTCGCAACGCCTTTAGAGCGCCAGTTTAGCCACATCGCTGGCGTAACCGAGATGACCTCATCCAGTTCGCTGGGCAGCACCTCAATCACGCTGCAGTTCGACCTGAGCCGCGACATTGACGGCGCGGCGCGAGATGTGGAGGCAGCCATCAACGCCGCGCGTACTTACTTGCCGGCGAACCTTCCCGCCAACCCGACTTATCGCAAGGTGAATCCCGCGGACGCACCCATTATCATTCTGGGACTTACTTCAGATAAGTACGACAAGCCGATCCTCTACGACGAGGCGTCGTCGGTTATTGCGCAAAAACTCTCGCAAATCGCGGGCGTGGGACAGGTTTCGGTCGGCGGCGGCGCCGGTCCTTCCGTGCGCGTGGAAGTAAATCCCACGCTGCTTAACAGCCACGGACTTACACTCCAGAATATTCAGTCTGTATTGAGTCAGCAGAATGCCCATGAGCCGGCAGGCCAGATCTCGGACGGAATCACCACCGCGGACATCGTCCCCAACGACCAGATCTCCCATGCCGACCAATATAAGCCTCTTATCGTCGGATACAACAACGGAGCCGCGATCCGGCTCGCCGATGTAGCCGGCGTCTCGGACTCGACGCAGAACATTCGCACGGCGGGCTACCTGAATGGCACACCCTCGATCACCATCATGATCTTTCGCCAGCCGGGCGCCAATATCATCGACACCGTCGATCGTGTCCGCGCAGAATTGCCTTCGATTCAAGCCTCCATTCCGCAAGGCATCAAGACCACTATCGTTCTTGACCGCACCACGACGATCCGCGCGTCTGTCAGCGATGTAGAGCGTACTCTTATCCTCTCCGTCATCCTGGTGATTCTTGTCGTCTTCATGTTTCTGCGCAACTGGCGAGCTACGCTCATTCCCACTGTCGCCGTTCCCGCTTCGCTCATTGGCACCTTCGCGGTCATGTATCTGTTCGGCTTCAGCATCGACAATCTGTCGCTCATGGCATTGACGATCTCGACGGGCTTCGTCGTCGATGATGCGATTGTGGTGATGGAGAACATATCCCGCCTGCGCGAAGCAGGCATGCCGCCCATGAAGGCCGCCTTTCAAGGTTCCAAGGAGATAGGATTCACCATTATTTCCATCAGCCTTTCGCTGATCGCGGTATTCATTCCGATTCTTCTCATGAGCGGCATCGTCGGCCGCCTCTTCCGCGAGTTTGCGATCACTCTGTCAACCGCCATCATTGTCTCGATGCTTATCTCGCTGACCACGACGCCCATGATGTGCGCCTATCTGCTCAAGGATGAGAGAACGGTCACGCACGGACGCCTGTATCAAATAAGTGAGCGGGGATTTACGCGGATGCTCTCTGCTTACAGCCGGACTCTGGCGTGGGTACTGAAGCATCCTGGGCCCATGTTGACCCTGCTGCTGCTCACCATTGCGTTGAACTTCTATCTCATGGACATCATCCCCAAGGGATTCTTTCCGCAGCAGGATACAGGAGCCATCACAGGCAGTGTGCGAGGGCCGCAGGACGCATCGTTTCCGGTGATGGACAACTCCGTTTTACAACTGGAAAAGGTCATCAAGGCAGATCCGGCCGTCGCCAACGTGATCGCGTACACCGGCGGCAACGGCGCGTCGAATGGCGGGTTCGTTTATATTGCGCTGAAGCCGTTGAATGTCCGCAAAGATTCGGCGGCAGCCATTATCGACCGCCTGCGGCCCAAGATGAACCGGCTTCCGGTCGCTTCGTCCTTCCTCCAGGCGGCGCAGGATCTGCGCATTGGAGGGCGATCCAGCAATGCCATGTATCAATACACAATTCAGTCGGACAGCGTAGGGGATCTGGCGCATTGGGGCCCCATCCTGTTAGCGGGGATGCAGAAGATTCCCGGTTTCCAGGATGTGAGCAGCGATGCGCAGAATAGCGGATTGCAGGAACTTATCAGTTACGATCGTTCCACCGCCGCGCGGCTGGGCATTACTCCGCAGTCTCTGGATACATCCCTCTACAGCGCATTCGGACAGTCAGAAGTCTCCATCATTTATACACAGTTGAACCAGTATTACGTGGTGCTGGAGGTAGCGCCGCAGTACTGGCAGAGTCCCGATGGCTTGAAGAACATTTACCTGAACACCACGGGCAGCGGCATCATTCCGCTTTCTTCGGTCAGCTCCGCCCAGGCAAGCACCACGCCGCTCATCATCAATCACACCAGCTCATTTCCATCCGTCACCACGTCCTTCAATCTTGCCGAGAACATGTCTTTGAGCGACGCCACCCGGTTAGTCTCCCAGATGCAGGAGCGGCTCAATATGCCGAACACCATCCTCACTTTCTTTGCCGGGACAGCGGCGGCGTATCAAACCTCGCTCGCCAGTGAGCCCCTTCTTATTGGCACGGCTTTGCTCGCGGTCTATATTGTTCTTGGCATCCTGTATGAAAGCCTGATTCATCCTCTTACCATCATCTCCACCTTACCGTCAGCGAGCGTGGGAGCCATGCTCGCGCTTATGCTGTTCAAGATCGACCTCAATGTGATCTCGATCATCGGCATCATCCTGCTGATCGGAATCGTGAAAAAGAACGCTATCATGATGATTGACTTTGCCCTGGTTGCCGAGCGGGAGCATGGCAAGACCACCACCGAGGCCATTTTTGAAGCTTGCCAGCTTCGCTTCCGCCCCATCCTGATGACCACCATGGCCGCGTTGTTTGGCGCGTTGCCGCTGGCCTTCGGCACCGGAACCGGCTCCGAACTCAGGCGCCCGCTTGGCATCACCATCGTCGGCGGACTGATCGTGAGCCAGATGCTGACTCTCTACACCACGCCCGTCGTCTATCTGTTCTTCGATCGCATGCGCCTGCGCTTTAATGGCGAACAACCCGTTGCCCAACGACACGAAGCCGCTGAGGCATCCTAGCAAAGGATGAATCTGGAGTGTTGGTTATGAAGAAATTGATCGTGCAATTCCGGCAGCCGTTCATAACTCTATGCACACTGTCTGTCGCTGTGTTCTGCGCGATGCTGGCCGGATGCAATGTGGGGCCAAAGTATATTCCGCCCACGGTGACGGCGCCTTCGGCCTTCAAAGAATCGCCTGCGCAATTCAAGGAATCCGATGGATGGACCGTTGCGCAGCCCCAGGACGCGGCTCTGCGCGGCAAGTGGTGGGAGATCTACAAGGAACCGGAATTGAATTCGCTCGAAGATCAACTCAATATCGACAACCAGAATATCCGGCAGGCCTTCGAGAACTTTATGGAAGCGCGAGCCCTGGTGCGCGAGGCGCGGTCGCAGTATTTCCCCACAGTAAGTGTTGGAGGCTCCTACACCCGTTCACAGGCTTCTTCCAACGTATCGTCCGCGGCAAGCAATGGCACAACAAGCAGCCAGCAGACGCAGGTGTTTTCGTTTCCGGCCGATGTCTCCTGGGAGCCCGACCTCTGGGGGAAGGTGCGCAACACCGTGCGCGCCAGCCAATATTCTGCCCAATTGAGCGCGGCCGACCTTGAGAATGAACGGCTGACGGAACAGGCCAGCCTTGCCGAGTACTTCTTTGAGATTCGTGGCCAGGATGCATTGCAAAAGATACTCAATGAAACAGTGGAAGTCGACAAGAAAGCACTTGAAGTCGTGCGGGCTTCCTATGACACCGGCGTTGACGACCAGATCTCCGTTGTCGAGGCGCAGACAACTCTGGAGAGCGCGCAATCGGCGGCCATCAATCTCGGAATTGCGCGAGCGCAGTACGAGCATGCGATGGCCATGCTCATCGGCAAAGCGGCGCCGGCGTTTTACCTCCCCGTTGTTCCCAGAACGAGCGCGCCTCCGGCCATTCCCATTGGCGTTCCATCGCAACTGCTCGAACGGCGTCCCGACATTGCTGCCGCTGAGCGAAACATGGCCGCCGCCAACGCGCAGATTGGCGTAGCAGTCGCTGCCTTCTATCCTGTTCTGACGCTCTCCGCCACCGGCGGCGTGGAAAGCTCGGCCATCAAGAACCTGCTGGAATGGCCCAGCCGCTTCTGGTCCGTCGGCCCATCGATCTCCGAGACCGTTTATGATGGGGGCCTTCGCCGCGCCACCGTAAATCAATACAAAGCCACCTATAATGCGGATCTCGCCGCCTATCGCCAGACTGTCCTGACAGCCTTCCAGCAGGTGGAAGACTCGCTCGCGGCGGTTCGCATCCTGTCGCAGCAGATTCGGCGCCAGCAGGAAGCCGTGGATTCATCACAGACGTTTCTGCGGCTTGAACTGGGGCGTTACGAAACCGGCATCGATCCTTACATCGACGTGACCATAGCGCAGACCACCTTGCTCGCCAATCAGCAGTCCCTGGCAACTCTCGAGGTTCAGCAAATGACAGCTTCAGTTCAACTAATTGAGGTCCTGGGTGGGGGGTGGGACCGGTCGCAGTTGCCTACGCCTTCCCAGGTCACGCAGAAGCCTTCAAAGGCAGAGACCGCAATTCGGCATTAGATTGCAGAGGCCTTTGTTCCGCGTGAGATAGTAGCACGTTGTGTTACTGAGAATGTCCGGAACGATGTGCTCTCGATGGCAATAAGTGCTGAACAGAGGGGATCGACGTCCTCGGGTCATCTCGTGGACAGATGCTCGGGTAAGCGGCCTTCGAGAACTGCGATTCCCCTCACAGACGCAGACGTTTGCTATGAGCAGGACGCACCCCGACAGTGCCCCGTCCAGCAGTATACCCGGTCCCAGCGGTATACCTGGTCACTGATGAAAGGGTTGGCTCCACCTCACTTGCACGAGGAGCATACAGTAACATGAGGAGGCGCGTATGCACTTCGACAAATTTTCCTTTGGTACCCTCCAAATCGACGGCAGCACATACGAGCAGGACCTGGTGATCGACCGCGGCGAGATTCACAACCGTAAGAAGATGCCTTCCAAGAAATTCCGTGATGAGTTTGGTCATACGCCCCTGTCCATCGAAGAAGAGATCCCTTGGAAATGCCACCGGCTTGTGATTGGCACTGGGACGTACGGCAGTATGCCGGTTATGAAAGAAGTGAAACTTGAGGCGGAACGCCGCCACGTCAAACTGGTCATCGTACCGACCGGTGAAGCCATCCGGCTATTGGAGAATGACTCCGCCGCGAACGCCATCCTCCACCTGACCTGTTAGGGCCTGGGCGGCACTCTCGCACCTGGGCGTCATCGTCAGCAGGACAAAGGTTGCGGAGCCGGGCAACAGTTGCAATTTCGTGTTCGTAAAAGAGCCAGCATTTGCGTATTGTGTTGATGGAGCAAGTTGCTGACTATGCGCGGCGGCAAGACCTGGCCCGGCAAAGGTTCCGGAGCGCAACCGGCGCCAGGGCGCTGGCGACGCCGGCCGCCATCTGCGGCGTGTTCATGCCTGCTATCGGATGGCGGTGGGCGCTGTTGATCTGGGGCTACGCGCTGGCGTGGTTTCTCGTGAACGGCCGCATCAAGCTGTGGGCCAGCAGACTATTCGACTGGCAAGGCGGCGGGCTGCTGACCCGCCTTCTTGGATGGCGTCATCCCCGCGTCCGACAGATGACGCCGGAGGAATTCTTTATGGGATTTGGCCATCCGCGCTGCCTGTGGAAGCCATCTCCGTAGACTTGGAGGCGGAGGAGCAAGATGAATTACCTGCAACGGTTCAGGGTTTCGCCCGAAGCCAAAGTTAAGCTCAAAGAGGTTGACGCCGCGTTCAAAGACAGCCACGAAAGCGACGAATCAGCGAAGGAGGAGATCGCGCACTTTCAGGAGAGGCTGCGGGAGCTTCAGGACTTGCTTTACGCCGAACGGAGGCGCTCTCTGCTGATCTGCCTTCAGGCAATGGATACGGGGGAAAGGATGGGACCATCAACCACGTCCTGGGCGCGATGAACCCTCAGGGCTGCCGGGTGGCGGCCTTTCGCCAGCCTTCGGCCGAGGAGCTGGCTCACGATTTCCTGTGGCGGGTTCACCTGGCCGCTCCCGCCAAGGGAGAGATCGTCATTTTCAACCGCTCCCACTACGAGGACGTGCTGGTCGTGCGGGTTCACAACCTTGTTCCCGAACAGGTCTGGACGCGCCGTTATGACCGCATCAACACCTTCGAAAAGGGGCTTGTCGAGCACGAAACCCATATTCTCAAGTTTTACCTGCACATCTCCAAAGAGGAGCAGTTGAAGCGATTCAAGGAGCGGCTGGACGATCCGACCAAGCATTGGAAGATCAGCGAGTCGGATTACAAGGAGCGAGCCTTCTGGGACGATTACGTTTCCGCTTACGAAGCCGCGTTGTCACGATGCAGCACCGAGCATGCGCCCTGGTTTATCATCCCCGCCAATCATAAGTGGTTTCGCAACCTCGCTGTGGCCAGGATCGTCGTGGAATACATGGAAACGCTAAACATTAAATACCCCAAGCCTACGGTCGATATTGAGCACATCCGGCACGAGTACCACGAGGCAAAGGAAGCATAAACCCACCATCCTTCTGTCGCGCAACTTGGCAAGATGCGCATCTGCCAACGCCAAACCGATGAACCGGGAGGTCTCTTCGCGCTGATGCCACGCAGTATCTTCTTCACCGCGCTCTTCAGGTTGTCGTAGCGCAGGACGCGGAAGACCCCGCCAAACCAGGCGAAGGCCAGCTCGTGCGCTTCCACCGGGGTCCCCGGCAAGCGGTCTTTGCTTGCTGGGGTGGTAGAAATGCCTGCTGGGGGGCGTGCGGGTAGGCCCGGTGAAAGGCAGCACCGCTGGCCATCGAGCGCATGCAGAAGACGTACACCTTGCGCGACTCACCATCGAACTTCGGGGCCCCCGGCGACAGGTCTTCGTCGCTGGGGTGAAACTCGGCCCAGCCTTCGTACCAATCCACCTGCGCCTCCCCACCAAACTGATAGGACTGCGGCACAAAAATCTCATGCCCGGCAAGCCCCATGGCGATCTTGCGCTCCCGGACATATCCACGCACCGTTGACTCCGCGGCCTCGGCGGTGGTCTACAACGATTAGTCTGTGAACCAGAAACTGACTGAAGTGCAACTTTTCCCGTTTTCCGATGCTGCACCGGCACTTTCCTGATGACCCCATGCAGGGCACAGCCTAGGATAGCGGGGACCAACAGGCACGAAACAGCTCCTTGAGGCAGGGCAACTGTAGACTCCTATCCTCTTGATGTATAAACCCTTACAGGGCGACCTTCCAAGTCTGGGCGGGAAATCCAGCTTGAAGAGCCTGTAACAAGCCATGGACTCAATAGCTTGCAGGAGAAGACGGCGGCAAGATTACGTAGTAACTATGTCTGTATCTACGAGAGGTAGGGCGGCATCCCAATGCTTCCCGTCCTTGGTCACCGAACAGGCCGACAGCGTTCCGACAACGCTTGACACGGTTTCAAAAACTACAAAAGACTTCCACGCGACCACCGCGTAGGGGTTGGATGTTTTACGCCCTGCCATGGTTACGTTTCCCTTATGCGCCATGCTGCCGACCTACACAGGAGGCGGGGCATGAGCTTGGCGCTTCTTGCATACTGTGCGGTCAGGTTAGGGTATACTTGCTCCCCGAGGAGGAGCACCCATGGAAAAGTGGATTATAGCTATGATCGTCTGGGTTATGGCTCTCTGTAGAGTGGCTTCGTGTCACCGCTGATGCTGAAAACCGATAAGGTCCGTGCGTTCAATGGTGCCTGATAAGCGTAGGCGTGTGGGGGAACCGAAGCCCGTTCTCTTGGCAGGTACGCCTCCATCAGTTGCCGGTCACTGCCCCGCTGCGGGCAGGTGAACAATGCAATTGCCATGCTCTGCGAGAATTTCTTCGATGCGCCGCTCCAGACCCTCGCGGGTATCGGGTAGGTCGAAGTCGTAGGGGAACGGGTTGCGCTCGGGCTCTGTTTGCTCAATGCGTTGGCGGGGCTTGCCTTCGGCGCGGTCAATCACTTCCGTAATGGCCCGCAGATCGCCCTTGATGGCCTTTTCCAAGAGCGTCTGTGCCACTATCTCGGCCCATGGCCTTCCGGGTTTGTTTCGGCCAGCTTCGCCAGATCGGCCAGCTTCGCCAGAATTGATCACTCCTGACAACGCTCAGGTTTGTTCCCGGTTCGCGGGATACGGCGTACATCTATGAGAGAAATGCTTCAACCAGCAGGTACTGTGTCCCCAAGGTGAAATGGTGCTCCTGAAGCGCATCTGGGATCGAAGCCTCGGGTCGGGGTGATTTACCATCAATGTAGCCTCCGGTTCGATTTGCCTTTCGGGATGAATCGTCCAAGCGGGCGCCAACTCCACGACTGGTGAACAGATGCGCTTGGTTTCCCCCTGTCTCTCTGCAACATTGGCAGTTGGTCTTGCCCTGCTGGCGGTTTCCGCCCGGCTACCGGCTCAGCAATCAGGTTCCGCGCTGCCTTCCGCCACCGAGCAGTTCCCGGAGTCGCCCCAGCCGCAATTCATTGTTGCTGCGGCCGAGCCGCCCAGCCAGCAACCATCTGCCAACTCCAAGCCGGCACAGAATCCCGCCGCTCAGGGCAGTTCCAGCTCCCAGGCGACCTCCGCGAGCAGCCAGCCGCCGCAAAAAGCCCGCATGACATTGCCGAAGAGCAAATGAAGGAGCAGGAGAAGCAGCGGGTCGTCGGGGTCTTGCCCGCCTTCAATGTCTCCTATCGCAGCGATGCCGTCTCCCTGACCGCCGGCCAGAAGATGCGCCTCGCCTTTCGTTCTTCGATCGATCCGGTCAGCTTTGCTGCCGCATTCCTGGTTGCCGGCTACCATGAGGGGATGCATGACGATATCGGGTTTCCCTGGGGCGTCAAGGGCTATGGCGAGCGTTCCGGCGCGGCCTATCTGGACTCCTTCACTGGCACCATGATCGGCAACGGCATCCTAACCCTCCATCCTCCATCAGGATCCGCGCTACTTCCGCCTGGGCCACGGCTCCACGACCCATCGTTTGCTCTATGCGTTGGCCACCAATGTTGTCTGCAAGCACGACAATACCGGCAAATGGGAACCTAATTACTCCAACGTGCTGGGGAACATCGCCTCGGGCGGCATCTCCAATCTCTACTATCCGCCCAGCAACTCCGGAATAGGCCAGACCTTCACCAACGGCTTTATCGTGACCGCCGAGGGCGGCTTTGGTTCCATCTTCGATGAATTCTGGCCCGATATCTCGCGTAAGTTCTTTCACCGGGACCCAACCCACGGCCTCGACGCGCAACTTCGCGCCGCCGGTCAGGCGGAACAGGCCAAAAAGAAGGCCCAGCAGAGCGAGAGCCAGGAGACAAAATAACCGGTTTTACACAGCGTGCCAACGCCGGGGGGAACAAGGCCGCGCTTGCGCGTGAGTTCTGCATCTCCCGTCAAAGCCTGTACAGCTACCTGCAGGCGGGCAAGGCGAGAGCGTAGGCGGCGACAAAGACGCGGACGGCTTAGCCTTGATGGGTCCAGTATGCTGTCCGCGCTGTCTTGCCGTCGTACCTGACGGTGGCTATACCTGGCGGTGGTCAGAGTGTCGGGCAGGGCGCAACGTCGATTCGCCAGATTGCAGCCGCATTGAATGAGCGCAAGACTCCCACCGCACGCGGTGGGGAGTGGAGCGCGGTGCCAGTCCAAAGATTTTTAATCGCAGCACTGCGTAGTGACCTTGCCCCCGCAAAACGTATCCCATAGCAAGCTGTTCTAATGCGAAAGGGAAGCGAAGATGACGAAGGCAACGCGGGGACGGTACACGCTTGAGTTCAAACAAGAGGCGGCACGGCTTGTTGAGTCGGGCCAGAGCCAGGCGGCAGTTGCACGCACTTTGGGCGCGGTCGAGCAGACCTTGGGCAACTGGGTCAAGGCGCATCGAGATGGAACGCTGAAAGGTTAGGGTGTACAAGCCGGTGAAGTTCAGGGAAGATCCTGAGCCGAGTACTGTGGAGTCGGAGTTGAACGAGCGCGGGAGACGGGCGGAACAACGCCGAGACAGGGAAGCAGAGGAGCAGTTGCGTCTCAGGTCTCAGCCTGATTCCCGTCCTGGTGTCTGGAGGAAATTCCTGCGTATTTCCTTCCGGTACTGGCCGGGTTCCGGCGTGCTGGAGCAATCTGGATACGGAGCCGTACACAAATTTAGTAATGTTTTTGTGAAATTTTTACCTGGCAAGTGATTTGGAGTGACCACGCTCTGATGGTCAATTTTGGGAAACTTTTCCGTAAACATTTGAATCTAGTTTAGTTATGTTTTTGTAGCTGTAGACGTACCCCAAACGCCCCCATTGAGACCAAAGAGACTACAGCCTAAGACACGAAAGCCCTGCAAATGCTTGCAGGGCTTGTTTTTATGGGATTTTTGAAGACTTTTCTTGACTCTTGGTGCCGAAGAAGGGAACCTGTCTCGGACACCCTGAAGTTTTCTCATCAATACTGTAAAAAACTGGGGCTACCGGAAGCAAGTCAAAAAGAGGGGTTTAGCGCACGGTGTTGAAGTTTTTCCAACAACACTGAGATTTTTGGGGTGCCCGTTTCCTGCAAAAACGCTAGGAAATGCTAGGAAGCTGAAGAGACGCATTAGACCTGCCATTTTGGTTGCAAAAACTGCCTATCGTGCTCATTCGCAATGACCTATGGGAAAACGGAACTCGGCCGATTGAGCTTTGACAGCACCCACACGCGCCCCATGAGAAACCGAGGTGCCCAGACACTTCGCCCTCGGAAGGTTACGGGGTTACCCCATTCCTCCGCTACCTCGGTATCGACCTCCGTGACAGAAGCCCAGTCGTCGCAGGAGTCTTTTGGGTTTACGCCGACGACGGCTCCGGCACGCCGGTACAGGTTCAACCGCCTCCGAGTCCCAGCGGAGATGCCTCTCATCACGGCACTTGTTCTTCGCCTTCTGTTCTCCTATACTCGGTCGATGGCGCCCGCTTCAAGGCGGCGGCAATTGCCGCCGCCTTGAAGCCCAGTTCCAACTGTGCCTGAAGGTATATGCGCTCAGATAAGCTCAACTGCGTGTACTGCTTGCCCATGCGACATCATCGCGAAACGAAATCTGGCACTTCGAGATTGAGCGCGGCAACGAAAAACGCCGATGGCGCCAGGATGGCTTTAGCTGTGAAGTTTCAGTTGGTTACTTGCCGATCACAAGTATCTGGAAAGAGCCTGGGATCATCGGCGCGCGAGGGCCGCGCATCCAGGCTGGAGCACCCGGCGGCGGACCGCCAGCAGGCGGAGTCGCGCCCGCTGCCTTGGCCGGAGCGGCCGGTGCAGCAGGGACTGGGCCATACTCGGCAGTGATGGTCAGAATCTGATTGGTCTTTGTATCCAGGGTCAGCACCTTCGCCCGTGCTGGCGTGGCCACCGTCTGCTCAATGGAGAAGCTTGTGGGCGAATTCTCCTGCACTACCGTGAGCGTGCCATCGTTCTGCGAGCTGAAGGCTTCCATCGTCGCCGGGTTGAAAGCGGCGCCGTCCGACCCGTTGCCAATGGGTAAATCGGTGATGATATGCCCATCCGTAGCCGACAGGATAATCATGTTTTTGTTGTCGCGGCACGAGGCAAAGAGGATATTGTTCTTCGTGTCCAGCGCCAGGCCGGCGCATCCTCCGCCCTTGCTCGAAACGTCGTACCTGCCGATCATCTTCATCGTGTTGGCGTCGATGACCGCGATGGCGGCCTTATCTTCGATGTCCACATAAATCTTGCCGTGGCCGTCGGCAGCGGCCTGCTCGGGTGCGCCGCCGATGTCGATGGTGCCCAGGATCGAGCCATCCCTGTCGTCGAGGACGGTAATATTTGGCGCCGCGTGGCTGAGGATATAGAAGTGGTGATTATATGCGTCGTTGAGGTAGCCGTCTGGATTGCCCTCGACTTCGATCTTCTTCAGAATTGCAAAGGTCCTCGAATCGAACATCGTCACCGGCTTTGAGGTTGCGAATCCGTGCCCTGTCTCAGTATCCACCGCTCCGCCGTGCGCGCTCACGCCCGGGATATCTCCCACCTGGGCCAGCGTGTCCAGGTTATAGACGCCGATGTGCCCCGCCGGGCCAGACCGGGCAACATAAAGGTTGCGGTCGTCAGGGTCGGCAGTCACGTAATCGAACCCGCCATCGCCTCCGGCCAGTTGAATCTTCAGGACCTTGTACGGGCCGCTTTCCTGAGCGTGGGCCAGGCCCGCAAACGAAAGCATGACGGCAATTATTGCAGCGAAAAGGGGCTTGCATGACATGGTGTGTCTCCAGTGTGGGACTTTCCCGGTCCAGATGGCGGTCCGAACTGTTTGGGTTGAGGTTTGATTTCCGCTTCTTCTCGAAATCGAGCATACACGCTTCAACGTGAAGGTTAGGTGAATGCCGAGACCGGGCGGCCTGAGAAATCCAATGCCAAGTAACCCTAGACAGGAGCACTTCCCGACGACGCCTTCGAGCGCTTCCGCGGTTACGGTCAGCCGTTACCCAACCCGGAGCCAGTAAACACGGATGGTAGGCAAAACCGCGCCCTGGGAGACCTCGATTGCCCCCGGGGTGTCCCTCCAGGGGCGGCCGGAACCAGCCCAGCACGGAATACGTCCTCGGACGCCCCAGGCTCCGGGAGCCTCCTCGGACCCCAGCCCGGCGGGAGGGCACGAGATTCCAGTCACCATGGCGACTTTCGGGGAGTAGTCCCGGGAGAAACTGTAACGAGCAGAAAGCAGAACCGTTATTCAGATTTTTGTTCCACTACATGGATTGGCTGCAAGATTCTGCCTTGAGTGAATACTTCCGCCCAGGATGGTGAATTGCTACTACCAACACTGTCGCGATACCCAGCGTGGCCTCCGCGCCGTAAGCGTGTCGGGGAGTGAACCAGTAGTAACTGGCGAGCAGGCGGTGGTCCAGGCGGAGCGCTGGAATGCGCTTCCAGGTGCTCGATGAGCCGGTTATGGCTATTTGGCTTCATCTCGGCAGAGAGTCCTGACTGTTCACTCTTACACACAATCTGATTGACCAGGGAACAATAATTGTCTGATGGCCGATACGTGACGTCCGGTTCAGTCGTTGCATCCGAATGGCTACAAGAAGGTGACATGGATCGGCATGGCTTCGTGATGGCTGCAGCAACGGTGGCTGGCGTGGTAACGGCCACGAAACGTGTGGCGCCTGATCTGCGTGTCGAGGTAAAAGGTCGCCAGGGCAGCGAAGTAATTTGTCGCACACCGGGTAGCGCCGGCGAACGGATATCGGCTACGATTTGGTGTCTTCTTCAGATTCGCGTGGTGAGAGAATACATCGAGGTGATCTCGTGACCAGGATCAAGAAAGTCGTCATTACTGCCTACGGTGATGAAAGCAAGCTCGCGATCGTCGAAAGTGATTTGCCAGAGCCGGCTGCTGGAGAAGTGCAACTCGCGGTCGAGTATACCATCGTTTCTGGTTCTGACGTAAATATGCGTCGTGGCACCTATCCATTCCAGAAGAGGCCGCCTCTGACTCCGGGATATAGCGTCATCGGCAAGGTGCGTGTCAACGGCAAGGACTGCTCAAAGTTCAAGATCGGTGATCGCCTCGCATGTCTTTCGAAGTACGAGGGACAGGCGGAGCTGATCAACCTCCCTGAAAAATATCTGGTACGCGCGCCGGATGGAGTTGACGGAAGGGCCGCGGTCGCCTTGATTCTCGATTGGGTTACTGCGTATCAAATGCTGCACCGCGCTGCTCACGTCACAGCCGGTCAGAAGATCTTCGTTCATGCGGTAAGTGGGGCCGTGGGCGGGGCTCTCCTCCGCCTCGGCCAGCTACAAGGCGCTCAAGTCTTCGGCACGGCCTCGTTGAAGAAACATGACGAAATGCGCCAGCTTGGAGCTGTTCCCTTCGACTACTCGACCAAGAATTGGATTGCCACCATGCGGGAACTCGGCGGCGTCGACGCAGTCTTCGACCCGCTTGGCTTCGAGAGCTTTGACGAGTCGTACTCGGTCCTGAAGAAAGGAGGAGTTCTGGTGGGATACGGCCTGAACTTGCCGGCGTGGACCAGGACTCCTGAGCGCCCCGTGATTCCGTCGGTCCTCAAACTGTTGTCGAAGAACCTGCTCTTCTGGTCGGGGAAACGCACAACTTTCTTCGGTGTGAACCGCAGTTCAAAGAACTTTGCGCCAGACCTGGAGCAACTCTTCGAATGGCTCAAAGACGGGAAAATCTCTGTACCGATCAAGGCCACTTTCAAACTTGACGAGATCCAACAAGCGCATCGAGAGTATGCCAGCGGTGCGCGCATGGGCTCAATTGTGATCGAGGTCATCCGATAGCGTCTCGTCACCAGATACCCTCCATTCGCAGGTGTCGGGTTTTTCCTGATAAACGCCCATGTCCACTGTAGGGTTTCGGGATCATGCCAAATCCGCCGAGGCGCGTTTCCAGCGCCACAGGAGGCAGGATCGGGAACGGAAAACGCCCATGGCGCCTGGAGTAATTCTTGGTTTACGTTAAATCGCAATGGATCCAACCGGCGGCGTTTGGGGTGGGAGCGGCCGGGTTGGGCTTCGAGACGGGGAAGGCGCTGGCGGAGCGCTTGATTCCGGGCAGGGTTTCGAGCAGGTAACGGACAACCGCCGAGACCGAGGTATCGCGCTCGGCGGCCCAGACCCGCGCGCGGTGGTAGGCGTGGTCGGGGATGCAAACGGTAATGTTGCGCATGAATTCTCCGTTCTGTCGTCAGGGTTCAGGGGCAGGGGTCAGGAAAACCCGCTCCGCAGCTCCCTGTTGATTTCAAGTGTGCGCCCACGGAGGGCTATTTTCTGCAACCACCTGCGCCACCTGCAGAGGGGCTGACTGCCCGCCTATCCCAGGTCCGAGAATCCGGACCTGGGGCACCCAGCACTCGGATTTCGACTGGGGATGTGGGCCACCCGCCCACTAGACCAATTGCGGCAGTCTAAACAGGCTCTGTTCCACAGATCTCCTCCTGCACTTCGGCTAAGACCCTCGGGTTCGGTTCGCCGTCGGCCGTGGCGATCAGTTCTTTCGGCACCAGCAGAATCAGGGGCAGGATCAGCGCATAGACGGCCGTGGTCGCAATCACACAGTAAAGGAATCCATGCAGGGGGCTGCTGTTATAGATCCTGGAGCCCCATAGATCGCCCCCGCGGGCAGATAGCAGTAAAACGCCATCGACCATCATCATCAAGGTTCCTTGCAGACCGGGCGGGCAGGACCTCATCGCCAAATCGATGTACGCGGCGGTTGCGACGCCGCCCAGCAGGCCGATCGGCACGGCCAACGCCAGCGCAAGGTTGGCCGAGTGAACGAATGCCAGCGGGATCAACTGCGGCACGGCGATGATCGTTCCCCACCATAGCAGCTTGTCCAGCGGGACTTTCTTGCAGAGATAGCCATACAGCAGGAAGGTCGGGATGAATGATGCGGCAAAGATTCCGTTGAAGTACGAATAGACGGCATCAGATGCGTGCAGCTTATCGGTCAGATAGAACTGCAGCGGGGTTGCCGATCCGGGGGCAAAGTTCCACAGAAAGCAGATGAGGACCGCTGGATATATGGCCCGATGCTTCACCAGCCGCCTGACATTTTCCACGAAATTCTCGCCGCTGGCTTGCGGCTTTTCATAGGTATGACTGAATACCGAACGGGGTTTCCAGAGCCCCAGTAGGGCGATGCCAGCAGTGAAGGCCGCCACCAGGAAGAAGGTCTCTGCCGGCCGAAGATGCTCCGAGATGTATCCCGCAGTGAACGCGCCGGCAATGATAGGGAGGGCGCTGATCACGTTCCAGATCACGCTCAAGCGCCCGGACATGAGCTGTTCCTGGCCCACCAGAGCCGTCAACCCTTGATAAGCTGCGGCGATGAATCGGGACGACAGCATAGCCAGCAACATCCCGATTACCAGCCCCCAGTATGAGATGCGTGCATTTGCCATCCAAAGAAATGCCACCGTAGTCAGGGGGGCAAAAATGAAGAAGATGCCGCGGTCCCGCAATCCAAATGGGTTCCACAGGTCTCGCATCATGCCGAAAGCGAACCCAAAATACGCGGGGATGGCCGTGAACAACCGGAAGGTCGAGACCTCCGTCGCCGTGGCATGCAACTGGTTCTTCAGCATGTATGAGGTCTGGATGTCGATCAGGTAGCCGGCAGGGGTTGCCAGATACACTAACAGCGTCAGCAAACCGAAGTAGGCGAAGGTTTGGCTGCTGTTCTCTGATCCATTCCGACTCGAAGCGGCACTCATTTGCGTAGCTTACTGATCCGGCCCATAAGATATGCAACTTTCCTGACTCCTAACCGTCTAACCAAGCATGGAGAAGATTGATTCGCGTGGATTGCCGGATGCGGTATTGAACGAACGGCGGCGGCGTGCGGTGAA
>Ga0224558_1000149_pt1 | contig 80143 bp, 64 predicted proteins | sample 714S32024metaG_FD_180682 | JGI IMG/M metagenome (GOLD analysis project Ga0224558, IMG submission 180682) | Peat soil microbial communities from Stordalen Mire, Sweden - 717 S3 20-24 | ecosystem: Environmental > Terrestrial > Soil > Wetlands > Peat | place: Sweden: Norrbotten County, Stordalen... | reverse complement strand
GCCTACGGGTTCAAGTCGACCGACAACCTCATCGCATTGTGCCTGCTTGACCGAGGCGGCTACTGCCCGCCGCTACCCGGTCGTCAGGAAGCTGCGTGACCGACCCACGGATACGTCAGGAGAGCCACAAATCTCGACCGCTCGAACCGCTTGGTCGCTGGCCGGCCGTTCAGACCGCGACGACATCGACGAGCCCCAGGAGACTTTGGAAGTCTTCCGGGTTGCGCGTATAGATCGGGAGTCCTGCGGAACAGGCCGTTGCCGCAATCAGGAGATCCAGTGCACGAGCGCCACGAGCCTTGCGTCCGCTGGCGATCTCGGCAGCGTAGATCCGTCCGTAGGCGCGAGCCGCCTCCCCATCGAAGGGAAGGGGATCGAACGCCGCTTCTGCTCGTTGCAGACGGTCCTGCAGGCGAGCCCGCTCGTCGGCGTCGACCGTCGCATGAGGCCCGGCGGCGAGCTCTGCCATGGTGATCGCGCTGACGGCTAGCTCGATGGGGAGTTGGCTTGCCTCAAGGCTTTCGAGGTCAATGACTACCGAGGTGTCGATGACCCCCCGCTGGGCGCGTGGCAGCTTAGGCACGAGGGCCCAGGTCCTGTGATGCGACGCTGTCGAGGTCGGTGCGAAGCCGGGCCAGGTCGACACTCGGAGCGCCCCGGAACATCGCGATGGCAGTGTCGGCACTCACGAACCGGTGGCGCCGAAGTGGGGTCAGCTCCCCGACGGGTACGCCATGCCGGGTGACGACGAAGGTCTCACCTCTGTCCAATCCCCGCATGATCTCGCCGCTGTCGTTCCTGAGCTGACGCTGGGTGATGTCTCGAGCCATGAAGATAATCGTAGCACAGGGTGCTACGGGACGGTCTTTGGGCCATGGAGGCCTGTCCGGCTGCCCTGGGCTCGCACCAGACCCGGAGGCTGCCTCAGGCTGATCCGCGGGCCGACGATCGTGGGGGAGCGGTTCGTGTTGTGTTCCTTCACCTCCACAAAATCGACTTGCGCAAACCATCCCTGAAGCCCTGCGGGAGTTCACGGGCTGAGTGAGCGGACCCATTCGGTTGGCAGTGTTCTCGATGGGGCGAAGGGCTCTGCACGGTCGCCGGGGAGCGGAGTACGGTGTCCTCAGACATTGGCGACGCCCACCTCACCAGGAGGCACCTGATATGCGAGCTGCAATCGGGGACAAGATCGAGGCGAGATGCCATCGGGTCGGAGAGTTCGACCGCGAGGCGGTCATTCTCGCCGAGGAGCCCGACGGGGGCCTGCCGTACCGGGTGCGTTGGGAGGACGACGGGCATGAAGGCGTGTTCTTCCCGGGGCGAATGCGGTCGTTGAGCACTACCCGGTCGGATGACCGAGACACGGAGCGAGTTCCGTGCCCGTTTCACTGCGGAAGTGGTCAAGAGTGGCTTCGCCGTCTCTGTCCTCCTCGCCCGTCCGATGGCCCTAAGGCAAGGTCTCGATCGAGGGAGCTGAGGTGACCGAACAGATCGCGGAGCTCGTCTCCCATCATCCCCTCCTCGCCGGGCTGCCCGGCGACGTCGGCAACCTCGTGGCCGGGTGCGCCCGGAACGTGGCCTTCCACGCCGGCGACCTCCTCATGTCGGAGGGCGAGCCGGCCGACACGCTCTTCCTGCTGCGCCGAGGGAATGTGGCCATCGAGATCCACTCGGCTGGTCGCGGTGTCGTTGTTGTGGAGACCATCGGGCCAGGCGACCCCGTCGGCTTTTCCTGGCTCTTTCCTCCCTACCGCTGTTGCTTCGACGTCCGGGCCACGGAGCCGGTGGGAGCCATCGCCGTCGACGCAGCCTGTCTGCGCCAGAAGGCAGAGGCCGACCCCGCGTTCGGCTACGAGCTCACCAAGCGGGTTTCCGCGGTGATCCTCGACCGCCTCCAGGCCACCCGGCTGCGGCTCCTCGACCTCTACGGCACGCCAGGCCCCTGAGGGTTCGGAACCCGTAGCGTCCGAAAATGTGAACGTGCCCGCCACCAGGGACATTTCGGAGCCAGGGCCCTCTCGACTACCGTCCTCGCGATGCGAGGGCGAAGAGGACGGGGACAACTGTGGGCTTTCGCCTAGTTCGGTATCCGGAGCCTGAATGGGTTCGCGATCCGGTCGTTCCGTTCCGAGCGTTCCAACGAGATCGAGCTGCTGGCATTGCGTCACGAAGTGGCTGTGCTTCGGCGCCAGATTGGACGTCCCAACTACCGGCCAGCCGATCGTGCGCTGCTAGCCGCGCTCAGCCGCCTACTACCTCGCTCGCGTTGGGACAGTTTCGGCGTGACGCCTGGCACCTTGCTCGCCTGGCATCGCCCACTCGTGGCAAGACGCTGGACGTACCCCCGCCGCTCGCCAGGTCGACCGCCTATCGACGACCAGCCATCCGCTCTCATTGTGCGCCTGGCAAAGGAGGACCCGAGATGGGGCTACTGACGAATCCAGGGTGAGCTGGCCAAGCTCGGAGTACGGCTAGCCGCGAGCACCATTGCTCGGGTCATGAAAGACCACGGCCTCGGTCCCGCTCCTCGAAGACAGGGCCCCACCCGGCGTCAGTTCCTGCGTACGCAGGTCTCGGGCGTCGTAGCGACGGACTTCTTCCATGTCGACACCGTGCTGCTCAAACGGCTCTCTGTACTGTTCTTCATCGAGCTCGGCCGCCGGAGAATCTGGATCGCCGGTGTGACCCCTCATCCACACGCGGCGTGGGTCACTCAGCAGGCGAGGAACGTCACGAGTGACCTTGCTGTCGGGGACATCAGCGCCAGGTTCTTGGTCCGTGATCGTGACACCAAGTATGTGGCGAGCTTCGACGAAGTCTTCAGAGCCAAGGGAACCAAGATCCTGAGAACGCCCTTTCGGACCCCGAATGCCAACGCTTTTGCCGAGCGGTTCGTGCGCACCGTCAGATCAGAGTGCCTTGACCACCTCTTGGTCGTGAACGAACGGTATCTCGAACGGATCCTCCGAAGCTATGCCTGTCACTACAACTGCTACCGCCCCCACCAAGGGCTGTCCCAAGAGATCCCGGAACCCGAGAGAGCCGGCCGTCCGCTCGCAATCGAGGACGCTTCGGACTCCAGCTATCGGCAGGTTGGAGACCATCGGGTTCGGATACGTCGCAACGACCGTCTGGGCGGGCTGGTCCACGAGTACGAACGTGCTGCCTGAGGAGCGGGTCGAGTTTTCGGGCACTACGCCACAGGCGGAGAGGCTTGCCGCAGGCATCGGACCTGGTCAAGCTGGCGTTCGGGTATTTGCACCCCATACGCTCGACGCGGCCCAACCGGGTCCCACCACCTGAAGCGCCATCGTGCTCGTCGGCGGCGCGACAGGCGCGTCGGGATGGCGAAGCTATGGCCAGCCGAAGGAGGTCGCCCGCACCCCCCTGCCGCCGCGCCGACCACGCACGCCACACCGCTCGTGGCAGTCCGCAGTGCGGTCGGACTCATCTGGAGGCCGGGCTCTGCGCGGTCCGGGCTCTACGCAGTCCGGGCAGAGGCTGCGTCCTCGAGACCGAGCTCCTCGACCGCGATCTCGCGCATCTTGTACTTCTGGACCTTGCCGGTGATCGTCATCGGGAACTCGTCGACAAACTTGACGTGCTGAGGGACCTTGAAATGTGCCATCCGCTCCCGGCACCACGCACGGAGCGCCTCGCCCTCGAGCGTGGCTCCCGGCCTGAGGCGCACCCAGGCCATCACCACCTCGCCGTAGCGGCTGTCGGGGACACCCACCACCTGGACGTCCTCGACCTCCTCATGCACGTACAAGAGCTCTTCGACCTCTCGGGGGTAGATGTTCTCGCCACCTCGGATGATCATGTCCTTGCTCCGGCCCACGATGTTCACGTACCCGTCTCCGTCCATGGTCGCGAGGTCGCCGGTGTGCATCCAGCCGGCAGCGTCGACCGCCTCCGCCGTGCGGGCGGGGTCGTCCCAGTAGCCGAGCATCACCGAGTACCCCCGGGTGCACAGCTCGCCGGCCTCGCCTCGATCGATCATCAGCCCCGAGTCGGGGTCGATGACCTTCACCTCCACGTGCGGGTGGACGTGGCCTACCGTCTCCGTCCGGTGCTCGATCGAGTCGTCCGGCGACGTCTGGGTGGAGACCGGCGAGGTCTCGGTCATGCCGTAGCAGATGGTCATCTCGGCGCAGTGCATTCGCGTGACGACCTGCTTCATGACCTCGACTGGGCACGGTGACCCCGCCATGATGCCCGTCCGCAGGCTCGAGAGGTCGAAGTGGTCGAAATCGGGCTGGGCCAGCTCGGCGATGAACATCGTGGGCACCCCATAGAGGGCCGTGCAGCGCTCCGCCGCAACCGCTTCGAGTACGGCCTTCGGTTCGAAGGCGGCGCTCGGCAGGACGATGCAGGACCCGTGGGAGGTCGCAGCCAGGTTCCCCATCACCATGCCGAAGCAGTGGTAGTAGGGCACCGGGACACAGATCCGGTCGCTTTCGGTGATCCGGCACCCCTCCCCGACGAAGTAGCCGTTGTTCAAGATGTTCAGGTGGGTGAGGTTCGCCCCCTTCGGAAACCCGGTCGTGCCCGACGTGTACTGGAGGCTGATCGGCTGGTCGGGGTCGAGGAGTCTCCCGAGCTCGGCGACACGGCCGGCAGGCACGCCGTCGGCGTCCGAGCGCAGACCGTCCCACCCGGGCCCGTCGAACAGCACGACGTCTGTCAGGCCCGGAAGGTCCCGCTTCACCTCGTCGATCATGGCCGCGTAGTTCGCGCCCTTGAAGGAAGGAGCCGCAACCACCATGGTGCTCGCCGACTGGCCGAGCACGTAGGCGAGCTCGCTCGTCCGGTAGGCGGGGTTGACGGTCACGAGGATGGCCCCGATGGAGGCAGTCGCGTACTGGAGCACCATCCACTCGACCCGGTTGGGGCTCCAGATGGCGACACGGTCGCCGCGAGCGATACCTCTCGCCACGAGGCCTCGGGCGACCAGGTCGACCTCGGCGAAGAGTTCCGCGTAGGTGAGCCGCACCCCCTGCTCACGGCTGACGATGGCTTCAGCGTCGGGGAGACGCTCGACGGTCGCCGCGAAGTTGTCGCCGATGGTCTCGATGAGGAGCGGCTTCGCCGTCGTCCCTTGTGCATACGAGCGGGCGGACTTACCGGTGGACGGTGTCACGGTAGATGGTGTCGGTTCGATGGTGTCATGGTCGATGGTGTCATGGTCGCTGGGGAGACGCCGGCAAGGTGCTCTCCCCGTCTCCCCCTCCGGTCTCTTCGGCCTTCGGCCCGTCCACGCACTCACGCTTCGGTTGCGACGGCCTCGCCTGCTGGCTTCCCTGCCTTTGTACACCCAGAGAGGCCGCATGGGCACGTCCGTTGGCTCCGCCTCCCGCTTCGGCAGCCCGGTGCCACGAGCCGACCATCCCCACACGGCCGCCCGCTGGCCTCCGATGCGGCCGCCGAAGGAGGACGGGCCGGGCCTTCCCGAGGTCGAACGCCGGGGGCGTCGGCAGTTCTGAGCGAAAGGCCTGGTCGTCCAAGGTGGCCGTCTTCGGACAAGACCGCGCGAGGTGGGCTGCAGGTTGTGGGTGCCGAAGACCCAATCCAGGTCGTCCACCACTGGTCGGGACTCAACCTTCCGGAAGGAGAAGGTTGCGACCGATGATGGCCAACCTCGCTGCGAAATGCCGCTTCTGCCGCCTGATCGAGATATTGGTGCCCTTCACCTCACCGGGAGCGGTCCTCCGTGGTGGGACACCTGGCGGTTCTCTACCGGCTTCCCTGAAGACGTCCAATCAACCGGCATTCAACTCAGCAACGGATTCGGTCGATATGGAAGTAGGGCGTAATCGAGGTGGCACATTGGGGTTGAGATCGACAGTATGGAAATGCGTCCTCATCGGCGGCATGTGCGTCATCGCTGTCTATTTCGCGCTCCCCAACGAGACCAGTCAGGATATTGTCTACTCAGCCCTCGGGACAGCATCGGTGGTGTGCATCCTGGTCGGCATCCGCCTGCAACGTCCCAAGGACCGCCTCAGCTGGTACTTCCTGGCTCTGGCCGGCACCTGCTTCACCCTAGGTGACGATGCGAGCTCCTTCTACAACCTCGTTCTCCACGTCAGCGTCCCGTTTCCCTCGTTCGCAGATGCTCTCTACCTGGCCGGATACCCCTTCCTCTTCGCCGGGGTACTGAGACTCACCCGCAACCCGAACCGTTCCTTCCGGCGGGAGAACTATGCCGATGCCGCCATCGTCTCGATGGGGGCCTTGGCCATCTCCTGGCATTTCTTGATGAACTCGTATGTCCACGATTCGACGTTGACCACCTTCGGGATGCTGGTCACCCTGGCCTATCCGATCATGGACATTGCCCTGCTCTTTGTCCTGTTCCGCGCGCTGCTGTTCGGGGAGTCGAGGCGCACATTCCACAAGTTCCTGGCAGCGGCCATGATCGTGATGTTCATGGGCGACTTCATCTACGACCTGCTGGTACTGCACAACAGTTACGACACCGGCAACCCGAGCGACGCCCTCTTCCTCATCGAGTACCTGCTGATCGGCGTGGCAGCACTCCATCCATCGGTCTCCGGCGGAACCTCCGAAGCTCAAGCTGCGGATGTGGTCAGTGATCGCCAGGTGGCGAGCGACCGACACCGGATACCCATTGTGATAGTGGCTGGATTCATCCCGCCGACAATTCTCGTCGTCGCCACCTCCCTCGGTGTGTCGGTGAATGTTCTCGTCATGGCAGGACTCTGCATCGCCGTGTTCGCGGTTATCTGTTTGCGGATGATCTGGTTGATCGGCCGGATCAGCCGTCAGTCTCTCGAACTCAAGGAGAACGACGCCAATCTGCGGTACATGGCCTTCCACGACGAGTTGACCGGCCTTGCCAATCGGGAACTCCTGCACGACCGGGTGGAGCAAGCTTTGGCCTCGATTACGCGTTCTGGCAGGCTGATAGCACTGTGCATGGGGGATCTCGACGGCTTCAAGACCATCAATGACACCCTCGGTCATCACGTCGGGGACACGATGCTGGTTAAGGTCGGCGCCCTGCTGGAGTCGATTGTGCGACCGGGGGACACGGTGGCCCGGCTCGGTGGCGACGAATTTGCGATCCTGATGGTCGATGTCGAGAACCCAACTGCTGCGGTGGAGTTCGCTGGTCGGATCGTCTCGGTCCTCCACGACGCGGTCGAGTTCGAAGGCAACCAGGCGGGCATCTCGATCAGCGTGGGCGTGGCCTTCGCCGACTCCGCCACGCCGGTCGAGCAGGTGATCAGCGAGGCGGACGCGGCCATGTACGAGGCCAAGGCAAACGGCAAGAACCGCGTCGACGTGTTTCAATCATCGATGCGCGCCCGCCTGTTCAAACGCCTCGAACTGACCAGCGGATTCCGTGGGTCGTTGGAACGCTCAGAGTTCTTCCTCAGCTTCCAACCGATCTTCTCGCTCGGCGACCGCCGCCTGCGGGGCTTCGAAGCACTGGTCCGGTGGCACCATCCCACCATTGGCCTAGTCGCCCCCCTCGATTTCATCCCCATCGCCGAGGAGACGGGTTTCATCGTTCCCTTGGGTCGCTGGATACTGCTCGCGGCCTGTGAGCAACTGGCAGCGTGGACCGCGCTCAGTAACGAGCCTCTCACCGTTGCCGTGAACCTCTCGAGGCGCCAATTGGCATCCCCCCTCCTGGTCGACAACATCCGCACTGCATTGGCCCTCACCGCGGTCCACCCCCTACAGCTCGTCCTCGAGGTCACCGAGAGCGTCCTGATGGAGAACCCGGAGCAGGCCGCTTCGGCACTCACCGAGCTCCGAGCCCTTGGCATCCGGATCGCCGTGGATGACTTCGGCACCGGCTTCTCCTCGCTGAGCTATCTGCAACGATTTCCGGTCGACGTGCTCAAGATCGACAAGTCGTTCGTCGACCCGCTGAACGAGTCCGAACCCGCCAGCTCGGCCCTGGTGACCTCAATCATCGGGCTGGCCCACAGTTTGAGCCTCGAGGTCGTGGCCGAAGGAATTGAGCGTGAAGACCAGTTCGAGCGCTTGATCGAGCTCGGCTGCGACTACGGCCAGGGCTACCTGATGGCCCGTCCCCTCGATCGGGAGAAGTCAGAGGCCCTCGTCGAGTCCTACCAGGGCAGTTCCGCTGTCCCCTGAGTAGGCCCCGCTCCGGAGCGACCTCCACTTGGTCGGTGCAGGTCCAGCGTGTGCCTCAGGGGAAGGCTCCGATGGCCACCATGAAGACCGGGCTCACCCAATCGGAGCCGTTGGCGGACCGCTCGGAGCCACAGATCGTCGCCGGCAGCCGCTGCCACGGCGGCCTCGGCGAAAGGGGTGACCGTGTTTCCCCCGCTCGAATGACCGCTGGTCGGCAATCGACGCCCGGGCGCTGAAGTGGGTCTCCCAATTCGGCACGCCGATCCTCGAGGACCCGCTCGACAATTGACCCGAGGACTTTCGGAACGTCGAATAGTCGGGATTCCTCATCCGCCCCCCGAACCAAGCAAGCCCACTATCAGAGCCGTCGCCCCGATTCAGTCACACTCCCTCAGCAGCACTTCCCAAACCCGCAAAGCCCCTTCCGCCCCGCCACTCGCGCCCCGCCGCCATTCGCGCCCCGCTCATCGCCATCCGGGTGGGGACATGCCCTGAGCAGTGGCCCGGGACTACGCAGTCGCCCTCAAGGGTCGACCCTCCGTTCTACGGAGACCACTCAACACGTGCGACCTCGTGCCGCCCTCGCGATCGTTACCTGCCCCACAGGCACGTCGGGGAGAGGCACGCGCGCCACGTCGAACCGCCCTGCAGATGGCATTTCCGCTTGGTCAGGGTTGCACGGGATCGAAGGGACGAGAGAATCGAATTGCCCGGCCATGCGTCGCGAGACGCGATTGCCGACAGACGGCCAGGGCCGGCGACCCAGGTGAGACCTTCTCGCTGACTTGGGTCTCAATTGCACGGTCGAGAGCCCAGCAGAAGTAGGAGAGACTGGAGGCACTGATCGCTGATCGCCGACCCTGTGCACGGCTCAGCGGTGACTCCTGACCAAGGGATGCGCTTGACCACCTTGACAACCGCCCATGACTGCGAACACTGACGTCCTCGGCGGGCGTTATCGCCTCGTCCATCCACTCGGCCGGGGTGGTATGTCCGACGTCTACCAGGCCGTCGACCAGCGCAGCGGTGCCGCCGTTGCGGTGAAGATCGTCCGCTCGGGCGATCCAGAGCTTGCTCGGAGACTGACGCAAGAAGCCCGGGCGCTCGAGCGCTTCGAGCACCCCGGCCTCGTCCGACTGCTCGACACTGGAGTCGCCGGTGACCAGGCCTACCTGGTCATGGAGCTCATTGACGGCCCGACCCTCGCGGAGTCCCTACGAGGCGGACCGCTGGGCCCGCGAGGCACGGCCATTCTCGGAGCGAGACTGGCCGATGCTTTGGCGTACGTGCACGACCGAGGCATCGTGCACCGCGACGTGAAACCGTCCAACATCTTCCTATCCGCTGACGGCGAGGCATCGCTCGGGGATTTCGGCATCGCCCGCCTCCACGACGCCTCGACGCTCACTTTGGCGGGGACCACGTTGGGAACTGTTGCCTACATGGCCCCCGAGCAGCTCGAAGATCACCAGGTGGGGCCCAGTGCCGACATCTGGTCTCTCGGGATCGTCCTCCTCGAGTGCCTGACAGGTCGGCGCGTCTATGAAGGCTTGCCGAGCGAGATCGTCGCCCGGCGACTGGCCGGACCGGTGCCGCTTCCCGCCGATCTCCCAGTGCCATGGAAGCTGGTCTTGAGCGGGATGCTCGACCACCGACCCGAACAACGCCTGGATGGTGCTCAGGTCTCGGCCCTCCTCGTCACCTCAGCGTTCTGCGCCCCTTGGCAACCCTCGGGCACCGAAGTGACCGACCGCCTTTCCCCCGCGGTGCCTTACGACCTCACCGCGCTCATACCTGGTGCCGTCGCCACGGCGGCCTTCATCGGTGAGGACACTCGCGTTGCCAAGTCCGCACCGTCGGTCATCTCACCCGCAAAGCACGCCCGACGGTGGTGGCTCGCGGCGCTGGGTACCGTCGCAATCGCCGTAGTGTGCGTCGGCCTCCTCATACTCGGGTCGAGCCCAACCACCCAACCTCACGGCACGCCGAGCGCCAAGAACTCAACGAGTCCCGATCCGAGTACGCAGCCTCCGGTCGCAACCACTTCGCCAACTACAACTACAACAACGACAACAACGACAACCGCTGCCCCGACCGGCCCCACAGCTCTCGCCACCTTGGTGAGCGACATTGCCACCGGGCAGGCTGCAGGGACCATTGACGCCGGCTCCGGGCAAGTCATCTCCAACCAGGCCGAACTGGCGGTGACTGACGAAGCGGCAGGGAAACCGAACCAGGCGGCCAACGACCTCCAACAAGCAGCAAATGCGATCGCCAGCGGTCTTCAGAACGGCTCGATCGCCCAAGCCGAAGGGGCAACTCTCCAGAACGACCTCTCAGTGCTCGCCACCGCGCTCGGCCTGAGCGCTGCCGGCACTCCGCCCACCAGCACGTCGCCCACCACGGCGGCTGGACCGGGGGGTGGGAAAGACCACGGTAGTCGTGGGTGAGTGGCGATTGGCCGAAGTGGGCGCTCCCCCAAAGGGCTCAAGTGAGGATCCCAGTTGTTTGTCCTTGGTGGTTCCATCACTTTCCAACGGCGACGACCTGAAGCCCGGGTCGTCGTAGCCGCCTATTCGGACTCGAGCCCACGTGCCCCCAATTGCCGGGAGGGTGGCGCCTGGCCAGTGCCCTCGTGCGCTTTGTGGTCAGGACATTCATTGCTTGCGTGCGGGCACGTGATGGGGGAGGTGGTCAGCCCCGTATAGGTAACAATGTGACCGAGATTGGCTGGGGTCGTGAGGTTCCGAGAGGCAGCCCGCTGGTGATGACCTTGATGGTGTACTTCCCGGCCGGAGGTGCCGGTGGTCCAGTCGCGGTGCACGGTGGCACATCCGTCGTGGCACTGCCGCCCGGCTGAAAGCACGACTCATAACTCGTCGACACGGTCAACGGAAATCGGTTCGGCCCTGGTGAAAGTCGAATGGTTGGAGGGCAGACAATCAATGGAGTGGCGGGCTCGAAGGTGATCTGTTTGCTCACCAACCCGACTTCGAGCCAGCCGTCAGCAGCACAACTATCGACGGTGACAGCCTTGGAGGTGGTGTTGGTGAGCACAGCCTCCCCGTTAATGGATGCGCCAGCGATGACTCGGGTCTGAGCAAGGGTGATCTGGATCTTGATAGGGATTGTGACCACCGGATGGTCTGCCGAGGAGCTGCCACAGGCGGCCAGCAGGCCGATGAATGCCAATGGGAAAACCCACCACCGACTCTTGTTCATCAACCCATCCTGGTCTGCATCGACCATGTAGTCGTGCAATTGGCCCAATCCCCTTTTGCTGCTTCCGACGCCAGCCGACCGCTCCCTCGCTGTCGGGCAGATGCCGCACGCCGGCACTTCAATCGCTACCCTCAGCCCTGGCCGTAGTTGTCGATGAGCCAGGTTCCCGCTGGACCTCGGACCATCGAGATGTTCCAGAATGAGTCCGGGTTCCCCATCATTGATGATGGTGACTCGATGACGGTGCAGTTGACCGCCGCATTGGCACGTGTCTGAGCCATAGTCCGAAAGTGGATGTCGGAGAAGGTGGAAACCTGCGAGGCGTCGCCCTTCATCCAGTCCATCATCCACATCTGCTTCGGTACGAAGCGCGCCTGAGCTGCGGCTGCGTTCTTGCTGTTGATTGCTTGGAACCATGCCATCGCTGTCAGCTCTGGCGACTTCGGTGTAGGCGGAGTATCTGTCCTGCCCGTCTGTGATGCGGAACATCCGGCCAGCACCAGGGCGGAGAGAGTTGCCACGGCAATCGTTCTTCGAAGCCCGGCAACCCTCATCTCGTCATCTCATCTTCTTGCCGAGCACGGGTTGGCGCCGAGATGAAGGGCACCAATATCCCGATCGTGCCGTTCGGTCGCGACTCGGTGCTACATCGCCGCTGCCGTGTTGCGATCGCCGGCATTGAATGTTCCTCATCCGGGTGTGCCAGGTGCCCCGTGGAAGAGACGGAGCAGAGATGGCGAGCAATGCCCGGCCGCCGTTCGACGTGCCTATGCATTGCGATAGCCGGAGGAGCAGGAGGGCACCAGACGAGGATCTGACTACGCGGCCACCGGGTGGTACTCGTGGATGAGGCCGCCGAGCACGTCGTGACGATGAACGTGCAGAGACGGGGGAGCGGCCGTGACTCGGCTGCCGGGCACCGGCAGCCGGAGGTCGATGCCGCGATGCGGACGCTGTTGGTTGTAGTGGCTGGCGTACTGGCGAAGGACTCGCTCGAGTTGGCGATGGCCGAGGATGACGATCCAGTCGAGGCATTCTGTCCACACCGTTCTCAACCAGCGCTCTGCGTACGCGCTGGCTCGAGGAGATCGAATCGGCGTCTTGATCACTCGGATGCCTTCGGAGCAAAACAACTCGTCGAAGCTGGCGGTGAACTTGATGTCCCGGTCCCGGTTGAGGAACTTGATGGAGCGACCCCAGCCGGTGAGATCACTGACCAGGTTGCGAGCAACCTGGGTGACGAACGCACCGGTCGGATGGTCGGTGATTCCGAGGATGCGCACCTCTCGTGTCGACAATCCGATGACGAAGAGCACGTAGAGTTGCTTGAGCGACACGGTGTCCACCGTGAAGGAGTCCGTGGCCAGCACGCTGTGGGCCTGGGAACGAAGGAACTCCGTCCAGGTCGCGCCGCTCCGTGGAACAGGTCCGAGACCATGTCGACGCAGGACCCGTCTGATTGAGCTGGCCGAGACGCGGATGCCGACTGTCCGCAGCTCGCCTTGGATACGGATACAACCCCAGCGTCGGTTCGCCCGACCCAGTCGAACGATGAGCCCGACCAGCTCGTCGCTCATCGGCGGCCGGCCTGGGCCTCGTTGTCTTCTCCATCGCCGCCATTTGCGTCTGGCAGCGTCCCGATGCCATCGCAGCAGCGTGTCAGGGGTGACTAGGAAGGACCGCCACCGGATTCGAGGGAGCGATCGACTGAGTGCGGCAAGGATCGCCCCATCCGCCGGGCGATACCGCACCCGCTCGTGCAACTGACGTACGAGAACTCGGACCTGGTGCCGGAGCACCATGGTCTCGATGTGCTTATCCGACTCGCTTCGTCGGACAGATGCGATGAGGCCGAGGATCCGGCATGGGCCGAGATAGGGGAGCGAGACGGCCACGGTCGATCATGTCAAGAGAGCGTGGCGAACGTCCAGCTCAGGGGTCCGATCGACATTGTGGCGCCCTTCACGTCAGGCGAAGCGTCGGGCCACTGCCTCCGCCCGTGAGCGATAGCCGCCGCCGAACAGCACCGCGTGGACGAGCAACGGGTAGAGCTGGAACAGTGCGACGCGCTCCTCCCATCCGGGACTCAGCGGCTGCACCTCGGCGTAGGCGCGGAGCAGGCGATCTGGCACCGAGCCGAACAGCGCGAGCATGGCCAGGTCCTCCTCGGGGTGGCCGCCGTGGACTGACGGGTCAATGAGCCAGGTCCGTCCGTCGGCACCGAAGAGCACGTTGCCCCACCAGAGGTCGCCGTGTAGGAGCGCCGGTCCGCCTGGCGGGAGCAGCTCCGCGAGCCTGGCGGCAACCGCGGTCACCGGATGCTCGAGCCCGCAGCGGGTGGACAGCTCGCGAAGCCGGGCGCCGTAGAAGCTGGCGGCATCGGGGAAGAGCGAGGGATTGACGCGGCAGGCCCCGATCCACGACGAGCCTCCACCCCAGTGCGGGAAGGGGGCACTGTGCAACGCAGCGAGTGCACGACCGAGCGACTCCTCGTGCCCCGGGGTCCGTGAGCCCTGTTCGACCCACGTGGTGACGAGAAGCTCGGCCTCGGTGAGCACGACCTCGGGCACGGGCGGCGCCCCGGGCACCGCTATGAGGCGCTCGAGGCCGTCGGCCTCGTCGAAGGCGCTGGCGCCGAGCTTGGCGACAAGGGTGCGACCGCCGGCCGACACCATCCAGACGCCGCCGCCGAGCTGTCTGGTGGGCCCAGTCGGACCGACGACGCTAGCGAGGCGCGTCAGCCAGTTCGCCGACGAGGCCACGGCATGCCTGCTCGATAAGGGCGAGTGTTAGGTCGAAATCGGTGTCGTCGCCGCCCCAGGGATCGGGAACCTCGTCGTCGCTAGGACTCGCCTCCGGATCGTAGGAGCGAAGGAGCCGTACCTTTGCCGTCCCTGCACCGGCACCAGCGAGTCGCCGCACGTCGGCGAGATTGGACCGGTCCGCGCACAGGACAAGATCGGCAGCCGCAAGGTCTGCCGGGCGCAGCTGACGAGCGCGGTGAGCGCCAGCGGGCCAGCCCCCGCGTCGCAGCGTCGCATCGGCTCGGGGATTGGCGCACTCGCCCTCGTGGTATCCGGCGGTCCCGAACGACTCGAAGACCACCTCGCCGCCGAGTCCGGCATCCTCGGCCATCGCAGTCGCAACTGCCGCCGCCATCGGGGAGCGGCAGATGTTCCCAAGGCACACCATCGCCACTCGCATGCGGCCATTTTGGCACGCCTCCTTCATCATCACCGTGGGGGGCTCGATTCCAGCCTGCCCAAGGGTCGCCTCAGTGATCTGCGGATGCGACTTGCTCGACCGTCCCGTCTCCCTCGCCGAGCAAGAATGACAGGAGGCACAGGTGCGTGGGTGACGGTAGCGCTTAGAAGCGACGATCATCTCTGTTGGACTTCCCCCGGTTGCATTCGTCGCACAGCTCCTGGTACCTGATGTCACTCGGCACGGGATCGGTCCCCAGTAGCCGGTAGTCCCAGGTGCCAAGGCCCCTCTGCTTGAGAAGGGCTCCAAGCTCCTGTTCACAAATGGCCATGATCTCTGCTCTCTCCTGGTAGCTCAGCGACTGCACCGAAAGTGAGATCAGATCACCCTTGCGATCCACGATGCCGTGGCGCTTCAGCACGGGAAGGGGCATCTTCTTGATCCGATCCTCGTAGTAGCGGATCTGGCTCTCGTCACGATCAAGGAATGCCATGGCTACCTGGCGAAGCGTCGCCGTTCCCCCGGCATCCACGAGCGTTCGGATCAACAACGGCTGATAGATATGGCTCATCCTCATGCGATGCTCGATGAAGTCGACCAGTTCTTCGAAGGTCAGCACTGCACTTCCGGTGACGATGTTGAAGATGGACAACTCCCGTCCCTGGAAAGCTAGATCGGCATCGGCCCGGACGACGACCACGCAGTCCACCGTTCCCCAAACCACAAGCACCACGACAGCTCCGCCCCTGCCGGGTGATATTGCGGACTGCACGGGAGCGCCTTCAATCAGACCGACGCAGATTGTGCTTGCCTGCGCTGACTATGGAATCCGGGCGACCCAGCTGACCTGGGCCTCGTGGAGTAAGACCAGTGCCAGTGGCGTGGGGGTCATCTCTGAGAACAACTGCACCCCAAACTGTGCGGAGGGGAAGTTCCTTCCCTACCCGGCGACCTTCGAGTCGAGCGGTCCAGCAATTCGGTCAGGTGAGCCTGTGTTCACGAACCTTCAGGTCGACTACACCGCCGGCAGTCCAGACGTGGACGGTCGCACCTCGGATAACTTCCCGCTGCCTGTGAATCCCGAGAGCTAGCTCGCAGTCGCACGAGCATTCGTCATCGGCACTGCCCCCGACAGAGACACTGTCTCGTACGGTCCACCGCTATCCTGCTGGTCCTCAATACCTTCGGGAGCACTGGGCGATTCGGCCTGACTCGGAGTCATGAGGCGTTTGCGGACGTCGTCGACCGATCCCTTCCAGACAGCACATTGAACACGCACGTCCCGTCCCAGAGGAGGGTGATTGGTCCGGCTTGCTACCAACAGGCCAGACCGCCCGTCGCCCTGATCGGGGACGGCCGTGCCATCCCCATCCACGTTGAGGGATCACCATCTCGTCGGGCGGGACCCTCCGCGGACCCCTCGGGTGGACGATGGGACCCAACTGAGCCATCCTCAGCGTCAATGAAGGCGATGGGAAGATCGTCGAGACCACCTCATTCGGCCGCAGGTCGGCTCACCGCGGAACGATCCTGCAGGGGACGGAGGGGACCCCTTTGGCCTTACACTCGCCCAAAACCACCACGGCGTGCACTTCGTCGACGACGGTGACAACACCTTCAAGCTGTCCGGCCCAGGACAGCGTGGCCGCTGACCTGCAGTTCTCCATGTGCGGCTAGACCGCACTTCACCAACTGCGAACCTGATCTGCCCGCTCCGAACGCAACGTGGCGGGCTACACAGCAAGAGTTTGCATTCTGCGTGAACATTCCCTGCGTGACTTCGGTATTCACTGCCATGAACTGCATACTTCCGCCTCGGTGGACCAACTTCTGGAACCCTCAGCCCGCTCCCGTCGGCCCTGTCGACAGAGCGCCGGTCCATCGACCATCGTTGACCACGTGGCGGTCGGTTACCGGCATCCTCCTAGCGGTGACGGCGATAGTGCTCTCGGCGTGCTCGAGCACTACAACGGGTGCCAGTTCGTCGTCCTCGCCAAACTCGACGGCGGCCACCAGCGGGCAAAGCAGCCCAAACGTGTCGGCGGCCACCAAAGCCAAGGTCGGGGCCGTGCTGGTTTCGTCCAATGGCCACACCTTGTACCACTTGACCACCGATACGACCGGGAACTCGACGTGCACGGGCGCCTGCGCCCAGCTGTGGCCACCGCTGACCGTGCCTGCGGGAACGGCGCCCAAAGCCGCTGCAGGGTTGTCCGGCACCCTCGGGACCATCACCCGCTCCGACGGGACCACCCAGATCACCTACAACGGTGAGCCGCTCTACTCGTACACACCGGACACGACCTCCAGTGATGCGCTCGGTCAGGGTGTCGGCGGTGTGTGGTTTGCCGTGAAGGCGACCGGTTCCGGAGCCGGATCCCAGTCCGGAACTACCCCGACGACCGCAAAGTCAGGCGGGTACGGGTATTGATCACTGCCGCGGTGCATCATCGAGGTATGCCGAGTGGGTCAGAGACGGTCGACACCGAGGGATTGCGCGGCGCATATCTGGCGTATGGCGGCGAGCTACTGGGGTATGCCCGCCGATTCCTCGGAGACCCGCAACTAGCAGAAGAAGCTGTTCAAGAGACCTTTGCCCGCGCCTGGCGGTCTCGAGCGTCCTTCAATCACGAACTCGGGGCAATCCGGGGATGGCTCTTCGCCATCGAGCGCCGCGTCCTGGTCGACCTCGCTCGGCAGCGATCAGCTCGACCCACTCAGCCCATCGAGCACGACCCAGTCGCCACTGGGGACGACATCGAGCGGGCGATGATGGGCTGGCAGGTCGAAGAGGCGCTTCGTCGGCTGCGCCCGGATCACCGCCATGTCCTGGTGAAGACCTACTTCGGGCAGTGCTCGGGCCAGGAACTTGCCAGAGAGCTCGGTATTCCCGAGGGCACCGTGCGCAGCCGACTCTTCTACGCCCTGCGCTCGCTGCGCCTCACGATGGACGAGATGGGGTGGGAATGGTGACACCGGTTCAGGACTGCGAGCACTGGAGGGGCCTGCTGGCCATGGAGGCGGTCGGTCAGGTCAATGGGCCCGACGGGGACGAACTGCGTGCACATGTCAGGGGCTGCGAGCAGTGCCAGGCCGACAGGACTGAGCTTTCCGAGCTTGTCGCCGTCCTGGCACTGGCCGATGACCGGGCCTTCGACGAGTCGGATCTCCTCGGCCCAGCACCGCCGAGGGAGCTACGTACTGCGTCGCTCGATAGGGCGATGTTGACGAAGTTCTCTGGCCCGGAAGCGGGTTCGGCACCAACTCATCACACTGAGCGTCATCGTCAAGTCTGGGCGGCGGTGGCCGTTGCCGCCGTCGCCATCATGGTCATCGGCACGCTCAGCATCCTCCACCACGGGACAACGGGTTTGCGGACCGTCGCCCTGCGTGGCCCAAGCGGGAACTACGGAACTGCGATCCTGGTCCCCGAAGCGTGGGGGACATCCATCGAGTTGACCGTTCACGGTGAACAAGCCAACCAGATCTCGACCGTCTCGATGAGCACCGAGTACCACCGCACGTGGCTCGCGGGCACTTACCGCTCTGTTGCCACCGGAGAGGTCAGAGTGACGCTGGCCTGTGCCCTACCGATTCAGCAGATCGACACCATCATGGTCACTGACCCCAACGGCCAAGAAGTTCTTCACAGCTGAACGAGGCGGTAGGTTCGCAGCTCGGCACACGCAGCGAGGGCACTAGCCCAGATCCGGACGGACGATCTGGCCGACCATGACACCCCGGTGTCCGTGACCCTCGGGACCATCCTTGCATTGAGGTTGGAGACCTCCGCGCCTGTGGCCAGGGGGAAATCCTGAGACGAGGTGCGAAAGCTCCGAACATCCGGAATGTCGCTGCCCGGGGGCCACCACCTGGAGGGCGTTCTACCTGTTCGGGTCCAACTGACAGGCCGAGGACGAACGGATGGACCTGTCAGGTCGCCGACGGTTCGGCCAAGTCCCAAAGCAGCGTGAGCTCGGCGTCGGCGTGCAGCAGTCGATTGGCCGGCACCGTCTTGTCGATATGGCCGATAAGTCCCTGGTAGATGCCGTACCCGACCAGCTCCTGGAGGCGGTGGGGGAACCGGGCCACCAGCTCGGTAGGCAGGCCCAACTGCTGGTTCTCCTGTTGGCGAATGTAGCCGGCGCAGTAGTTCATGGCGATCCCGACCCGGCGCTCGGAAGTCGTGTTGGCTCCACCGCCGTGCCAGAGGCTCCCGTGCCAGACCAGCACACTGCCCTTGGGCATTTCGGCGGGGATCGAGTCGTAGTGGCGGCCGAAGTCGGGGGACTCGTCGGCCAGGTGGGAGCCAGGGATGATCCGGGTGGCCCCGTTCTCCTCGGTGAAGTCGGTGAGGGCCCACATGGTGTTGCACACGGTGGCCGGGTGGGGCTTGGGAAGGGGGATCACCTGATCGTCGGCGTGGATCGGCTGGGGCGACTCTTCGGGGCCGATGGCGATGGAGGACAGGGACGAGACGAGGAGGCCCGGGTCGAGGACCTGTTCGCAGAGGGGGAGGATGGCCGGATGGACCGGGATCTGTTCGAAGTGGGGGCCGTGGGCCAATAGGTTGTAGATGCGGACGGTGTGGAGACCCTCGAAGGTGTTGTGTGCCGGCACGATGCCCAGATCGTGTTCCAGGCGCAGGAGGTCGTCGTCGAGGGCGTCGACGAGATCGGGCTCGATCGCCCCTTCTACGATGGTGTAGCCCTGCTTCGCGATGTGGCGGGCGTGGGTATCGATGCCTATGGTCATGCGTCCCCCTTCCCCGGTTCGACTCCGGCCAGAGCCTATTCTCCCAGGATGTCCCGGAATGAGCGGCCCGACAATCGCTACTATCTGCCGACCCCTGCCTTCCGAATAGCTCACCAGTCCCGGAACCCAATCTGCCTGACGACACCGCATCCCACGTGCTGGCGGAGCGCAGAGCGACCACACGTCGCCGACCATTGGAAGCTCACCTCTGCGGCTGACTCCGGATCCTGACACTTCTCCGCTTCTGCTTCCAAGACTCCCGAGTGGAATCGGCGGTGGGTGCGAAACTCGCCTCCAAGGCCACCGAACACTGGGGCTCGACCTGGCCAATTCCATCTTGTGGGTGCCCAGAATCCCATCCAACTCGTCCACCAGGACTGTCCCTGAGGGCACAGCGCAAGCGAAGATTACTCATAGCGATGTCCTTCATCTACGTGGCGCTCATCCGGCTGCTCCAGTTGCTCCGACTTCGAAGGAGCGAACACGACGAACCGACCGTCCAGGTTGTGGTGCTCCGCCATGAAGCGGCGATCCTTCGCCGTCAAGCGGACCGTCCGGCTCTGCAGCCAGCTGACCGAGCGCTCGTGGCCGGGCTCAGCCATCTGGTGTCGAAGGCGGCTCGACGTCGGCTCTTCGTGGAGCCGCCACATTGCTGCGCTGGCATCGGAACCCGGTTCGGCGACGATGGACGTATCCTCGGGGTCGTTCAGGTCGGCCAGCTGTGCCCGCCGGAACGGTGCAGTTGGTGCTGAGGTTGGCGAGGGACAACCCAAACTGAATCCAGAGTGCCGGGTCCGGAGCCTCAGTCGGCGGAAACGTCAGCTCCACTGACCCAACGGAGTCCCACCGGCGGAACTGCATCACAGCTCCTCGGAGCCCTGGTTGAGGCCCGCCAATTGATCCGAGCCAGTGGAGTCGCACTCCGGCGAGCCCTGAGAAAGTCCAAACGGGGATCCGACGTGGCCACAGCGATCGTCGCGGCGTACCCGCTCGAGTTTCGTCGAAGGGTCAACGACGCCTTGACCGCCGTCGAACAGCGCCGTCACGACATGCGGCGGACCGTCATTGCGGTCGCATTGAAAAGGGGCACGTCAATCACGGATCTCGGCAACGCGTGGGGATTCTCCCGTCCAACTGGCTGCGCGTTACACCAAGGAGGCACGGGGCGAGCACTGAATGGTCTCCGATTGAGACTGAACCACTGACCAGCGGGCTGACGGGTGGCTTCAGCCTCGCCCACCCTCAATCGTGCAGGGCCCATCCGGGGTTGGACATTTGAATCACCCCGGTCTCGGCACAGTCTCGAGGATTCCTGTCGCGGTGCACTGCGAGATTGCCGGGTTCTTCATCTCCTCGCTGACGCTGATCAGGGAAGCGGCTGCATCAGTGTCCGATTGAGAGAGGAGAGCCTCGATCGCGGCCGGCTCCACCGGCCGAGAGAAGATGAATCCTTGTCCACTGTCGCACTGTTCGTCTCGTAATCCCTCTAGCTGCGAATGTTCCTCGATGCCTTCGGCGATGGTCCTAAGTCCAAGAGTTCGGCCGAGTTCGACCAACGTGTGAACGAGGGCAGCAGCATCTGGAGCGCCATCCATCTCAGCAATGAACGATCTATCGATCTTGAGCACATCAACTGGGAATTGACGTAGATAGGCGAGAGACGAGTAACCCGTGCCAAAGTCATCGATGGCAATCATGACGCCGATTTCCTTGAGCCTTCTTAGGCGGGACACCGTGGCATGCGCATCTCGCATGAGCGTTGACTCAGTGACTTCAATGATCAGTGAACTGGGCGCGAGGCTGCTTGCTGCGAGTGCTTCTTCAACGTGTCCGACCAACATCGCGCTCTCGAGCTGGCGCATGGAAACGTTCACGGACACAGTCGTCCGATGTCCCTGACGGCACCAAGATGCCGCTTGAGCACAGGCTTGGTTCAGCACCCAGCGACCAACTTCGATGATCTGCCCACTGTCCTCCAGAACGGGGATGAAGTCGTCCGGCGAAATGACACCGCGAGTCGGATGCCGCCATCGCAGCAGAGCTTCGACGCCTCGGATATGAACACTGTCAAGGTCGAAGATGGGCTGGTAGAGAAGGAAGAACTGATCGTTGGCGAGCGCCGAATCGAGGTCTGACTTGAGCTCGAGGCGACCAACTGCAGCCGACTTCATCGTCGGCTCGAACAGCACGCAATTGTCCCTGCCCACGGCCTTGGCCCGATAGAGCGCAATGTCGGCATCTCGAAGGAGTTCCTGGGCCGAAGGCCGATCGCCGGTGGCGATGCCGATGCTGGCGGTCACGGTGATGGGAAGGCCCTCGAAGCCTTCGACGTGGAAGGGACTGCGCAGGACCTCTCGGATTCGCTCGGCAACTACGGTGGGCCCAGCAGCCAGGGGGACACCTTCGGTTAAGATGACGAACTCATCGCCACCCAGACGGCCCACAGTGTCACTGGCCCGTAGCAACCCGTTGAATCGACCAGCAACCGCTTGCAATAGCTTGTCGCCGGCTTCGTGGCCCAGCGAGTCATTGGCGTCCTTGAAATTGTCGAGGTCGATGAAGTAGGCAGCCACTGGATCGCAGACCCGCCGGGACCGAACCAACATCTGCTCGGCCCGATCAAGGATCAACTGGCGATTGGCCAAGCCAGTGAGCGGGTCATGCAGTGCCCGGTGCGCCAAGAGCGCCTCGAACTCCTTGCGCTCGGTGGTGTCGCGCACGTTGGCGACATAGCCGGCGACCGAAGGCCGGTCCCGTTGGTTGGTGACGACAGCCTCCACGTCACGCCAGGCACCATCCTTTCGTTCCATGCGAAACTGTATGAATACCGTTTCGGGGGAGAACTGGAACTCCGGCCCCAGCCGATCCCTCACGCGGTCACGGTCGTCAGGGTGGACAAAGTCGGTGGCGCGCCGGCCGACGAGTTCGCTCGGTTCGAATCCCAGGAGCTCCCTGACTGCAGGGCTTACATAGGTGCAGAGCCCTTGGTCGTCGATCACGAGAGTCGCGTCGGAGGAGTTCTGGATCAAGGAGCGAAATCGGTCTTCGCTCATGCGCATCGTTGCCTCGGCGTCTTCCTTCTGCTCCATGGTCGCACCCGCCATGCGGATGATGAAGAACAGGACGAAGGCACCCATCAGTGCCAAGGCGTTGGCCTGCGATGCTGACAGGATCGACGGCGCCCATCCTTGCCAAATCGCCGCTTGGCCAACAGCGATTCCCACCAGACTCCAGAACGCGGTGATGCGCCACACCCGCGATCCGCCACGGGCGACGTTCTCGAGGGCCAGAAAGGCAAAGGCCCCGACTAACACAGGCCCCCATCCGGTCAGGTAGATGACCATCGTCACCCCAGCGGCCTGGACCGCGACCCGTGCATTGAGCCGCAATTGGGACGGGCGCCTGCTGTAGAGGTGATCGCCCAAGAGACCGGCCAAAGGAACCGCTATGAAGATCGCCACCCATAGCCAAGCCGATTCGCGAGCCACCACGCCGAATCGCATCAGAAGAAGGATTGTCACCAAGGCCACAGGGCCGATCAGGTAGGCCAGATAGGTGGGGTTGACCCTGCGCCGCGAAGATTGAGCTCCGCTCGCTGAGTTGGGTCCCCCTGTCGACCAGGGTCCTGTCGGTCCGTTGTTTTCGGAACCCGCGGCAGTCGTACGTGCCATTCCAGTCCCCTGCCCTTCATATGGCCTGATGTACGGTTGTCGACCAATTGATCGGCCGACTTGAACGGACAGGGCTGGCCATGACGGCGGGCGGCCCTGGACCATGGACTGCTTCCGGGTTTGAGACATGGCGTCGACGAGGGAGCGGAGGGTGTATCGCTGTTTCTGGCCTCTGCGTTGCGGCCGACCTCCTGCCTCGGGTTCTCGGGTGCGGTGACGTACAGGCTGTTGGACCGCCGGCCGTGAGTTGGATGGGTGTGGCCGGCCTTCCGGAAGAGGCTGTCCCCGCCAATGCCGAAGGCGCGGTCAATGGTGACCCCCATGGGGCAGACCTCGGTGAGGGCATATCCCAAGTGCTCCGGATTCATTCAGCCCACTGCTTTGAATGGCTTCACCAGGAGAGTGTCTCGGAGAGTCTGTGCCCGTCCCGTTCGGTTCCGCCTGGTCTGTTTTCCCTTGGCACGTTGGATCAGGAGGCCAATCCTTGGAGCTGGTCGCACAATTGCGAGACGAGCTGGATCACGATTGTTGGGGCAGGTCGAACCGGGAGGAAGCTCAGAGTCCTCAGGAATGAATGCCTGTAGGCCGGTCACCGGCGGGAACGCCATCGCACGCCTGATCGAGAAGAGCTCCATAGCGTGCTCCGCGACACCTCGACGGGCCTGGTCATTCGGCGGAACGTGGCTCGAGGAGGGCAGATTCTGGCTGGTCAAGCGGGGAAACTGTTCAAGTGAGGGTCCCAGTCGGTCGATGATTGACGCGTGACCCAAGGGATGCCGATAGTTCTGGCTGCGGGGGTTGGGTTTGACCCCGCGATTCGGTCATCGAAGACGGCCGGTTGTCTCGGGAGTTGCTAGAGGAGCGACCATGCTCACTACTCGGTCATCGTCAGTTTCGCCGCATTCCTCCTGCTGCGCAGGCACTGCGCAGCAGCCGTGCCAGATGCCACCACGTCGCCCAACGACCATCCGGATTGAGCTCGGCGCATGATGTCACGAGAACGAGTCGAAGAGCGGTCGAGCCAATGAGCTCGCGACGGTACCTCTGGTTGACGGCGGCCACAGTGGTCGTCCTCCTGGGTGCCATCGGCTCGGTCCTCGGGGCCTGGGTGATAGCTCGGAGCGACGGCCAGAGGTCTCACCAGACGTTCATCACCTCATCTGAGGAGATCGCCTCGACGCTGAAGCTGGCCATCCAACATGAGCAGGACCTTGCCGTAAGTGCCGGCGCCTTCTTTGTCGGAAACCAACAGGCAACCCAAGCCGAGTTCCTCCAGTGGACGGACTCGGTTCGTGCCTTCGACCGGTACCCAGAGCTTCAAGGCATCGCCGAATTGGAGATGGTCCCGGCGCCACAGCTGAGTGCTTTCGCGGCACGCGCCGAGGCTGATCCGTCGGGCCCCTTGGGCCCTGGCGGGACCTTTCAGGTCACCCCGGCGGGGACCCGTCCCTACTACTGCTTGATCACGGTGTCGCAGCAACGGGCCGCGCTACTCTCCATACCGGCCGGCACCGACTATTGCGATACCGTTCTGGATCAGGGCCTCATGAATGCCCGCGACTCCGGCCGGGGCGCCTACCTGCCGTCCGGAGTGGGAATGAGCGCGGAGCTGATCGTGGGCACGCCCATCTACCAAGGTGGCGATGTGCCGGCGACGGTCCAGGCCCGTCGTGACACGTTTATCGGATGGACGGGTACGCAGGTCCTCCCGAGCGTCGTCCTGGCCACCGCGCTGCAGGGCAAACCGGCCACCGCGGTGGCCTTCCGCTACGCAAACGGCTCCTCCAAGGTCACCTTCAAGGCCGGCTCTGCGCCCAAAGGAGCGCAATCGACGACGATCGACCTCCACAACGGATGGAGCGTCCAGGTATTCGGCGCGGTGACCGAAGGCGGTGTGCTCGCCAATCGGAACGCACTTTCACTTCTACTGGGCGGCCTGGTGTTCAGCCTCTTACTGGGAATGCTGATCTACGTGCTGGGGACCAGCCGGTCACGCGCCGTGCAGCTGGTGCATGAGCGCACCGACCAACTCCACCACCAGGCGTTCCATGACTCGCTCACCGGACTTCCAAATCGGGCCTTGATCCTCGATCGGACCGGCCAGATGCTGGCACGGGCCCGACGAGAGCACACCCCTGTGGCGGCAATGTTCTTGGACCTCGACAACTTCAAGGACATCAACGACACCTTGGGCCACAATGCAGGTGATGAGCTGCTCGCCGGGGTCGGATCCAGGTTGACCAGTGCGCTTCGTGAAGGAGACACGGTAGGACGCCTTGGTGGTGACGAGTTCGTCGTACTGGTCGAAGGCGCCTCCCTTGCAGCAGGTACAGAGGTGGTTGCGGATCGGATCCTTGACGTCCTGGGTACCCCATTTGAGATCCCCAGCAGCGAAGTCCCGTTAGCGGTGACCGCCAGTATCGGCATCGCCGAGGGCGACCGCTCAATGCCCGAAGAGCTGCTGCGAGATGCTGACATCGCCCTGTACCAGGCCAAAGCCGCCGGCAAGAGGTGCGCCGTGCTCTTTTCTCACTCGATGCAGGAATCCGTAGACGATCATCGGCATCTCGAAGTGGATCTGCATCGTGCTCTCGAGAACGACCAGTTCTTCCTACTCTACGAGCCAACCGTCGATCTTTCCACGGGAGCCATCACCGGGGTTGAGGCGCTCATACGCTGGCGCCATCCGGAACGGGGCATCGTGCGGCCCGACCGATTCATACCTGCGCTCGAATCGAGCGGCCTGATCGTTCCGGTCGGTCAGTGGGTGCTCGGAGCCGCGTGTCGACAAGGTGCCGTGTGGCAGAGCCGTGGCCATCGGCTCACGGTGTCAGTCAACGTCTCGGCCGTACAGCTCGAGCGGGACCGGATCGTCGACGACGTCCATGGCGCACTCACGGCGAGCGACTTTGGTCCCGGAATGCTGATTTTGGAGCTCACCGAGACGGCCTTGATGCATGATGTCCAAGCCACCCTCGCCCGCCTCAAACTGTTGAAAGCCATCGGGGTGCGCATCGCCATTGACGACTTCGGCACCGGCTACTCGTCGCTCGCCTACCTGCGACAGTTCCCGATCGACGTGTTGAAGATCGACGAGTCGTTCGTCTCGGGGATTGCCGACTCGTCCGAGTCCGCGGCAATCGTCCACACGCTGGTCCAACTGGGCAAGGTGCTCGGACTCGAGACCATCGCCGAGGGTATTGAGAACAACGATCAACTGATGCGGCTCAGAGCAGAGCAGGTCGATAACGGACAAGGGTTCCTCTTCGCTCGGCCACTCGAGGTTGAGGCTATGGATCGGCTTCTAGGAGACTCAGCTGACAAGCCTGATGCTGTCCGAGTCGTGAGCTGAAGGGTGCCAAGTTCTCAATGAGGTGAAAGGCACCAAGATGTCGATCGCGCCGCTCGATGGTGGCTCGAAGCCTCATCGCGGCTTTGATGTTCCGATCGACGGCGCTGGATGCTGTTCCCCAGGCACCGGTCTGGCTACGCGGCTATCGGGCAGTACTTGTGAATGAGGCCGCCGAGCACGTCGTGGCGACGGGCCTGGAGCGACGGGGGAGTGGCGGCGATCCCTCCTCCGGTGGGCACTTGAAGGTCGATGCCACGACGGGGCCGCTGTTGGTTGTAGCGACCGACGTAGTCCCGAAGGACGTGTTCGAGATGGCCATGGCCCAGAACGAGCAGCACGTTGAGGCATTCGGTGCGAACCGTCCTCACCCAGCGTTCCGCGAGCGCGTTGGCCCGAGGCGATCGGACGGATGTCTTGATCATCCGAATGCCCTCGGAGCGGAACATCTCGTCGAAGTGAGCGGTGAACTTGGTGTCCCGGTCCCGGATGAGGAACTTGACGGAGCGCCCTCGGTCTACGAGATCACCGACCAGGTTGCGAGCAATCTGGGTGACGAACGCACCGGTCGGATGGTCAGTGATACCGAGGATGTGCACCTCCCGGCTCGGCAGCTCGATGACGAAGAGCACGTAGAGCTGCTTGAGCGACACGGTGTCCACGGTGAAGAAGTCTGTGGCCAGCACGCTGTGCGCCCGGGAGCGCAGGAACTCCGTCCAAGTCGGGCCTCGACGTGGAGCAGGTCCGGGACCATGTCCACCCAGGATCCTTCTGACCGAGCTGACCGAGCTGACCGAGCTGACCGAGCTGACCGAGCTGACCGAGCTGACCGAGCTGACCGAAACGCGGATACCGAGTTTTCGCGGCTCACCCTGGATGCGGATGCATCCCCAGCGCCGGTTCTCCCGACCGAGCCGAACGATGAGATCGACCAGCTCATCATTCATCGGCGGCCCGGCGGGGCCTCGTTTCTTACGCCATCTGCGCCACTTGTGCTTGGCCGCTTCCCGGTGCCATCGCAGCAGCGTGTCGGGGGTAACCACGAAGGACCGCCAACGTGATCGAGGCAGCAGCCGGCTGAGCGCCGCGAGGATCGCTCTATCTGCTGGTCGATAGCGGACACGTGCGTGAAGCTGCCGTTGGAGAACACGCACCTGGTGCCGGAGCACCATGATCTCGACGCCCCTGTCCAACTTGGTCCGTCGGCACGACAAGAAGAGGCCGAGGATGCGACACAAGCCGAAGTAGGGCAGGGAGATGGCCTCACCGGATGATGCTGAAGGCCGCCGCGAACTTCCAGTTCAGGGTCCCGATCGACATTGTGGCGCCCTTCACCACGTCGGCGGCCGCGGGGCGGCGTCCGATCACGGCCTGCTCCCGATCTCGGCGTGGGCCGTGCCCGTGAGTGTCCAGCGCCGTTCGACCGCCCATCCGCGCGCAGTCCGGCGCTCGAGCACGATCTCCGCGTCGGCCCGCTCGCTGTTCGTACAGGTGGCCGGGGCGCCGTCGGGGTCGTGGTACTCGACCGCCACGCTGCGGTCGGCGGGCTGGGCGACCCTCACCCGCAGGCGGCGGAGTCCGGAGCGGACGGTGACGTCCCAGTCGGGGAGCCCGAGGTGCGCCGAGGCGCCGAGGGCGGCGAACAGCCCAAATCTGGGCCAGTCGACGGTGTCGACACGTAGACGCACGAACGGCAAAGGCGGCAGCCGACGCAGGCCGGGACGGCGCGACACCGCGGCCACCACCTCGAGCACGTCCCCGTCGCCGAGGTCGGCATGCAGCCAACCCCATCGCTCGGCGTTGCCGTGCCCGTAGATGTGGGCCGCGCCTCCAGGCGCTCCGTCGAGGTCCAGGGTGCGCCCGCCCACGGTGACCGTGCCCCGGAACGACGCGGTCGGCGCCGGGACGATCTGGGCGGCGGGGAGCAGCTCGCGCCGCCACGCCGCCCGTGGGAACGTGTAGAGGGGCGGGCGGTCGTCCTCGTAGGTCAGTTCCCAGGTCGCGCCGCCCGTCTTGCCCGAGCGGTGTCCGGGCTCGGCCACTACGTTGCCTGCAGCGAACCACGGCCCCTCGCCGAGCGGATCGGGACCGAACCGGACCATCTCAGGGGGGCCATCAGGGGGGAACAAGGCCAGCCAGCCGTACCCGCTCGGGGCGCTGCCGTCGCTCGGGGCGCACAGCTCGTGGTGCAGCCAGAGCCCCGTGCCGGTGCGCGGGTCGGTGAGCGTGTCATACCAGACCTCGAGCCGTCCGGGCCGGCCCGACCATCGCCGCGCCTCGAGGCCGGTGTCGTGCCGACGCAGCCGGAAGCCAGCGACGAACGACAGCGTGGTCTCGAACGGGAACCGGGTAAGGGCGGTGCCCACTACCTCGCCGTCGTCGTCGTAGACGGTGCCGGGCAGCGTGGTCCACGACCGCAGGAGGCGCACCCCTCGAATGGTCTTACAGCCGTCGAAACGGTAGCGGCGACCATCGTCGGCCAACGTGGTGAACATGTAGCGCAGGCGGCGGTTGCGGAGGGGGGAGACCTCGAGCGTGCCGGTGATCGGCGTCCCCGACGCCAACCCCTCGGCGATCAGTGTGCCGGTGAGGTCGCCGACGACGGTACCGAGCAGCGACGGCAGCTTGGGGGTCTCCACTCGGGCATCGAAGCGGAACGGGCGGTCGACGGTGTCGCCCGCCCTTCGCCACCTGCCGACCATCACCTCGGTGAACTCGAGCCCGGTGCTCATCGACGGACCTCCTTCGTCCACTCTCACCGGCCTTCGACCGGCGGCCGCTCGTGACCAGCAGCGGGCCCTCCGCGAGGCAGCCGTCGTGCCACATCCGCCTCCTGAAGGGTAACGGAGCTCGCCTGTCGGTCCAATGGACCGCTGTCCCAACCATATCGGGCACCTGCACGCCTCGTTGAAGATCTGGTCGAACCGATCGGCGCGGCCGGGGGGGTGCACTGGCAGCGATCGCCCTTGGCGCGATCGGAATCGTCGATCGTGGAGCCGCGGACCGTATCGAGGTCGCTCGCATGGTGGGGGCGGCGTGGCCAGGCCGGCATCAGGGGCACGGTGAACCAGTGAAAGCTCCGATCAGAGGTGTCAGCTCAATTCTCAGAGCACGGCGATCGCTCGCATCTGGCAACGCTGCGTCCATGTGCCCGCGGTCGGCCGCGATCACCACGGCGTAGCGGTGAGTAGGTTTGGCGGCCCCGGTCCACGACCCAGTCGGGGTTTTGGTGCCCTTTCTGCCCAGCGGCCCTACGATGGCACTTCGATGACTCTTACCGAGCGCCTGGGCGCGTTTGCCACAGGGATGCACCTCGAAGATGTCCCCGAGCGGGTGCGCTCCTTCGCCCGGAGCCAGGTGCTCTCCCAACTTGCCGCAGCGCGCGCCACCCTCGGGCATCCCCTCGGCCGGCGGCTGGTGGAAGCGTTCGGCAGTCCCCTGCAATCGGACGCCAAGGCAGCGGCTTTCTGCCTCGGGACGCTCACGATAGCGCTCGACTACGACGACACCCTGTACGCGGGCCATGTGTCGCACTCCACGGTCGGCGTGCCGGTCGCCTTCACAAGGCTTCTTGGTCTGGACGGAAGGCGCTTCCTCGAAGCGGTGCTGGCCGGGAACGAGTGCGCCTCCCGGGTGGTGGCCGGCGCAACGCTCGGGTCGTTCCGCGGGCAGACAGCCGCTTACGGCCACCTGGTAGGTGCCACCGTTGCACGCATGCGAGCCCAGGGGGCGTCCGCCGAACAAACCTCTGCAGCGTTGGCCCTGGCCTGTTCCCTACCGCCGCACTCCCTGGCGCCTGCGTTCTTCGGCGGCGACGGCAAGGTACTGACTGCAGCGGTGGGGATCCGTGCCGGTCTGGACGCGTGCGACGGCTCCGCTGCGGGCCTCAGCGGGGCCGTCGACATACTGGAGCACCCCGACGGCTTGCTCGCCACCTTTGCAGACGTCCCTCTCCCTGATGCGGTGGTGGAGTCCCTAGGGTCACGCTGGCACACCGAGACGCTGTCCATAAAGCTCTACCCTGCATGTGCCTACCTCGACAGCACCCTCGACGCCGCAGTCCAGCTCCACGGCGACATCGAGGCGGCACTGCGTGGTGGCCCCCACGACGATCCGCACGGCGGCGTGACCGCTGACCAGGTCCCCGTCGGGTCGCTGGCCAGTGCCGTTGAGCAGATCATCGTGAGGTGCTCTTTGTTCACCTACGGCATGGACATCCGTAGCCGCAGCTACGTCAATGGGCCCGCATCCCCCGCCAGCGCGCTCCAGTTCTCCGTGCCCTACCCCGTCGCCGTGACCCTTCTTAGCGGCGCCTTCACCCCTGCCGACCTGGCATCGCCGCGGCTCGACGATCCGGTGGTGTGGGACCTGGCCAAGAGGGTACGCGTCGAACACGATCCCGACCTCACCCGTCGTGCCGTGCTCGCGACAGCTCCGCTGGGCGAAGCGCTCCGTCAGGCCGGCCCGCGTGCGTCGGCCTGGCTGGCCCGCCTTGGAGGCGAGGAGGATGCAGCCGTGCTGCTTCGGGCGGCCGGCCGGCCGGTGGCCTCCTTCGAGCACGCCACGAAAGAGATCGGAGCGATGCTGGAAGTCCGGCTCACGGGCGGTCGCACGCTGCGCCGTAGCGTCACGACGCCAATAGGCGCGTCAGGGCCATCCACACGACGAGACCATCCCACTCTGGCGCGCGGCAAGTTCCTCGGCACCGGTGGGAGCAGGGAGGTTGTCGACGCGCTCGAACATCTCGAAGACCTCCGAGCGGACGAGCTGGCCGGCGCGCTGGCCTCAGCTCTCACCACCGTCTGAGCGCGGTCCAAGCTGGGCGTTCAAGCCGCGCCGTGAGCCTTGCGGTTGGCTTCATCGTGTTAGAGCGAGGGCGCGTTACGCATCTAAGCGCCAGGTGGATGGCATCGCAACAGGGTAGGCGCACACGCTCGACGACGAGCAGCTCGAGGCGATCCGTGAGCTGGCGGCTTCTGGAAAGGATTCGAGTGAATCGGGCTTCGTCCACCATGCCGTTGGCGTGTCGCTCGACGACATCGCGAGCCGGGCGTCGTCTGAGCCCGACCGGCCGAGGGCGCCCCGGCAAGGCCGTCTAACTGCCGTTGCCGACTCAACCCGCCGGTGGTGGATCACCGGCCCACGCTGCCAGCGCCCCGCCGATGACTTCGAAGGTGACCGACCGGCCCGGGGGCAGTGCCCCGGCCATGAGGTCTCCGTCGTACTCGACCGGCACGGCCTCGTCCCCGGCGGCCACGATGACCACCTTGCGTCCCCTCGCATAGATCACCTCCGGTTCCCCCAGATGGCACCCGCCCGCAACCGCCTCGAAGAGTTCCCCGAACCGTGCCGGCGAGGGCATCCCGATCGCACAGACGTCGAACAGCCCATCGTCCAGCACCGAACCCGGCAGCAACTCGAACGAGCCTCCGCGGTGTCGTGCACCACCCAGGGCCACGAGAAGGAGACGCCCCGTGACCAGTAGCTCGTCGTCGACCAGCACGCGCACATCGGTGCCCAGGTCATCCGGGTGGCCGATCAGTTCGAGTGCGGCCTGCTCGTAGCGCCGCCGGCCGAGGACCTCGGGCGTGCGTTGAGCCGCATCGAGCACGCTGGCCAGGAAACCCGCGCTCGCACCCAGCACTACGGCCTGGTCAAGTTCCACCAGGCGTCCGAGATCCAGCCGGCGCAGTCGCGCCCCGGAATGCTCCGGGCCCAGGACCATCCCCAGTGCGTCCTTCACCGGCACATCTGCGAACAACGCTCGGTAGAAGGAGTTGCCCGTGCCTCCCGGCACCACGAATAGTGCCGGCGCCTGCCGGCCGTGGGGTTGGCCGGCACGTCCCGCGCCCGGCCAATTACCGGTCCCGCGTGCAATCCCCTCGACCACTTCACGAACCGTCCCATCTCCGCCCACGGCCAGCACCAGGGCAGGGCCCCGTCCGCCCTCCGGATCATTCGCAACCGCCTCGGAGACGGCCCCGACCGCCTCACCTCGATGTGCCGTGGTGAGGAGCCTCGGTGCGAAGCCCTCGCACACCAGTTGCTCTGCGACCTTGCCGGCGACAGCCAGGGGGGACCCGCCGGCAGCCGGATTCACCACCACGAGGGCCTCAGGGGCCGGATCGCCGCGGGCTACCCTGCCGCGAGTCGGGCCACTCACGAGAGGCTGTCCGCCAGGCGTGCTGCCATGCGTGCCACGAGCGCCATGATCGTGATCTGCGGGTTCACATGGCACGAGGACGGTAGCACCGAGGCGTCGAACACGAAGAGGTCCGGCACGTCCCATACGTGCCCAAAGGGGTCGACCACCGAATTCGACGGATCGGAGCCCATCCGTGCGCTGCCCATCGGGTGGTAGGCAGACAGGTGAAGGTCCGAGGGGCGCCAACGACCCTCGCGCACATATCGGACCTCAGCAGCGGAACGCAGGGAGCCAAGCCCCGGCAACATCGGGTAGACCTCGGCCGCACCCGCGGCGAAGAAGATCTCGGCCGCCATCGCTATTCCCTCCAAGACCTTCGCTGCATCCCCACGGGTGAGGTTGTATCGGATGGAAACCCCAGTCCTCCCGAACGGGCGCACCCGTCCCACCCCGGCATCGCCGATGATCGAACCGCAGGAGGCCATATGGGGATAGAGGGCAAAGAGCGATTTGCCGCGCCCCCACCCGGGCAAGGAGCCTGCCGAATAGCCGAGACCCGGCGGCGGAAAGGTCGCCTCGAGCAGTACGCCAGCGGAGAGCTGCTCGTCCACGTAGTAGCTCTGCATCGTCCCTCGCCACGCCCTGAGGGGTTCGTCGAATCGGGCGGTCGTCCCGGCCCCGGGGTGGATGACCAGGTTGCGTCCGAGCTGGCGCGAGGAGCGTGCAAGGTGCTGGCGTGCGAGGAGGACCGGGCTGAAGGCCGCGCCTGCGGCGAGCACCGTGGCGCGGGCATCCACATGGAGCGTGCCGCGTCTGCGGCCCGTCTGCGGATCGAGCACGTCTGCTACGACACCGGCAGCACGCCCGGCTTCGAGCCGGATCTTGCGCACTCTGGTCCCCGAGAACACCCTCGCGCCCGCAGCAGCCGCACGCGGCAGGTAGCTCAGGTGCATTGCCTGCTTGGCATCGACCGGGCAGCCGAACGCGCACACGCCGTGGCCATGACATCCCTTGATGTTCCGGCGGATCGGGCCACCTGAGAGCCCGAGCCGCCCGGCACCCCGACGCATGACCTCGCCGTTGGCGCCGAGAACCTCCTCGGGCACAGGCTGGACGCCGAGAACATCCTCCACCGCCTCGAACCAGGATTCCATCGCTTCGGGACTCACGCCGGGAATCCCCGTTGCCGCCCACGATGCCAGCACGGCATCCGGCGTGCGGAAGCAGGTGCCCGAGTTGACAACAGTCGTCCCCCCCACGGCACGGCCCATCGGGAGCGATATCACAGGATTGCCGACGGTGAAGGTCAGACCCCCGTCACGGTAGAACTCGAAGAGGCGCTCTGCAGGCCGGTGGCCCACGATGTCGGCGCGGTGGATAGGCGGGCCCTCCTCCAGCACCACCACGTCGAGTCCCGATCGAGCGAGCGTGTCGGCTGCGACAGCTCCGCCCGCACCGGATCCCACCACTACCACGTCGGCGACGATCCTGGCGTCGGTCACCTCGGGGTACTTGATCACGGGCAGGTCGACAGGCGGAGGCGGCCCGGCAGGACCCAGGGCTACCAGCGGTTGGCCGTCGTAGCCTATGAGCGCCGCTACCTGTGGATGGGAGGCGTACGCGATCTGTACCAGAGCTTCGAGCCCGGCCAGGGCTTCGCGCCGCGGCCGGAAGCGGGAGCTGCGGCTGGCCTCCACCCATCGGTACCGGCGCTCGGCGTCCAGCCGGTGGAACAGCCCAGGCGGGCGCCCCAGCAACGAAGTCAGGTCGAAGCCGAACAGCATCGCCCTCACCAACCAGCGGGGCTGGCCGCGCAAGCTCCCGAGGAGGGCTTCTATGTCCCCGGCGATACCCAAGTCCGCCGCACCTGGTGGGATGGCGCCACCTGGGGGCAGCAGAGCGTCGCACAGAGCGCCGAGCAAGCGGCGCTCGTACCCGCTCAGTGCCCCGGAACGGGCCCGGTCGTCATCGCTGTTGATGGCCATATGCCTCCTGCCCGGGGTGGGCTGCCTTCGAGGGGGACGGCAAGTTCTACCGGTCAGCGTACGCGGCCGCAGCGTAGCGCTCCGCTGACGTCTCCAAGCGGAACATGCGGTCGGGCTGAATGATTGAGTACGCTGGTGACGGCGGCAAGCTCATCGGGTGTGACCTCGTCCAGGCGGCTGCCCTTGGTCAACCAGATCGGACCGGAGGATCTGGTTCTCATTCGATCCCCGTTGCCAGCGCGAATGTGCGTTGGCGAAGCACACCCGCATGTCCATTGCGTCCCCCAATCCCGGAGTTGGAAACATATCTCGGTGCTTCGATGTCGCGATGGGCCAGCCGACTGCGTGTTTTGGGACACGCCTTGCCGGAAACGGGCGACCATGTCGGCCGTTGGGGAAGCGGCAGCGTATTCTCTGTGGCAAATCGCCCCGATGGTTCCAACTGCATATCGTCAGTCACATGAGCTGCCATGCCCGGAAGCGAGTTGGCTACGCGGCCACCGCCAAGAATGAGCATCCAGCCGAGGCATTCAGTCCGAACGATCCTCACCCCGTGCTCTGCGTCGGCATCGGCTCGAGGAGATCGGTCTGGCGTCATGATCACTCGGATGCCTTCGGAGTGGAACACCTCGTCGAACCTGGCCGTGAACTTGGCGCCTCGATCCTGGATGAGGAACGTGATGGATCTACGTCTGTCCACGAGGCCACCGACCAGGCTGCGAGCCACCTGAGTGACGAAGTCACCTTTCGGATGAACGGTGACACCGAGGATGTGGGCTTCCCGCGTCGACAGTTCGATCACGAAGTGCTGCCTCAGAGCCACGGTGTCCACGGCAAAGCAGTCCGTGGCCAGCACGCCGTGGGCTTGCAAGCGTAAGAACTGCAACCAGGTAGGTCCCTTTCCGGGGTACAGGTCCGAGCCCGTGCTGGCGTAGGATCCTTCGAATTGAATCGGCGGAGACGCGGTACTGCGCTTTCGGAGCTCGCCTTGGAAACGCACACGCCAAGTGTCGATCCTCCCGACCAAGACGAACGATGAGTCCAACCGGTTCACCACTCATCGGTGGTCGACCAGGGTCGCGGCGTGTTCGCCACCACGACCAATTGCGTTCGGCCGCTTCCCGGTGCCGGCGCAGCCCGAAGTAGATCAGGGAGAGGGCCACGGGGAGGATGGCCGAACGTCGATGAGAAACGCCAGTCCAGAGGCCTGATCGGGATCTTGGAGGCCTCCAGGCGGAGTACTACGAGAAGGCAGGACGGTGATCGCTGTAAAGCCTCAGACCAGCGTGAGGCCGCCGTCGACGGCGAGTACCTGGCCGGTGATGTAGCTGGCCTCGTCAGAAAGCAAGAAGACCGCCGCGGCCGCGACTTCCCATGCCGTTCCCTCTCGTCCGAGGGGAACTGGCGTACGGGTGCGCGAGGGCCGACCGGCCGAGGCTTCACGCCCCAAAGGCGTATCGATGAGGCCGGGGGCAAGCACGTTGGAGCGGATGCCACGGCGAGCGCCCTCCAACGCCACATGACGGTTCAGGCCGATCAGCCCCGCTTTGGACGCGTCGTAGGCCGGGACATGGGTGCCGGGTTGCAGTCCGGCTACCGAGCCGATGAAGACGATCGCTCCGGCGTCAGGCAAGATCACCATCGCCCGACGCACCAACAGGAAATGTGCCCGCAGATTCAATTCGAAGGTGCGGTCCCAGTCGTCGGGTGATGTCCCGGCCAGACCGGATCCAAATCCAGCTCCGACATTGAGCACGATTCCGTTCGGTGCCAGCCCATGCTCCTCGGTCACCGCCATGAGGCAACCCTCCTCGGTGGTGACGTCGCCGACCACGACGGTTGCCCGCCCCCCCTCATCGGTGATCTGACGAGAGGTGGTTTGCGCTGCCCCCTCATCACGGTCCACGCAGGTCACCGAGGCCCCCTCGCGCGCGGCGCGAACAGCGATTGCACGACCGTTGCCCACCGGCGCACCGGGATCGCTTGACGGTCGGGTTCCCGCACCAACCACGGTGATCCGTTTTCCTTCCAACAGGCCACTCACGCCGGCGGACCCCCGGCCACTCCCTCGGCCAGGGCGGCCGCTGATGGCTCAAGTTGCACTCGAAGCGAGCGCAGCACGGTGGACAGCATGATGTAGTGGGCAATGAGCATGAGGAACTCGACAAGCTCTCCGCTGTCGAGTCGTTGGGCCAGGTTCGACCAGGTGGCGTCGGTGACGGCACCTTCGTCGGCTGTCTCGTCAACGGCAGTCAATGCCGCCAGCTCGAACGGATCCCACTCCACAGCGGACAGGTCACCGCCCAACGCGACCACCTCCGATGTCGTGACACCTTGGGCCGCGCCAAGCTCAATGTGATGTGCCCACTCGTAGCGTCCATCGAAGCGAAATGCCGTGCGCAAGATCACCAGCTCACGGAGTCGTCCGTGCAGGCGACCGGAGAGAAGTGCACCACCGAAGCCGAGCCAACGCCGGAAGAGCTCGGGCTGCCGCGCCAGGGTGGTGAAGATGTTCATCGGTTCTTCGGTACCTCTGGGGAACGTGGTGAGGAGCCGGGAAAGCCTCTCGTCCCACTCGTCCCTCGGAAGCGGTGCGATTCGCGGATCTTCGGTGGCCATGCGCCGCATGCTAACGCTGCCCGTAGTGTCCGAAAACGCGATTGCCTCTCCGCCGGGGGTGACTGCAACGGCCGTACAGACTCTTCGGATCAGTGGGGTGTGATCATGGCGACCAGGAGATCACGTGAGTCGACCGGCCGGGCCGGGGACCACTGGGCTGAACCTGAGGACACCACACCCGGGGAAGCCTTGGGTCCCCCAGCTGGACCCGGCGGCCAGCTTGACCGATTGCGTCAGATTGGGTGGGGTGACCAAGAAAGTAGGGGCGTAGAAGGGGCACGGCCTGGCCCCGTCGATTGGGATTGCATCCCCGCCACGGTCGGCGAAGCTCAGGGCACTCACCATGAGCTGGCCGTTCTGGCGCCTAGGAGCGTGGGTCAGAACGGGCCAGCCGGGTGACGGTGACCGACATCGCTGATTCCGCATTGGAAAGTGCATTGCGTTGGCGTCGGCTCGCGATCGTGATGCGTGGTCCCCCATGGCGAGTGGAGAGGTCAATTGGGGGTGATGGGCCTCAGCAGGCCCTGAGTGCCACTCCGTTGGCGTTGGCCAGTTTGCGGAGGTTGTGACAGATGACATGGAGTGTCCACTCGCCTTGGGCTCCGGCCAATCCTCGGAGTCGGAGGTGTCCGGCCGCTTGTCGGACCTTCATCTGGCCGAAGGCCGGCTCCACGATGGCCTTTGCGGTGGTGTGCCTCTTTGATGAGCACCTCGGCGGGGTTGACACTCGACAGAGCTGCCGGCGTTTCCAGGGTCTTCACTACGTCACGGCTAGGCATTCGAGACTCATGGTGATAGTATGAGTAGCACGATGTTGCCAGTCAAGATCGACTCGCAGAGTTCCACATTGCTCTTCGAACAGGTTGCCGCCGACATTCGACGCTCCCTTGCCGAGGGTGAAGCCAGTCCCGGCGAACGACTCCCCCCGGCGAAAGACCTTGCTGCGGTCCTAGGTGTGAACTCCAACACCGTGCTGCGCGCCCTTCGGCAGCTTCGAGACGAGGGTCTTCTCGAATTCCGAAGGGGACGAGGAGTCACCGTCTCCGGTGAGGCCCCCGAGCGGAGTGCGGTCATCGCCCGTGCTCGGGATCTGGTGCAGTTCTCCCGGCGCCAGGGCTACCGACGGGACGAGCTCATCCAGATCATCGAAGCGATTCGATGAGCACGCCAGTCCACGCACCCGCTGACGTGGCACCACCCGAATCCCCAGCGTGCTCGGGTTGCCCGAGTGAACCGGGGACGGGGCGTACCTCGTCGCAGTACCTGGAGCTGGTGGTGGAGCACAATGATCTCGTCGTCCCTCTGGATGCCGTCGAGACGATGAACACGGAGAACCTCGAAGGTTCGACGGACCAGACTGTGGAGGAAGGAGAGGGCCGCGACCGGAGAGGCTCGCCCAAGGAATCACGCATGGTCAAAGCGGCAATCGAATTTTGTACTCCACAGACTGACAAGCTCCCGAGGTCTCGCTGAGTCCGGGCCGTAGGCTACAGGATTGGCTACGGTCTTCCGGGTGTGGGCGTGACTCGCAGGAGTCCGGTACGCCGCCGGCACGGTCGAGCAGAAGGGGAAAACCATCCGCGATTCTCGGTTGTCGGCTTTCCGTGTGCTGTTAGGGGTCATTGTTGCGGCTGTTTGCATCCTGGGCGTGACTGTGGTTCTTACGGCCCATCACGCGCCGGTGACGATTACGCAGAAGATCGGCGACCTCTCCTACATCGACCCGACGACTGACGGGCCGGATTGGGATCGGCTCATCGGCTCGACTGTAGGCAAGGTCGGTATTGTGGTGGTCAACGTGTCCAGCGGTCCGGGCGATGGGCCCGACCCGGCTTGGACGTCGGTGATCCAGCGCGAGCATGCCACGGGGACGAAGGTGCTGGGCTATGTGGATACTGGCTATTTCGGGACCACGGGTCTGCGCACCCGGTTGGGCTCGACGTCGGAGGCAGATTGGACGAGCCAGATCGAGCAGGACGTCAACGCCTGGTACGCGTTCTACGGTTCGGGCATCGATGGCATCTTCTTCGACGAGGGTCAAGATGCCTGTGGGCCGACCTCGGGCTCGAACGCTTGGGTCGATCTGTACAGTCGGAGCAACGCCTACGTGAAGGCCAACCACCCGGGGGCCATGACAGCGATCAACCCGGGCAGAGTGGTCCCCCGGTGTTACGAGAACGCCGGGGACGTGCTGGTGACCTTCGAGGGCTCTTACGATACCTATGTCAGCCACTACACCCCGCTGTCGTGGAACCCGGTCGATCCGTTCAAGATCTGGCACCTGATCTATGGAGCGTCGACTCAGGCCGACATGGAGAAGGCCGTCAGCTTGTCCAAGAGGCGCGAAGCCGGCTATGTCTATGTCACCGACGACGTCCAGCCAGACCCGTATGACACGTTGCCCTCTTTGTCGTACTGGGCAGACGAAGAGGGCACGGTCGCGCCAGGCGGATCGCAGGACAGCACGCCCCCCTCGGTGCCGCTCACGCCATCGCACTCATCGGTTGGAAGCATCGAGGTGAGTTTCTCCTGGGCCGCCAAGCAGTTGGGATGTCGTGTCGTCGAATTCTGGCGGAGTGAATGCCACCAAGATCTCGATCGTCTCGATCGGTCCTGACTGGAAACCCTTCATGCCGGCCGCGACACGTGTGGGGTGCAGGAACTCGGTTCCGCTCAGCGGCAGTCGAACTCGGTTGGCGAGAGAGCTGAATGCCCAGGAACGTCGGACTGGCACCCAGGCGGGTTGCCGTTACCATCGGGCTCGCATCTGGCGAGCTGTGGAGTAAATGGCACGCCTATCTATCGCAATGGGCGCGATCGGTGTCGCCGCGGGCTGGCCCATGGTGCGATGGCCTTCGCCCAGATCGTCAGGCGCCGGCGAGTAGGTCGTCAATGGGCTCGTCGCGGTGGAGCCGGCCGATCGTCAAGGCCAGCAGCGGCGCGATCGAGCTCACCTCCACTGGCAGAGCGAGGCTCTCGACCCCGCCCAGGCTGTCGGTGACGACCAGGCGCCGCAAAGGCAACCGGGCAAGTCGTTCGACCGCTTCTCCGGCGAAGAGACCATGGGTGGCGGCCACCACGACGTCGAGGCGGGCGCCGTTGTCCAGGAGCAGCCGGACCGTGGCTTCGATAGTGCCGCCCGTGCTGATCATGTCGTCTACGACGATGGTCGGCCGCCCGTCGACTTGGCCCACGACTTCCTCGGCGCGGACGGTCGTGCCGTTCACCCGGGTCTTGCGAACGAAGACCGCCGGCAGGCCGAGCAGGGATGCGTAGCGCTCGGCGAGCTTGACCGCACCGAGGTCGGGGGCGACAACCACGGTATCCGGCGTCACGTCGGGGAGCAGCGCGTTGGCGATGGCAGGGACCGCAGTGAGCGCCTCGACTGGGATGGCGAACATGGCCTCGAGGCCGGCGGTGTGGGGGTCGACAACGACGAGCCGGTCGGCGCCGGCGGAGGCGACCGCCGTCGCGACCACCCGCGCCCCGATCGCCTGCCCGTCTCGGCTGCGCCGATCCTGGCGGGCATAGCCGAAGTAAGGCACGATCGCGGTGACGCGGCCGGCGCCTCCACGCCGGCAGGCGTCGATCAAGAGCAGGAGCTCGACGAGGTGGTCGCTGACCGGCGGACCGGTGGGCTGCACGACAAAGACGTCGTCGCCGCGTACCCCATGGACGACAGGCCGCAGCTCACCGTCGGGGAACCGCTCCACCTCGCCCGCCAGGGGGTCGGCACCCAACGCTGATGAGACCTTCGACGCCAGCGCTCGGTTGGCGGTCCCGGAGGCGATCCGAAGGCTCACCGCCGTTCCGGCCCGGGTTCCGGCCCCTGCGCCTCCTCGGGTCCGGCGGCCAGGTGGCCTTTGAACCAGTCGCGGGCCAGTTCGGCCGCGGCCTGCAGGGTGCCGGACTCCTCGAAGAGGTGGGTGGCGCCGGGGACGATAGCAAGGCTGTTCTCGCAGCGGAGCTGAGCCTGCGCCTGGCGATTGAGGTCGATGACGACGTGGTCCCGGCCACCCACGATGAGCAGGGTGGGAGCGCTCACTGCGGCGAGTCTCGGGCCGGCGAGGTCGGGTCGGCCCCCTCGGGACACCACGGCGGCGATCCGGGCGTGCGACTCGGCGGCGGCCCACAGGGCGGCTGCAGCTCCGGTGCTGGCGCCGAAGTAGCCCACCGGCAGGTCCCGTGTCTCGGGCTGAGCCCGCAACCAAGTGGTGACTTCGTCCAGCCGGCGAGCCAACAGCTCGACGTCGAACACGTTGGCCCGGTCGAGTTCCTCTTCGGGGCTGAGTAGGTCGAACAGCAGCGTGGCGAGCCCGGCCTGGTTGAGCAGGGCGGCGACAAAACGGTTGCGGGGGCTATGGCGGCTGCTTCCGCTGCCATGGGCGAACACGACCACCTCGACGGCCGCTTCGGGCACGGTCAGATGCCCGGCCAACCGCACGGGCCCGGCCTGGACGTTGACCTCCTCGTCACGTACGGCCGGGTCGTCTGCAGGTCCATCGGTCGGTACCGCCACAACGCGTCGGCGTCCCCGCTCCAGGCATGCGGTGACCTCATCGTCGGTCGTCTGGGAGAAGTCTGTATAGAACTGCCCGACGCCGAAGAACGGTTCCGGCGTGTCGACGCAGACGAACTCGTCGGCGTCGCCTGCGAGGCGGTCGGTCCAATCCGGCGGCGCCACCGGGACGGCCAGGACGATGCGGGACGCTCCCTGCGCCCGGGCGACCTGGCAGGCGGCTCTGGCGGTCGACCCGGTGGCGATGCCGTCGTCGACCACGACGACGGTCTTTCCGTCGAGCCGGACTGGGGGCCGGTCACCCCGGAACCTCCGGGCCCGCCGCTCCAGTTCGACCCGTTCCCGCTGCTCTACCGCAGCCAGTTCGTCCGACGAGACGCGAGCCAGCCGGACCACGCCGGCGTTCAGGACCCGCACGCCGCCCTCGCCGATGGCGCCCATCCCCAGTTCCGGCTGGAACGGCACCCCCAGTTTGCGGACAACGATGACGTCGAGTGGCGCGTCCAGCGCCCTTGCCACTTCTAACGCGACCGGCACCCCGCCCCGGGGTAGGCCGACCACGACAAGATCCTCACCCTGCAGGGGCCCCAACTTGGCGGCAAGACGCCGGCCTGCATCGACACGATCGGCGAATTCCATAAGGCCTCCTCGTTTCCGTGTCCAGTATCAGCGCAGGCGTCCACTGGCGCCAGGGTCGATAGTCCCGCCGTAGCTGAAGTGAACCAAGTTCCGAGACGGCGCAAGTTCGATCCCGTCCGGTCCCCTCACCATCGTGACCTCGTCGTCCAGGTGGACTTGATCTGATAGACCCGTCCTGATCGCCCCCACACGATCCATGTGACTCACTCACTGGGTCCCCGTCGGCGCGGGCTGGAAGCAAGGAACCCGGGTCCCTATCCCAGCACGTGGAGGAACCCCACGCCAGCGTGGTGCCTGGTTGCGGAACACAATCCGAACCAATTCGGCGACTGCCCATGGAGCTTCGGGGCCACGCGCCAACGCTCAGGAACTTCATCGTTCGAGACGGCTCGGTGGAGTCTGCCCGGTCGGGGCAACTCGGCCCGTCCACACGGTTGTCCGGGGGGTCGGTCCGCCGCCTCTTGGGGTCTGCGCCCTGGAGAACGCCTTGCGCTACCACCTCTGGGCTCGCCGGACTCCAGCCGGTCCACGCGCGCCTGGACGGTATCGATCACCGAGCCGGCAGCGAGGAAACCCCCGGGTGGGACGCCGGGGGCGAGCGGTTCAGGCAGGTCGCGCGACTGGCGAAGTTCCGGCCGTCTCGGGCGTCCGGCAAAACTTCGAGGATTCCGTGGGTCAAGATGGTGTCCGTGAACGAGGACCGCCCGGTTTCAGCATCTCTCGACGTGGCTGACGAAGGCGCCCGGGTCGCGGCCATTGCCCGGCTCCGTGATCTGTTCAGCGACGGAACGCTGTCCTTCGAGCGCTTCTCTGGAGTACTGGACCAGGTCTTCGCCGCTCCCAGCCACGCCGATCTCGAGGCAGCAATGGTGGCGCTGCCGCCATTGGTCCGGCTCACACCCGCCTCGCGGCGGCTGGCCAGGCCACTCGTGTTGCAGGTGGCAGACGGTGGTCTGCAGTTGGGCTTTGGCTGGCAGTTGGCCGCTGACACAACCGTCGGCACCGGCTTCGGGACGGCCCGGCTCGATCTCACTGTCGCCAGCTGGGACGCCCATCAGATCGACCTTCGCCTCGAGACCTGGGGTTCGATCGAGGTTCTCGTCCCCGAAGGGGTGGTCGTGCTGATGGCCGGTGGGTCAAGGCCGGTCCAATTCGAGGCGCTGTCCCCGCCGGTCCCCGGCGGTCCGGTGTTGCGGATCTCCACATCCGGACCGACCGGGGTGATCCGGATACGCCACCCCGAGGAGCACCACGGCGGGCCGTTCAGGCGCTGGAGGCGACGGCGCACTGCAGGCAGGCCGAGCTCGGGAGTTCGGCCATCTCACTCCGAGCACCGACCTTGAACACTGGATGTCGGCGCGGGCGCAGCCCGGCCGACCTTCAGACTCCGAGGATGCCGGACGGGTGCCCAGGTGGCGCCGGACAGCTGAGCTGTCCGCAGCTGTCGAGGCGGTCGGAGTTCCCGTCCCTGGTGGCTCGGGCACACAGCCGATAGAGTTCGCGCCACTGAAGCTCCGAGGGGGTCCACTCCACAATGGTTGTGCTGATCATCGTCATCGTCGTCGTCGTGCTCCTGGCGCTCGGCTTGTGGGGCGCCTACAACGGCCTCGTAAAGAAGCGCAACCGGACCCAGGAGGCGTGGTCCGAAATCGACGTCGAGCTCAAGCGCCGTCACGACCTCATCCCCAACCTGGTGTCGACGGTGCAGGGCTACGCCGCCCACGAGCAGGGGACGTTCGAGGCGGTCACCCGGGCCCGGGCCAATGCGGTCACTGCGGGAGCGACGGGCGATCCCACTCAGATTGCCCCGGCAGAGAACGCACTGTCCGGGGCGCTGCGTTCGCTGTTCGCAGTCGCCGAGAACTACCCGCAGCTACGGGCGGTCGAGAGCTTCCTCCAGCTACAGGAGACGCTTACCGCCACCGAGGACAAGATCGAGTTTGCCCGCCGCTATTACAACACGAGCGCCCGCGACTACAACATCGGTCTGCAGACGTTTCCGCGCAACCTGATCGCGGGGCCGTTCGGCTTCAAGGCCGTGGCCTTCTTCGCCACCGATGAGGTCGACCGCGCCGTGCCCCAGGTGAATTTCCCCGGTGCTGGCTCAGACGCGGCCGGCCCGGCCCCGTCGGGCCCCCCACTTGCCGCCGGCCCTGACGGCCTTCCGCCTGCCGCTGGTACGCAGGGTCCTCCGCCAGCCGGCTGAGACCACCGAGTCGGCCGGCCGGTGGGTCAGACGGACTGGCCCGAGGCGATCTTCTCGAGCTCTGCAATCCGCTCTGCAATGGGAGGGTGGGTGTCGTAAAGGCGGTGGTACCAGGTCTCGTGGTGCTGCAGCGGATCGTCGATGCACATCGCCGCCGTGGCGTGGTTCATCATCTTGAACGGCTTGTCGTTCTGCTGCAGCTTCTTGAGAGCGCTCAGCAGGCCAGCCGGATTGCGGGTCAGCTCCACGCCGCTCACGTCGGCCAGCGACTCGCGTCGGCGTGAGAGGGCCAGGCGAATGAGCGGACCGAAGATGAAGCCGACCACGGCCAGTAGCGCGCCGGCGACGAACACCACGAGCATGAGTTGGCCGCCCCTACTGCTGCCTCGCCCGCCTCCGGCAAAGAACGCGCTCCGCCACAGGATGCTGGCCAGCAGGGCGGCCATGCCGATCATGGTGCCCACGACGAGAAGGAGACGGATGTCGTGGTTCTTGATATGGCTCATCTCGTGACTGGCCACGCCCTCGAGCTCCTCGCGGTTCATGATGGCGAGGAGCCCGGTGGTGAAGGTGATGGCTGCCTTTTCCGGGCTGACCCCGGTGGCAAACGCGTTGGGCGAGGGGTCGTTGATCACGTAGACGGCGGGCTTGGGGATCCCTTCGCCGATCGCCAAGGACTCCACCAGGTTGTGCAGCTGCGGGTACTGGGCCGGGTCGGCCGGCACAGCCCCCGAAACCCGGAGCACCGTCGCTGCCCCCGCGTTGAGGGAATAGACGATCCCGCCGATGGCCAGGACACCGCAGATCACCATGCCGGTGATGACCGGGGTCCAGCCATAGTTGGTCGGTGGGGCAGGAGCGAAGCCGTTGTTGACCGAGTGGCGGTAGACGGCCTTGAAGATCAAGCCGCAAACAGCTCCGATTGCCAGCCAGATCACGAAGAACAGCACGATGAAGACGACGCTTCGTCGCTTGTTGCTGGCGATCTCGCTGTACACGTGCCGAATCCTACGGCATGGGAGTCACTGCGACTCCGGAGCAGCCGGCGAGCCGCAGTGAGTCAGCTGAGCAGCTTGGCCTTCTGGGCCTCGAACTCGGCATCGGTGATGACACCCTTGGCCTTGAGATCGGCCAGTTTCGCCAGTTCGTCCACACTGCTGCCCGAAGTGCCGGCAGCCTGCTTCACGTAGGCATCGAATGCCTGCTGTTGCTGTGCCGCCTGGGCCCCGGCGCGTTCGTGCATCTTGCCGCCGCGAGCGATCAGGTAGATGAGGATGCCGAGGAACGGGAAGATGATCACGAAGATCACCCACAGGGCCTTTGCCCATCCGCCGAGGTCGCGGCTCCGGAAGATGTCCGAGAACACGATGATCAGGAGCCAGAACCAGATGAAGAAGAGGAAGAGTCCCAGCATCGTGCTGAAGAGGTCGGCAAGCGGGTAGGTGTAGGCAAGCATCGTCGGCAGTCCTCCTTGAGTCGTCGAACCAGGGGCAATGGTAGTCCCGACCGGGCGACGACACGCGGTTCATCACTGGCGGGCCGGCCCGACCACCGTGGATGGAGTTCGGGAGCGAGGTCTACGCTCGTCGGGACACCGCCCATCCGACGGCGCTCGGGTCGGTGGATGAAGCGGCGCACGCAAGATCGACGAACAAGGCGGCCTGCCCGTGGTCATCGACCTCATCCTGATCGGCTTGGCGATCACCCTCGAGCCGATCCCCCTCACGGCCTTCATCCTGGTGCTCGCGTCCAAGGGCGGCGTCCGGAAGGGCGCCGCCTTCATCTTCGGGTGGCTCGTGTCGCTTGCGGCCGTGGTCGCCCTCACCATCCTGGCCACCGGAAACGAGCCACCGAAGCCCAACACCGGGCCGTCGCTGGCGGCCCTCGCCGTGAAGATCCTCATCGGAGTGGTCCTCGTGATCATCGCGGTGCGGCAGTGGCGGAGGATGGGAAAACCGAAGAAGCCGAAGAAGACCCCCAAGTGGCAGACCAGCATCGACAATATGTCCCCGTGGTTCGCCATCGCACTCGGCCCACTCGTCCAGCCCTGGGGGCTCGTGGCCGCCGGGGTCGCCGTGATCGTCGGGGCCAAGCTCTCGTCGTGGCAGAGCTACATCGGCCTGTTCCTGTTCTGTCTGATCGCGACGATCACGTATCTGGTCATGGAGATCTACGCGGGCTTCTGGCCCGACCGGACCCAGGCGTTCCTGGCGAGGACGAGGACGTGGATCGACACGCACACCGACCAGGTCATCATCGTCGTGTCGCTCATCCTCGGCTTCTACCTGATCGGCAAGAGCATCTACGTGCTGGTCAACTGAGCACCGTGCACCGTGCCGAGACCCAGATCCGCCGGGGGAGCGGAACGCCTCCCGATGGGCCTGGCTCCGAACGCGAGCCCGGGGGCCCTCCGCACGCCCCGGGGACCCGTTTGCGCCCGTGCAGTCGGGCAGCGGTTGCGCGGTGACGACTGGCCCCGACACTGCTCGTGACGGCCGATCACCGAGGCTGGGTGAGCCCCGATGGCCGATGGCCCTGGCCGTGCTGACCGCGGGTCTCCTCAGGGCTTCGTTGCCGACCCAGCTGCGCAACGGGGATGCCCGATGGCTGTTCCTGGTGGTCGTCGTGGCGCTCCTTGGCGTGCTGATCGTCGGGGACCCTGGCCGCATCGACCGGGACCTTCCGTGGTTGCGGGTGCTCACCGGCTGTCTGATCGGCGTCATCTCGGTGGCCAACGCCGATGCTGCGATCCGGCTCGTGGTCGGCATCGTCAACACCTCCGCCTTCACCAACAATGCCAAGGTGCTGTTGGCGAGCGGTGGTGCCATCTGGCTGACCAACGTGATCGCCTTCGGCCTCTGGTACTGGGATCTGGATCGCGGCGGGCCGGCCGCTCGGGCAAGCCGTTCGCCGGGGCGTCCGGCCCTCATCTTTCCCGAGATGAAGAACGAGCAGCACGTCGGCACCGACTGGTACCCGAGATTCGTGGACTACTTCCACTTCGCCTTCGCGACGGCGACAGCGTTCAGCCCAACCGATGTGTCGGCGATCAGGCCGTGGATGAAGTTGATGATGCTCGTCCCGGGGGGCCAGGGAGTCGCCGCTCTGTGAGTGGATCCGGACGACCATCGGGTCGTGCCGGTCGGCCGAACCGTCACGGGATCCAGGATGCCGGCCGCTTCTCGAGATAGGCAGTGATCCCTTCACGCGCCTCGTCGCCGGCGAACAGGCGTGCGGAGAGGGCGGCGGTCCACTCGAATGCCTCCTCCTCGGGCAGGCCGGGCACGACAGCCGCCAGCTGCTTGGTCGCGGCGATGGCGTCGGGCCCCCCGGCGAGCAGATCGCCGACGACGGCATCGACCTCCTCGTCGAGCCGGTCCGCCGGCACCGCACTGTTGATCAGCCCCATCCGGACCGCCTCGTTGGCCGAAAAGCGGTGCCCGCGCAGGAACGCCGTCCGGGCGTCGGCCGGGCGCATCTTGGGCAGGCAGACCACCGAGATCATGGCCGGCGCCACACCGATGCGTACCTCGGTGAACCCGAACCTGGCGTGATCGACGGCCACGGAGATGTCGAGGGCGGCGGCGAGTCCCATGCCGCCGGCAACGCAGTGGCCGGCGATGCGGCCGACGTACGGCTTCGGCGAGCGGTGGAACCTTCCGAACAGCGCACGCGGGTCGACGTCGATCCCGGGCACGGCGGAGGTGCGTTCGGCCAGGTCGGCCCCGGCGCAGAAAACGGAGCCCTTGTTGGTGAGGACGACCACCCGGACGCCGGGGTCGTGGTCGGCGATGTCGAGCGCTGCCACCAGTTCGCCCGTCAGCTGTCGGCTCAACGAGTTCCTGCGCTCCTCGTCGGCCAGGGTGACGGTCATCACCCTGCCGCGCAGATCGGTCTCGACGAGAGGCATCAGGAGTTCCCCGGGGCCGGGCCGTCGGTGGGGCCACCGGCGAAGGCCTGGGCCCTGAGCAGCCAGTGCCGGCCGAGGTCGCCCACCACCAGGTCGGTGTCGTCCAGGTGGCGGCGCTGGGTGACGACCAGGCAGAAGCCCTCGGCGGAGCCCTCGACGGTCTCCGCGGCGTCGTCGGGGCCCCAGGTCCAGGTCTGCCCGGACGGGCCGGTGAGCACCAGTCGGATCTCGCCCTCGGGCGCCGTCTCGCCGCGCACGGTGTAGGACCATCCCCTGGTGAGGTAGCCCAACTGGGCGATGTGGCGGAGGCGATCGGAGGCCTGGCGGGTCGCCCCCACCGCGTCGACGATGTCCCTGCCGTGTGCCCACACCTCCATCAGGCGGGCGGTGAGGAACGACCTGGCGCCCATCGACGGCCCGTACCAGGGGACGCGGGCGCCGTCGGTGAGGACTGCCGCCGCCTCGGCGAGGACCTGTCGGTTGTGGCGCCAGGCCTCGAGCTGCCGGGCCGGAGGCAGTGCCCGGAAGGCGTCCAGGGTGAAGGCGTCGACGCCTATGCCGCCGGCCGCCGCGAACAGCTCCTCCAGCCCGGCGGCGAATGCCTCGGGGTCGGTGATGGCGGTGGCGGCGGTGCCATCGAAGTAGGTGAGGTGACCGATCTGGTCGGAGACGGTCCAGCCGGGGCTCGGGGTGGCCGACGCCCACTCCTCGTCGTCCAGTCCGGCCACGATCGAATCGAGGGCCTCCTGCTCGCCCGCCAGATCGCTCCGCAGCTCGTCGAGTTCACCCATGTCGACCTCCCGTTCGTTCGTCGGATGATGGCACCGTCACCTCGCGCCCGTGCGCATGCCGCGCAGCATGATCTCGACCAGCGAGTCGGCGGCCTGTTTGGGCGTCGAGCGGAGTGTGGGCATCACTTCGGGCAGTGACAGCAGGCGCGCCAGGCTCGCCATCACCCGGGCAGCTGCACCCGTGTCGATGGCAGGCGTATCGCCCCGCTCGACGGCGAGGTCGAGCAGGCATCGCGTGACGGCGACCAGGTACTCGGCGTGGAAGTCGCCCAGCCGCTGCGCGGCCGGCATGGTGGCGAGGTCACGGGCGAACGGCTCGGTCAGCCCGTCCACGACCCCATTGGCCGCTTCGAGGTATGCCTGCAGCGCATCGAGGGGATCCATGTCGGGCCGGATCGCCTCCATGGCCGTACGCCCGACCCGCCAGAGGTTGCGATCCACGACGATGAGCACCAGCTCGTCCCGGCTGGGTGCCAGGCCGTAGAGGGTGCGCAGCGAGCAGTTCGAGCGCGAGGCGATCTCGGCCATCGTCAGGTGGGCGAAGCCGCCGTCGAACATCTGGCCGAGGTGGTCGAGGATCTGGCGCTGACGGTCGGTGAGGCGTCGCTCGCGCTCTCGGCCGAGCACAGCCGGTGGCGGCCTCACCGAACGGAGGCGCTCCTGCAATTCGGTGGGCTCGGCCACGGCCACGTCGAACGACTCGCCGGCCCAGGTCATGGCCGCTCCAACAGGGCGGCGGGGAGGTCCACCACCCGGCTGCGCAGCCATTCGCCCAGGCTCTTGGCCTGTGCGTCCTGGCGGGTGGAGGCGGCCACGCCTGCTTCGAGCAGGTCGTGGATGACGAAGTTCAGCGACCGGAGCGCGGGCAGTCGGTAGCGATCGATGACCAGCGGTGCCGTCTCGGGGAGGAGGCGCTTCAGGGTTTCGGTGGTCAGGAACTCGTCGAGCCACGCCCAGCCCCGATCGCTGCGGGCGAAGACGCCGAGGTTGGCGTGGCCGCCCTTGTCGCCGGAGCGGGCGCCGACCACGCGGCCGATCGGAGCCGCCACGGTGGGACCTCTCGGCACCGCGGCCGCCGGCCCCTCGTCGCCGTCGACGTGCACCTCGCCCGGCGGCGCCACGGAGTCCACGACGGTCCGTTCCCCGCCGAGGACGACCACGTGCTGGGGCACGAGGTCGGCCGGCACCAGCGCGGGGCGGAACACGCCATAGGGGGAGCCACCGGACGGGCCGCCGCCGACGCCGAACAGGCCGGGGATGGTGGCGAGCGCGATCTCGGTGACGGAAGCGGAGACCGCCCGGCCGACCTTGCGCTCGTCAGGGTCCTTGAGGGTGATCCGCCACAGTGCCACTGCCTCCTCGTTGGTGGCCGGATCGGGCTTGTCGGTCCGGACCAACCGGGTGGTGACGCTCTCGTAGTCCTCGGGACCGTAGGGGCACGCCAGCCAGAAGGCGTCCTCGACCAGCCGGGCCTTGGCCTCGACATCGAGGCCGGTGAGGGCGACGGCCAGGTCGTTGCGGAAGCCGCCGACCTCGTTCATCGCCACTTTGAGCGTGCTCGGCGGGGGCTCGCCCCTGGTGCCGCAGACCCGCACGCGGTCGGTGCCGGCCTGTTCGAGGCGGATCGTGTCGAAGCGGGCCGTGACGTCGGGCCCGAGGTAGGAGGGGCTGCCGATCTCGTAGAGGAGCTGGGACGTGACGGTGCCGATCGAGACCTCGCCGCCGGTGCCCTCGTGCTTGCCGATCACGCACGAGCCGTCGGCGGCGATCTCGGCCCACGGGAACCCGACTCGTGTCATGCCGGGCACCTCGGTGAAGAAGGAGTAGTTGCCGCCGGTCGCCTGGGCGCCGCACTCCACGACGTGCCCGGCCACCACCGCACCGGCGAGCTCGTCCCAATTGTCACGCGCCCACCCGTGGTGCCAGGCGGCAGGCCCGCACACGACGGCGGCATCGGTGACGCGGCCGGTGATGACGATGTCGGCACCACGGTCGAGGGCATCGACGATGCCCCAGCAGCCCAGGTAGGCGTTGGCGGTGACGAAGCGCGCCGTGTCGCCGATGGGCTCCCCGGACTCGAACTGGGCCAGCTCCACGCCGGCTTCGCGCAACTCGCCGAGTCTCGGCAGGAGGTTGTCGCCGCCCACGTAGGCGATCCTCGGAGCGAGCCCCAGCTCGGCGGCGACCCCTGCGACCGCCTCGGCGCACCCGCCCGGATCGAGACCGCCCGCATTCGACACCACCTTGATGCCCCGTTCGAGGCACGTGCCCATGACCTGGGCCATCTGGGTGACGAAGGTGCGTGCGTACCCGCCGCCGGGGCGCTTGGCCTGGGTGCGGGCCAGGATCAGCATGGTCAGCTCGGCCAGCCAGTCACCGGTCAGCACGTCGATCGGGCCGCCCTCCACCATCTCCGCGGCTGCCGACAGCCGGTCACCATAGAACCCGGAGCAGTTGGCGATGCGGATCGGCTCGGTCATCTCGGTCCCTCCCCGGCCCCTTGACCCGGTTGGCTGCCCGGCTCATCGGGTCCGGCACCCTCCGGCTCGATCACCAACAGCGCGACGCCGTTGTCCACCTGCTGGCCGGGGCCCACGAACACCTCGACCACGATGCCGCCGGCCGGGGCATTGATGTGGTGCTCCATCTTCATGGCCTCCATCACCACCAACGTGGTGCCCGCAGTGACCCGCTCGCCGGGGGCGACGCGCACCTCGACCACGGTGCCGGGCATGGGTGCGGCAAGCCCCCCCGAGGGGACCTGCGTTCCCGGCGCCACGAAGCGCGGGACGATCCGGAAGTCCACAGTGCCGCGGCGGGACTGGATGTGGAGATGATCGCCCGCGTGCGTGACGCGCACGGTCGAGCGCCGCCCGTCGACCTCCACGTCCATGTCGAGCGGGGAGTGCCGGTGGATGCGAGCGTATCGCCCGTCGCCGACGTCGAAGGCTCCGTCGCGGCGGGACCGGTAGGTGACGTCGACCGTGTGTTCGCCATGGCGCAGCGAGACGGCCTGAGCGGGCAGGCGCGCATTGCGCCATCCACTCGGCAGGTCGGCGAGCACCGGTGTCGACGCGCGGTGCTCGCACTGGAGCCACAGCGCCGCCGCAGTGGCGGCCCATGCCAACTCGGTATCGCCGAGCACCATCGAGCGCGCCGGACCGAAGCGCTCGATGAAGTCGGTGGTCGTGTCCCCGCCGAGGAAACGCTCGTGGCGCAGCGCGGCGGCGAGGAAGGCGCGGTTGGTGGTGACGCCACCGATGTGGAGCCGCTCGAGTGCCAGGGCGAGACGCGAGGCGGCCTCCGCCCGCGTCGGGGCGTGGGCGATGACCTTGGCGAGCATCGGGTCGAAGGCGACGCTGACCACCGACCCCTGCTCGACGCCGGACTCCCACCGCACGACGGGGGCCTCCGCGGGGGAGAAAGCAGCGAGGGTCCCGGTGGCGGGGAGGAACCCGGCCTCGGCGTCCTCGGCGCAGAGCCTGGCCTCGATGGCATGCCCGGCGAAGGCGATGTCGCACTGGGCGTAGCCCAAGGGCTCGCCGGCGGCGATCCTCAGCTGCTCGCGGACCAGGTCGATGCCGGTGACCTCCTCGGTCACCGGGTGCTCGACCTGGAGGCGGGTGTTGACCTCGAGGAAGTAGAACTCCTTTGTGGCCTCGTCGACCAGGAACTCGACCGTGCCGGCCGATCGGAATCCGATGGCGCGGGCGAGCCGGAGGGCGGCCTCGCCCATGGCGGTGCGCATGGCGTCGTCGACCACCGGTGACGGCGACTCCTCGATGAGCTTCTGGTGGCGCCGCTGGATGGAGCACTCGCGTTCGCCCAGGTGTACCAGGTTGCCGTGCCCATCGCCGAGGATCTGGACCTCGATGTGGCGCGACGTGGCGACATAGCGCTCGAGGAACACCCGGTCGTCGCCGAAGGCGCCGGCGGTCTCGCGTCGCGCCGAGGCGACGGCCGCGTCGAGGTCGGACGGGGAGCCGACGATGCGCATGCCCTTGCCCCCACCGCCGGCGGCGGCCTTGACGATCAGGGGGTAGCCGACGCCGTCGGCATCCCCGGGGCTCTCGGCCGAGGGGAGTGTGGGCACCCCGGCGGCGACGGCCAGGCGTTTCGCCGCCAGCTTGTCGCCCATCTGGGCGATGACCGATCCAGGGGGCCCGATCCAGGTCAGCCCGGCACCGGTGACCTCCGCGGCGAAGCCGGGATTCTCCGACAGGAACCCGTAGCCGGGGTGGACGGCCTCCGCCCCGCTGCCCAGGGCGGCGTCGATGATGGCCGCACCGTCCAGGTACCCGGAGGCCAGCCGCACCGACTCGTCGGCCTCGGACACGAAGGGAGCGTCGGCGTCGGCGTCGACGAACACGGCGATGGTGCGGACGCCCATCGAGTAGGCGGTGCGGATGATGCGGCGAGCGATCTCGCCGCGATTGGCGACCAGGATCGTGGAGAAGCTCACAGCCGGAACACCCCGTAGCCCTCGGTGCCCTCGACGGGTCTGTTGCGGACCACCGACAGGCACAGTCCGAGCACGGTGCGGGTGTCGCGCGGGTCGACGATGCCGTCGTCACTGATCGCCCCGGTGGCGACCAGGGCGAGCGAGCCCTGCTCCTGGATGGCCTCGACCATCTCGACGATCTGGCGATCCTCCTCCTCGTCGAATTCGAGGCCCTTCCGGGCGGCCTGGCCACGGCGTACCAGCGACATCACCCCGGCGATCTGCTTGGGGCCCATGACGGCGATCTTCGCCGTGGGCCACAGGAAGGTGAACCGGTTGCCGAACGCCCGGCCCGACATGCCGTAGGTGCCGGCGCCGTACGAGGAGCCGATGATCACGGTGAGGTGCGGCACGGTGGAGTTGGTGACGGCATTGAGCATCTGCGAGCCCTTCTTGATGATGCCCTCGGCCTCGAAGTCGCGTCCCACCATGTAGCCGGTTACGTTCTGCAGAAACACCAACGGCACGTCGATCTGGTTGCAGAGCTGGATGAAGTGCGCGGCCTTCTCGGCGGCCCGTGGGTAGATCACCCCGTTGTTCCCGACGATCCCCACCGGGTACCCGTGGATGGTCGCCCATCCGCACACGATGGTGCTGCCGTACCTCGCCTTGAACTCCTCGAAGCGCGATCCGTCGACGACGCGGGCGACGACGTCGCGGACGTCGACCGGCTGGCGCAGGTCGCGGCTGACCAGGCCGAGGAGCTCCTCGGGATCGTGCGCCGGGTCGTCGGACCGCAGGGCGGCATCAGGCCCGGCCTTCCGCCAATTGAGGTGGGACACCACCTCGCGGCACATCCGGAGCGCGTCCATCTCGTCCTCGGCGAAGTAGTCGCCGAGGCCCGACACCTCGGCGTGCATCTTGGCCCCGCCGAGCATCTCGTCGTCGGACTCCTCGCCCGTCGCCATCTTGACCAGGGGTGGCCCGGCCAGGAAGACCTTCGACTGCTCCTTGACCACGATGTTGTAGTCGGAGAGGCCGGGCTGGTAGGCCCCTCCGGCGGTGGAGGATCCGAAGACCACGCAGACCGTGGGGATGCGCAGCTTGGACAGGTCGATCAGGTCGTAGAAGAACCGTCCGCTCTCGGCGAAGTGGAAGGTCTGCACCCGGCGACCCCCGCCGTCGGTCTCGACCCGCAGGTCGGCGCCGGCCGACTCGACGAAGCTGACATAGGGCATGCGGTTGTCCCGCGCCATCTCCAGTGCCCGCGTCCACTTCTTCGCCGCGTACGGCGTGAGCGCGCCCCCGAGGACGGAGGGGTCGTTGGCGATGATGACGCACTCGGTACCGGCGATGACGCCGATCCCCACCACCATCCCGCCGCCGATCGTGTAGTCGGAGTCGTAGGCGGCGAGGGGGCTGATCTCGAGGAACGGGCTGTCGGGGTCGAGCACGTTGGCGATGCGCTCGCGCACCGGGAGCTTGCCGCGGCTCCGCAGCCGTTCCATCCTCTTGGGCCCGCCGCCGGCCTCCGCCTGGTCGAGCAGGTCGTCGATGACGGCCAGCTGCTCGAGCATGTCCGCCCGGTTCTGGACGTACTGCGCCGAGGCCGTGTCGAGGCTCGAGGGCAGCGGGGGAGCCAGCAGCGCTTGCTTCATTCGATGATACTAACTACGGTAACATCTGACCGTCAATATAACCCATGAACAGGACCCGGCGGGACCGATCGACGCACGACCGAAGGCCGTGCAGGAGGTGCGTTGCCCATGCAGACCGCCATCACCGAGATGCTGGAGATCGATGTCCCGATCCTCGCCTTCACCCACTGCCGCGACGTGGTCGCCGCTGTGACCAGGGCGGGCGGCATGGGAGTGCTTGGCGCGGTGGCGCACTCGCCGGAGCAACTCGAGATCGACCTGGCCTGGATCGAGGACGAGGTGGGCGGCCGCCCGTACGGCGTCGACCTCATCGTGCCGGCCAAGTACGCCGGCTCCGATGCCGGCGGCTACACCATGGCGGACATCGCCGCACTCATCCCCGCCGAGCACATCGCCTTCGTCGAGGAGATCCTGCGGCGCTACGACGTGCCGGCCCTGCCCGACGCGGAGGCAGCACGCGGCCCGCTCGGCGGTAGGGACGCAGGCGACACGGCCGTTCCCTTCTCGGAGCGTCAGGCAGACTCGCTTCTCGAGATCGCCCTGGCCCACCGGCCGTCGCTGGTGGTCAACGCCCTCGGGCCGCCCCCCGCCCACATGATCGAGCGGGTGAAGCAGGAGGGCCGACTCATCGGGGCCCTGGCGGGCAAGGCCCAGCATGCGGAGCGGCACGTGAATGCCGGCGTGGACGTCATCATCGCCCAGGGCGCCGAGGCCGGCGGCCACACCGGGGAGGTCGGGTCGATGGTGCTCATTCCCGAGATCGTCGATGCGGTCGCCCCGGTGCCCGTGCTCGGCGCCGGCGGCATCGGGCGGGGACGCCAGATGGCTGCGGCCATGGCGCTCGGTGCGCAGGGCGTGTGGTGCGGATCGGTGTGGCTCACCACCGAGGAAGCCGAGACCCACCCCGTCGTCAAGGCCAAGTTCCTCGCCGCCACCTCGTCGGACACGGTGCGCTCGCGGTCGCGCACGGGCAAGCCGGCCCGGCAGCTGCGATCGGCCTGGACCGACGAGTGGGACGACCCGGCGACCCCGATGCCCCTGGGGATGCCGCTGCAGCCCATCTTGGTCAACGACGCCATCACGCGCGTCGACCGGGCTGCCTACCGCCCGGGCTCCGGTGCCGAGCAGCTGGCCAACTACTTCGTCGGTCAGATCGTCGGCTCGATGAACGTGACCAAGACGGCTTCCCAGGTGGTCTTCGACATGATCGACGAGTTCATCGAGGCGGTCCAGTCGCTCGGCCACCAGCTCGAGTCCTAGGGGGTCGGCCGCCCGCCGTGCCTCCGGTCGACGCCGACGGCCACAGGCACGTTCCGCCCTGCCCCACCAGGGATTAGGAGATTCCTACTCGGGACTTATGGTTCCCTTACGTGGTGGGTGTCCAATGGTGTGGAAGAACGCGACCGCGGACCACGCGGATCCGCAGGCAGACCGAAGGTAGGCAGACATGAGCGAGATGTGGCATCCCTCGACTGGCCCGCAGGGGGCGGAGGAAGGCAGCACGGCCGGCACGGCCGTGCCCCCGGGCGCCGACCAGTACCCGGGCCTGCCCACTCCCCCTGCGGGCGGAGCCCCGATCCTGCCCGCCCCGCCGTACGCCGGCCCCGCCGGCCCCCAGCAGTGGGTCGCGGTACCCAACCCCCTGACTGCCGGCCCCGGCGCCGGAGCGCAGGACCCCACCGGCCGCTATGCGTCGGTGGCCGCCGGGCCCCCGACGCCACCTGCGGGCACCTGGGCGCAGTCGCCGTGGCCGGGCTGGGGTCCCGGAGGGTCCCCGGGGGTGCCGCCGGGCGGGGGATGGGGTGGCGGAGTGCCGGGAGCACCGCCCCCGGGTGGATGGGTGCCTCCAGGCTTCACCAGCCCGTCGCCGCAGCCGGGTCCTGCGAAACGGCGACACCTCCCGATGGTCGCGGTGGCCTCGATCGCCGCCGCCGCCATTCTGCTGGGGGCGGGAGTCGGCCACCTCGTGTGGTCCGCCCAGTCAGGCACCAACGCGATCGCCAGTCCCAACTCGGGGCTCCCTTCCGGGTCGGGATCGTCGGGCAGCGGGTCCTCCCCTTCCGGGTCGGGATCGTCGGGCAGCGGGTCCTCCCCGTTCGGGTCGGGATCGTCGGGGAACTCCTCCACGGGTGCCGGGGCCCCCTCGGACATCTCCGCCATCGCCTCGAAGGTCGACCCGGGCCTCGTGGACGTCAACACCAACATGAGCTACCAGGACGAGCAGGCGGCAGGCACCGGCATGGTGCTGACATCCTCCGGTGAGATCCTCACCAACAACCACGTCATCGACGGTGCCACCAGCATCAGCGTGACCGACATCGGGAACGGCAAGACGTACACGGCGAACGTCGTCGGGTACGACCGCGCGGGCGACGTGGCGGTGCTCAAGTTGGTGGGTGCCAGTGGCCTGCGGACCGTGACGACCGGCACCGGGTCGGCGGCTGTCGGCCAGGCCGTCGTGGGCGTCGGCAACGCCGGAGGGTCGGGCGGGACCCCGAGCGCGGCGGGTGGCTCGGTGATCGCCACCGACCAGTCCATCACCGCCAGTGACAACGGAGGCGGCAACGCCGAGAACCTGTCCGGGCTCATCGAGATCAATGCCGGCATCCAACCCGGCGACTCCGGCGGCCCGCTCGTCGGCACCTCCGGCCAGGTCATCGGCATGGACACCGCCGCATCGACGGGCACCGGCTACCAGGTGTCGGCCAACCAGGCCTACGCCATCCCCATCGCCACGGCCCTCTCGGTCGCCGGCCAGATCGAGTCCGGCCACGCATCGTCCACGGTGCACCTCGGTGCTACCGGGTTCCTGGGCGTCGAGGTCGCTTCGTCGGGCGGTGCCAATGGCAGTGGCGGGTTCGGCTCGGGAGCTTCCGGCAGTGCAAACGGGACGACGACGTCCGGCGCGGTCGTGGACGGGACCGTCTCCGGCTCTCCGGCCGCCCAGGCCGGCCTGGCCCAGGGTGACGTCATCACCGCCATCGACGGGAAGTCGATCTCGTCGTCCTCGGACCTGAGCAACCAGCTGGAGGCCGACCATCCCGGGGATAACGTCCAGCTCCAGTGGACCGACCAGTCCGGTCAGACGCACACGGCGAACGTGAAGCTGGTGAACGGCCCGGCGGCCTGACGATCGGCCGGCCCGGACGCCGCCACGGTGCGCCGGCGTGGCCTGCGGGCCACGAAATGGACGAATGGCCCTATCGGGGCCCACCGGCCGACCCCGACAATGTCCCAATGGGAATGAGAGAACCGCGGTGCAGACCGGCCGGCGCCTGCTGGGGAACGGTCGGCACCGCACTCCGGGTCGGGGCCTGATGCCCGTCCGCCCGACGTCCGTCGGTCCACCGATGGCACGGGTCGAACGAGGTCACCGGGGGGAGCGCCGGCCCGACTCCGGCCAGGCGGGGGCGAGGCGTCAGTTCGACAACCGCCCGCTCCTCGTGTTCTGGGAGACGACCAAGGCCTGCGACCTGGCCTGTGCCCACTGCCGGGCCGATGCCCAGCGCGACCCGGGTCCGGACGAGCTCTCGACTGCCGAGGGCTTCGCCCTGATCGACGACCTGGCCGGGATCGGTCGTCCACGCCCGATCCTGATCCTGACCGGCGGCGACTGCCTCAAGCGCGACGACATCGTCACCATCGCGACCCATGCGAAGTCGATGGGCGTGCCGGCGGCGATCGCGCCGTCCGTGACCCCCCAGCTGACGTCCCCCCGGCTGTGGGCGCTGTGCGACCAGGGGGTGAAGACCGCATCGCTGAGCCTGGACGGTGCGACCGCGGGGACCCATGACGCCGTGCGCGGCATCGACGGCCATTTCGAGGCGACGCTGGCCGCCATCCGCCGGTTGCAGCGCCACGGCCTCACCGTCCAGATCAACACCACGGTCATGCGGTCCAACATCGGCGAGCTTGCCGACATCGCTGCACTCATGCACGAGATGAACGTCGACATCTGGGAAGTGTTCTTCCTGATCACCACCGGTCGTGGCACCGGCATCGAGGCATCGACCGCGGAGGAGAACGAGGACATCTGCAACTTCCTGGTCGACGCATCGCAGTACGGATTCACCGTTCGCACCGTCGAGGCGCCCTTCTTCCGGAGGGTGGCCCTCGAACGCAGGCGGGCAGGGGGCATGCCGGCCGAAACGACGTTCGAGCACGGTCCCCTCTACTCGCAGCTCCACGACCGGCTGCAGACGCTGTTGGGGCCGCCGACGGCGCCTGTGCGCGCCCCGAGTGCCGCGACCCGTGACGGTAAGGGGATCATCTTCGTCGCAGCCAACGGGGACGTCTACCCGTCCGGGTTCCTTCCGCTGCGTCTCGGAAACGTCCGCGACCAGAGCCTCATGCAGATCTACCGCGACGACCCGCTCCTCCGTGCCATCCGTGACGCCGACTTCGCCGGACAGTGCGGTGTCTGTGAACATGCCGACCTCTGCGGGGGCTCGCGCTCCCGGGCCTATGCGGCGTCGGGCGACCCGCTCGGAGAGGATCCGGGGTGCATCCTGACGCTGGCCGGCGCCGCCCTGCCCCACCCGTAGGCCCAGCCGGAAGGTCGGTTGCCGCCTCGGCGATGGCGCCCGGGCCCCGACCTGCACCCCGTCCTAGCGCAGGGGGAGGACCACCGGGTGATGGTCCCCGGCGAGATCGAGCACTTCTTCGAAACCCTGGCGGAAGCTCTCCATGAGCACGTCGGCGTCGGGGACGGCCCCGCCGTCGATCGTGATGCCCACGCAGCAGGTCCCGTTGAAGGTGAGCAGCGTCACGTTGACCGCCGATCCGGTGGTCGGCCCGAACGCGTAGTACCCCGACACCGGAGCCCCGCAGAGATAGAGGGGGACCCTCACACCGGGCACGTTGCTGGCCAGGAAGTCGATGTGCTTCAGCATGCCGCCGACCACGCTTGACGGAAGCAGGTTGAGCGTCCCGGCGATGGCATTCGACAGCGGCAGGGCACGGTCGTCCCTGGCCACCCTGCACCGCTCGCCGGTGAGGCGCACACGCTCGGCAGGGTCGGCCACACCGACGGGCACCGCGAATCGCTCGAGCGTGATGCGGTTGCCTGCGGCAGGGTCACCCTCCTTGCGGATCGAGATCGGCAGGGTGATCCTGAGCTCCTCGACAGTGGTTCCGTGGCGCTCGTGGTAGCGGCGCAGCCCTCCGGTGACCGAGGCGACGAAGGCGTCGTTGAGGGTGCCGTCCACCGAGGCCCCCGCCCGCTTCAGGTCGCGGAAGTCCACGGCGATCATGTCGAGGTGCCGGTCGAGGCTCCGGTCGGTCATCACCGGTGACAGGGTCTCGGAGACCGGCGCCACGAAGCGACCGACGGCCATAGCGGTGGAGAGGGCATCGGACGTCGAGCGCACCGGGTTCCTGGCCACGTGCACCGCGGTGGGGACCGCCTCCGACAGTCCGTGGCGGAACGTCTCGAAGACCCGGTGCCAGTCGTAGGCCAGCGACTCCCGGACCAGCTCAGCGGTGCCCGGGACGTGCTCGTGGACAGTTGTCAGGGGGACCTGGACATCGGGATCGGACTCACTGGTGGTCTCGAACAGGAGGAATGCCAGCTGCATCCCGCCGATGCCGTCGGTCAGCGAGTGGTGGACCTTCATGACCAGCGCGGCGCGGTCGTCGGCCAGGTTCTCGACGAGGGTGAACTGCCACAGCGGCCGCGAGAGGTCGAAGCCGCTCATGGCCTCGATCCGGGCGAAGTCGATCACCGTAGCCGGAGTGTGCGGACTCGGGGCCTCGAACCGGTGCAGGTGCAACGAGAGGTCGAAGTCGACGTCGACCCAGCGCGGGGTCGCCATCCGACCCGGTGGTGCGACCGGCACCTCCCGGAATCGGGGGATCTGCTCGACCGCATGCGCCAGCCGGGCGGAGAGCGCATCGAAATCCGGCTGCTTGTCGAGCCAGGCGATGGCCAGGATGGTCGACCGCAGGGCCGGATCCTTCTCGAGGTACCACGAGAAGGCGTCGGTGTCACGCATGAACAGCTCGGTCTGGTCCCCCATCGTTCCCTCCTCTACGACGATACCCCTGTCTGAACCTAGGCCACTTTGCGCTGCACGTTTAGAGTCGAAGGTCACGATTCGAGCCGCCACGGAGGGGGACGGTGCGATCCAGGCGGGAAAACCTGCCGAAGGACCCTGTTCCTGCGGACCCACATGGTCGTATGGTGCGCTGAGGGCACGGACGAGAACAGGGGAGGTTGGACGTGGAGAGACTGAACGCGCTCGATGCCGAGTTCCTTCACATCGAGGACGGCATCGTCCATATGCACATCGCAGGGGCCTGCGTGTTCGACGACCCGCCGCCCCCGTTCGAGGACCTCGAGCGACTGGTCGCCTCCAAGCTGCACCTGATCCCGCGTTACCGCCAGCGTGTCCGCTCGGTCCCTTTCGAGCTGGGCCGGCCGGTCTGGGTGGACGATCCCCACTTCGACCTCGGCTACCACCTCCGCCACACGGCGCTCCCCACTCCGGGCGACGACGCGGCGTTCGACCGTCTGATGGGGCGGCTCATGTCGCAACCGCTCGACCGCGAGCGGCCGCTGTGGGAGGGATGGTTGGTGGAGGGCCTCGAAGGCGGGCAATGGGCCCTGGTGTTCAAGATCCACCACTGCATGGTCGACGGGATCGCCGGGGTCGAGTTGCTCACCATCCTGTTGGACCTCGAGGCCGACACCGCGGTCGGCGAGCCACAGCCCTGGGAGCCGCGCCCCGAGCCGCTGGGGGCCCTGAAGGTCTTCGACGCCTGGGGCGGTCTGGTGTCCAACGCACTGGCGGCGGCCAGGGGCATCCCGAGGTCCATCGCCCACCCCATCGACGCGGCGCACTCCACCCTGACGACCGCGGAGGGGACGTTCCGTTTCTTGCGGCGCCTCGCCCCGACCAAGCCCCTCTCGATCGAGGGGCCGATCGGCCCCCACCGGGCCTACGCCCACTCGTCCGCCAGCCTTGCCGATGTCAAGACGATCCGCACCGCCTTCGGTGGCACGATCAACGACGTCGTGCTGGCGGCGGTCTCCGGCGGCTACCGGGCGCTGCTCGAGGAGCGGGGCGACGACGTCGACACCGCCGTCGTGCGCTCACTGGTGCCGGTGTCGACCCGCCACGACGACGGGAGCGGGGTGGCGGACAACCGGGTCACGGCCCTGCTGTACGACCTCCCGGTGCAAGTGGCCGAGCCGATCGAGCGCCTCGAGACCGTGCACGAGGAGATGTCCAAGCTCAAGGCCTCCCACATCGCGGAGGCGGGCGTCATGGTGACCTCGGTCGGCAACCTCGCCCCGCCGATGCTGGTGGGGGCGTTCAGCCGGATGGCGATCAACGGGATGCACCGGTTCGGGCAGCGCTCGCTCAACACCGTCACGACGAACGTGCCCGGGCCACAGATCCCCCTCTACTGCCTCGGGCACGAGATGCGCGAGTACCGCCCGTTCGTCCCCATCAGCCACGGGATCCGCGTCGGAACCGCGATCCTCTCCTACAACGGGCGCCTCTGCTTCGGGATCACCGGTGACTACGAGTCGATGCCCGACGTCGGAGTGCTGGCCGACGCGGTCACCGCGGACATCGAGTACCTCGCCGGCCGGGCCCGGGAGTACCTCGCCGGCTGACCGGCCTGCCCGCCCGCTCATCGGGGGCCCTCCCGCCGACGCCCCCCGCCGCCGGGTGACGAGGTGCCGGCTCCGCTATCGTCAGCCAGGTGCAGCAGATCCTCGTCCTCCCCGTCAGGCGCGGGTGCGCCGTGAGCCGGATGCCGCGATGAACATCGTGGTCAGCAATGTCAAGGGCGGCGTGGGGAAGACGACCACGTCGGTCTACCTGGCGGCAGCGGCAGTGGACCGCGGATGGGATCCGGTGACGCTCGTCGACGCCGACCGCCAGGCCTCCACGGCAGAGTGGCTCGAGGAGCGTCCCCTCGTCGGCGTCGACCTGGTGGAGGCGCCGTCGGAGCGGACCGTGTCCCGCGCCCTGGCCGGCCACGGTGGGCTCGCGGTCGTCGACACGCCCCCGGGTGACGAGCGCATCGTGCGGGCCGCACTCGACCGGGCCGATGCCGTGGTGATCCCGACCCGGGCCGGTGGCGTCGAGTACTCGCGGGTGGTCGCCACGCTCGAGATGATCGGCACCAGGATCCCCTACGGGGTGATCATCTGTGCGGCTCGGCTGGGCACCAACGATCTCGACGAGACCGTCGCCTGGTGGACCGGGTCCGGGGTCCCGATCTGGGGAATCATCCCCGAGCGGGTGGGCATCGCCGCCGGGCCCGAGACCAGGCTCTTCCGTGAGGGCCTGGACGCCTACGGCAAGGTGCTGAGGAAGGCCCTCCGCAAGCGCGCCGGCTGACGGTCAGCCTTCGAGTCCGCCGGGCCCGGAGGGGACGTCGACGGCATGCTCCTCGAGGGCGGCCAGCGGCACCACCTCCAGGGCGCGCTCGTGGGTGGAGGCGAGGACCACGTAGGCGGCGGCACCATCGAGGTGGGAGCGCAGCCAGTTGGCGGCGGTGACGCACCACCTGTCCCCGGGCAACAGTCCGGGAAACCGATACCGGGGCATGGGGGTCGTGAGATCGTTGCCGATCCGTCGCTGATGCTCGAGGAACTCGGCGGTGACCACCGCGCAGATGGTGTGGCTGCCGAGGTCCTCCGGCCCGGTGGTGCAGCACCCGTCACGGTAGAAGCCGGTGACCGGGTCGGTGCCGCACGGTTCGAGTTCTCCCCCGAGGACGTTGCGCTCTTCCATCCGTGCAGTATCGCCCACGGACAGCGGATCAGTTGTAGTTGTCGACTTCGATCCTGTCGCCCTCGCCGGTCCGGGCGAGGGCGACCTCGAACCCGTCGACCATGTCGATCCGCTGCAGGGCGTCGACATGGCAGTGACCGATTCCGCTCCACTTGGCCTTGGCCTTGGCCTTGGCGTCGCTCAGGCCCTCGGCCACGACCAGGACGACCTCGTGGCCCTCGCCCATCCTGTCCCCGGCAAGGGGGCCGCCCAGGAAGGCCGCGTACAGGTGCATGCGGGCAGGCTAGCGGCCAGCGCCAGGCGGGTTCCCGCGTGGACGCGAGGCAGCTCGGGCCTCCGTCCCTGCCGCCGTCCGTGAGAGGATTCCGGCATCTGCGGAGAATCGTGACGGATGTGTCGATCCGGGGCCGACGGCACCGTCAATTGGGGGACAACGGCGTGACCCGCCATCGACACCGACAGAGGAGAGCACGATGCGCTACATGTTGATCATCCACAACGACGAGACCCATCCGCTGCCCGGCGGCCCCGGCTGGGACGAGCTGATGACCGACTATGCCGAGTTCAGCAAGCAGTTGGCCTCCTACGGTCGCCCGTTCACCGGCGACCCGCTCATGGGACCCGACACCGCCACCACGGTGCGTGTGCGCAACGGCGAGACCCTCACCGTCGACGGCCCCTTCGCCGAGACGAAGGAGTGGATGTCGGGGTACTACCTCATCGACTGTGACGACCTCGACCAGGCGCTCCGAGCCGCGGCCATGGTCCCGTCGGCCAGGTTCGGCTCGGTCGAGGTGCGTCCTGTGGCGGAGATGTAGCCCTGGATCGCCACCGGACCGACCGCCGCCCCGACTCTGTCGACGAGGCTCTCGAGTCCGTCTACAGGGCCGACCGCGGCCGGGTGCTCGCCCGCCTGATCGGGGTCCTCGGGGACTTCGATCTGGCCGAGGACGCTCTTCAGGACGCGCTGGTGTCCGCGGCATCGGCCTGGTCGCTCCGCGGGGTGCCGGACAATCCGGCCGGATGGCTGGTCACCACGGCCCGGCGCAAGGCGATCGACCGATTGCGCAGTGCGGCCGCCTCGGATCGACGCCAGCGCGACTGGCGCGAGCTGTCCATCGCCTGGGACACCGGTGACGGGTCGGAGCCGATCGCGGATGACCGACTTCGGCTCATCTTCACCTGCTGCCACCCCGCACTGACCCTCGAGGCTCAGGTGGCGCTCACGCTGCGCTCGTTGGGGGGCCTCTCCACCGAGGAGGTGGCCAAGGCATTCCTCGTCTCAGAGACGGCGCTGGCCCAGAGGATCGTCCGGGCCAAGCGCAAGATCCGGGAGGCCGGGATCGCCTTCCGGATCCCCCCTCCCGGCGAGCTGCCCGACCGGCTGGCCGCGGTGCTGGCCGTGCTCTATCTCATCTTCAATGCCGGCTACCTGTCCGCGTCGGGAGCCGAACTGGTGAGAGTGGATCTCTGCGACGAGGCACTGCGGCTGGTCGGCGTGGTGGTGGACCTGCTTCCCCACGAGCCCGAGCCGTTGAGCCTGGCGGCGATGATGCACTTTCAGGACTCGCGCCGTGAGGCACGGGTGGACGCCGACGGGATCCCGATCACGCTCGAAGAGCAGGATCGCTCACGGTGGGACGCAACCAAGGTGGCGGCCGGCCTCGCCCTCCTCACCCGCGCCCAGGAGACAGGCCGGGTCGGGCCGTACCTGTTGAAGGCGTCCATCAGCGCCGTCCATGTCGGGGCACCCCGCCCCGATCTCACCGACTGGGCGACGATCGTCGACCTCTACGACCGGTTGCTCGAGTGGGAGCCGACCGCGGTGGTCCGGCTCAATCGGGCAGTGGCCGTGGCGATGGCCGACTCGCCTGCTGCCGGCCTGGAGCTGGTGGACGATCCAGGCCTGGCCGCCGAGCTCGCCGGGTACCACCTCTATCAGGCGACCAGAGCCGACCTCCTGAGGCGTTCGGGGCGGATCGACGAGGCCGCCGTCGCCTATCGACTGGCCCGGGGGAAGACCGGCAACATCGCCGAGCAGCGCTTCATCGACCGCCGTCTAGAGGCCCTGGCCACCGCGGCATCGTGACGCTCCGCTCGACCGGACCACCGCGACCGACCGCGGGTATCCGTCGAGACTCTCTGAACGGCCCCTGGGCTGCACCTGTGGGGCCCAACCGGAGCACCCACCGGCACCCGGACCCAGGTGAGCGCAGGTCGCCGGCCGCCGCGCCGACCCGGGTCAGGTGGTGCGGATGAAGTCGACGACCACCTGGGCCAGTTCGGGCCCCCGGTCCTCCTGGAGGAAGTGACCGCCACCGGTGATTGTGGTGTGGTGACGGCCGGCGGCACCGGGGATCCGTGCCTGCAGAGCAGCGTCCGAGCCGGCGGTGATGGGATCACCGTCGCTGAACGCGGTGAGGAACGGCTTGTCGAACCCGGCGAGCACCTCCCACGCCGCACGGTTGGCCGCTGCCGCCGGGTCGTCGGGCGAGATGGGGACCAGCGTGGGGAACTGGCGAGCGCCCTCGCAGTAGGTGTCGTCGGGGAAGGGGGCGTCGTAGGCGGCGATGACCTCGGGGGCCAGGTCGGTGGTGCACCCGGCGTTGACGATGATGCCGGTGGGGAATGGGTCCACCTCCTGGGAGAACGTGAGCCAGGCGAAGAACGCCTCGCCCGGGACGGCATCGCCGGTGGGGAGGTAGGTGTTGGCCGCTATGACCCGGGCGAACCGGTCCGGGTGCTCGGCCACCAGCCGCAGCCCGATGAGGCCGCCCCAGTCCTGGCCGACCAGGGTCACCTCGGTCAGCTCGAGGTGGTCGAAGAGGAGGCTCCGCATCCACTCCACGTGGCGGGCGAAGGTGTACTCGGTGCGAGGTGTCGGTTTGTCCGAGCGACCGAAGCCCACGAGGTCGGGAGCGATGACCCGCAGACCGTTTCCGGCGAGCACCGGGATCATGTGACGGTAGAGGTAGGACCACGACGGCTCGCCGTGGAGTAGGAGCACGACCGGGCCGTCGGCCGGGCCTTCGTCGAGGTGGTGGACCCGCAGGGTGCCGCCGTCCTGATCGTTTATGACTGTGTAGTGGGGCTCGAAGGCGAAGCCGGGCAGCGCCTCGAAGCGGTCGTCGGGGGTTCGGAGGACTTCCATCGTGGTGGCCACCTTCTGTCGGGGAATGGATCTGTCGGGACCTGGATGTCCGGTCCCGTCGTCGGACAGCACCGCGGTGCCGACCATAACAGTGGCGACTGCGTCCACCTAGGGTGGACAATCGGTCGCCCTGGTTCGACGCCTGAACGGCCAGAGGGTTCAGCGCAGGGCGTTCTTGACGAAGTCGTCGGTACCGTGCCCGACGGCGAGCTTCGTCCCGCCGTACCAGCTTCCCCGGAGATGCCGGCGGATCGCCGCCTGTCCGTCCGCCGTGCCGCGGGCCGCCGCGTGCCAGAGGTCGGCGTGGTGGAACAGGACGTCACCCCGCTCCGCATACAGGGCGACCTCACCGGGTACCCGCTCGAACCCGGGCGGGATGCCCTCGGTCCCGCCGAGGTGGCTGCGCGGGACCAGGCGGAGGAAGCCGTTCGCCGGGGACGTCGGATCGAAGTGGATGGTGAAGGCGACCCCGGGCCAGATGTCCAGATGGGGTGCGGACTGGTGGTCGGTGTGCCAGCCGATGCGCGAGTACCCCGAGCCCGGGTCCGGCCGAGCGTCCTGGTAGACCACGCCGAACTGCTCGTAGTCGAGGAGCCAGGCGGTCGGGCCGAGGAGCCGGTGGGCCACCTCGACCAGCGCCTGGTGGTGGACCGCCCGGTCGGCCAGGGCCGACGCATCGGTGGCGAAGCAGACGTAGTGCGCGAACGGGCGACCGCCGATGCTCGCGCTGGGCTCGTCGAGGATGTCCGTTGCATGGCGCGGGTCGAGGGTGGCGTCGACCAGGCGACGTTGGGCCCCGACCAGCTCTGCCTCCATGTCGAGCACGGCGGACTCGTCGAAGACGCCCCGAAGAGTGGCGTACCCGTTGGCGTCGAAGAACTCGACCAGCTCGTCGATCTCACGGCCGGTGAAGACACCGGGCGCAGCTGCGCTCACCCGGGCCCGTCCCGGTGTGCGCTTCGACGGGGGGAGTCCACGGTGGAATCGTACGTCGTCCTCCGAGGGTGCATGCGTGCGCCGGCCACCTCCGCTCCGCCCACCCTCGGGTGCCGGCATCCGTGAGGGTTGGCCATCGGCATCGGTGCCGGCGCCCGGGGCACGGCGGAATTGCAACCATCTCTGCTTGTGGGAGATCCACCACTCTGCGTGCTATCCTTTGCAAACAGACCTGTTCATCCCGTAGCTTCGGGATGGCCACAAAGGTGGTCCGATCAGCGGCACCGGGGTTGATGGGGCCGCCCGATCGTGTGATGCGGGGGAATCGGCGGAGGTTGAGGAGATGGGATCGTTGCGTTCACTCACGAGCCGACTGCTCCATGGGGTCACGGTCCCTGCAGAACCGTCGGACCGCGTGCTGCTCTCTTCCCTAGGCGCCCTCCCGTTGTCCACGTTTGTCGCCGCCCCGCAGGCGGGTGCAAGAAACCTCTGCTCCGGAGGCGGGACCCACCCACGGGGGCAGGCCAGGCACCATCACCGGCACCTATGATCGGTCGACGCCACGCATCGCTCACCAAGGGACCGCACTGTCGGGCTCATCGTTCTCAATGCACTACCCACAGATGAAAGAAGGATCCATGCGAACATTCAGAGAGAAGATCACCCGCTTGGGTGCCATCGGAGCGGCAACGGTACTCGGTGCCGCCGGGCTCGGAATGGCGGGGCTGATAGCTGCCACGCCTGCGTCGGCCACGCCGGCGCCCGGGACACAGGTCAACCAGACGTTTGTCTTCAACGGCCCCACGGGCTGGGGCAACACAGCTCTGACCGCCACCGCCTACTCACCGGCCACGGTGGCCCAAGGCGCCAACTTCACGATCACCGATGCGGGTGGGAGCCAGGCCGTCCCGACCTCCAACAGCGGGCTCCCCATCAACTACATCAACAATACCGTCGACTACTACCCGATCCCAGCCGGGACGACCTACGTCAGTGCTGTGGCGAGCGGCAACGCCACGTGGACCGGCGGGCCACCTCCCACCGCTCCGAATAATATTCCCTCGTCGGGCTCCTTCCCGTTGACGATCACGTACTGCGCCGCCGCCGGATCAGGTTGCACGGCGAGGATTCAGAACGGTGCCGCGGGTGACCCCACCGTCGGTGGCACCTCCACGACCTTCCTGGGCAGCACACCGTTCCCGTACCTCGAGGTGTCGACCGGGGCAACGAAGATCCCAGCCGGTTCGACGCTGACGCTGCCGAGCGCCACCGTCACCCTGACCGCCGGCGCCGGAGGGACGACGGTCAACTGGACACAAAGCGAGTTCGACACGAATGCCAACATCACCGTTGGATCGAGCATAATTAACGCTGCGGTCGCGGGATACCCGGCAGGCGTGGTGGCGGGTTCACCGGCGGTACCGAACGCCCCGCCGTACGTAGCACCGCCGGTGATGACCAGCACGTTCATCGTGGCCCCCGCGTCGGTGAACGCCGTTCTCCCCAACTCAGGCCCGCTGGCCGGGGGCACAACAGTGATCATCCACGGCACCTTCCTCGGCAATCCGACCGCGGTCACCTTCGGAGGGGTGGCGGCACTCAGCTTCAAGGGTCTGACCGACAACTCGGTGTCGGCGGTCGTTCCGGCAGGTACTGGCACCGTTGACGTCCAGGTGACCACGTTCGTGGGCCAATCATCTGTCAGCCCAGGGGACGCGTTCACCTACACGGCCGGTCCGATCGTCACCGGAGTGAAGCCGAACACCTCTACTCCTTCCGGCGGCACCTCGGTGACCATCACCGGACTACAGCTGACCGGCGCCACGGCGGTTCACTTCGGCTCCACGGCAGCGACCAACGTCACGGTCAACTCGGCCACCTCGATCACCGCCACCGCCCCTGCGGGTAGCGGCGTGGTCGATGTCACCGTCACCAATCCAAGCGGAACCTCCATCCCCAGCTCGCAGGACCGCTTCAACTACAACGCCGGCTACTGGCTGACTGCCAGTGACGGTGGCATCTTCAGCTACGGTTCCGCACCGTTTGCCGGCTCCGCCGGGAACCTCAAACTGAACAAGCCAGTGGTGGGCATGGCATCAACGCCTGATGGCAATGGCTACTGGTTGGTGGCTACCGACGGTGGCGTGTTCTCCTACGGTGACGCCCAGTTCTACGGCTCCGCCGGGAACCTCACCTTGAACAAGCCGATCGTCGGCATGGCGGCCACGCCCGATGGGTTTGGCTACTGGTTGGTTGCCTCGGACGGCGGGGTGTTCTCCTACGGTGACGCCCAGTTCTTCGGCTCCGCCGGGAACCTCACACTCAACAAGCCAGTCGTGGGCATGGTCTCGACGCCTGACGGTGGTGGCTACTGGTTCGTTGCCTCGGACGGTGGCGTGTTCTCCTACGGCGACGCGGCATTTCACGGCTCCGCAGGGAACCTCACACTGAACAAGCCAGTCGTGGGCATTGCGTCGGCCCCTGACGGTGGTGGCTACTGGTTGGCGGCTTCCGACGGTGGCATCTTCAGCTACGGCGACGCCACGTTCTACGGCTCCGCAGGGAACCTCACACTGAACAAGCCGGTCGTGGGCATTGCGTCCGCCCCTGACGGTGGTGGCTACTGGTTTGCGGCTTCCGACGGTGGCGTCTTCAGCTACGGCGATGCCACGTTCTACGGCTCTGCCGGCAACCTGACGCTCAACAAGCCAGTCGTGGGCATGGCTGCAGTCTCCTGAGCAGTCGTCACACAGCTTGTCGAAGAGGACCAGGGGCTTTCGCCCCTGGTCCTCTTCCATGTAGGGGCCGATCCCCGCTCCGATGCGACGGCGGGAGGTTCAGGGGCTGAGTCGCCCCGTGGCCCGGACGGTGGCCGGCAGGCCGTACCATGCAGGGATGAGCGAAGAGACCGGCACCGACCCCGCCGAGCAGCCGCTGGTCGGGATGAAGCCCCGCAGCTACCAGGTCACCGACGGCCCGACCCGGGCACCGGCCCGGGCCATGCTGAGGGCGGTCGGGATGACCGACGACGACTGGGACAAGCCGCAGATCGGCGTGGCGTCGTCGTGGAACGAGGTGACCCCGTGCAACCTCCCGCTCCACCGGTTGGCGGAGCGGGCCAAGCAGGGGGTCCGCTCCTCCGGAGGGTACCCCTTCGAATTCGGGACGATCGCGGTGTCCGACGGGATATCGATGGGTCACGAAGGGATGCGTGCCTCGCTGGTCAGTCGCGAGGTCATCGCCGACTCCGTGGAGACCGTCATGCATGCCGAGCGGTTCGACGGCATGGTGACCCTGGCCGGGTGCGACAAGTCGCTCCCCGGGATGCTGATGGCCGCCGCCCGCCTCAACCTGCCCAGCATCTTCGTCTACGGAGGAACGATCCTCCCGGGGCGGGTGCGTGACCGCGCCATCGACATCACCTCGGTGTTCGAGGCGGTCGGCGCCCACGCCGTCGACGCGCTCACCGACGAGGAGCTGAGCCTCATCGAGCACAACGCCTGCCCGACCGAGGGCTCGTGTGCCGGCATGTTCACCGCCAACACCATGGCGTCGGTGGCCGAGGCGCTGGGCATGTCGCTGCCGGGGAGCTCGACCCCCCCGGCGGTCGATCGACGGCGCGACGACTCGGCCCATCTCGCCGGGCAGGCGGTGGTCGCCCTGCTGCGTGCCGGCATCCGGCCGCGTCAGGTCATGACCAAGGCGGCCTTCGAGAACGCCATCGCCGTCACCATGGCCCTGGGCGGCTCGACCAATGCGGTCCTCCACCTCCTGGCCATCGCCCACGAGGCCCGGGTGGAGCTCGAGCTCGACGACTTCAACAAGGTGGCCGCCCGGGTTCCCCACCTGGCCGACACCAAGCCCCATGGGAAGTACCACATGAGCGACCTCGACCGGATCGGCGGGGTCCCGGTGGTCATGAGGGAGCTCCTCGACGCCGGCCTGCTGGACGGTGCCTGCATGACGGTCACCGGGAGGACGGTGGCGGACAACCTGGCCGCGCTGGACCCACCCGCCCCGGACGGTGACGTGGTGCACGTGATCGCCGATCCGATCCACAGGCAGGGAGGGATCGCAGTGCTGACCGGTTCGCTCGCCCCCAAGGGAGCCGTGGTCAAGGTGGCCGGCATCGACCAGCTGACCTTCGAGGGGGCGGCGCGGGTGTTCGACGGCGAGGACCTGGCCATGGAGGCCATCCTGTCCGGCTCCATCGAGCCCGGCACCGTCGTGGTCATCCGGTACGAGGGACCCAGGGGCGGGCCGGGGATGCGCGAGATGCTGGCGGTCACCGGTGCCATGAAGGGAGTGGGCCGGGGAGGGGACTGCGCCCTGGTGACCGACGGGCGGTTCTCGGGTGGGACGCACGGGTTCTGCATCGGCCACGTGGCTCCCGAAGCCGTCGACGGGGGACCCATCGGCCTGGTGGCCGACGGCGACCGGATCGTGGTGGACGTGGTCCGCCACACCATCGACCTGCTGGTCGACTTCGAGGAGCTCGAGCGCCGGAGGGCCGGCCTCAAGCATCCCGCTCCCCGGTACACCACCGGGGTGCTGGCCAAGTACGCCCGCCTGGTCACCGGCGCCGAACGGGGAGCGGTCACCGAGCCCTGAGACCGGGCCCGAACGCCATGGCCGGATGGAGTGCATTCCGCGAGGGCGACCCGTCGTTCGCCGAGCTCGCCGAGGGGCGGTTCGACCGCGACAGCCTGGTGCTGGTGGGCACCCTGCGGGCCAACGGGTGGCCGCGGATCAGCCCGGTCGAGCCGCTTATCGTGGACGGCGGGCTCCACCTCGGGATGATGTGGCAGTCGCGCAAGGCGCTCGACCTGTTGCGTGACCCGCGCTGCGTCGTCCACAGCACGGTGACCGACAGGGCGGGCGTACCACGCCCGGACCGCGGGGGCTTGCCGTCGTGCCCCCGGCCATGCCACAATGTCCGCACCATGTGCACCAGCCCGTCCCGACTCGCCGACAGCCTGGTACTCGTTTCGTAGCGCACACGACGCCCTTTCGCCGTGTGCGCTTTCCGACCTCCCAGATGGGAGGTCGTTTTCATGTCCCGCCACATTTGGCCGACCACCGATCCGTCCGCTCGGCCCCGATCGACCACCGACGAACCGACCATCGCCGACAAGGGAGCACCCGATGGAACTCACAGGAGCACAGGCCCTCATCAAGAGCCTCGAGATGCAGCAGGTGGAGGTCATGTTCGGCCTGCCCGGCGGTGCCATCCTGCCGGTCTACGACCCGATCATCGACTCGTCGATCCGGCACATCCTGGTGCGCCACGAGCAGGGTGCCGGCCACATGGCCGAAGGGTATGCGCAGGTGACCGGGCGGCCGGGCGTGGCCATGGTGACCAGCGGCCCCGGGGCTACCAACGTGGTCACGCCGCTGGCCGACGCCTACATGGACTCGATCCCCCTGGTGGTGGTGACCGGGCAGGTGGCCACCACGTCGATCGGGACCGACGCCTTCCAGGAGAGCGACATCACCGGCATCACCATGGGGATCACCAAGCACAACTGGCTGATCACCGATGGCGCCGACATCCCGAGGGTGGTGGCCGAGGCGTTCCACGTGGCCACCACCGGGCGTCCGGGCCCGGTGCTGATCGACATGCCCAAGGACGTGGCCATCAAGCCGATGGAGTGGTACTGGCCCGAGCCCTCCGACCTCGACCTGCCCGGGTACCACCCGGTGACCGAAGGGGACCCGGCCCTGGTGCGTGAGGCCGCCGAGCTGCTGCTGGCCGCCGAGCGGCCGGTCATCTACGCCGGCGGGGGGATCCTGAAGGCCCGCGCCGCGGAGGCACTGCGCGAGCTGGCCGAGCGGACCGGCATCCCCGTGGTCACCACGCTGATGGCACGGGGCTGCTTCCCCGACTCGCACCCCCTCTGCCTGGGGATGCCCGGCATGCACGGGAACTACACCGCGGTCACCGCCATGCAACGGTCCGACCTACTGGTCGCCCTGGGGAGCCGGTTCGACGACCGGGTGACCGGCCGGGTCGACGCCTTCGCCCCCGAGGCCAAGGTCATCCACGTGGACATCGACCCCGCCGAGCACAACAAGGTGCGCCGGGCCGACGTCGCCATCGTCGGCGACTGCCGCCCGGTGATCGACGAGCTGCTCTCCGCCCTCGACGCTCTGGGGCTTCCCCACTCGGAGGCCACCCGTGGCGGCTCGGGGGGCGCTCCGTCAGACGCCGTGCCCGGGGCACCGGCCGCGGCCGGCTCGGTGGCGGCATCATTCCCACGCCAGCGGCTCGTCCCGTGGCGGGCGCAGTTGAGCGAGTGGCAGCAGCGGTTCCCGCTGGTCTACGACCAGCAGCCAGGTTCGGGTGCGCTCAAGCCCCAGTTCGTCCTGGAGAGGCTCCGCGACGCGACGCCCGAGGACACCATCGTGGTCTCCGGCGTGGGCCAGCACCAGATGTTCGCCTCGCAGTGGTGGCGGTTCGACCATCCCTACACCTGGGTCAATTCCGGTGGGCTCGGGACCATGGGCTACGCGGTCCCCGCCGCCATCGGCGCCAAGGTCGGCCGTCCGGACCGCACGGTGTGGGCGGTGGACGGCGACGGGTGCTTCCAGATGACCGCCCAGGAGCTGGTGACCGCCAGCTCGGAGCGGATACCGATCAAGGTCGCCATCCTCAACAACGCCTATCTGGGCATGGTCCGCCAGTGGCAGGAGATGTTCTACGGCGAGCGGTACTCCGAGGTCTACCTCTCCCCGGACCTGCCGGACTACGTGGGCTGGGCCGAGTCGATGGGGTGCGTGGGCATGCGGGTCGACTCGACCGAGGAGGTGGACTCGGCCATCGACAAGGCCAACGACATCGACGACCGGCCGGTGGTCATCGACTTCCGCACCGACGCCTTCGAGAAGGTCTTCCCGATGGTGGCCGCCGGTGCCTCCAACGACGACATCATGGTCGACCCCAGCCAGACCGGAGGGGACCGCTGATGAGCGTGTACGGAGCCGACAAGCGCCACCACACCCTCACCGTCCTGGTGGAGAACAAGTCGGGGGTGTTGGCCCGGGTGGCCGGCCTGTTCTCCCGGCGGGGCTACAACATCTTCAGCCTGGCCGTCGCCCCGTCGGACAACGAGCGGTTCAGCCGGATCACCATCGTGGTGGACGTGGAGTCCGCACCGCTCGAGCAGATCATCAAGCAGCTGGACAAGCTCATCCCGGTGGTGTCGATCACCGAGCTCGACCCGGCGCACTCCCGCGAGCGCGAGCTCCTGATGGCGACCGTGGATGCCGGCCCGGACACCCGGGGCCAGGTGATCCAGCTGGTCGGTGTGTTCGAGGGGAAGATCGTCGACGTGGGGCCCGACCGGCTGACCGTGATGCTGGCCGGCGCCCCGGGCAAGCTCGACGACTTCGAGGATCTCATCAGCGGATATGGGATCGTGGAGATGCAGCGGACCGGTCGGGTGGCGCTGCCTATGCTCGAACGAGCCGATCGCGCGCACCCGCGCCCCGGAACGACACACGACACAGAGAAGGCAGGTTGAACACGATGGCCACGCTGTACTACGAGAAGGACGCCGACGCGAGTCTCATCGGGAACCGCAAGGTGGCGGTCATCGGCTACGGCTCCCAGGGGCATGCCCATGCCCTCAACCTGTCCGAGTCCGGTGTCGATGTCCGGGTCGGCCTCCGGGAGGGGTCGTCGTCGAAGCAGAAGGCCGAGGAGGCAGGCCTGCGTGTGCTGTCGGTGGCCGACGCCGCCGCCGAGGCGGACGTCATCATGATCCTCCTGCCCGACACCGAGCAGGCCTCCGTGTACGAGGCGGAGATCGCCCCCCACCTCGAGGCCGGGGACGCGCTCCTCTTCGCCCACGGCTTCAACATCCGGTTCGGCCTGATCACCCCGCCGGCCGACGTCGACGTGGCCATGGTGGCGCCCAAGGGCCCGGGCCACCTGGTCCGCCGGACCTACACCGAGGGCGGGGGCGTGCCCTCGCTGGTGGCGGTGTCGGCCGACCCGTCGGGCAAGGCCCACGACCTGGCCCTGTCCTACGCCCACGCCATCGGGGCCACCCGCGCCGGGGTGCTCGACACCACCTTCGCCGAGGAGACCGAGACCGACCTCTTCGGCGAGCAGGTGGTGCTGTGCGGCGGCCTGACCGCCCTGGTGCAGGCCGGGTACGAGACGCTGGTCGGAGCTGGCTATCAGCCCGAGTCGGCCTACTTCGAGTGCCTCCACGAACTGAAGCTGATCGTCGATCTCATGTACGAGCAGGGCATCAGCGGCATGCGCTTCTCCATCTCGGACACTGCCGAGTACGGCGACCTGACCCGGGGCCCCCGGGTCATCAACCAGGCGGTCCGCGACGAGATGGGGCGCATCCTCGGCGAGATCCAGGACGGCACCTTCGCCAAGGAGTGGGTGGACGAAAACGCCGACGGCCGCCCCAATTACAAGGCTCTGCGCCAGGCCGGCCTCAACCACCCGATCGAGAAGGTGGGCGCCGAGCTGCGCGCCATGATGCCGTTCGTCACCGCCGGGAAGCAGAAGATCCAGGACGTGTCCGGGGGCTGAGCGCACCTGCGGGCACGTCGTGAGGCGGGTCGCCGTGAAGCTCCCCGACGAACTCCACGCCCGTCTCGCCCACGAAGCCGATCCCAGCGGGATGTGAAGGTCGTGTCAGCGGTCGTAGACCTCGCGGCGATGACCCATCCACAGGACAAGGACGAGGAACTCATCATCATGAATCTCGTAGATGACGCGGTAGTCGCCGGTTCGGACCCTCCACTCGCCGGCACCACCAACGAGACGGGTTGCGGCCGGTGGACGCGGATCCTCAGCGAGGAGTTCGAGGACGGCTTGGATGCGTCGTCGAACGTCGGGATCAAACTTGCGGAGCTGGCGAGCTGCAGACGGTGACAGCTCGATGCCGTAGGTCATGCCAAGCCGAGATCGGCCTTGACCTGCTCCCACGGGATCGGTGCTTCGCCAGTCGCCTGCATTTCGGCCCGAGCTTCCTCGGCGGAGCGGATGTCCGCCATGTCCTCGGCCAACTCCAGGATGCCGTCGAGGTCGTCGGCATCGATGACGGCGGCGACCCTACGACCTCGTCGCGTCAGGTAGACCGGCTCATGGTCTGCACGGGCCTGATCGATGATGGCCGCCAACTGCTTCCGCGCCTCTGAGACGTTGAGTGATTCGGCGGTGCTCATGTACAAAGTGTACATATCGAGTCCGATATGTACAAGTGATCCAATTCCGACCTTGAGCTGGACCGACATGCTGCGAACCCGTCCATCACGCAGTTGGACCGCCCCACTCGTGCCTGACTGAGACACTCGCAAAGCGCCCCCTCCCGGCGTGCCCAGAGAACGAATTCCTTGGACGCGGAGGACTGTGCGGCGACCGAGCTCCCTCGGCCGGAGCGACCGGTCAGCCGGCGAGGGCACCCACCACGTAGTTGATGCAGCCGCACAGGGCGGCGACGTCGTCGGGGTCGATGCCCGGGAACATGGCGATCCGCAACTGGTTGCGCCCGAGCTTGCGGTAGGGCTCGGTGTCGACGATGCCGTTGGCCCGGAGCACGGCCGCCACCGTGGCCGCGTTGATCGAATCGTCTAAGTCGATGGTGCCGATCACGTGGCTGCGATCCTGCTCCCGGGCGACGAACGGGGTGGCGAAGTCCGAGTTCTCCGCCCAGGTGTAGAGGATCTCCGACGACCTGTCGCTGCGGCCGACGGAGAAGTCCATCCCCCCCTGCTCGTTGAACCATCTCACCTGGTTGTCGAAGAGGAAGATGGTGGCCAGGGCCGGCGTGTTGTAGGTCTGGTCGAGCCGCGAGTTGTCGAGAGCGATGGTGAGGTCGATCGACGCCGGCACCCACCGTTTGGTGGCGGCGATGGCGGCGATGCGGTCCTGGGCGGCGGGGGAGAGCAGGGCGGCCCACAGGCCGCCGTCCGAGCCGAAGCACTTCTGCGGCGCGAAGTAGTAGGCGTCGAACTGCTCCGGGTCCACCCGGAGGCCACCGGCCCCCGAGGTGGCGTCCACCGCCACCAGGCCGCCGCCGGCGGCCGGCGCCGCCGCACCCGAGGGCCGGGTGATCTGCATCATCACTCCGGTGGAGGTCTCGTTGTGGGTCAGGGCGTAGAGGTCGATGTCCTCGCGGGCCACGGCCTCGGGGTGGGTGCCCACCTCCGAGGCGATGATGTCCGGGGCCTCGAGATGGGGTGCGTCGGCCGCGGCGGTGGCGAACTTGGAGGAGAACTCGCCGAAGGTGAGGTGCTGGCTCCTGTGCTCGATGAGCCCGAAGGTGGCGGCGTCCCAGAAGCTGGTGGTGCCTCCGTTGCCCAGGGCGACCTCGTAGCCGTCGGGCAACGAGAAGAGCTGGGCCAGGCCCTCGCGCAGGCTCCCCACCACCGACTTGACCGTCTTCTGCCGGTGGCTCGTCCCGAGGTACGTGGTGGACACCTCGGCCAGCGCCTCGACGGCCTCGGGGCGCACCTTGGAGGGCCCGGCACCGAATCGTCCGTCGGCAGGCAGCAGGTTGGCAGGGACGGCGATGTCAGGGGTGTCGGTCACGTATGGAATCATGGCACCATGGCCCACGAGACAAAAACCGGACCGGCCCGACGCTGTCGCCGGTGCACCCCGGCGCGGTGACCGGGCACCGCATCTCCGCCCGGATCGCGGCCGTCACCCCGTCGGCGACCCTGGCCGTCGACGCCAAGGCCAAGGCTCTGCAGGCCCAGGGGGAGAACGTCATCGGTTTCGGGGCCGGCGAGCCCGACTTCCCGACGCCCGAGCACGTCGTGGCTGCGGCCGTAGAAGCGTGCCGCGACCCCCGCTGCCACAAGTACACCCCCACCGCCGGCCTCCCCGAGCTGCGCGAGGCCGTGGCGGTCAAGACCCGCCGCGACTCGGGCCTCGAGGTGTCGGCGTCGCAGGTCCTGGTGACCAACGGCGCCAAGCAGGCCGTCGCCAACGCGTTCGCCACCCTGTGCGACCCGGGCGACGAGGTACTTGTGCTCGCCCCATACTGGACCACCTACCCCGAGGCGATCCGCCTGGCCGGCGGCGTGCCGGTGGCGGTCTCCACCGATGTGACGAGCGGCTTCCGGGTCACCGTCGACCAGCTCGAGGCGGCCCGCACGGACCGCACCAAGGTGCTGCTCTTCGTGTCCCCCTCCAACCCCACCGGGGCCGTCTACCCGCGCGAGGAGATCGAAGCCATCGGCCGGTGGGCCGCCGAAGGTGGCCTGTGGGTCGTGACCGACGAGATCTACGAGCACCTGGTGTACGGCGGCGCCGAGCACCACTCGATGCCGGTGGTGGTGCCCGACCTGGTCGACCGCTGCATCGTGGTCAACGGCGTGGCCAAGACCTACGCCATGACCGGGTGGCGGGTCGGGTGGATGATCGGGCCGACCGACGTCATCGGCGCGGCCACCAACCTGCAGTCGCACGAGACATCCAACGTGGCCAACGTGTCCCAGCGGGCGGCGCTGGAGGCCGTGTCGGGCGACCTGGCCGCGGTGGCGGAGATGCGCCAGGCATTCGACCGCCGCCGGCTCACCATGCACACCATGCTCAACGACATCGACGGGGTCTCCTGCCTCCTGCCGGAGGGCGCCTTCTACGCGTTCCCCTCGGTCGAGGCCCTCTACGGGCGGGAGATCCGAGGCCGGAAGGCGAGCTCGAGCAGCGAGCTGGCCGAGCTGGCAATCGAGGAGGCCAAAGTGGCGGTGGTGCCCGGCGAGGCGTTCGGTGCCCCCGGCTACTTCCGCATGTCCTACGCCCTCGGCGACGACGACCTGGTCGAGGGCGTCAACCGGCTGGCCAAGCTCTTCGGCGACGCCGGGTGAGGCCGGGGCACTGGGCGACCTCCCCTTCTGCGCCTCCCCTCGATCACCGGGAGTCCCCGATCGATCGGGTGCCTTCGGCAGGCAAACTGCCTCTGATCTGCAACGGAAAGGAACACCATGGATAGGGTGCTCGTCACCGAGAAGTTGGCCCAGCCGGGCCTGGACCTGATGGCCGAGGCCGGCTACCAGGTCGATGTGCAACTCGGGCTGTC